>OAWD01000308.1_pt1 | contig 38912 bp, 26 predicted proteins | sample 1495361 | NCBI WGS metagenome assembly OAWD01 (sample SAMEA2580130, study PRJEB22360) | human gut metagenome | biome: human gut; feature: human-associated habitat; material: faeces | place: Denmark | collected 2008/2010 | reverse complement strand
ACTGGCCGTGTAAGCTCGCTCAATGGCAGTGTTGATTTAACGCAGGGGACCATCGCTCTCGCCGACGAACCCCAGCCTGGTGTCAGTGTTTCACCTTTAAAGATTTCAGGAGATTCCAACAATCGCTTTAGCTTTACAGTGACAATCGATGATCCTGTGCTCCCCAACTGGGCTGAGGAGGACGAAGGGCTTGAAACGTTCTTTGCCTACTGGGCCTACTCTCAAAAGCTTTATCTGGATACAAACTGCGTCATTGACGCCTACGGGGTCCCCGTTCAGGCTTCTGAATACGCCATGGTCGTTTATGAAAGTGATGTTCCTGAAGATGTGCTGTTAGCTTCAAACGCATCGGGAAAAGATATTGTCGCAAAATCATTCACATATACTTCTAAAATACTAAGCATTGCCAATTACTTTGCAAAGGAGGCTCCTTGGGGGATAGGTGCCGGAATCCTGGGGCTCGGCGGTGATGCCTTATCCTCCAGTGGAATGGGCGAAATTAAAGAGAATTTGATCGCACTGAATGCTGAAGTTGCCGAACTCAATAAAAAAGCAGATGCTATCAGTCAGGATCTAAAATATCTGGTAAATCACATCAAGGATACAGAAATGCGAAATAAGGTTTCTGCATTCGGAAAAGAGGCTGATCGCCTCTCTTGGACTGTAAATAAAATCAACAGTCAAGAAAATAATGCGATTGCTAACTTAATGGAAGTCACGGACACTGCTTCCAACGAATATCATACCTATGTCAATCAGATTAATAATACGGTTGCATACAGCGCTGGGGGCGGCGACACCTTTGCAAAAGATACTCTGGCCTTTGGAAAATCCATTCTCGGTGACGATTTCATGGAAAGCGACAGCACTTTGGATGTCTACGTGAACCTTTACAACTCCCGTTGTAATTGGGCTTCACAAACTATAAATCCAAAATCTAATTTTTTAGCTTATGCTAACTCTCTTTACTTAAAAGCTTATATGATGAGCATGTGCTATATGAAGAGTAGTAACACTAACCATCAATATGATCACGCCATTGAGGAAATGAAAACCCAATTCCAAGCATTTCTTAAAAAAAGTGATGTTTATAATGAGGCTATGGTTCTCCCAGAAGGAAAAGACATTAATCTTATTGACGGAAAGGAATATAGCTATAATGGTCTTTATTCTTATAACTTGCAAAATCATTTTGAACGAAGTTTTCCCGGACGTATGTTTAGTACTTCATATATTTCATCAAAACCAATGTATATGAAATCTTTTACAGAATTAGTCCGAAACACTTTTGATGCACGTAATAAAAGTTTTAATACAATCAACAAAAATCCAGATATGGAAACATTAATCGCGATGAAAAGCAGACTTAATTCCAGCGGTAAAACATCTATTCTCGAAGAATTGACAGACCTTGGCTTTAATACAAAAGGCGGCAAGGTTCTTTATATCGGAAACAGCAGCTTAATTGATGAAGATTTAACACCATCTATCTCTATAGGATACGAATACGGCGCAAAGGCAGTCTATAGGTTTTACGGAGATGTTTTCAACCTCAAGACTGGTACTGCCCAAGTAAACGAACATTTATTTGACGTTAATGTATCTGCATTCGCTTATAAAAAATGGGATGCTAAAATTAGTCTGAATTTACTTCCTGAAAAAATAATATCTTTTATCCGATAGAACGCTAAGTTATAGTCTTATTGCTTACCAAATTGCTATCACTCCACACGGTGTTTCTATATTTTCACATACCATTGTTGATACCGCAGTGACAACCTGTTTAGCTTATAGCCTCAAATAACTGTAAAGTAATATTTTAAAAATATCTAAAAAATTATAAAGGATGTGTTTTTAAATGAAAAAGTTTAAAAGAATTTTATCAACGATTTCTATGCTCTTTATCTTTTTAATGCTGGGGAATTTTTCAGTTTTTGCCCAGGATTCGGATACTGGCCCCCCCGAAGGGTATCCTCCCACACAGCTTTATTTTAATAAAGAATCTGTAAAGGATGGTGACCAGGTAACAGCAACCTTAGAGCTGGACAACCAGACAAACGCTGATTTAATGAATGTAACCCTTGAGACCACTCTCCCTGAGGGGCTGTATTCTGAAAACACTACAAGAACCTATGATAAGATTGCCACCGGGCAGAAAATCCTCCACAGCTTTACAATACAGGTCGGTGAAAAGAGCTCTGTGATTCCTGTATCGCTCTCCAGTGTCCCTTCAAATCCTGTAACAGGGACACCGAGTAAAATCGGTATCGGCATCGGTATTGTCCTGGCTGCTCTGCTGATCGTCTTTTGTATCTGGCTCTGCAAAAGGAAAAAGGGACAGAAGCTGCTCTCGATTGCGCTCTGCCTGCTGTTGACAACACAGCTCCTGCTGACAGCTTTTCCAAATCCCGTTTACGCCGAGGAAGAAAGCGATGCGGATGCCTCTTTGTCTGATGAAATTGAAGGCGCCACTTATTCTGTGAACAATGATTTGAATGTAAACGAGATTGTAAAGACACTTGCTACCAAAGTTTCCATTGGATCTGCCAAGCTGGTCGATCTGCCGGAAATTGAGTTTGAAGCGCTTCAGACCAACAGCTCTGTCGCCGCCGGCGCAGCTTTTTTCGATATTGTTATTTCCAGCCAGGAAGATTCATTCTCTGACGCTGTCAAGGCTGAGGATATTGTGCTTAAAAATGCTTTTAAAAATGCCAAAATTGAAACGATCACGCTTCTGGACGAGCATACGTTAGCGTTGACTCTCACTGGACCTTTGGATAAAGAGGACGAAAGCAATGGACTGCTTGAGTTTAACAAAGACTGCTTTAAACAAGACGGCGAAAAGCAAGGGCGTCTGATGGTTGATGTCTCCTCTCCGCTGCCGTATTTTGCGGAAGGCATTGACAATGTGCACCTTAACAAAGACGATACGGCTGTTCTGCAATTCAGCATCGACACTGCTCAGTTTTCCCAAACAGCGGACGCGTCATCCTTTACCTTTGATGATCCAGCCATCCAGCCAGCTAACCTGACCATTCCCTCAACCTCTTCCGGCAGGGATGGGCTTCTGGAAGTACGTGTCAATGGTGCGGAGAGCAAGACGGACGTCATGAATGCGCTGCGCGGCACTACGATGACCATTGACAGTGCTGCCCTTAATTGTGACAGCCTGACGTTGCCGCTCAAGCTTGAAGAAGAACAAATCAGCACCGATTTAATTCTGGCGAATGCGGTGCGCAGCTCTGAAAAAGAGACTCAGGCCACGGCTGAGTTTACTGGTCTTGTCAGCTCGCTCAATGGCAGTGTTGATTTAACGCAGGGAGCCGTCACTCTTGCAGACGAACCCCAGCCTGGTGTCAGTGTCTCACCTTTAAAGATCATGGACGGTTCAAATAATCGCTTCAGCTTTACAGTGACAATTGATGATCCTGTGCTCCCCAACTGGGCTGAGGAGGATAAAGGGCTTGAAATGTTTTTTACCTACTGGGCCTACTCGCAGAGGCTTTATCTGGATACAAACTGTGTTACTGACGCCTACGGGGTCCCCGTTCAGGCTTCTGAATACGCCATGGTCGTATATGAAAGTGATGTTTCAGACGATGAACTGTTAGCTTCAAATGCATCGGGACAAGATATTGTCGCAAAATCATTCATATACACTTCTAAAATACTAAGCATTGTCAACTCCTTTGTCACAGGGTCCCCTCTGGCGGGAATTGCCGGAATCCTGGGCCTCGGCGGTGATGCCTTATCCTCCAGTGGAATGGGCGAAATTAAAGATAATTTGATCGCACTGAATGCTGAAGTTGCTGAGATCAGTCGAAAAACTGACGCCATCAGCCAGGAACTCAAAGACCTGATAAATCACATCAAAGATACAGAAATGCGAGATAAGGTTTCCGCATTCGGAAAAGAGGCGGACAGTCTTGCCTGGACTGTTAACAAAGTCAATAGCCCGGAAAATGATGTACTTGCTAAACTAATGGAGGTCACAGACACTGAATCCACTGAATATCACACCTATGTTAATGAGATTAATAATACGGTTGCATACAGCGCCGGCGGCGGCGATACCTTTGCAAGAGACACTCTGGCTTTCGGAAAATCCATTCTCGGTGATAATGTCATGGAAAGCGACAGCACTTTAGATGTCTATGTGAATCTTTATAATTCACGCTATAACTGGTCCTCCCAAACCATTCCTGCTAAATCCCGTTTTCTGGCCTATACCACCTCACTTTACCTGAAGGCCTATATGATAAGCATGTGCTATATGCAGAGCAATAACACAGACCATCGATATGATTACGCAATAGAGCAGATGAGAGGACAGTTTCAAAAATTCATTGAAAAATGCGAGGCCTATGATACAAGCATGAAACTTCCGGAGGGAAAGGATATCAACCTGATTGACGGAAAAACATATGCATATGATTGTTTTGTTGTTTTTGATCCAAAAGCTTATTTTAAACAGTGTGAGGAACAAATGAGGGCGTATTCATCCGGACAGAGTATATTTCATCCTGATCTCTATGAAAGCTATATGTCTCAAATCTTGTATTCTAATATATTACAATACGGTTATCAATATCATCAGCGGTTTATATCACCCCCGCCAATTGAAACCTTAAACGCTATGAAATCACGGCTATCTGCCAGCGGTAAAAATTCACTCCTCGATGAACTGGAGTCTGTCGGCTTTTCCATACCTGGAAATTATATATACACCGGTAAACTGAGTTACAACCGTAATCAGATAAAACAATATAATTTCCTCGGCTATTTTGTATTTAAAGGTGACTTTATATACCATGCTGATTTATACAATCTGAAAACTGGTAACATGGAAAATAACATCTCGCTTTTAAAAGCTGATATTAATACTAAAAATATGAACAACTGGCAATCAAAATCTACACAAATGATGTTTAATAATAAAATAATAGTTATGTTACAGTAAAACATTTTATAATAACGTCAAATAAGTCTTATAAGAAAAAGCAGCTCCACTCTTGGACAGAGGAGCTGCTTTTTTTGATTTTATCATAATTTTTTTCAGCGTTAACGGTAAGAATGGTTCTCATGATAATCCTGTATGCTCTTTAGCACCTGATGATAGCGCTTTTCAGGAATCGGCAGGGTACTGCCGTCGTACATCGTTATTTCGCGGTACTGTACGTTTAACACATAATCCAGATTGATGATGTAGCTGCGGTGAATTCTGACAAATTGTGCGGGCAGCTTTGTCTCAATTTCTCCGATGGGCACCCGGATATTCATGGCCTTGCCGACACATTGCAGCCTGCTCTTGCGGTGTCCGGCCTCAATGTAAATGATCTGGTTGATGTCCACAAAGTATTCTTCTTTATCCAAACCTTTAAAACAAACCTTTTTCTCTTTGCTGATTTTTTCCTGGATCAGCTTTTGCATGTACTCATAATTTTCACGGCCAGCTTTAAAGGGGAAATACTTCTCATCGCCTATCAGCAGATTGTCTGCGGTGTTGGATACATGGATATGTATGGCAAGCAGCCGGCCCTCCTGCCTGCGGTATACAAAGGTGCAGCGCTGTTCAGCCAGCATGATGTAGTTCTGGACGCCCTCGTTATAAACGGTATACTTTCCGCTGACAACACAGCCCTTCTCGTTTTCCCCAACAAGCTCGTAAACATCGCCTTTGATCTGAAAAGGAATCCCCTGTTCAATCTCCAGTATTTTTTTAAAGTTATCGAGACCGTTGATAAACTGGCTTTTAATGGGACCGATCCACATAATATCTTCTGCCATCTGCTCAATCACAAAATCCAGATCTCTTTCATAATGCTTTCGCATAATCATACGTGTCAGCTCTACGGCATCCTGCTTCATATTTCTCTTCCTCTTCCGGCAACGTTTTTAATGCGCTGTCCATATATAAGTATTGCTTCAATTATATCATTTTGATCCGGTATAAAAAATACCGTTCGTCACGACTTTAGGCTGTTCACATGAATTTTGTGCTTTTAAAATGACGTCCATCCTCCGTCAGTGGCCACGATTTCCCCGGTCATATGGCTTGCGTCATCGGACGCTAAAAATAAAATGGAGGCTGCCTGTTCCTCTGCCAGCGCGTCGCGTTTGAGCATGGATTCTGTTTTCTGGCCTGCCATGGACTGCGCCTCCTGTTCGGAGGCGCCGCTGGCTTGTGCTTCCTTCTGTTTCTGCATGACAAATTCATATGCTTCCTTTACCATCGGCGTATCGGTACCCGCTGGGTTGACGGAGTTGACGCGGATATCAAAGCGCGCGTAATCCAACGCCAGATTTTTGGTCAGCCCGTTTACTGCGTGTTTGGATGCTACATAGGCAGGGTTGCCCGGCAAACCCGTCAGGCCTGCAATGGAGGCATTATTGACGATGGCACCGCCTGTCCCCTGTTTCATAAACTGCTGAAGCTCATATTTACAGCTGTAAAAAACCGAATAAAAATTATTGACCATGGTATAATCCATCTGCTCCTTTGTCAGGGCGTGCACAGGGTCTGGATTTCCCATCACACCGGCATTGTTGATGGCGATGTCAATCCGGCCATAGGCTTTTACAGCCTCCTCTACCATTTTCCGGGCGTTCTCCTCAACCGACAGATCCAGGCACAGAAAGATCGCTTCGCCGTCTTCCTTTTTCACTGCCTTTAACACTTCCCTGCCTTCCTTTTCGAGACGGTCTGTAAGGACTAGTCTTGCACTTTCTTTTGCTGCCCTCAATGCCGTGGCTTTTCCAATACCGCGCGCAGCGCCTGTTAACACGATGACCTGCCCCTTAAACCGTTCTGGGAATATTTTTTTCATAATAGGACTCCTTTATTAAATCGTTCTCTGCTTTATATTATAACTTAATTTTTATCGGGTATTATTCAAGTTTTTGTCAAGATTTTTTCTTAAAAGCCACGCTTTAAGCCAATTTAAAAAGCCGCCGATCAGTGTCTTTGCGCTGATACGGCAGCTTTCTTTTTAATGCTTATTTAACTTTCCAAACCCGTTTCTCGTAATCCTCAATAGAGCGGTCGCTCGAGAAGATTCCAGAGTGGGCAATATTGATGGCAGACATTTTCTGCCATTGCTTCTGGTCTCTGTAGACGTTGCTGGCGATATCCTGAATATCGACATACGGGGCAAAATCTTTCAGGACAAAATAGGTATCATTGTGCAGCAGCAGGGAGTCATAAATCATCTGGAAGCCCGCGCTTTCCCCAAAGAAACCGCTGATCAGCTGTCCAAGGATTTCCTGCAGGCGGGAATCGGACTCGTAGACTTCCAATGAGCGGTAGCCGCCATGGGTATTGTAATTGTACACCTCTGTATCGGACAGGCCAAAGGTAAAGACATTGTCCATTCCCACAGCCTCAGCGATTTCGACATTGGCGCCGTCCATAGTGCCAAGGGTCAGGGCGCCGTTCATCATGAATTTCATATTGCCTGTACCGGAGGCTTCTTTACCGGCGGTTGAAATTTGTTCTGAGATCTCTGCCGCAGGGTAGATGAGCTCTGCCACGGACACGTTAAAGTTTGGTACAAAGACAACCTTGAGCTTATCCTTAACCAGCGGGTCATTGTTGACGCGGTCTGCAACCACGTTAATCAGGCGGATAACTTCCTTCGCATATACGTAGGAGGGCGCTGCCTTACCCGCGAAAATATAGGTCTTTGGTACGATATCGGCATTCGGATTGGAGCGCAGCTGATTGTAAGTCAGAATGACGTGCAGAATATTTAAGAGCTGGCGTTTATATTCATGGATGCGCTTAACCTGTACGTCAAAAATGGAATCTGGATTCAGGACAATGCCCTGGGTTTCCTTGATATACTTAGCCAGCCGTTCCTTATTGGCGTGTTTAATGTCTCCCAGCTTCTGGCAGAACGCCGCGTCCTGCGCATAGGGAAGCAGCGCTTCGAGGCTGCACATATTGCCAGGCTTTTTCCAGTCTGTACCGATGGTATCATCCAGCAGGGTTTTGAGTCCCGGATTGCTGCCCATCATAAAACGGCGCTGGGTTACCCCATTGGTAACAGAGGTAAAGCGGTCTGGGAACACCGCGTAAAAATCCTTAAAGGTTTCCTCCCGCAGGATCTTGCTGTGCAGCTCTGCCACACCATTGACGGAGTGGCTGCCGATAATAGCCAAATGTGCCATATGAACCTGGCCGTCTTTTAAAATAGCCATGCTGTAATTACGGTCTACCTGATCTGGATAGAACCAGTTCATATCGTTGATAAAACGGCGGTTAATTTCTTCAATGATCTGGTAAACGCGGGGCAGCAGCTTCTGTACCATATCAATCGGCCATTTTTCAAGGGCTTCGGGTAATACGGTATGGTTTGTAAAGCTGATGGACTTAATGGTCATATCCCAAGCAACATCCCAGTCATAGCCTTCCTCATCCACTAAAATACGCATGAGCTCTGGCACACAGAGCGCCGGATGCGTGTCGTTAATGTGGATACAGATTTTATCCGGAAAGCCGTCCATAGAGCCATGATTGTGCTTCTTATAGCGGCGGACAATCCGTTTGAGGCCCGCGCATACAAAGAAGTATTCCTGTTTCAGGCGCAGCAGCTTGCCCTCAAATCCATGGTCGCTTGGGTACAGGATCTGACTGATGGATTCGGCCTCTGATTTGCGCTGCATGGCTTTGAGGAAGTGTCCCTGGTTAAAGGTGGACAGGTCAAAATCTTCTACAGGCTTGGCGCTCCATAAACGCAGTGAGTTTACAGTGTTATTTCGGTAGCCTTTAACCGGAATATCATAGGGAACCGCCAGGACTGGATCGTAGTTTTCATGGATAAACTGCATTTTGCCGTTTACCTCTTCTACACGCACATCCCCGTTGTATTTAACCACAACAGCCTTATCGGGCTTTACGATTTCGAAGGGATAGCCGTTTTTAAGCCAGATGTCCGCAACCTCAACCTGTTCGTCGTTAATAATTTTCTGCTCAAAGAGACCGTATTTGTAGCGGATGCCATTGCCGTGGCCCGGAAAACCGAGCGCGGCTGTAGAGTCTAAGAAGCATGCCATCAAACGGCCAAGGCCGCCGTTCCCCAGTGCAGGGTCATGTTCCTCTGCCTGAATGGCTTCATAGTCAACCCCCAGCTCATCCAGGGTTTCTTCAACCATGGTATCCCAGCCCAGGTTGTTGACATAGGCTTTTAACAATCGGCCGATCAGGAACTCGATGGAGAAAAAGTAAATCTGTTTTTCTTCCATTTTATGCAGACGGCTGTTATTTACAGCCCACTCCGCTGTGATTTCTTCCATCACCAGCTCTGCCAGTGCTTCATACTGGTGTCTGGTGGTAGACTCACTGAAATCTTCGCCGGAGACTTCCTCAACTTTTTTAATGAAAGCCTTTCTGAAGGCTTCCTTTGTCTTTACTTTATGCTTTGTATTTTTATCTGTAATTGCCATTTTATTGATTTCCTTTCAGAATTAATAACCAATTTTTTTGTTCTGTTTCCATCTTAACTTTAATGCCTGATTTTTTCAACCTTTCTGCTCAAAATAACCCCATAGATAACGGTATCAACTTTTTGTTTAAAGAAGTCTTTTCTTTTGTTTAAGAAAAGTATCCTGGTTGTTTATTTTAGCGCTGGGTCAAAGTGCCTTCTTTTTTTCTGGCTGTTCTTCTGCGGGTTCTGCAATTTTTTTCCTGGCAACCACTCTTTTTTTTAAGGGTGACGCTTACTGCTATGCCATCTTTAGCCAGTCCTGCGCCGCTGTAATTATTGACCAGCACTTCGTCTCCGCCATCTATGCTGATGGTATGAGGTCCGTCTGCCAGGCCCCTCAAATGTAATATACTGTCTTTTTCCAAAATTGCCTGGAAGTGCGTTTCCCCATCAATACAGCCGGCAATATGCTTTCCCGGAGCTGGCCTGTTGCCTTGTGTAATATGAACACACGCGTCATAGCGCTTTGGCTGATAGACCCCGGCTGTTTGTATCCGGCTGATGGAGGGGGGCCTTTCCACTGCGCCTTTTTCCTCTGTTATTTTGGTAAGCCAGTCTCTGAAAACTGTTTCTAAAATTCCAGCGTCACCGAGTTCTGGAAGGTGCATGAGCATGGTATAACCATCGCCGCCGTCAATTTTCGCTTCGTCGATAACCAGTATCACAGGCGTTTTATCGTCCTCAGGACCCAGGAGCTGGCCGGAGTCCAGCGTTACAGACATCACCCGTTCTCCGACGGGGCGGTCAGGGCTGTAGACCATGGTCATACCAGAAATCTGCGGGAAACAGCCGCCAGCGCCAATGATTCTTCCGGTCTCTGGGTCCTGCCCCCTGACACGGCTTACACCATTTTCCAAAGCCTGATACAGGATTCTGGGTGTCGCCTCTCTGAAATACAGCCTGTTGCCAAAGGGGAGTACATCCAGGCAGTCTCCGGCTGTTATCTGACCGCGGTGAAGGCTGGCGCGGATACCGCCTCCGTTATGCAGGGCAATGACAGGCATGTCTTCAAAAATACAGGCGCCGGTCATTTGGCTTTTAAAACGTTCCTTTGCCGCGTCTGCCATGGCGTCGGCAATCGCATCTCCCAGGTTCGTCTCGGCAACCCGCGCCTCATTGATCCCATTGACAGTGCCTCCCCAAAGAGCTGTCTGAACCCTTGCCACCACTGGCGCCAGTTTCGCCGAATGGCTCTTTACCAGCAAGTCTGCAAGCTCTGTTACCTTTTTATCCGGTTTGCAGCTTTTTTTAATGGTCTCTTCTTCTAAAAAGCTGCCTCTGGCGCTGTGCGTTACAGGATCAATCATAATTTTTCCGATACGCTGGGCGCCGCTTCCGCTTTGCTGCAGGAGAATCCCATTGATTCTTTTTTCGGCAAAGACAGAATGGCTGTGTCCGTCGATGATGATGTCAAGCCCGCTGTTTTCTCCCAGGGCTTCCGCCAGACCAACACTCTGGTTCTCTGGCGCGCTGCCCGGGTCTATTCCGAGATGGGCCAGGCAGATGATAATTTCCGCCCCCAGCTCCTTTAATTTCTTGATAGTTTCCCGGCTGGTGGTCAGCGGGCTTTTAAAGTGTATCCCACGTACTTCCTTCGGCTCTGCTTCTCCTGTCCCGTTAGCTATTTCCGGCGTTGTTATGCCAAAGATACCAACGCTGACACCCTGTCTCTTTAACAGGATGTAGGCCCCATTATTAATTTTATGACCGCCGCGGTAGGCTTCTCCGGCCAGAACAGGTTTTCCGTCCCGGAAACCGTTGGCCGAAAGGATTGGAAAATCGGCGCGGCGCGCGTCTGTCAGCAGGGTATCCAGCCCATAGTCAAATTCATGGTTCCCGGCGGCCATGGCATCGTAGCCCGCTGCGTTCATGAGCGCGATAACATCTCGGCCTTTGCTTAAAGCTGCCAGGGCGCTGCCCTGGATGGCATCGCCGGCGTCCAGTAAAAGATCGCCTTTATAGTCTCTTTTTAAAGCTGCTGTATAGTCTGCACCAACAACGCCTGCGCCGCTTACTAATGCACCGTGCAGATCATTGGTAGTTAAAATAATCAGGGTTTTTTCTTGTTTCATAGGATGGTCTTCTTTCCTGTATAATTTAATGGCATTATATCACTCTTTTAATGTACCCTGGTAATTCCTCCGTTAACCCTTTGTAAATTTTCACCACAAAACAAAAAAGCAGGCCGAGCGGCTGCTCGCGTCCTGCTTCTCTCTTAATTTTTATAATCCGATAAAGATATAGCCGCACAGAAAAGAAATTTGAGGTAGGTAATGAGAGATTGGAAAAGTAAAATTTTCTGTGCGGTAATACAAGCTCACTTTTATTATAATGACTATTTTCCCGGGCAGCAAGTCCCCTGTATCGAATAACGGACAGGCGGTACTGAAAACTTTTATTCCTTAAGCTTTCTGATTATCCCCGCTGTTTCGAAGCTCCTCTGCCATCTGGTTAAGCTTTTTTAAACGGTGATAAACACCGGATTTTCCTACCGGCGGGTCCATTTTTTCACCCAGCTCCTTAATTGTAAGCTCCGGATAGTTCAGCCGGACCTCCGCCATCTCAAACAGGTTTTTGGGGAGCTTATGCAGCCCTGTCTTTTCCTTGATCAGCAGAATATTGTCGATCTGCTCGTAGGCTGCCGCTGCTGTCTTGTTCATATTGGCAGTCTCGCAGTTCACCTGGCGGTTGACGCCGTTCCGCATTTCTTTGATGATACGAATATTTTCGATTTCCAGCAGCGCCTTGTGGGCGCCGATGACATTTAAAAATCCAGCGACACTCTCGCTTTCTTTCATGTAGAGAACACCGCTTCCTTTTCTTGTGATCAGGCTGGCTTTAATGTCATACTGCTCCATCAGCTCCCGAAGGCTGTTCAGATAGGTTTTATGACGGCACACCAGCTCCAGATGATAGGTCTTCTCAGGATTTGAGATGGAACCGCAGGCTAAAAACACGCCCCGGATATAGCTTTTAATATAGCGCTGCTTTGATAAAAACAAGCCGGGCACTTCATTAGTAAAGAAAATTTTTCCTTTAGCGTTATGCCTGAGGATACGGGTATCCTTCAAAACCTTTTGCACCTTTTCATTTTCTTCAAGAGCAATGGTGTAGTAGCGGTGCTCCTTAAATTTTCTGGTCTTTTTAATGAATACCTCTGGCGCAATGCTATACAGCCTTTTCATGAGCTTGAAAATCCGTCCTGCCACCGCCGGGTTTTCTGTTTTAAAGCTTAAGGACATCCGGGATCTTTCACCGACCTCGATTACCGCGGTGGAGGCAATCATACCGGACAGCTCTGCGCGGGCGCAGCCATCGGATTCAGGCTCCAGGGCGCTGAGGTCTTTTTTAATCATTGATGAAAAACTCACGCAAATCTTCCTTCCCTTATTTACTGTTTACATAGGCTTCAAAAATTCGTCTTGCCAGAAGGTCCGCGTCGTGGCGGATTCTTCCATTTTCAACGATGATAAAATCATCGGTCACATACTGGTATTCTGGCAGCATTTCGCCAATTTCCACTTTTTCGGAGTTATATTTTTGATACTGCCTGGCCACATAGTCGGGCAGATTCCCGCTGTTAAAAACACAGTACTGAAAAAGCCTGCGCTCTTTTATTTTCAGGTGCGCTTCAATGGCGCGGACGTGGTCGCACTGAGTATAGCCATCGGTTTCCCCAGGCTGCGTCATGATATTGCCCACATAAAATTTGCGCCCTCTGTTTTCCTTGATGGCGGACTCGATTCCATCCACAAGCAAATTTGGAATAACACTTGTATAAAGGCTTCCCGGCCCAACAATGACAATGTCCGCCATTTTGATGGCCTCGAGCGTCTCCTCCAAAGGTTCGATTTTGTCTGGCTTCAGAAAGATTTTTTCGATCCGGCAGTGCTTTTCGCAGGCCGCCTTTGGTATCTGCGATTCGCCTGCGACGGTTTCACCGTTGTCCAGGCTGGCGTTCAGGGTCATGTCATCCAGGGTGACAGGCAGTACCCGGCCTTTAATCTGAAGGACGTCTGAGGTGCGGCGAACTGCGTCGTAGAAGTCGTTGCTGATACCGTTCATGGCTGCCAGGAACAGGTTCCCAAAGTTGTGCCCCTCCAGTCCGCCTTCGGTAAAGCGGTAATTGAACAGAGACTGCATAACATTCTCATCGTCGGCCAGCGCCAGAATACAGTTCCTTATATCGCCTGGCGGTAAAATGCCCAGATCCTGCCGCAGCATCCCGGAGCTTCCGCCGTCATCTCCCACTGTTACAATGGCGGTGAGACGGTTGGTATACTTTTTCAGGCCTCTCAGAATAACGGACAGGCCAGTACCGCCGCCCAGTGCAACCACCTTTGGGTTACGGACGGTGACAATATCCTTCAGGGTAAACTCCCTGATATATTCTTTCATTTCCATGATATTTTTCTCCTAATAATCGGATAAGGCTTTTTAATTGGCCTCCCGGTCCTTTGTGATGTCACGGTGGCTAATCTTGGTCAGATAGCCTTTTTTCCGGAAAGCCTCTTCGATAAGGTAAGCAAAGGTGACGGAGCGGTGCTGGCCGCCAGTGCAGCCAAAGGCAACCTCCAGATGCTCCTTCCCGACCTTTCTGTACTGGGGAATGACGAATTCAATCAGGTCCTCGACCTTTTCATAGAATTCGCGCGCTTCCTCGAAGGACATAACATAATCGCGTACTTCCTGGTCTTCACCGGTTTTGCTGCGGAGTTCTTTTTTGTAAAATGGGTTTGGGAGAAAACGGACATCAAAAACGAAATCTGCACTCATTGGCAGCCCGTATTTAAAGCCAAAGGACGCGATGTTGATCTGTGTAAAGGCTTCACTTGTCTCTGATTGCAGTATTTTTTCAAGTGTTGCCTTCAGCTCCTTGTTGCTCATATCGGTCGTATTGATCACATAGTCCGCTTCCTGCCTGAAGGTACTCATCTTTTCTCTTTCCAGCTTAATGGATTCGGAAAGACTTCCGGCAATGCCTGTCAGGGGGTGCTTTCTCCTTGATTCCTGATAGCGGGTAATCAGCGTTTCATCATCAGCCTCCAAAAACAGCATTTCGATGTCTCTGCTGCCGCCCTTAAAATTGATAAGGGAGTTTTGAAAGGCTTCTGAGAAAATATCCCCGCGGATATCGGTTACCAGCGCCAGCTTCTCAATTTCAGCGCCGGTATTCTCACACAGCTCGATAAAGGTTTTAATCAGTTTTGGCGGAAGATTATCGACACAAAAATAGCCCAGATCTTCTAAAATCTGTATGGCCTGTGATTTTCCTGCTCCTGATAAACCTGTGACGATAATAGTTTTCATAGTTTCTCCCTTAGGTATTATTCTTCAATATTGACAATGCGTTCATAGGGAACGCCGGCTTTTTTTATGATGGCCGCTGCCCCCTGTACCTGTCCGAGAGCCTGGACACTGTGAGCATCGCTGTTGACAGCAAACCGTACATTGTACTTCAAAGCGATCTTGAGTTCCTCGCTGTTGAGATGACTGTGCCTTGGGTTAATCTCCAGGATAACGCCCTTCTCAGCCGCCTTTTTGGCAATAGGCTCAATGTCCACTGGCAGCTTATCTCCAGGATGGGTAATCATCTTAAGCTCGTAGCGGTCCATCATTTCCAGATAGGCTCTGGTATTGACCTTCCGTGTTTTTTCCTTCATAAACGGGAAAACCACGGTCAGATAATTTCGGATGGCAAAGCGAAAAACGTCCTTTACGCTGGCTGGTATGTAGCCGTAATGGTATCCGGCATAGATCCAGTCGCAGTACTGACGCTCCTCTTTTCCGATATCAATGCTGCCGTCCGCTCCGGTGATATTGGACTCCACTGAAAGGTAAATCTCAATATCATTGTATTTTTCATTGAGCGCGTCAATTTCCCGGCGCATTTTCTCGAAATTTTTTCTGCGCACTCCAAACATGGGGTGGCTTCTGCCGTGGTCTGAAATTACGATTGCCCTGAGGCCGAGTGCACGTGCCTGCTCTACCATTTCCTCAATGGTATTTTTGCCATGGCTGTAGGTAGTGTGGGTGTGCATATCGCAGAGTAGCTTCATTATTCTCCTATCATAATTACTTCGGTGCGCATATCCACACCGTAGTCCTGTTTTACTTTCTTTTGAATGGTCTGAATCAGGGTGATGATATCGTCGGCTGTGGCGTTATCCTTGTTGATGACAAAGCCGCTGTGTTTTTCGGATACCTGGGCGCCGCCGACACAGTAACCTTTAAATCCGCAGTCCTGAACCAGTTTTCCGGCAAAATATCCCTCTGGGCGTCTGAAGGTGCTGCCTGCGCTGGGGTATTCCAGAGGCTGCTTGCTCCTTCTGCGCTCGTTCAGGTCATCCATCTTTGCCTTAATGGTATTGTAGTCCCCTTTTCTTAACAACAGATTTACACCTATGACAAACCAGGGATTTTCCTGAACAATGCTTTTTCGATAGCCCATTCGGCACTCATCGATGGGAAGCTCAAGGATTTCGCCGCTCTCTGTCACAACCTCGATAGAACGGATAATATCCTTCATTTCGCCGTCGTAGGCGCCTGCATTCATAACAACAGCCCCTCCCAGTGAGCCTGGGATTCCAGAGGCAAACTCCATGCCTGTCAGACATCCTTCAAGAGCCGCTTGGGCAACATCTTTGAGCAGTGAGCCAGGCTCAGCGCTGATACCGGTATCCCCTACAGTGATCCTGCAAAGCTGACGGGTTTTTATCATGACACCGCGATAGCCGTTATCCCTGACTAAAAGATTGGTCCCGTTGCCCATTACATAAAAAGGGAGATTGTTTTTACGGCAGCAGGCCAATACGTTTATAAATTCCTCACAGCTCTCGGGCACCACCAAAAAATCCGCCGGTCCTCCTACCTTAAAGGAAATATGGTTTTTCATGGGTTCATCGCATAAAATCCTTTCTGCTGCAATGACATCCATTAATTTATTCTTGATCATTTCTTTATTCATTCTTTTACTCGTTCCTTCCAAAGGGTATCCGTATTATTATACCATACTAAAGCTGACGATAACATTAAAAAAAGCCATTCCTTTTAACAGGATTGGCTTTTATTGTATGGATTAAAAAAAGGTTCTCCCAATGACGCTGCTCTTCACTTCTTCTGTACAGGGGATTGGATTGACGGCGATGCCGCCTTCATTCTTGATCAAGAGCTCTGGATTACGGCACATAATCCGGTTCCATTCTTCCTCCCCGACAAGGGAAACGCCTGCCGCTCTGGCCTCGGGATAACGCTCATAGCCCTCCACCTGATGCGCGTCGCTCCCCATGAGCTGCACCATATGGTGCTTGAGTAAAATCTCAAGGGTGTGTCTGGAAGGCTCGCCGTAATACCCGACAAGACTCAGATAATTGCACTGGATCAGGACGCCGCTTTTCATAAAATCCAGAAGCACGTTGGGGTCCTCCTGTACAAAATCATAGCGTTCGGGGTGGGCTAAAATAGCCTTATAACCTTTTTCCTTAAGTTTGTGCATAAAGTTCTGAACGCCGGTGGCTGTACCGCCGTGCCGGATTGTCTCCACAAGAAACCACGGGGTGCCGGCCAGGGTGGTAAATTCTTCTTTATCGATTAAATCGACCAGCTTATACTCATATAAAAGCTCGCTGCCGAGATATAAATCCAGCTCCAGACCTGCGCGCGCCAGTATTTTTTTCAGGGTTTCGTATCGTTTTTTATTTTCTGCTACAGGTGAGGTAAAGTTCTGATAGCACATGTAGTGCGGCGTTAAGACAACGCCTGAAAAGCCAATCTCTTTCGCCTTAAAAAGCATCTCGACACTGTCCTCAATGCTCTGGGCTCCATCGTCAACACCGTATAATACGTGGTTATGCATATCAATCATTTTATCATCCCCCTGTGTTTCACTAGCTCTATTATATAAGAAGTTGAAAACATTCGCAATGAAAACTTCAATATCTTTGGGCGGCCAAACCGCTGCCTGCTCCTATTGGGCTCCGGCACAGGCGGCTGCATACACGGCTCTTGCCCCTGCCCGCTTCAGCACCTCGGCGCACTCCCGCAGGGTAGAGCCTGTCGTATTGACATCATCTACCAGCAGCACAGTCTTTCCGGACACAGCCTTTTTCTCCAGAACATCGAAAGCGCCGGTCAGGTTTATCAGGCGCTCCTCACGGCTCAGACCGATCTGATGGGGTGTGTCATAAAGACGCTTCAGCACTTTTCTTTTATAGGGCAGGTTCAGGGCGCCTGCCAGCCCCTCTGCCAGGTAGCTGCTCTGGTTATAGCCGCGTTCCTCCAGGCGTTTTTCATGCAGGGGAACCGCCACCACCAGTTCCAGCTTTCCCGCCCAGTCCTTTTCCCTCACGGCTTCAGCCATCTGCCGGCCGATCCAGCTGCCAAGCTGAGGGAGATGCCCAAACTTCAGGCTGTGTACCAGCCTTTGTCCTGAGCCGCTGTAATGCAGCCATACTGCCCCGCCTGCCAGCACTGGATCTTTCAGCGGTCCGCAGTCCCCGCAGAAATCCAGTCCCTTTTCGGGCAGCGGTTTTCCACAATATTTGCAGGAAGGCATGGTTACTCTCGGCAGCGACTGTGCACAGCGCTCACACAGATAGCTTTCTGTTCTGAAAAGTACCTTGCCGCACACCGGACAGACACCGTTTGGCAGAAACAGTGTCTCTCTGAGCAGTGTCTTCACCCCTGCCTTAAATCCAGACTCAGACATTGAGCTCTCCATACATTTTGATCCGCTGTTTGAGGGCTGTCCGCCGTTCATTGGTATCTCCGGATTTGACCATCCGGTAAAAATAATTCTGAGGCCCGATAAGCATCAGCATCTTTTTGGCTCTGGTCACTGCTGTGTACAGCAGCTTCCGGTTTAAAAACATAGGCGGTCCGCCTACCATCGGCATGATAACAACTGGAAATTCACTCCCCTGGCTTTTGTGAACAGTCATGGCATAGGCATGGGTGAGCTCGTCGAGCTGGTCAAACTCATAAACGACTTTTTTGTCATCTGTCAGCAGGATTTCAAAGGTTTTATTGTACTCATCAATGCGGATGATGTTGCCGATATCGCCGTTATAAACACCCTCTCCGGTTTCAAAGCCGTGGATATCCTCCCACTTGAGCTTATAATTGTTTTTAATCTGCATGACCTTGTCCCCCTCGCGGAACACCACTGTACCAAAGGTCTTTTCCTTTTTATAGTCTGCCGCTGGGTTCAGAACCTCCTGGAGCTCCTTATTCAGCGAAATAACGCCGAGCTTTCCTTTTTTAATGGGTGAGATGACCTGAACATCCTTCATGGCGTCAAAGCCTTTTTTTTCAGGAATACGCCAGGCAACCAGATCCAAAATGGTATCCAGCACCTTATCGGGGTCCATTGTCCTTATAAACATAAAGTCCGACTGGTTATTGATTTCCGGCATCATACCCTCATTAATGGCATGAGCGTTTATGGAGATCATGCTTTCCTCCGACTGACGGTAGATACGGTCCAGACGCACAACCTTGACCACGTTGCTCTCGATCAGGTCCTGTAAGACGTTTCCCGGTCCAACGGAGGGCAGCTGGTCGGCGTCGCCTACCAGAATGAGGCGCGTGCCGGGCCTGATGGCCTCCAGCAGGCTGTTGAGCAGCACAATATCAATCATAGAGGCTTCATCCAGAATGATGGCGTCAGCCTCAAGCGGGTTTTCCTCGTCCCTGTTAAAGGATGGAAAATCATCGTCACCAGAATAGTCATACTCCAAAAGCCGGTGGATGGTCTTGGCTTGCTCACCGGTTGTTTCTGTGATGCGCTTGGCGGCGCGGCCTGTGGGGGCAGCCAGAACAGTTTTCATGCCAAGACGCTTAAAAATGTAGACGATACCGTTGATAATCGTTGTTTTCCCTGTGCCTGGTCCCCCTGTAATAATGGCGATGCCATTTTCGATGGCCGCCTCAATGGCCTCTGCCTGCCGGTTATCCAGACGAATGCTCATATCCTCCTCATAGGCTGCGATCATGGCTGGTATATCAACTTCCTGCATCTCAAAGACTGCGCCAGCCAGACGTACCATGGACAGGGCGGCATTGTCCTCTGCCTCAAAAAGGGCTGAAGGATAGTAGGCTGGCTCGTCGTCGATGAACTCCAGGCGTACGTCTCCCCGCAGGGCCAGCTCCTGAAGCTGAAATTCAATGTCCTCCCTTGAAACCCCGAGGATACTGGCGCTGTGCTCAATAAGGTCTTTTTCGGTCATGTAGGTGTTGCCCCTTGAGTAACAGTCCTGAAGGCAGAAGCTGATGCCCGAGAGAATCCGCTTAGGGTTCTGGGACTCAAAACCCAGCTGAGCGGCAATCTGGTCTGCTATTTTAAAGCCAATGCCGCGCACATCCTTGATGATTTGGTAGGGGTTATCCAGAAGAACACGCACCGTATCACTCTGATAGGTTTTATACAGCTTCATGGCATAGGTCGAGGAAATGCCATATTCCTGGATCTGGATCATGACATCCCGGATTTCCTTCTGTTCACTGTAAACCTCTTTTATTTTGTCGAGTGTCTTTTTGCCGATGCCGTGAACCTCGCTCAGCCGGTCTGGATGGTTGTCCAGGATATCCAGCGTGTCGGCTCCAAAATGGTTTACGATCTCAATAGCGGTCTTTTCGCCAATACCCGGCAGGAGTCCTGAACTCAGATAACGGATGATGCCTTCCTCAGAGGTCGGGAGATCCAGCGCATAGCTCTCGATCTGAAACTGCTCGCCATAGCTCTGGTGCTCCTTCCAGAAGCCGGTCAGCTTTAAAAATTCGCCCTCTTTCAGCTCCTCAAAATTGCCAACGACCGTTACCATTTGGCCGTCCACATCAAAATCCGCTACGGTATAACCGTTTTTGTCATTATGGAAAATAATATGATCTACTGTTCCTTTTAAGGTCTCCATAAATATCCCCTTCGTTATTGTTAAAAACATTATACACCAACGTACACCTGTTCGCAATCATTTCACCTTTAATTTGACAACGGTTAACAGTTTAATTTCGCCTAAAAAGCTGCCCTTTCGCCTTGACAGTTCGGCTGAAAAGCCATATACTAAAGCTTACAACAGATCGTACTGACAAACGTACCAGAATTACATTTAATAAGCAATAGCCTCAAATATCCGTGGTTATTGCTTTTCTTGTAATTAAGTGCTGATTTATTTTATTAAAGTAAAGAAGGAGAAACTAAATCTATGGCTTTTTATTTTGAAGAACCGTCCCGTACCTTTAGCGAATACCTGCTCGTACCAGGTTATTCCTCTTCACAGTGTATGCCGGCTAATGTTAACCTGAAAACCCCTGTCGTAAAATTCAAGAAAGGTGAGGAATCTTCAATATACATGAATATTCCCATGACTTCTGCCATCATGCAGTCCGTATCCGGCGAAAAAATGGCCATTGCGCTGGCGACCGAAGGGGGGATTTCCTTTATCTACGGCTCACAGAGTGTGGAAAACGAGGCGGCCATGATCGCCCGCGTCAAGGCTTACAAAGCCGGTTTTGTTCCAAGTGACTCCAACGTGACTCCTGACGCCACCATGCAGGACATCCTAGACTTAAAGGAAAAAACAGGCCATTCTACCGTTGCCGTGACCTCTGACGGTACCGCAAACGGCAAATTTGTCGGGATTGTCACCAGCCGTGACTACCGTGTCAGCCGTATGGACCCTTCTACCAAGGTCAAGGAATTTATGACTCCGCTCGAAAAAATCATCTACGCTCCTGAAGGCACCAGCCTGAAGGAAGCCAATAACATCATCTGGGACCACAAGCTGAACACCCTGCCGATCGTGGCAGCGGACGGGCGTCTCCTTTATTTCGTATTCCGCAAGGATTACTCCTCACACAAGGAAAACCCGCTGGAGCTTTTGGACGCTCAGAAACGCTATATTGTCGGCGCTGGTATCAACACCCGCGACTACGCTGAACGTGTGCCAGCACTGGTGGAAGCCGGGGCGGATGTTTTATGCATTGACTCCTCTGAGGGGTTCTCAGAATGGCAGAAGCTTACCATTGAATGGATTCGTGAGCATTACGGTGAATCTGTAAAGGTGGGCGCTGGAAACGTGGTTGACCGTGAAGGCTTCCGTTTCCTGGCTGAAGCAGGCGCTGACTTTATTAAAATCGGCATCGGCGGCGGCTCCATCTGTATCACCCGTGAGCAGAAGGGCATCGGACGCGGCCAGGCTACGGCTGTTATCGAGGTCGCCAGAGCACGCGATGAATATTTTGAAGAAACCGGCGTGTATATTCCCATCTGCTCCGACGGCGGGATTGTCTATGACCACCACATTACCCTGGCACTGGCCATGGGCGCTGACTTTGTCATGCTGGGACGTTACTTCTCCCGTTTTGACGAAAGCCCGACCAACAAGGTCAACATTAACGGCAGGGGTGAAGGCTCCAGCCGCGCCCGCAACTGGCAGCGCTATGATATGGGCGGCGACAAAAAACTTTCCTTTGAGGAAGGCGTTGACTCCTACGTGCCCTATGCCGGCCCGCTGCGCGATAATGTCCGTCTGACCTTAAGCAAAGTACGTTCCACCATGTGCAACTGCGGCGCGCTAAACATTCCTGAATTCCAGGAAAAAGCCAAGCTGACCCTGGTATCCTCTACCAGCATTGTGGAAGGCGGCGCTCACGACGTTATGCTCAAGGATAACGGTATGTCTCCGGTTAAATAAGATCAGCCTCAAAACCTTTATAAAAAAAGCACTTTACATTTTATTCTGTAAAGTGCTTTTTTATTACCTCTCTTACGCGGACACCCCGACAAAAGCGCCTAAAATATAGGGGATCAGCCAAATTGCCCAGACAACAATGCTGAACTTATGAAAGGCTTCCTTCTTTCTCGCATCGCCTTTGTTCAGAACCCATGTGGCCCAGACAGCATGAAACAGCATCAGGGCAATGGCGACAACACCAGTAATACTGTGCAGCATCTGAGCTGCCGGTGATATAACCTTAACCCCTGACCGGGCGATGAGACTCATAATAGTGGTACCCGTCGTATCACACAAAAGCCCCAGCCAGAAAATAATAACATGCTGCTTTTTCAGAGTTTTTGCTCTGCGCTCGCCGAATACACCGATGGTATAGAACACCAACGCCAGCGTAATGGTAATAATGGCCAGAATCAACTTTGTATCCATAACATCCTCCTTTTCTGTGAATTTTACCAGTATATTATCATTCCCACTTTTGACTGATAATAAACATTAAATTTTATTTTAACACAGATTTCAGAGGTTATTCTGATTATCCTTCAAATCACAATAATTTATCCTACATATACAGGATTTCACCGGTATCTTCCTGTTCTTCTGTTCGCTCATGCCCTTCCAAAACCCATCGCCCATTCCAGAAATACAGGTACCTTACTTTTCCTTCAATCAGACAGGTGTAGCGCACAGCCCTGCCGCCGGTCAGCAGCACATGCCGTGTATCCAGAATCTTGTTAATACAGAATTGCCTCTGATCTGTGAGCAGGGTGACCGGAATCCTGTTCTGATCAAAGCAAAAACCTACCTGTTTTACATCATAATATACATTCATTCGATCAGCTCCTTTTTTAAAGAACGTTTATTTGAATCTATTATAATACCAAAACAATCGTTCGTCAATGTTTTTTACCAGTAAAAAAACGGCCTCCCTATTTGGGAAGCCGCCATTTTTAATCTTTCAGGACATCAATCGACCGTCCATTCAATTCTTTTAACATCTTATCGAATTCCATCAGCGGCATCGGTCTGGAAAATACATATCCCTGTACTACATCACAGCCGATGCTCTTTAAAAACTCAACCTGTTCTGTATCTTCAACCCCTTCAGCAATGGTCCTGATATTTAACTCCTTTGCCATAGCCACTGTATTCGCGATGACCACCTGTTCTCTTCGAAGGTCTGTCCCTTCTTTGAAGAAAAGAATATCAAGCTTTAAAATATCAATGGAAAGGTTTTTCAGTACATTCAATGAGGAATATCCTGATCCAAAATCATCCAGAGAACAACGAAACCCATTTTTCTTCAGTATCTCAACCACATTTTTAAACGCACTGGAATCATCCAGCATCACACTCTCTGTAAATTCCAGTTCAAGCAGAAAATCTGGAATCCGGTATTTCTGTTTAATTCCAGAATAATACTCTACAAAATCCTCTTGGAATAATCCGAGCCGTGAGACATTGACAGCCACGTTAAGAGCCGGCCGCCCAGCGTCCAGATAATTTCTGAGCCACTGGCACGCCTTCTCAAACATATAACGGTCGAGATCAACAACCAGCCCGGTCTTTTCAAATAACGGAATAAACTCACCTGGGGAAATCATTCCCCTCTGACTGCTGTTCCAGCGAACCAGCGCCTCTGCGCCAGCGATAATGTTCCCCTCCTGTATGTTAACCTTAGGCTGCATGAAGATGACAAACTCTTCCTTTTCGAGGGCCTCCTTGCCAAGGGCTTCCATCTCGGTTTCTTTAATGGTCTGGTTTCGTATTTCTTCTGTGTAAAAGGTCATCTGACTGCCGATTTGCTCTTTTATGGATTTCTGTGCCATGTTGGCGCGGTCAATCATATCATTAAGGGTCAGCTGCTCGGACTGGTCATCGGTACAGTATATGCCCATACAGAGCTCAATGGGCAGATATCGGGTTTTATCCATCACTGATTCCGATATTTCCCGGACAAGCTCATTGAACCAATCCGTAAGCTCAACACGTTCATGATAGGAGCGGATACCTGAAAAATTATCCGCTGAGACCCGGCAGAAAAGATCATCTTTTCGGTTATGATTCAACAGGATGTCCGATAAGCGCTTCAATATTTTATCGCCGTTTTCGTAGCCGTATAAATCATTTAAAAACTTAAACTTCTTTATGTCACAATACCAGATACCATAGGGTGCGTTCTTGTTCTCCCTCAGTATATCTTCTCCATCCATGCGAAAACGTACGTTGTTACGCTGCCCTGTCAGAGGATCAACATAAGCTGCCTTTAACAGCTCATTCCGGCTTTTCGCCATGATTTTGCTCTGATGATACAGGAGATACAGAAAAATCAGACAGGCTGCCAGCACAATCAAAATCATGCCAATGGCGGTTTTGTTATAGTAATCTCTGACGATGGACTGGGGCGCTACAGTTAAAATAAACCACCCATTGATACCAACAGGCTCTAACACGGCCATCTCCTTTCCAGCATCGCTGTCATAGACAAAACTCAGGCTTTCGCCTTCTTTTAAAGCCTGGCTCAATTTTTCCTGTTCCCCAACGGACAATATCCCAAGCTCGTTTAGCCTGGTCACATTGTCGTAACGTTCACCAGTCTGGACTGAGCGCATAATAATATCGCCGTTGCTGTCAATAATATTGGTAAAGCCCCGGTCATTAAAGACTGGCGCATCAATTATCTTCCGAAGCACTGATGATTTGTTAACCGCACACAGCACCCCGACAACCTCATTGTTATGTCGTATAGGTACTGCATAGTAATTGATATAATGCTCAGGATTCATGGGATCTTCCACGGTGCGTGAGATCACGTCTTTTCCCATCAGGGCATCGTTAAAAAAGTATTCCCTTGAAATATCCACATTTTTATGGATATCCCCATTGATATCATAAAAATCAATGATACCGCTCTTATCTGCAAATCCCATCCGGATAAAGACATTGTTGTCGTTAATCCGCTTTAGCAGCTGACCGACCTGGTCAGCGTTTAAAACAACCAAATCGCCCACACATTCCGCAATACCGTCCAGAGTCTGAAAATCACCGCTGATCTGCTTTTCCACAGCGGTCTGACTCTGCTGGGCTGACTCATTAAGGTAATTGGCGCTTTCCTGCTGATTCAATCTCATAATGTGAAAAATGAACAAAAGACTGAAGGCAAGGAATCCAATGCAGATAATGACCGCAATCACATAGGTTTTTACAAAGCTGTGCTGGTTATCCTTATCAATCATCCGTTTTCCTTTCGTCATCTTAAATTATTTTAACTCACATTTATAAGAAACCAAGCTAAAATAGACTTGTTTTTATTTTACATTATAATGCGTATAAACACAAGTAATTTGGCTGATTTAAAGGGGGCTTTTGTCCCTGCCAGAATTCTGCTGCCTGTCATTTTTTCCATATTTCTGGACGTGTTATAAATTTAGGCAACTTAGTATACGCATTTCCTTTTGCGGTGTTAACCTGGGCCTGCGTCAGGAAAACACTTTCTTGCAGGTCGGCATTCTTAAAATTCGCATCTCTGAGATCTGCCCCTAAAAAATTAGCGCCTCTTAGAGAACATCCCTCCAAATTGGCTGCAATGAGCAGACTCATGCTAAAGTCCTGTCCGTCCAGCACTGCTTTTTTAAAATCCCTGCCAATAAAATCCCATGATTTTTTTGCTCCTGCGGGTGCTTTTGCTGTTTTCTGAACCCTGTGCCAAACCTTTTTTAAAAGTTGGTTTGTCTTTTCACGGCATGCTTCCAGATCAATCTTCAGCAGCGCCTCTGGGGTCTGCCGGGTCTGCCTGTCCAAATCCTGAATGGCACTCTCGATCTTCTCGTAAATATCTGCCGCCGGAAGCAGCAGCGCCGCCTCGTTCAAATACCAGAGCATCTGGTGAAGCTGGTATACCGCAAGAAATACCCGGTACATTTCATCAGGCTTAACATCTTTATCCTGCCAGCTTTTCCCATGATAAACTGTCTGCGTCACCTTTTGTCCAGCACCAAAACAATCATAGGACATACAGCCTTTAAGCCTCCTTTTTTCAAGCTCAGTGTGCACCCTGCATCTGAAGTCCCTTTGCAAATGGATACAAGGCTTGCCGGCCCGCTTATTCTGCGGGAACCCCTCATCCTTTGAAAAATAAAGGGCGACACAGCACAGCCCACAACAGTTTTCACAGTCAACGGCGAGTTCTTTATATTGGTCTCTTTTTATTTCGTTACGCAGCTTTTTTATAACAATCCCTGCCTTCCATCAAAAAAACCCTGAAAAGCCTTATCTTTTCAGGGCTTCCGCTCTGTTTATGTTCGTACTTTCACAACCTATTATAACCCAGCTGGCTGGTTTAGTATATCCACAAAATCAGTCATGGCCAAAGAAATTTTGAGCTGCTGCGGACAGACTTCCTCACAGCTTTTACAGCCAATGCAGGCGCTCGGCTGTTTTTCTTCGGGCAGCGCGCCCACAGCCATCTGTGTGATAACGCTGTTTGTAAAGCGTGCGTCATTATATAGTGATAAAATAGTTGGAATATCCAGTCCTTTGGGGCAATAAGTGGTGCAGTAGCGGCACGCTGTGCACGGAAGGCTGTCCACCATGCTGTCTGCCATCGCCATAAGGCATTCCATCTCCTGCTCATTTACCGGCTTTTCTTCCTCGTAGACTGCCATATTGACCTTTAGCTGCTCTTCATTCGACATGCCCGAAAGTACCATTGTCACCTCAGGGATCGACTGTAAGAACCGAAACGCCCACTCCGGCGCGTCTGCTTCCGGCCGAAATGCTCTGAGCTTTGCCATATCCTCATCCGAAAGGCTTGCCAGCTTACCGCCGCGGAGCGGCTCCATCACCCAGATCGGCATATGATATTCATTAAGGAGCCCTACTTTGGCCTTAGCGTCCTGAAGGGTCCAGTCCAGATAATTCAGCTGTATCTGGCAAAATTCCAGCTCATCACTGTAGGCTTCCAGAAAGCGCTTGATGGTATCATACCTGCCGTGGGCAGAAAATCCCAGATGCTTTATCCGGCCGGCGGTTTTCTGCTTCAGGAGGTACTCCATTATCCCGTTCTCTTCATCCATGTAGGGATCAATATTTTTTTCATACACATTGTGGAACAGGTAAAAATCAAAATAATCCACTCCGCATTTTTTCAGCTGTTCCTCAAAAATCGCCTCTGCCCGGCTCATGTTAGACAGGTCGTAGCCTGGAAATTTAGTGGCCAGATAGTAACTCTCACGCGGGTAATTGCTCAGTATTTTTCCCATCACAACCTCAGACTGGCCGTTATGATAGCCGTATGCTGTATCAAAATAATTGATTCCATTTTTAATGGCATCGTCAACCATTTTCGCGGCTGCCGATTCATCAATGGCTCCATTTGAATCATTATTCTTTACTGGAAGACGCATCGCACCAAACCCAAGGGCCGAAAGTTTTAAATTCTGAAATTCTTTATAAATCATTTTATCTCCTTTTTATGCTTGTTCTTTTTCTGCTTTGCCTGCAAACCGCAGTACGTTCGGACTGCACTGTTCAGCTTTACAACCCTTAGCTTAACACTTGGAGTTCACTTCAAGTCAAGCGCTTTTTCCATAAAAACAAAAAAACCGTATATGATTGCCAGACAAAGTATTGCCGGCTCATATACGGCTTTTATTTTTACAGAAATATTACTGCTCACAATTATGATGCTTTTCGCAAGTTTATAAAAGCCCCATTTTTTGAGCAATCTCAATATTTACTTTTAACACATTCACACGGTCCTGACCAAAAATGCCAAAAACCTTACCTTCCGTATTATCGGCAATCATTTGCCGTAGCTCGTCCTCAGGAATGCCGCTTGCCTTAGAGACAGCCGGCACCTGAATCTCAGCAGATGCCGGCGAGATATCCGGGTCAAGCCCGGATCCAGAGGCTGTCATCAGATCTGCTGGAATATCCTCACGTTTGACACCTGGATTGGCCGCTAAAAATTCATTGATGCTTTCTTCTACTCGGGCCTGCAGCTCAGGGTTACTGTTTCCGTAGTTTGAACCGCCAGATGCGACACCTGTGTAGTTCGCCTCTCCAGTTTCCGGATCTATCTGCAAGTCTTCTTCTGTGTAAGTGTTGTAATTATAGGCAGAGACACGTCCCTTCAGAAAGTACGGCTCTGTAAACTGCTGACCAACATGTTCTGAACCCACTTCCTTTCCGTTAACGGTAATAATGCTGCCGTTCGCCTGATGGTTAAAGGCAAGCTGTCCAATACCTGTCAGTGCGAGCGGATAAAGCAAACCGCATATTACCAGTAAAACAACGGTTACTAACAAAGCAGGCTTTAGCGTTGTCGTGATGATTTCTTTCATTATAAATCAGTCCTTTCTTATATTCCGAGCCCGATAGCCATAACCAACGGCGCAATGATCAGGTCTATGAGCTTTATCCCTATAAAAGGCACAATCACGCCTCCAAGACCATATATCAGAATGTTGCGCAGCAGCATAGATTCTGATTTCATGGGCTTATACTTAACGCCGCGCATTGCTAACGGAATTAAAAGCGGAATAATTACTGCATTAAAAATTAACGCTGATAAAATGGCACTGTAGGGAGTAGACAAATGCATAATGTTAAGAATCTGCATCTGAGGGATCGCCAATGTGAACATTGCTGGAATAATAGCAAAGTACTTCGCAATATCGTTGGCGATACTGAAGGTTGTTAAAGCGCCACGTGTGATTAACAGCTGTTTTCCAATCTCAACAACCTCGAGAATTTTGGTCGGGTTTGAATCAAGGTCTACCATATTTGCAGCTTCTTTTGCAGCTGTTGTCCCGCTGTTCATCGCTAAGCCAACGTCTGCCTGCGCCAGTGCCGGGGCATCATTAGTCCCGTCCCCGGTCATCGCTACCAGCTTTCCTTCGGATTGTTCTTTTTTAATGGCGTCAATCTTATCTTCCGGCTTACATTCTGCGATAAAGCTGTCAACGCCTGCTTCCTTCGCGATGGTGGCCGCTGTCAGAGGATTATCCCCAGTACACATAATGGTTTTTATCCCCATTTGGCGGAGACGGTCAAAACGTTCTACCAATCCCGGTTTAACTGTATCCTTCAGATAGATAACCCCATAAATACGCTCATTAACACATACAACCAGAGGTGTTCCGCCAAGAGCCGCAACGTTATTTACGGTTTCTTCAAGATCGCTTGGAATGACACCACCCATTTTTTTGACGCGGTCTATAATGGCATCTGAAGCGCCTTTACGGATTGTTGTACCATCGGGCAGATCTATGCCGCTCATCCGGGTTTGGGCAGAGAACTCAATGAATTCTGCATTTTTTGCTTCCTCTGTTATGCCTTTCGTATTGAGCTGTTTACCTAGTTCAACCGTCGATTTACCTTCTGGCGTCTCATCATTGATAGAGCACATCACAGCATAATCCGTTAAATCACTTTTATTTTCTGCTCCAACAGGTATAAAATCTGCCGCTAAGCGGTTGCCATAGGTAATCGTGCCTGTTTTATCCAGGATCATTGTATTGACGTCCCCGCAGGCTTCTACAGCCTTACCGGACATTGCGATAACATTAAACCGGGTAACACGGTCCATCCCGGCAATACCAATCGCAGAGAGCAGCGCTCCGATGGTCGTCGGGATAAGACAAACTGCCAGAGCAATCATTGTCGAAATCGGAATCTGAACACCGGAATAGCCCGCAAGCGGATATAATGTGACAATTACCAGTAAGAAAATAATGGTTAAGCCAACCAAAAGCGTTGTCAGGGCAATCTCATTTGGTGTTTTCTGACGCGAAGCGCCTTCAACCAGCTTGATCATCTTGTCTAAAAAAGATTCACCCGGGTCCGCTGTAATTCTAATTTTCAGCCAATCGCTGACAACTGTTGTCCCGCCGGTGACAGAAGCAAAGTCGCCTCCGGCTTCGCGCACTACCGGCGCTGATTCACCCGTAATCGCTGATTCATCCACTGATGCTATCCCTTCGATAACCTCACCATCGTTTGGAATCATCTCTCCTGCCCTGACCAAGACAATATCGCCCTTCTTGAGTTCATTTGAGCTCAGTGTTTCTTCACTTCCATCTGCTCTGATAACTCTGGCCTGTGTGTCTTTTTTGGTTTTCTTTAATGATTCTGCCTGTGCGCGGCCTCGTCCTTCTGCTACCGATTCAGCAAAGTTTGCAAAAAGAACCGTAATCAGTAAAATAAATGCAACAATACCATTATAAAGCCTTAAGTGACTGACGTCCCCAATATCTCCAAATAAGGTTGGAAAAATGGTCAGCACCAGTGAGATAAAAAACCCAATTTCAACAACAAACATTACTGGATTTTTAATCATATAGGCCGGATTTAGTTTTTTAACAGATCCAATCAAGGCATCTTTGAGTATATCGCTTGTTATAAATTTCGTTTGTTTTTCTTGTTTACTCATTTATAATCCTTCCTTTATTAGAACCACAATGTAAGATGCTCTGCAATTGGTCCAAGTGCCAGCGCCGGGAAGAATGTCAGCGCGCCGACTACATAGACGATCAAAACCAGCAGAATCATAAACATAACGTTGTTTGTTTTCATCGTACCTGCATTTACACTCACGGACGCTTTATTCATCAGAGAGCTTGCAAAAGCCAGCTGAAGGATAATCGCTAAATAACGGCCAAAGAACATGGCCAGTCCGGCTGTAACATTCCAGAACACCGAATTATCTGCAAGTCCTTCAAAGCCTGAACCATTGTTAGCGGCCGAAGAAGCATATTCATAAAGCACCTGGGATAACCCATGGAACCCTGGATTCGTGATGCCATCAAGACCGGCCTGTACAGATACCGCCAAGGCCGAAAAGCCTAAAATCAGCAATGGATGGATAATGATCACCAGCGCCGCCAGTTTTACTTCTCTGCTTTCAATTTTCTTTGTCAAAAATTCAGGTGTACGGCCAACCATCAACCCGCAGATAAATACCGTCAGCACTGCATAGGTCAGGATATTCATCAATCCGACTCCCTCGCCGCCAAACACGCAGTTCAGCATCATATGAAGCAGCGGAATCATGCCGCCAAGCGGCGTCAGGGAATCGTGCATATTATTAACAGTACCTGTTGTAAACGAGGTTGTGACTGTTGTAAACAGTGCTGACTGGTCAATCCCAAAACGGACTTCTTTCCCTTCAAAATTGCCCATGCTCTGGCTTAAGCCTACTTCAGCCAGTGCCGGATTGCCAGCGTGTTCAGCTGTCATACATACGCCAAGGCCAATAACGAAGATAATGGCCATTGCTCCAAAAACCATCCATCCCTGCTTTTTGTCCTTGATCATAAGACCAAAGGCAATGACCAGAGCGCCTGGAATGATCATCATTGATAATAATTCACAGATATTTGTTAAAATCGTCGGATTTTCAATAGGCGTTGATGAATTCGCTCCGAGGAATCCACCACCGTTTGTGCCTAAATGCTTGATAATTTCAAGCGCCGCAACAGGTCCGCGTGCAATATCCTGCAAACCACCTTCCAATGATGTAACCGTTGCGGTTCCCAATAAGGTTTGCGGAACCCCCTGAGAAATAAGGAAGACCCCCAAAATAATGGATAACGGTAATAAAACACGAGTAGTGATACGGATAAGATCCGCATAAAAGTTTCCCATGGCTTTTCTGCCGTCTTTACCGCCAGCCAGACCTCTGATAAAGGCCACACAAACGCCATAACCCGATGCCGCTGAAACAAACATCATGTAAATAATGACAAGCATCTGGCTTAAATAGGAAAGACCGGATTCACCCGAATAATGCTGGAGGTTTGTATTTGTCATAAAACTAATGATTGTGTTAAATGACAAACTGGCTTCCATTCCCTCAATCCCATTTGGGTTGAAAATTGGCAAAAACTGAATTCTTAAAATGATATAACCAATAAAAATCATAAAAGCGTTTGTGACGATCAGCGCAACTGCATACTGTTTCCAGTTCATCTGTCGGTCCATATCGACGCCGCATACTTTATAAATGGCATTGTCAACTCTGTCAAAGACCGGATCAGCAAAGGTCTTTTTATTGGTTGCGATGTGATAAATATATGTTCCCAACGGAAAAATAATAATCACAAACAATGCTAAAGTTAAAGCAACTTGTAACATTTAATACTCCTTCATCTCTTTTTTTATTTTAGTACTACTGTCTTTTCAACAATATATTTTATTTTTAAAATTTTTCTGGATTTATGAGTGCATAGGTGAGATAACCAAACATTGCCACAATAATAATTCCAAGTATCAGCATTCTTTATTCCTCCTTTTTGACAGGACTTTTCTTGTCTACCTGCTTACTGCAAAAAACAGTGAAGCCCAGCATTGAAACAATACAGACAATCAATGTCCCTGCCATAATTACATCCATCATTTTTTATTCCTCCTGTTTGCCTATTTGATATTGCCAGTTTATTCTATCTGTTTTCATATAAATAAAGTGTACATAATTTAAAAAAGATATTAAGAAAGAATAAATACACATTTTCATGCTACAGGCCGTATAAAATAAATAATTCTTTTATCTGACCCATTACAAAACAGATAACAAACATATACGCAAAGCGCCTTCGCGTCATATATATATTCCTGTGCGCTGGCCCTGTGTATGATTATATACAGAGCCATGTAAATATTTTGTTAATATTTTTTTGTTTTTGTTAAAATATCATAAATCTTATACAATAAAATAAACCCTCGAAAGGCTGTATATAAAACCTTTCGAGGGTTTTGTTGTTTGTTATTTATTCCCACTCAATCGTTGATGGCGGCTTACTTGTGATGTCGTACACGATACGGTTAACGTGGGGAACTTCATTGACAATGCGGGTAGAGATACTTTCCATTACATCAAAGGGGATTCTTGCCCAGTCAGAAGTCATGCCGTCAACGGAGGTGACAGCTCTCAGACCGACGGTGTAGTCGTAAGTCCGTTCGTCGCCCATGACGCCGACGCTGCGATTTCCTGGAAGAACGGCAAAATACTGCCAGATTTCTTCGTCCAGACCGGCTTTTGCGATTTCATCACGGAAGACAAAATCAGCTTCGCGCAGCAGATCAAGCTTTTCCTTGGTGACTTCGCCCATAACGCGGATGGCTAAACCCGGGCCTGGGAATGGCTGGCGCCAAACCAAATCATGGTCGAGCCCAAGCTCCTCGCCAAGCTCGCGGACTTCGTCCTTGAAAAGGTTTCGGAGAGGCTCAATGAGCTCAAAGTCCACATCCTCTGGCAGGCCGCCCACGTTGTGGTGGCTTTTGATTACTGCGGCGTTTTTGGTGCCGCTCTCGATAACATCTGGATAAATGGTTCCCTGGAGGAGGTAATCAATATTTTTCAGCTTGCTGGATTCTTCTTCAAAAACACGGATAAACTCTTCGCCGATGATCTTGCGCTTGCGTTCAGGATCATCTACGCCGGCCAGCTTGCCGAGGAAGCGGTCTTCGCAGTTTACACGGATAAAGTTCATCTTAAAACGATTCTTGAAAATCTCCTCAACCTGATCACCTTCGTCTTTACGCAGCAGGCCGTGATCCACAAAGATACAGGTCAGCTGGTCACCGATGGCGCGGTGTACCAGGGTTGAGGCTACTGAGGAATCCACGCCGCCGCTCAGGGCACAGAGCACCTTTTTACCGCCAACCTGTTCGCGGATGGCTTTTGTCTGCTCCTCAATGAAGTTTTCCATGGTCCACAGGCCCTGACAGCCGCAGACATTATAAATGAAGTTGCGAAGCAGCTCTTTCCCATATTGGCTGTGCTCTACTTCCGGATGAAACTGCACCGCATACATTTTTGCCCCTGCGTTTTCCATGGCGGCTACCGGACAGGTTTCAGTTGTGGCTGCAATCTCAAAGCCATCGGGAACCTGGGCGATATAATTGGTATGGCTCATCCAGACGATGGAATCGTCCTTGACATCCTTGAACAGCGCGCTGTCTTTTTTTCCGATTTTCACGGCTTTTTTGCCATATTCGCGGATCTCAGCCGAGTCAGTGTCTCCCCCCAGCTGCTGGGCCATAAGCTGGGCGCCGTAACAGATTCCCAGCACTGGAATCCCCAATGTATAGATATCCGGGTTACACTTTGGAGCGCCCTCTTCATGAACACTGGAAGGACCCCCTGTAAATATGATCCCCTTTGGATTGATTTCCTTAATTCTTTCAATGGATACATCGTAGGGCACCACTTCAGAATAAACGCTTGCTTCACGCACCCGGCGGGCGATGAGCTGGTTATACTGTGCACCAAAATCGATGATCAGAATTGTTTCTCTTTCTGCCATTTTTCCTCCTTGATGAGTTAATGTATATAGTTTATCCGTTAATCACGCTTTGTCAAGCCCTTTTCAGCCAGTATTTTCTGTTAATCGTCAATCAATTGTAATAATTTCTGCGCCAAAGGGCATCAGCGCCAGCTTCATAAATTTAAAATGCTGAAGTCCAAAGGGAATTCCCACAATGGTAACACAGTAGACAAGGCCAAAGGCCAGTGACGCGAGCGCCAGCTCCCATCCAAAAAAGATGATCCAGAGGATGTTCACCAGAAAAGAGCCAGTACCCATTCCGCTGAAATCAACATCCCGCCCGAAGGGCCAGAGCACAAAGCTGGCGAATTTAAAGGCCTGGAGCCCAACGGGTATACCGATGATGGTCACACAGCAGAGCAAGCCTGAGATCACCCATCCCAGAGCACAAATCAGCCCGCCAAACAGAAACCAGATAATGTTTCCCAGTGTTCTCATAGGCTTTTCAGGCTTCTTTCTTCGGCAGATGGATGGACATGCCAAAAGTATCCATAGCTGCCTCAAACAGCGCTTCAGAAATGGTAGGATGCGGATAAATGATCCGGCACATATCCTCAATGGTTCCCTCCAGAGCCATAATGGTCTCGGCCTGAGTGATCAGCTCCGTAGCGCCCGGACCGGCAACGTGAATCCCCAGAATCTCACCATATTTATCCTCGGTGATGACCTTGACAAAGCCCTGGCTTTCATCACGGATCAGTGCACGGCCGCTGGCGCTCATAGGGAAGCTCCCCACTCTGACGTTTGAATAGACCTCTCTCGCAGCTTCCTCCCGCATACCGACCGAGGCCACCTCGGGAAGCGTATACACGCAGGACGGAATCAGGCTGTAGTTCATCTTAACGGGTTTGCCGCCAAACATGTTCTCAACAGCCCGCATGGCCATAGCGGATGCGCCGTGAGCCAGATGGGATTTGGCTGTCACATCTCCAATGGCGTAGACGTCTGCTACAGAGGTTTCAAGGTAATCATTGACATCTACCCAGCCGCGGTCAAGCTCAAGGTTCATGCTGTCCAGCCCTTTTAAGTTCGCACAGCGCCCGGTGGCCATGAGCACATCGGCACAGCAAAAGCTTTTTGGCTGTTCCTCATTGCGCATCTCGACCTCCAGATGGAAGTTGGAAGCGGAATCCTTGTAAATATCCCGGACAAAAGCGTTATAATGGATGGTAACGCCGTTTTTAACCAGGCTTTCCTCTACACAGGCGGTGCCTTCCTTATCAAAGCCATTGATCAGGGTGCTGCCGTTTTGCAGCATGGTCACCTTTGTGCCAAAAATGCTGAAAATGGTGGCAAACTCACAGCCCACCACACCGCCGCCCACAATGATGAGCTCCTTGGGCAGATATGGAAGGTTCAGAGCCTCGCGGTTGGTCAGCAGCCCAGGAATATCCCTGAACAAATCGGGAATGGCCGGATTGGAGCCGGTAGCAATGATCAGCTTTTCCCATCCGATAATCTCCTCGCCGCCCTCCACATCCGTAATTTTAGCGGAATAGTCTGGAAAAACCTCGCCAGTTCCCTGATAGACGTCCACCCCATTGCTTTTTAACAGCATTTTGATGCCGCCTCCCAGCCGGCGGACCTTTTCATCTTTATTTTTAATCATCTGCGCCATGTTGACGCTTGGCTGTGACATGACAACGCCGCGCCTTGCCGCGCCGTCACAGGCTTTTATAATCTTCGCGTTCTGAAGCATAAATTTAGTGGGAATGCAGCCGACATTCAGGCAGGTGCCGCCAAGGCGGTCTTCTTCAATTACCGCGGCCTTTTTTCCAAGCTGGGCGGCTCTTATGGCTGCGGTATAGCCACCGAATCCCCCGCCCAGTACCACCAGGTCATAATGTTTAAAATCTTTACTCTCACTCATTTTCTCTGACTCTTTCTACCCATTCAAAATAACAGCAGGGCTGGGTTTTCCATATAGCTCTTGACAGTCTGGAGGAATTTGGCTCCTGCCATGCCGTCTGCTACGCGGTGGTCCAGATTCAGGCTGATCTTCATTATAGATCTCGGAGTCGGCTCGCCTTTGAAGATCCGAACCCTGTCTACCACCTCGCCGACGCTCAGAATCGCACTGTTGGGCTGGTTGATAATAGCTGTGAATTCCAGGATACCGTACATGCCCAGATTGGTTACTGTAAAAGTGCTGTCCTTAAAATGGTCGCCTGTCAGTTTTTTCGCCTTGACAAGCTTGAGCAGCTCGCTGCGTTTTTCGACCATTTCGGAAAAGCTTGCGGCGTGAGCATCGCGGATAACGGGGACGATCAGGCCATCATCCATTCCCACAGCCATGCCCAGATTTACAAAATCGTGCAGTACAACGCCGTCCTCACACAGGCTGCTGTTGATATAGGGATGCTCCATTAAAGCTCTTGAAACGGAAACCAGCAGGAAATCAGTATAGGTACAGCGATAGCCTGTTTCCTTCTCGACTTTTTTGCTGATTTTTTTACGTAGGTCCTTAACCTCAGTCATATCTACCTCTGTGGTCAGGGTGATCACTGCATTCTCAAGATTGCTCTTAACCATGCGGTCCGCAATAATTCTGCGTTTTGCCGGCATGGTCTCAAGCCTGCCGTTCACCGGCGGTTTATCGGCTGCTTCTTTTGCTTCCTCAGCCACCGGGGTGGTTGGCTCAGAGGCCGTAATGACAATGCTCTCTTCTTCATCTCCATTGTCAGGCTCTGGCTGTTCTTCCTGTTTTTCAGGCTGCGGCTCTGGTTCTGCCGGGATCGGTTCTTGTGTGGTGGTTTCCTCAGGCGCTTTCTCCTGAACCTCAACCTCCTCAATCACGCTCTCATGGCGGCTTGATCCTTCGGCCATGGCTTTCAGGACATCTTCCTTCATGATGCGTCCCTCCGGACCGCTGCCCCCGGGAATGCTGTGAATGTCAATATTTTCGACCGCCGCTATTTTCTCTGCCAGCGGTGACGCAGTGAATGTACGCGGCACTTCTTCTGCCCCTGTTTCCACTTTTTTGGCAGCACCTTCCAAAACATCCTCCTCATGGGCTTCACTGCCCAGCTCGGCTTCAAGGCTACCCATTCCGGCTACCAGATCCTCAAGGGTCATATCAAGGGCTCCAGTCATTCCCGGGTTCGGCTCTGCACTAAAGACTTCTTCAGTTTCTTCAGCCACAGTGCTTTCCGCTTCGTCAACCACCTGATTGGTTTCCTCTGGAATGCCTGCCTCCCCAATCTTTTCTTCCTCTGGCTCTGTAAAGACTTTTTGCTGAGGTACCTCGGTTTTCTCTACTTTTTTGGATACTTCCAGCAATTCCTCGATATCCTCTACCTGAATACGCCCTTTAGGGCCGCTGCCAGTTACGTTTGCCAGATCAATCTTATGCTCTGCCGCCAAACGTCTGGCGGACGGTGTGGCGCGGATGGTTCTGCCCGCGCTTGAAAATCCCTCGCGGGTAGAGCTGCGCATGGCCTTCAGCGCTGCGCGGTCCTCGTCTGTGAGGTGGCCCGGGCTCTGCATATTGCCGCGCAGCGAAACCATCTGATGCTCCGGCACCTGTTCTCCAGCCTCCCCGATACAGCCGATGACTGTAAATACCGGTAGCTCCACGCCTGTTTCATAGTAGCGTTTCAGAAGGACACCATTATCCTCGGCCTCAACCTCGATATTGACCTTATCGGTCATGAGTTCAAACAGCGGTTCACCTTTTTTGACGGTGTCTCCTTCGTTTTTATACCATGTCATTATGGTTCCGGACTGCATGTCCATTCCTAGCTTTGGTAAAATAATATCTGCTGCCATATTTGTAATCCCTTTCTATATTAATCGTCGCATCCGACTACCTGATAAACGGCATCCATAAGGTCTTCCATCTGTGGTACCACAGCGGCTTCCAGATTACGGTTATAAGGAATGGGCACGTCCAGTCCGCCAAGACGGATAATCGGCGCGTCCATATAGTCAAAGCAGTCACTTTCTGCAATCCGGGCGGCGATCTCTCCCCCGACTCCACCGGTTTTGGCTGCCTCGTGGGCAATAATCAGACGCCCAGTCTTCCTGACGGATTCCATAATGGGCCCCATGTCCATGGGATAAAGCGTCATCGGATTGACAACCTCTACCTCAATGCCCTCCTCCGCCAGCTTTTCCGCGGCTTCCATGGCCTTCACAAGCAGTGTGCCCCAGGCCACAATGGTGGCATCTGTTCCCTGGCGCTCTACAAAGGTTTCACCAATGGGAATGAGGTAATTATCATCAACGGGTACCATGCCCTTCATTTTGTAGAGAAGCTTATGCTCAATGAAACAGACCGGGTTGTTATCCCGTATCGCTGCTTTTAAGAGCCCCTTTGCCTGGGCCGGCGTGGACGGCGTGACCACCTTAAGCCCCGGCACATGGCA
>OAWD01000298.1_pt1 | contig 40005 bp, 36 predicted proteins | sample 1495361 | NCBI WGS metagenome assembly OAWD01 (sample SAMEA2580130, study PRJEB22360) | human gut metagenome | biome: human gut; feature: human-associated habitat; material: faeces | place: Denmark | collected 2008/2010 | reverse complement strand
CGCGGCTCCTGCCGCGCCCCCCCCCCCCGAAGAGGGTGCGGCGCCCAGCCAGCACCACGTAGCGGACCTCCAGCTGCGCCCCGCAGTGGGGGCACTCAGTCGTACTCGGCATAGCCGTCGGCCTCCTTCCGGGTCCTCGGGCCGCGGTTCACGTAGTCCTCGAACTTCGGCGAGAACAGCGTGGAGGGCCGCAGGTACTTGGCCATCTTCGGGTCGCCCGCCCACTCGGCTGCCATCGTGTCGATGACGGCCAGGAAGTCGGGGAGGCGGTAGCCCTCGGCCCAGCGGGCGTGTATCAGCCTGCGGGTCTTGGCGCTGCTTGAGCGGTAGCGGGTGCCGGCTGCCTCGTTGAGCGCATGCACGATTTCGTCAAAGGGGATTAAGGGGTTATCTATATACTCAACCTCAACCTCAACCTCTGCATTGCCGCAACTCGATGCGCCTGCATGTGCATCCGCATCTGCTTGCGCATGTGCGACTGCATCTGTATCCGCATATGCTCCCGCATGTGCTTGCGCATCGGCTTGCGCCCGTGCCGCCGCATCGTCCACCGCGTCTTCCTTCCCCGGCCTGTTGCCCCAGCGGGCGTTGGCCGCCTTCCTTGCGCGCTCGCTCTTCTCGTCGCCCATGTCGAGCCTGCCCTTGAGCACCAGGAAGGTAGGCAGCCACGCGGGGCTGCCCTGCGGCTCCTTGCCCGTGAACCGGTACTCGACGATGGCGTAGATGAACGGCGCGCGCTGCTTCTCGGGCATGGCCTGCGCGGCCGCCCAGAAGTCGTCGTGTATAACCATGCCCATAGTGTCGCCGTCGCCTTCCCTAAAACGGGATATCCTCGTCGTACAGATCGGGCATGGCCTGCTGCTGCGGCGCGGGCTGCTGTGGCGCGTACGCCTGCTGAGTGGCCGGCTGCGGCGCGTAGGCGGGCTGCTGCGGCGCAGGTGCCGGGGCGGGGCGTCCCTGGCCGTACGTGCGGGCCTGCGGCGCTTGCGGGGCCGCCTGGGGCGCGTACTGCTGCGGCGCGTAGCCCTGCTGCTGTTGCTGGCCGCTCATGAACTCCAGCTCGTCCACCACGACCTCCAGCGCGCTGCGCTTCTGGCCGGTCTGCTGGTCGTTCCAGCTGCGGTAGCGCAGCTTGCCCTCGATGGCCACCTTGCTGCCTTTGGCGAGGTACTGCGCCAGCTTCTCGCCGCGGGTGCCGAACAGCGTGCAGTCCACGAAGTTCGGGTAGTCCTCCCACTGCCCGGTCTGCTGGTTCTTGCGGCGGTCGTTGACGGCCACGCCCATGGACAGCACGGACATGCCTCCAGACGTGGAGCGCAGCACGGGGTCGCGGGTCAGGTTGCCGGATATGCACACGCGGTTGATGCTCATAGATACCCTCCTTGGGTTACGTCCCCGCTGTTCCAGATGCGGGTGATCTGCGCGTCTACCATGCGGATACGCAGCTTGATTACGTTGATGGCCTCCTGCGAGGCCTTGTAGATGGCCTCGGAGCAGTCGCGGCGGCGCTTGGCCTCCGCTATCTGCTCCTGGCCCCGGCACACGTCGCCGATGATGGTGACGGGCGTGCCCTTCTGGCGCTCGTTCAGGATGGCGATGCGCAGGGCCTTGCGGTACTCGGCCTCGTTCTCGGCGTACTGGCAGCCCGACTCCTTGCAGGTCTTCAGCTCGGCCTCCAGCCTGTCGGTCAGCTCGTCCAGCTCCTCGGTGAGCGCCTGCATCTACTCCACCTGCCAGTCGGGGCGCGGGCAGCACGGGCTGTTGGCCACGAACTCCATGTACTGCGGCATGCTGGCGAACTGGTAGCGCGCCCCGCAGCTGCGGCAGTGGGCCGTGAAGGGGCCGTCTGCGGGCGGCTGCTTCTCCTCGGGCGCGGGCTGCTCCTCCATGGCGTCGGGATCGCTCTGCCCGTCGATGGCGAACGCGCCGCACAGTGCGTACTTGCGTGCGTAGCTCGATGCCATGCCGGTCACCTGCGCGTCGTCGGAGCCCTTCTTGTGCTCGTCCTCGCGGGCGTAGGCGCTCACCTGCAGCAGGCCCTCGCCGCCCTCGGCGGGGAACACGCACGCCGTGGACTTCACGTAGTAGCGGTCGCCTATCTGCACCAGCTCGTCGGTCATGAAGAACGCCAGGCCCTCCTTGGCGCACGGCTCCTTCAGCGCGGCCACTATGTCCTCGTAGCTGCGGTAGCTGAACTTGCCGAAAGCGTTGTACTTGGCCTTGGGCACCACCACGGCGCGCTGCACGCGGGCAACGGCCGCCATGAGGTCGATGGACTGCTGTTCCTGGGTCATGCTAGTAGCCTCCGTTCATTCGCTCGTAAACCTGGCCCACCGTGCCGTGCATGATGGTGCCCACGACGCCCTGCGCCTTGAGGGCCGCCGCGACGCCCTGCATCTGCTCGCGCGTGGCGCACGGCACCACGACCGTCCACGGGTCGCCCGCCATGGCCACGGGTGCCGGTGCGGGCGGCGCTGGCGGCACCGGGGCGGGCATGGGCGCGGGCTGCGGCTCGGGCATCTGCTCAAGCGGCTGCGGGAACTCTGCGGGCTGGCATTCCGCGGGCTTGGGCACCGCTTCGGGTTCGGGTTCGGGCTCTTCCACGGGTTCCGGCTCCATGGCCGCCTTCAGCTCGGCGATGCGCCGGCGCTCCTCCTCGGCCTTGTGCGCCGCCGTTATGGCCGCGCCCAGGTCCAGGGTGGCGAACAGCTCGCGCTCGGCCTCGTCGTAGAACGGCTCGCCCTGGAACTGCGCCTTGAGGGTTTCCCAGTCCTGGGCCAGGCGCTCTACCTTGGCCTCCAGGGCCTTGAATGCCTTCACCTCGCCGAAGGTCTTGTTGGTCCACTGCTTCTCGTGGAAACGCTCATAGGGCACGACGGGGGCCAGCAGCCCGGCGAACTCCTCGTAGTGCTCCCGCAGCTTGGCGTACGCGCGCAGCTGGCGCTCCTCCTCGGCCTCGTCCAGCTGCGCCTTGATGCCGTCGGCTGCCTGCTTCGCGATGCCCGCCACGGCCTTGCACCTGTCCTCGAACGCGGCCAGGGGCTTCGTGTACTCGCGGCTCACGGCCTTGCGGCGCTCGTCTATCTCCTTGGCGATGCCGTTGAGGTAGGCGCGGTCGCGCTTGGCGGCCTTCACGTTCTCGTCCTTGCCCATGTCGTAGGTCGCGCCCTCGTAGTCGGCCACCAGCCTGCGCACGTGCGCCTCCAGGGCGTCGAAGTTGGCCTCGATCACGGCGGGGGAGTACGCCACGGTCAGCTCTGACGCCTCCTCGGGCTCGATGATCTCGGCCTCAACTGCTTCGCTCATTTACTCCTCGCTTCCCAGGCGCGCCATGCACGCCTCGTAGGTTTCCGTCTCGGCCGCGTTCGGCTCGTAGCCGTCGGCCTTCATGGCCTCGTAGATGATGGTCACGTTCTCGACCGTCGCTCGGTTGAGGTACACGGAGCTGCCGCCTTCCATGAGGCTCCAGGCCGTCCAGCCGCTCATGTTCCACGCTGCCCGCCAGCCCATGGCCACGGCCAGCTCGGTGGGCGTGCGGTCGATGGATCGGCCCAGCAGCTCCTCGAACGATTCCACGGCCTCGGACTCCATGGCGAACGCGGTCAGCGCCAGAGCCGTGCGGCGCATCGACTTGAGGTCTCCCGCGTGGGCGGCAAGCCACTCGCGGCGGGCCTTCGCGCCGTCCTCGTAGGCGGCCTGGAAGTCGGCCTTGCGCTGGGCTGCGGCCTGTGCGGCCTCGTCGGCCCCCTCGGCCACCGGCGCCAGCAGGGTCACGCCGAACGACGTCTCCTCGGCCAGAAGCCCCGCGCCCGCGTTGTCGGCCACGTAGGCGTCCAGCGCCGCCAGGTCGGGGCGGTAGTCGGAAAACGTGCGGCATGCGGCGAAGCCCTCGGGGCATTCGTCGACGAACTCGACGCCCGCGTCGGCAAGCACCGCCACCACCTCGGCGCGGTTGCGCCTCTGCTCGGCCTCGGCCTTCAGGCTCGCGTACACGCGCTGCCATTCGGACTGCTTGCAGTCGCGCAGCTCGGCCACGGCCTCGTCGTCGCCCTCGAACTCGGCGATGGCCGCCAGGCGGTCGAGCGTCATGTCGTAGGCGGCGTCCTGCACCCTGCGGGCGGCGCGGCGCGCCTTGGCCACGGTGCCCGCGTCGGTGCGGGCGGCCACGGCCACCTCCTCGTCGGGAATGTCGAGCGCCAGCATGGTCTGCACGCCGCGCGACTTCTCCTCGGCGGTCAGCCCCAGCTTGGCGTCGGTCTCCACCATGGCCTTGGCGGCCTCCACGCGCGCCAGCTCGGCGTCGTCCAGGTCGTCGTAGACCTCGGCGAGGAAACGCTCGGTGCCGATGGCCCTCATGGCGCGCACGCGGCACTCGCCGTCGATGATCCAGTAGATGCCGCCCTCCTTGTACAGGATGGGCTTCATGACGGGCTGGCCGGGGTTGAGGCGGTTGGCCTTGAACTGCGCGGCCAGGCCCGCGATGTGCTCGGCGCTCTCCCTGGTGGTGAAGTCGCGCGGGTTCATCGGCTCGCCGTCGGCGCGCTCGTAGGGGTACACGTCGCAGATCGCGACCTCCTCTAGCGATTGCATGCGCGGGCCTCCTCGTCTACGACCACGCGGCACTCCATGCCCACCAGGCGGGCGCGGCACGCCACGCGGGCCACCTCGCCCATGAGCGCGATGCGCTTGGTGGGCACGGGGCCGTTCTTGATTTGCGCGGCCATGCAGGCGGCCCCCATGTTGAACGCCTGGCGCATGGCGGCGTCGAAGCCGCCGTCGCCCGGCTCGGGCACGGGGACGGCACGCTCGATGCGCTTCAGGATGCTGTCCACCGTCTTGTCCGCGACGGTCTTGCTGATGATTTCCGTGAGCATTTGGGTCTCCTAACTGGGAAAACTAAAAGTGATAAAAACTTTTCAGGATTTCGGAACTTTTTTCTCTATGCGCTCCTTGCGCTTCTGCGCCGCCTTGACCCTGCGGTACAGGTAACGGCACAGCCACCGCTCCATGGCCTCGTCATGCGCCTCTGCTGCCTTGTCGGCGGCGTAGCGGCTCATGCCCGAGGTGTCCGGGGCCTGCGGCATGGGGTCGGCGCGGCTCTCTCGGCCGCACTCGGTGCGCTCGTAGGTGCGGCGCTCCTCTGCGGTCAGCCTCGGCAGCAGCTCGGCTATGCGGGCCTCTATGGCCTCAAGCTGCTGCTGGCGTCTGCACGGTTCGCAGATGCCGTCCTTGCCGAGGGTCGCCCTGCGGCACCCGCACGACGGGCACAGCTCCAGGCGGTGGCGGTAGCAGCGCAGGGACACGTGGCCGCCGCTGGCGTTGATCACGCGCCGCGCGTTATCCAACTGGTTCTTGGACAGCCGCAGCTCGCGGCGAATCTCGCGGGCGGGCACCTTTCCCGCCAGCTCGGCTATGCGGTCGAGGTCGGCCTTGCGCCACGCCCTGTGTGGCCTGCCCTTGTCTCGGCGGGTCACTCGTCGCTCACCTCCACGACCACGCGGGGGCGCGCCCTGTCGGTGAGCACCCTGTCGGGGCACTGCTCCACGTACTTGCGGGAGTCGTCCTTGATTACGCCCGCCGCCACCAGGCCGTCGAGCACGAACTTGCGCGCGAAGCCCACGTTGTCGGCGTCGCGGCGCATGTCGGGCTCGTAGAACGTGGTGCGCACGGTCACCCGGCGCTCGAAGCGCGGCGCGCGCTGCTGCATGGCCGCCGCCCTCACGCGCGCCGTCTCGCGCTTCTTCATGGCCGCCGCCTTGTAGCGGTTGGCGCGCTCGGCGCTGATGTAGTCGTTCAGGCTCGGCATTCGGCCCTCGACCGTGACGGTGCACCTCATTGCGCGCCCCCGTCGTAGATGCCCTGCGCCTCGGTTAGCGTGGAGGCGGCGAAAACGGCTGGGCCCACGATGGCCTCCCACGTGCCCACCAGGTCCACGGAGTCCACCGGCGTGCGGCGGAAGCTCACGGCGGCCAGCATGGAGGGGCGCTGCAGCACCATGTAGCGGGACAGCACGCTCCACAGGTTGTGGTCGCGCTTGAACTCGCTGGCCTCGCTCACGGTCATGCCGTTCTGGCACGCCAGGGTGTACACGTTGTCGCGCTGGATGACGTGGCCCTCCAGCATCAGGCGGTAGCAGATGCGGCGCAGCTTCGCCCATGTATCGGGGTTCGAGGCAACCCAGCCGCACGCCTTGGCCACGAGGGCCTGGGCCTTGGCGTCTACCTCGGCCATACTGTTGCCTCCAGCGCCCATGTGGCGGCGATGCACGCGCAGACGAACAGGGCGGCGAAAACGGCCTGCAGCCTCTCGCGGCGCTGCTCGGGTGTTACACTGGTCTCGGTTCGGAAGTGAACCGTTGCGGTGCGCGTCTTTCGCTTGCCGGCTGCGACGCGCACCCTCTTTCCCTTGATCTTTTCCATTCCTGGAACTTCCTCTCGTTCTCTGGGTCCTTGTAGAACTCGCGCATCATGGCGGCGCACTCGTCGCACATGGCGCGCTGTATCGGGGTCATTCGCCCGCGACGCCCGGCAGAAGCAGCGGGGCGTCCTCGTAGGCGACCTCACCGGTGTCCCTATCCACGAACATCACCTCCTGGTCGTCGTACACGTGGATGTTGAGCATCTGCCCCGTGAACTCCACCAGCTTGGGGATGAAGTCACGGAACTTCGGGTCCAGCTCAAACTGCAGCACGCACTTGCCGCTCTTCACGTTGAGGGCGGTGAACCCCCCCCGTACGGTCACCTCGTTCAGCATGGCCTACTCCTTCTCGTCGTACGCGGTGTCGCGCGCGATGGTCTTGAAGTCGGTGCTCCAGCCCTTGCCGTTCACGCTGAACTGCACGGAGCTGTAGACGTTGAACTGCATGCCGCCGAGCTCGAACCAGGTCGTGCTCGCCTCCAAAAGCTCGATGCCGCTCGTCTGGAAGCCCCACATGGCCGCGATGCGGCGCTTGAGGCCGACGTGCGTCTCCTCCATGCAGCCGTTCTCGGCCAGCTCGAAGTTGACGGCCACGCGCTTGCGGTCGTCGATGAGGTGGTCGAGCGTTTTGCCGATGATCTCGGCGACGAACTCGGGCTGGTGGCTCTTGGTGGTCATGGTTTCTCTCCTATCTATAGGTTTAACTATCGTTGCTGCCGAAAAAAATATCAGCCACACGCACGCCGAAAAGTTTTGCCAGTTTTTTGGCGTCCTCGATAGTCACGCTATCGGGGTTGCTTTCCATCTTTGCGTACGTGGGCCGCGAGATGCCGAGAAGGCCAGCCACGGCCTCCTGTGAGTACCGTGCCTTCTTGCGCGCATCAACCAATTCCATCGAATCACCTCCTTGCTTGGTATGCCTAAGACTATAACCAAACATATAGTGACTGTAAAGAAGATTTGTCATATTCTGTAAAAAGATTTTAACGGTCGCAGCGGAAGGAGGACACGTGAGCATAGCCGAGAACATCCGAAGGATTAGGACGCAGCACGACATGACGCAGGAGGAGTTCGGCAAAGTTGCCGCCGTCTCCGCTATGGCCGTATCTCAGTGGGAAAACGGGCGAGCAGTGCCTCGCATGGGCGCAGTTCAGCGCATTGCGGATTATTTCAATATCAGTAAAGGCGAGGTTATTGACGAGGGAACAGATGGCGTTGTTTTGCCTTCCGGCGCCATGCCCGTGGTGGCCAGCAGCGCAACCGTGCCGCTGCTCACGCTCGGGCGCGTGCACGCCGGCGCGCTCGCCGACGAGGAGGAGATAGCGCACCGCGTTGAGGTGCCCGCCTCGGTGTGCGCCGGGCATCCGCGCGCGTTCGCCCTGGAGGTCGAGGGCGACTGCATGAACCGCGTCATACCCGAGGGCAGCCACGTGCTGGTCGACCCCGACCGCCAGCCCGCCAACGGGTCCATCGCCGTGGTGGAGACCGAGGACTACCGCGCGGTCATGCGCCGCTGGTACAAGGGCAGCACCAAGCTGATGCTGTCGGCGGATAGCTTCGAGGACTACGAGGACATGATTTTCGGCATGGACGACGGACCCGTGCGCGTGATCGGCACGGTGGTGTGGTTCCAGGCCGCCGACGAGATGGAGTAGCCGTGGGCGGGCGCGCGGCGATATACGCCCGCTTCTCGAGCCACAACCAGCGCGGCGAGTCCATAGAGATACAGGTGGAGAAGTCCCGCGCCTACTGCGCCGAGAACGATCTGCGCGTGGTGGCCACGTACTGCGACTTCGCGCAGACGGGCACCAACACCGACCGCGCCGAGTTCCAGCGCATGATGGCCGATGCCAAGCGAGGGCTGTTCGATTTCGTGGTCATATATAAAGTTACCCGAATCATGCGCAACCGCGACGAGATGGCCATGGCGCGCATCATGCTGCGCCGCTGCCGCGTCGAGATACTGTACGCGGGCGAGGACATTTCGGACGGCTCGGCGGGCGTGCTGCAGCTGGGCATGCTGGAGGTGCTGGCGGAGTACGAGAGCGCGCTCGACGGCGAGCGCATACGCGACGGCATACAGAAGAACGCCGAGCGGTGCATGGCCAACGGCTGCGTGCGCTACGGCTGGGACATAGTGGACGGGCGCTACGTGGTCAACGAGGAGGAGGCCGCCGCCATCCGCCTGGGCGTGCGCATGGTCTTGTCGGGCAAGTCGGTGGCCGACGTGGTGCGCGCCTGGGAGCCGTACCGCACCAAGCGCGGCGGCAAGTGGCGCTTCCAGACGGTGCGCCGCATACTGATGCGGCGGGAGAACGGCGGGGAGTACCGCTACGCGGGCGTGGTCGTGCCCGGCGGCATGCCCGCCATCGTTCCCATGGATGACGAGGAGAGGGTGATACGGATGCTTGAGGACTCGCACAGGCCCCGCGCCAAGACCGAAGCGTGGGACTTCCCGCTCACGGGCAAGCTCTACGACGGGCGCGACGGCGGGCTGATGACCGGCACCAGCGGCACGGGCAAGTCGGGCAGGCCCTATCACTACTACCGCTGCCGCAGCTGCGGGCGCACCGTGCGCCGCGATGTCGTGGAGAAGCGCGTGGCCGACGCCGTGCGCGAGGCCCTGGGCAGCGCCGACAGCCGCGAGCGCATCGCTCGCATGCTGGCCGACGCCGAGGAGGAGCGCGCCGACGAGAAGCCCTTGAGCGAGACCGTAAAGGGCGAGCTGGCCAAGATCGAGACGGCGTTCTCCAACATATGGGCGGCCATCGAGTCGGGCATCGCGCCGCCGGGCGGCAAGGAGCGCATAGACGCGCTGAAGCAGCGGCAGGCGCTCCTCAAGGACGAGCTGCGCACGGCCGAGGCCCTTGAGGCCGCCCGCCTTGACTACGACCGCGCGCTGTTCTGGCTTGAGGGCATGGCCGCCGCCGAGGTGGACGACGCGCAGCTCCTGCGCACGTTCGTGGCGCGCGTGGTGCTGGGCGGCCCCGACGATGACGACGGCCTGCGCGTGGCGTTCACGTTTGACGATTCTGCCGGCTTGGGCGATAATCCGTCGCTGCCTGGCGCTATAGGTCCAGGTGGCGAGGTGTTCGACCGAATGAACGCCAGCTCCACCAGAAGTAACAGGCAGGTAGATATTCGTATCTACCTGCCTTTTTATTTCTAGTCCGCACCGCGGAGAATCGAACTCTGTGCAGGGCGTGAGCGTTTTTAGCCCGCGGGTGAGGACGCCGGCAGGCGGCCGAAGCCGGTGCGGATTTGCGGAGCAAATACGCGGATTCTCCGCGCAATGCCCCAGCTAGATATAGATGCGATGCCGATCGGGCGTCTTGCCCCGGCCTCAACCCATCAACGGATTCCCCAAACCGCGGAGAATCGAACTCTATGCAGGGCGCGGCCGTAAAGAAAACGCCTTGGCAACGCAGACCGGGACACGCTTTCCCAATGGCGGCCCAGGCGGAAAGTCCATCCCGGAATCCGCGCTCAGACTGGGATGTAGTTTCCGGATGATGCCTCAAGCGGAAACTGCGACCCGGAATCGAGCCGTAGAGTGGGATATGCTTTCCCAATGGCAGCTCAAGCGGAAAGTACATCCCGGAATCCTCGTTCGGAATGGGATGCAGTTTCCAAATGAATGGCTAGCGGAAAGTTCATCCCGGAATCCGCGCTCAGAACGGGACGCGCTTTCCCAGCGGCGGTCCAAGCGGAAAGCGCATCCCGGAATCTCGCCTCAAACTGGGACACACTTTCCGCTTCACTTGCCGCCTCAAAAAACCTGCGCTCTCGCCATCCCAAAACTGGGTAGAAGAAAGCCAAAACGCAATCGCAGGAGGTCAACATGACTGCAGAAGATAAGGCAAAGAACGCCGGCAAGGTCGCGCTCGTCCTGGAGGGCGGTAGCTTTCGCGGGCAATTTACCGCAGGCGTGCTCGACGTTCTCATGGAGGCTGGCGTCGAGATTCCGGCTGTCTACGGTGTATCGGCCGGCGCCCTCAACGGCGTGAACTACAAATCGCACCAGATCGGCCGTGCCAACCGCATCAACCTGGCTTTCTGTAACGACAACCGCTTCATGGGCGCCGCGTCGTTTGCGGCCACGGGCTCTATCGTCGGCTACGATTTTATCTTCAACGATGTCCAGGACCGCCTGGACCCCTTTGACAACGAGACGTTCGATGCGAGCCCCATCGAGATGTACGCCGTCGCGACGGACATGCTCTTTGGAACCGCCACGTACCTCCCGGTCAAAAGCGCCGTGCTCGACCTCGACGCTGTGCGCGCATCGACCTCGTTGCCGCTGGTGACACCGCCGGTCGAGATAGACGGGCACAAATACGTCGACGGCGGCGTGGCCGATTCGGTCCCCATCGAGCACGTGCTGGAGGAGGCGGGCTTCGACCGCGCGGTTGTCATTGTTACGCAGGACCGCTCGTACGAGAAAAAGCCCTACGAGTTTATGCCTGCCGCGCGCGCCCGCTATGCCGACTACCCCTATCTGCTCGAGGGAATCGAGACGCGCCACGACCGCTACAACATCCAGCGCATGCACCTGTGGAAGTATGAGCGCGAGGGCCGCGCGTTGGTCGTTGCTCCGCAAAAGCCGGTCGAGGTCGGCCATGTCGAGCACGATTCGGCAAAGCTTTTGGACCTGTATATCCAGGGTCGTCAGGAGGCAAAGCGCCTGCTCGCGGAAATCCAAGAGTTCGTTGAGCGCTAACGGCGGCGAACTCTCAAAAAATGGCAACAGCTAAAGAGCTGGAAAAATCACGGCTCGTGGATGACATGTGCAGAAACTCTGGTCGGAGCCAAAATACCTGTTGACTCGTACGGCGAGCGGGGTAATATGGACGGGTTACTTGCAGAGCCCCGTGAATCTCTGTAACAACACGTACTGTACATGGAGGAGTCTAAGTGATTTCGAAATCGACTCACTACGCCAAGCAGGGCGAGGTCCAGCGCAACTGGGTTCTCGTCGACGCCGATGGTGCTGTCCTGGGCCGTCTTGCCACCCAGATCGCAATGATCCTGCGCGGTAAGAACAAGCCCCAGTTCACGCCCAACAGCGACTGCGGCGACTTCGTTGTCGTCATCAACGCCGATAAGGTCCAGCTTACCGGTAACAAGGCCGACACGAAGACCTATTATCGCCACAGCGGCTACAACGGCGGCCTCAAGGCTGAGAGCTTCCGCCAGGCTATGGAGAAGCACCCGGAGAAGGTCATCGAGCGCGCCGTTCGCGGTATGCTGCCCAAGACCACCCTCGGCCGTGCCCAGATGACCAAGCTTAAGGTCTACGCTGGTGCCGAGCATCCGCATGCTGCCCAGAACCCCACGAAGATTGAGCTGGAGGCTTAAAGATGGCTGAGAACACCGTTGTCTACCAGGGTACCGGCCGTCGTAAGAACGCCGTCGCCCGCGTCCGTCTCGTCCCCGGCACCGGCAAGGTGACCATCAACAAGCGTGACGCCGAGCAGTATTTCGGCCGTCATCAGCTCGTTGAGAACGCTCTTGCTCCCTTCAAGGTGACCGACACCGCCGGTCAGTTCGACGTTATCGCTCTGTGCGATGGCGGCGGCATCTCCGGTCAGTCCGGCGCTCTGCGCCTGGGCATCGCTCGCGCTCTTCTGAACGCTGGCGATTACCGTGCTGACCTCAAGAAGGCCGGTTTCCTTACGCGCGATGCTCGCGTGGTCGAGCGCAAGAAGTACGGCCTCAAGAAGGCCCGCCGCGCTCCCCAGTTCTCCAAGCGCTAAGGTTTTATCTCCTTTCGAGATACAATGTACAAGCGGGGCCTGCCGATTCCTCGGCGGGTCCCGCTTTTCTTTTTCGACTAGGGCGGGCGGTTGCATATCGCCTGCTAGGGAAGGAGCGATCCTATGCCCCAGAACATCTTCGGTACCGACGGCGTTCGTGGCGTCGCCAACGCCGATCTTTCGTGCGACCTCGCGTTTCGCCTGGGCCGCGCGGCGACTAAGTTTCTTGGTCCGGACATCTGCATCGGCCGTGACACGCGCCTTTCGGGCACTATGCTCGAGAGCGCTCTGACCGCCGGCATTATGGCCGAGGGCGGCCGCCCGCACTGCTGCGGCGTCATTCCTACGCCGGCCGTGGCGCTGCTCACCGTCCAAAACGAGCTCGATGGCGGCATCGTCATCTCCGCTTCGCATAATCCGCCGGAGTTCAACGGCATCAAGTTCTTTAGCCGCAAGGGCATGAAGCTTCCCGATGCTGTCGAGGAAGAGATCAGCGCCTGGGTCATGTCCGAGGAAGCCATGGCTGCCGACACGCTGCCGACCGGTGCCGGCGTGGGCCACATCATCAAGATGAAGGACGCTCGCAAGGCATACGTCGACCACGCCATCGATACGCTTGATGGCCTGAGGCTCGACGGCCTGGTCGTTGCCGTCGACTGCGGTCACGGTGCTTCCTGCCAGACTACGCCCGCCGCGCTGCAGCGCCTGGGTGCCACGGTCCATGCCATCAACACCGATTACTGCGGCACCGACATCAACGTTGAGTGCGGCTCCACCCATCTTGAGCCCCTGCGCGAGCTCGTGCTGCGCACCCATGCCGACATCGGCCTGGCCCACGACGGCGACGCCGACCGCGTACTGTTCGTGGACAGCGAGGGCAATGAGATCGACGGTGACTACATCCTGGCTATCTGCGGTTCCGACCTCGCCGCTCGTGGCAAGCTCGCCAACTCCGAGATCGTCTCGACCGTCATGTGCAACCTGGGCTTCTCCATCGCTATGAAGGAGCAGGGCTTCGAGATGGTTCAGACCGCCGTGGGCGACCGCTACGTTCTGGAGCGCATGCTCGCGGACGGTGCTGTCATCGGCGGCGAGCAGTCCGGTCACATCATCTTCCTGGAGCACAACACCACCGGCGACGGCTTGGTGACGGCTCTGCAGCTGCTGGCCGTGCTCAAGCGCACCGGACGCACCCTCACCGATCTTGCCGGCATCATGAAGAAGTACCCGCAGGTACTCGTCAACGTGCATTCCGACAACAAGGCCGGCCTGGACGATTGCCAGCCCATCTGGGATGCCGTCGCTGCTGCCGAGAAGGAGCTTGACGGCCGCGGCCGCATTCTGGTGCGCCCGAGCGGTACCGAGCCGCTGGTCCGTGTGATGGCCGAGGCTGAGACGCACGAGCTGACCCAGCGCGTTGTTGACGACATCGTCGAGGTTGTCAAGCGCGAACTTCCCTAATGGTCAAAAACCGTTGCCAAGTGGTAAACTGTTAAGGTTATTTTGATTGATTGGTATGTCCGAGGGGGAGCATGTTCACTAAAGTCCTAAGGTCTTTTGGTATGCGTGGTCGAGTCCTTACGCTGGATGCTCCCATCTCGGGCGACGTCATTCCGCTTTCCGAGGTAAACGATCAGACGTTTGCCACCGGCCTTTTGGGCCAGGGCGTGGCGATTCAGCCCACCGGAACGCGTGTGATTGCACCGGCTGACGCCAAGGTCGAGGCCATTTTTCCCACGGGACACGCCGTTGCGCTTAACACGGTCGATGGCTTGGACGTGCTCATCCACGTTGGTTTGGACACTGTTCAGCTCGAGGGCAAGCACTTTACCGTACATGCGCAAGTGGGTGACATCGTCCATAAGGGCGATGTACTCATTGAGTTCGATCGCGAGGCAATTGCTGCCGAGGGCTACGATGTGACGGTTCCCATCTTGGTGTGCAACTCCGTTGAGTTCTCAAGCATCAAGGGCTCCGTTGGTGTGCATGTCGAAGAGATGGACCAACTCATCGTTGCTCGCGAGCGCTAGCAAGTGCACGTGGCCATTAGCCTACAATTCAAACACGTTTACGGAGGGCGCCCTTGAAAGAGGACGCCCTCCGTGGCAAGATGGGATTTGTCCGAGGCTAAACAGCTTTGGGTCACCGTGGACGGGCAGGGGCCTCGACGCGGTTAGACACGAGACACATACATTACGCGACCTCGCCCTGGTGGCCGCACACGTTGGTTGCGGCCGACGCGGGCCGCGGGCAAGTGCTTGTAAGGGAGCCTTGCCTCTCTTGTACGAGAAAGGACGCGTAATGAAGATCATTAAAGCTAAAGACTACGAGGATATGAGCCGCAAGGCCGCCAATATCATCTCGGCCCAGGTTATCCTCAAGCCCGACTGTGTACTGGGCCTTGCCACCGGCTCCACCCCGATCGGTGCCTACAAGCAGCTCGCTGCTTGGTACGAGAAGGGCGACGTCGACTTTGCCGAGGTCAGCACCTATAACCTGGACGAGTATCGTGGCCTTTCGCACGACGATCCCCAGAGCTATCACTACTTCATGCGCGAGAACTTCTTCGATCACATCAACATCGACCTGAACAACACGCATGTGCCCGATGGCTCCAACCCCGACGCCGCCGCTGCCTGCTCTGAGTACGACAAGATTGTCGCCGCCGCCGGTTACCCGGATCTGCAGCTGCTCGGCATTGGCAACAACGGCCACATCGGCTTCAACGAGCCCGATGACCACTTCTCCAAGGGCACGCACTGCGTCGACCTCACCGAGAGCACCATTCAGGCCAACAGCCGCCTGTTCGACAGCATCGACGATGTTCCCCGTCAGGCCTACACCATGGGTACCCAGACCATCATGTATGCCCGCATGATCCTGGTCGTCGCCAACGGCGAGGCCAAGGCTCAGGCTGTGCATGACATGTGCTATGGTCCGGTTACACCCGAGTGCCCGGCTTCGATCCTGCAGCTGCACACCAACTGCGTTGTCGTTGCCGACGAGGCCGCTCTTTCGCTCTGCGAGTAGCGCGAATCCCGCAGCTCGACATAACCCTGCCTAAGGCCTCCGCTTTGCGGGGGCCTTTTTGCTATCCCTTTCCGCCCACTTGACCAAAAACTTGCCGTAAGCTTGACGAATACCGGATGTCCAACAGCTTGATTCATTCCATATCAGATTCTATGCAAAAATGCCACTAGAAGGTCGTAGACGGTAGCGGGTGCTAGGCGAGTTGAATGACATGGCTGGACCTTGTTCATCTGCGTTACACTGCCGCTTAGATGGGACAAGCTGACAAGCTCATTTACCTGCTTAAAGACCGATTAGTCGGGGGATTAATAACAATCGGCCCTCGCTGTACAAAAACTTGCCGCTTGCGTACCAAAAGACAACCTAAAACACAAGGTCGCTCTATTCATAGCGCGGCTTGTATGGTCTTGCGGCTACAGTGTCCATACGGTCGACTTGAGGAGCGGGCATGGTAAACGATTTGAGCGGTATAGACGACCTCGAGCTGATGCCGCTGGGCGGAGGCTATATGGTGCGACGCGAACGCTTGATGAATGAGCTTATCGCCAAGGGCCGAAAGGCCGGCATCGTGGTTCTTTATGCGCCCGACGGGTTTGGGAAGACCTCGGTGCTGCTGCAGTACACCCATGAGGTTAAATGCGACCCAACGCGAGGCCCCGTGCGGATTATCGAGGCCGATCGCGCCATTGGGCGCGAGGTGTTTATGCAGCTCGAGGTGGTTACCGAAGAACTCAAAGACAAACCGCACTCCCTTATCGCGATTGATAATGTGCCAAACCTCAATCAGCACGATACCGAAGACCTCATCGACAGGATTCGCGGCCTGCGCGCTATGGGGGTTGGGGTCTTTATCTCCTGCCGTCCTTCAAATCGTCAGCTGATTCATGGGCTGGGCGATTCGGTTAAGATCAATGCGCAGATGCTCAAGGTGCATGCCTATGAGTATTCGGCGTGGGCATCGGCGTTTTCGATCAGCACATCGCTCGACTTCTATCAGCTCACGCAGGGCGTGCCCGAGCTCGTCTCGGCATTGCAGACGGGTCTGTATGGCCAAGGTGACGTAGCCGGTCTGCTCGAAAACGAGATTGTCAACGTATATGGCGCGGCACTTGTCGATCTGGCTTCGCTCGACAATAATGCGCTGTTTTGCGTGGCATGTCTCATGGTTTTGATGGGCGAGGGCAATATCGCAGAACTCGAGGCTTGCGGGGTGAGGCTGTCGATGGTCGACCAGTCCTACTTTGTACGCGACTACCCGATCTTTGGCTTGGATCCCGCCGAGCGGAGTTTTACGTGTCTGGGCACGGAGGATAACGGACGCTTGCGCTTGCGTAAGTTGGTGGCCGAGGTTCGCCCCGAACTTGTTCCGAGGGCGGCCCGGATTTTGCTTAAGGCGGGCCGATGCGATGCGGCGATGGGCCTGGCGGACGCCTTTTTGGACCGTGAAGCGGTCCTTGAACTTGCTGGGCAGTATGGGGTCGATCTGGCTCTGACGGGGCACGGGGCCGATATCTGCCGAGCGGCGCTGGGCACGATCGATGCCGACGATCCGGCTCCAGAGCCAACGCCTGCCGAAGCGCTTGGCGTATATCTGGCAGCGGTCAGCGTGTCCAATACAAAGCTCGCTCGCTATATGGCATCGGTCATCGAGCGCGGGGGCGAACGGGCGGCCTGCGAAATAGACCCTGTTTCATGGAGGGTGGCCCAGACGCTGACGGCTGTTTGCTATGGGGACAACGGGCTTGGGCTTCCTACGAATCTGGCCGTGCCAGAAATCGAGACATCCCATACCGCACTCGATATGTTGTCTGCGCATATCGAGGTCAAGCGGTGCCTGACCGAGCGGGGAGATGACGGCGGCGTTCTACAGCAGCTCAAAACGAGCAAGGCCTACGACTGCGAGCTCGACATCGCGGGGATTGTTATACGGGCCGATAGTATGCTGGTGGAGCTCTTTGACGGGTCGTTTGCGGGAACCGACGAGCGCGACGACGAGATGACGGTGGTGCGGGAGGCGCTTGACGTACGTGGGCTTAAGGCGATGGCTATCTGGGTGCGCATGGTGTTGGCGGCACGGCGGCTCCTTTCTGGCTTGCCGGTAACCGACGACGCGGCGTTCAACGAACTCGATCGTTTTGCCGTACGCATGCGCGACAACCAGATTCAGCTGTTTGGCCTGTTGCTAGAAGGCTGGCAGTCGCTGGCAGAGGGACGGCCGGTTAATGCAAAGTTCCGTGCGGTCCAAGTGCTCAAACTTGCCGAGGAGTCGATTGCGTACATGCGCGATAACGCATTGCTGCTGGAGCGCGCGGCATATCTGCGTAACACCTCGATGGTTTCGGTACGCGAGGAAGCGGAGCTACTCGATATAAGCCAGACGCAGGTTGGTGGAGCGGAGGCCTGGATGGTGGCGCTGCATTTGGCCTGTGCGGGCCGAGACAGCGACCTTGCGGCCTGGATGTCCATGAATCGCGCGGGGATTCTAGAGCCATCGTATCGGCTCTTTGCGCGCCTTGCCATGCATTGTCTGGGCGAGCCGGCGGGCAGGATACGTAAGAAGCTTCCCGTGCGCGAGCTGTCGCGGTACTCGCTGCGCGACGATTTGGAAGGGGAGGGCGAGCGCCTGTTCCAGGCCGGCGAGGTTGAAGCCGTTGATACCATCGACCATATCGAGATTCGCATGTTTGGTGCGTTTCGCGCCGAGCGCGACGGGTTTCCCATCACGGACAAAATGTGGCGCCGCAAGAAGGCGGCGACACTTGCCGAGCGGCTTGCGCTGGGCATGGATGCGCTCGTCGATCGTGAGACGCTGGCCATGGAGCTGTGGCCCCATGCCGAGTTCAATAGCGCCCGCAACAACCTGTACTCGACGATATCGCGCTTGCGGTCGGCTTTGGGGCCGACGCCGGATGGCAAGTCATGCGTGCTCATCCAAAATGAATGCATTGGACTCAACGGCGACTACGTCAAGACCGATGTACGGCTGTTTGACCAGATAAGCCGCGAGGTTTTGGGAAATCGCACGGGTGCGCGCGGGCCCCATCTGGTCGAGTTGTGCCTTAAGATTGAACAGCTTTATGCCGGACCGTTGTATGTTCCCAATGGCTGTAATCCCACCTACTTTTTGCGCATGCGGCGCATTATGCAGTCAAAGTACATCGATTGCATGATTAAGGGAGCAAATGCCGCTCTAGAAGAAAACGATCTGCAGTCGGCGATTTGGCTGGCGGAGTCGGGGCTTCGACAGGAAACGGCGCGTGAGGATATGGTGCGCTGCGCCATGCGCGTCTACAGTGCGGCGGGGCGACGGCGCGATATCGTCGAGCTGTACAGCGGGCATATGCACCACCTGAGGGAGCAGGTCAATGGCGTGCCCGAGCCCGAGACGCGGCGCCTATACGAGCGCTTGGTGGAGGGGCGGCTCAATCGCGTGCTGGTCGAACGATAAAAAACGGGCGCCCGAAGTACTTGGGCACCCGTAAGCTTGCTATGTGTTGGCTCGCCGGATCATTGGCTCCTAGACGAGTTTGATCTTCTCGATGTCCTTGCGCGAGGACTCGCGATACAGCGAGAACTTGCGGCCGATGACCTGGACGACCTCGGCGTGGCAACGCTCGGCGAGCTCCTCGGCGGCTTCGCGGGCGGAAAGGCTGGAGCCATCGAGCACGGAGCACTTAACGAGCTCGTGCTTCTCCAGGTAGGCGACCGTCTGCTCGACGGTGCCCTCGTTGACGTCGGACTTGCCGATGATGATGGCGGGGTTGAGGTGATGGGCCATGCTGCGAAGCTGCTTGACCTGTGCTCCTGTCAGTGCCATGGGTTCTCGCTTTCTATGTATGGGGCGCCCCGCGACGGGGCCTTAATCTACGTGAGCTGTCCCACGATAGCGCAGGAACGGCGCGGTGTGGAGCGCGTTTTCCCAGTTCAAAAAGAATGCGGATGCCGAGTGAGTGGGCGGTGCGGGCTGCGAACAGGCTATGAACTGGGCGCAGAGACCGGCTTCCATGCAATAAACGCCCAACGAACCTTGCGGACATGATCGAGCATATAGCGCCCCTGCGGCACGCCCTTGGAGCCCGGCTCACCGGCATGGGGGTTCTCAATCATGTGTTGAGCGATGTAGTCGCGCAGACGGTCGACCTTATCCTCGTTGCCATGCTCAAGCATGCGGGAAAAGTTCGCCACGCCCGCTTCAAGGCTGTCGAAGGTATCGCGACGAGGCGATTCAAAGTACGTAACCTGCGGCAGCGCACCCATCTGAATAAGGATGTTAAAGGCATACACAAAACCATTACTGCAGGTAACCGAGGCACCGATAGCGTTCATCAAGTGCAGGTCATAGCGCGGGCTGGAGTTGGCGACCATCGTGACAGCACAACGCCGACGAGCCGTTCGATCAAGCTTGACAAGTGCGCCTTTTAGGTTGGTCGTGGTGACAGAGCGACTGGCAAAGGCAACATCTACCGCTTTCGCGACCGGTCCAACCAAATCCCAATCATCATCCCAAGCAAGCTCAAGCGGCGTAATAAGATCCTCGAGCCCGTAATACTCAATGCCGGCATCAAGCGTGCCCAGCATGGCGGGGGAGAAATCAGCCGCAATCACCGGATGCCCAGCCTGAGCAAGCGGAATAGCAATCGACCCAGCCCCACACCCCATATCCAGCACGGACTCGCCGGGCTCAAGCGCCAACAACTTTATAAAATCCCGGGCATAAGGAGCAGTCTCAAGCGGCCGAAAATGCCGAGCCCGCTTATCCCACTCAAAAGAATCATCAGCCCGATGCCGACCAGCTTGCAGGCGCATCCATTCGCCATTCCAATCCGCAGAAAGCAGCTCAGAACGAGTATCCCCATCAACCACGGGCCAACCTCCTAGCAACAAAAAAGCGACTCCCCCAAAAGAAGAGCCACAACCAGCATATATCAGAAAAGAACCGTTCCAACGCCAAACCGCCCTCACAACCAAGGCGGGCAGGAGCGAAGCGACTGCCATACGGGATAGAACCCAACTGAGGTCCCGTTGTGCGGGAGCCCCGGGGAGGGCAAATATATAAGGTCGATCGCGAGTTCCGCACGAGCCGGAGAGCACTTAATGTGCTCTCCGTGCGAGTCAGGACTGTCCGAGCAGGCGACCTTATATATTTGCCCTCCCCGGGGCTCCTCGCCAGTCCCCTCAGCTAGTTCTTGAGCGAGTTCAACGGCGCCGGGAAGCGTCCACCGCGGTGGGCAAGCACGGTGCCGGCGTTGGGGTTCACCGGCATGATGGGCGCACGGCCGAACAGGCCGCCGTACTCGACGCAGTCGCCCACGCCCTTGCCAATGGCGGGAATCACGCGGACGGCCGTGGTCTTGTTGTTGATGACGCCGATGGCCATCTCGTCGGCGATGATGCCGGCGATGGTCTCGACCGGGGTGTCGCCGGGGATGGCGATCATGTCCAGGCCGACGGAGCACACACAGGTCATGGCCTCGAGCTTCTCGAGCGAAAGCGCGCCGGCTTCGACGGCGGCGATCATGCCGGCGTCCTCGGACACGGGGATAAAGGCGCCGGAGAGACCGCCCACGCTGGAGCTGGCCATGACGCCGCCCTTCTTGACGGCATCGTTGAGCATGGCGAGCGCACAGGTCGTGCCCGGGCCACCGCAGGTGCCCACGCCGATAATCTCGAGGATGCGCGCGACGGAGTCGCCGATGGCGGGTGTGGGAGCCAGCGACAGGTCGACAATGCCTTTCTCGACACCCAGACGGCGGGCTGCCTCACGGCTCATGAGCTCGCCAGCACGGGTGATCTTAAAGGCGGTCTGCTTAATCTTCTCGGCGACCTCCATCATCGATGCGGAATCGGGCAGCGTCTCCAGGGCTGCGGCCATAACGCCGGGGCCCGAGACGCCTACGTTGATGACGGCGTCGGCCTCGCCACCGCCGTGGACGGCGCCCGCCATAAACGGGGAGTCCTCGACCATATTGGCAAAGCAGACAAACTTGGACGCGCCAACGGAATCCTGGTCGGCCGTGAGTTTAGCGGCATCGATGATGGTCTGGGCGGCCATAAGCACGGCGTCCATGTTGATACCGGCGCGCAGGCTGGCGACGTTGACGCTGGAGCAGACGCGGCTCGTGGTGGCGAGCGCCTGGGGGATGGACTGGATGACGCGGCGGTCGGCGTCGCCGATGCCCTTCTGGACGAGCGCGGAGAAGCCGCCCAGGTAGTCGATGCCGAGCGTCTCGGCCGCGCGGTCGAGGGCATGCGCGATGGGGGTGAGGTCCTCATCCTTGCAGCACGCGGCGATCTGCGCCACCGGGGTGACGGAAACGCGCTTGTTGACGATGGGGATACCGTACTCGCGCTCGAGGTTCTCGGCGGTCTCGACCAGGTGCTCAGCCGTGTGCGTCACGTGGTCGTAGATCTTCGTGCACATGCGGTCGAGGTTCTCGTCTCCGCAACCCATGAGCGAAACACCCATGGTGATGGTCCTGATGTCGAGGTTCTGCTCCTCAACCATGCCGCGGGTTTCCGCGATTTCTGCGGGCGTGATCGCCATCCTTGCGCTCCTATCTGCCAAAACGAGCATAGTCTTATCTATTCTAACGTGCCGCACGTGCCAAGTGGCGCATGCGGCACGTTTTGGTGCTTGGTTGTTTCCGTTGTGTTACTGCCCAAAGACCTCTTCGGCGATACGCGCACTTTCGGCGGCGTCCTTGGCGTAGTAGTCCGCGCCGATCTGCTTGGCGTATTCGGGGGTGAGCACGGCGCCGCCCACGATGATCTTGACGCCCGGCACCTCGGCATGAAGCAGCTTGATGGTCTCCTCCATGGCGACGACCGTGGTAGTCATAAGCGCCGAGAGGCCGACGAGCTTGATGTCACGCTCCCGCACGGTCTTGAGCACCTCCTGCGGATCGACGTCGCGGCCCAGGTCAAAGACGGTGTAGCCGTAGTTGTCGAGCAGCATCTTGACGATGTTCTTACCGATATCGTGGATGTCGCCCTTGACGGTGGCCACGCAGATCTTACCCTTGTCGGCAATTTCGCCGGCGGGCATCAGGCGCTTGATGGTGTCGAAGCCCACGCGCGCGGCCTCGGCCGAGGCCATGAGCTGCGGCAAGAAGAACTTGCCCTGGTCAAAGAGGACGCCGACCTCGTCGAGGGCGGGGATAAAGTGATTGTTGATGAGGTCCATGGCGTCGTGGTCTGCCAGCAGACGCTCGGTTTCGGCCGCGATCTCGCCTTTGCGGCCCGAGACGACCATGCGACGAATCGGGTCGTCGTTGCCGTCGGTGCCAGCAGCGGGCACAGTGTCGGTCGATACTGCCTGAGCCGCCGCCGGGTTCGCGGCGATCTTGTACGGATCGGTCCAGCCGGCGTAGCGCTCGATGTATCCGGTCGAGCCCTCGTCCTCAACGCTCAGGACGCGATAGCTGTAGACGGTATCCATAAAGCGCTTGGAACCCGGGTTCATGATGGGGGCATCCAGACCTGCACCAAAGGCGGCGGCCAAAAAGACCGAGCCCAGCAGCGGCCGCGCGGGCAGGCCAAAGCTGATGTTCGATACGCCGAGTGCGCACTTGACGCCCAGGCGCTCCTTGCACAGAGACATGGCACGTAGAATCTGCTCAGCCTGGCGTTGGTTGGTCGAGGCGGTCATGACCAGGCAGTCGATGAGGATGCGGTCCGGGCCGATGCCGTAACGGGCGGCCTCGGCCACGATGCGCTCGGCGATGGCGAAGCGGGCCTCGGCGGTATCGGGGATGCCGCCCTCGTCGAGCGTGAGGCCGACGACGTTGGTGCCGTAGTGGGCGACCAGCGGGAAAATCTCGTCCATGATCTGCTGTTTGCCATTGACCGAGTTGATGATGGGCTTGCCGGCGTAGCGACGTACGGCGGCCTCGACGGCTGCGGGGTCGGTGGAGTCGATCTGCAGCGGCAACAGCGTGGAGCCCTGGAGCTGTTCGGTCGCCTGTTGGATGACCTTGACCTCGTCGATCTCGGGCAGGCCCACGTTGACGTCCAGGATGTCGGCGCCCTGCTCCTGCTGGCTGATGCCCTGACTCACGACGTAGTCCAGGTCGCCGTCGCGCAGGGCCTGCTGCAGGCGCTTTTTGCCGGTGGGGTTGATGCGCTCGCCGATGACGGCGATCTTGTGGCCGTCGCAGGGGAGGTCCACGACCGTCTGGGCGCTCGTGACCGACATGCTGGGCTTGCGGTGGCGCGGGCTGGGCGTGTGGTTGTCGATAAGCGTGCGCAAGGCCGCCATGTGCGCCGGCGTGGTGCCGCAGCAACCGCCCACGACGCTCACGCCGTCCTCGATCATGCCGGCGACGGCCTCGGCGTACTCGGGTGCCTGGATATCAAAGACGGTATTGCCGTCATCGTCCACGCGGGGCAGTCCCGCATTGGCCTGCACCATAACGGGCTTGTCGGTGACGGTGAGCATGCGCGCGGCGAGCCCTCGGAGCTCGGCCGGGCCCTGGCTGCAGTTGATGCCCAGGACGTCGGCGCCGATGGCGTCGAGGGTGATGGCGGCGACCTCGGGGCTCGTGCCCAAGAAGGTGCGGCCGTCTTCCTCAAAGGTCATGGTGGCAAAGACGGGCAGGTCGGAGTTCTCGCGGCAGGCGAGGACGGCCGCCTTGATCTCGGCCAGGTCGGTCATGGTCTCGATAATAAAGAGGTCGACGCCCGCAGCGACGCCGGCGCGCACCTCCTCGGCAAAGAGGTCGTAGGCCTCGTCAAAGCTGAGGGTGCCCAGGGGGCGCAGCAGGGCGCCGATGGGGCCGATGTCGCCGGCGACGTAGCGGGCGCCGGCCTCGCGGGCGCAGGTGACTGCCGCGGCAAAGACGTCTGCCACGGTAGCGGCGCCGTCGAGCTTGTGGGCGTTGGCGCCAAAGGTGTTGGCGGTGATCACGTCACAGCCGGCCTCGACGTACTGACGCTGAATATCGGTAATGACCTGGGGCTCCTCAAAGTTGAGCAACTCGGGCAGGGCGCCGGCCTTCATGCCGGCCGCCTGCAGCATGGTGCCCATGCCGCCGTCGAACAGCAGGTGCCCCGTGCCCTCGATGGCGGCGCGCAGGCGATCGTCCTTAATGCAAAGGTCGTCGATCGTGCGCGTCTTGTATGCAGCGCCATTACGACGGGCAGCATCAACGGGCGCCGCCAATGCAGTGCCGTCAGAATCATGAGTGATAAGCGGAGTAAACATCGGGGGCTCCTAATGGCTGGAATAGCAGGTGGTGTGGGCGGCGCGGAAGCGGCAGTGTTCGCGCATGCGGCAGATATTGCAGGTGGGGCGGCTCTGGGCGTCGTGGACCTCGCCGTCGAATAGGCCGATCACCGCGGTCACGCTTTTGGTGGGCATGAGCAGGCTGGTGGGTGTGACGGTAAGCCCGATGAGCCGCGTGGCATTGAGCGCATTGACGATCGAGCGCTGGGCCGAGAGCGGGCAGTCGCCATAGCCGGGACTAAAGCGCCAGTTGCCGGCGAGCCCGTGTGTGGCGGCGTCCGTCTTGACCTGCTGGTCCATTTGCTCAACGGCGGCTTCCACGTAAGCGGAGCACGCGGCGTCGAGCACGGCGCCCTCCAGGGGATGTTGGGCTCCCGTGGTGCGCAGGCGACGCTCGGCGTCCATGCCGAGGGTGCACGCCATGAGCGCGGCAAAGCGGGCATCTTTGAGATGTCGATAGATATCGCGACCTCGCAGCTCAACGTTGGTGCCGACCAAGCGAATGCAAGGCTCACTTTGTTCGTCCACGCCCGTGGCATCGATGGCAAATACGCGGCGCACGCCACGGGGCTCAATGTCCAGTTCCAGACGTTCAACGACAAGCTCAATACGTCGTGACAGTTCGGGCTCAATCTGCTGGCCGCCGTAACCCAGATACCGCAGCATCTCGGCACGGTCGACACGGGGATGGTGCGCAGCATCGACACGGTAAAGCGCCGGCGACGCAAGGTCGGCCGGCACTTCGACAGCGGTTGTATCGATGTGCGGTTTTTCCATTACCCCAGGCGCTCCATAATGGTCGCGGCGATCGCAGGACGGTTCATAGTGTACAGGTGCAGGCCGTCGGCGCCGTGCTCCTTGAGGTCGCAAAGTTGGCGGGCGGCATAATCTACACCGGCTGCCTGCAGGCTCTCGGGGTCGTTCTCGTACTTGGCGAGAATCTTGATGACGGGGGAGGGCAGCGACGCGCCGCACATAAAGACCATGCGGCTGATCTGGGACTTGCCCATAAACGGCATGATGCCCGCGGTAATGGGCACGGTGATGCCGACCTTGTCGGCAAGCTCGCGGAAGCGGTAGAAGCACTCGTTATCAAAGAAGAGCTGCGTCACAAAGAAGCTTGCGCCGGCGTCCTGTTTTTGCTTGAGGTGTTCGACCGAGAGGTTGAGATCCTCACAGGCAATGTGGCCCTCGGGGTAGGCTGCGGCGCCCACGCAAAAGCCGGCGTCGACGAGCTCGGGGATGAGGTCGCGGGCGTAGGCGTAGTCGGAGGCGGGCTTGTCGTCCTCGGTTGCGCCGGCAGGGAGATCGCCACGCAGGGCCAGGATGTTTTCCACGCCGGCGGTGCGATACTCGTCGATCTTGGCGGCGATATCGGCGTGCGAGCGGCCCACGCAGGTAAGGTGTGCCACCGAGGGTGTATCGAATTCGCTCGTAATCATATGCGCGATGGGGGCGGTGGTGGCGCCGTTGCCCGAGCCGCCGGCCGAGCAGGTGACCGAGACAAAGCTCGGCGAAAGCTTGCACAGATTGCCTGCCACTTCGCGAGCCGTGTCGAGGGTCAGCTCGCCCTTGGGCGGGAACATCTCAAACGAAATGGGCGCGGTGCCCTGGGATGCTGCCTGCTTAAAAACCTCGTCGACGCGCATATCGTGCTCCTCTAGATACGTAATAGTGTGATGTGTTGTAAGGATTCTACAGCACCACTGTGCCACGGTGGAGTTTCACTCGCTATTTGAGGATACCAATCAAAGATGCCTTGCTATCGGCTTTCTCTATAACAGAGCGGCTAATCTAGGCACGGACTATAAAGACTGGTATCTGATGCAAAATGCCAGTTAATAGAGCTCCATCCCAAATTGACTACCCTTAAACCATGGAGAGAGGTCTGCAATTTATGCAGTTGATTGGCTGTTGAGGGTGGCAACGCCGCCTCGATAGGGTAACCTCATTGATTGGTTTCGCGACAGCAACATAACGGTAATGTCGCGGAAACACGGCGAGTCTAAGCTATGACTCGTTCGTTAGTAATCAACACCGCTTCTCACGCGGTGCCGATACGAAGGGAGTTCCGTATGGCCGAACTTACTGACCGCTTCGGGACCATGGTGTTCTCTGAGGAAGTCATGAAGGACTACCTCCCCAAGGACATTTGGAAGCGCCTTGCTGCAACCCTCGAGGGCGGTGAGCCGCTCGACCTGGATGTGGCCAACGCCGTTGCCCATGCCATGAAGGTCTGGGCCATCTCCAAGGGCGCGACGCACTACGCGCACTGGTTCCAGCCGCTTTCGGGCATTACTTCCGAGAAGCACGACAGCTTCCTGGAGCCCAACCACGACGGCACCGCCATTACAAAGTTTACGGGCAAGAACCTCATCCAGGGCGAGCCCGATGCCTCGAGCTTCCCCAACGGCGGTCTGCGTGCTACCTTCGAGGCCCGTGGCTACACCGCTTGGGACCCCACTAGCCCCGCCTTTATCAAGGACGATGTCCTGTGCATCCCCACGGCTTTCTGCTCCTACACGGGCGAGGCCCTGGACAAGAAGACCCCGCTGCTGCGTTCCATGACCGCGCTCTCGCGTGAGTCTAAGCGCGTTTTGGCGCTGTTCGGTAAGACCCCCAAGAAGGTCGTTCCTTCCGTGGGCGACGAGCAGGAGTACTTCCTGATCAAGAAGGACGCCTACCGCAAGCGCAAGGACCTGGTCATTACCGGCCGCACCCTCTTTGGTGCTGCTCCATGCAAGGGTCAGGAGCTCGAGGAGCACTACTTTGGCGCTATCCGCCCCACCGTCTCGGCCTACATGAAGGACTTGGACGATGAGCTGTGGGCGCTCGGCATTCCCGCCAAGACCAAGCACAACGAGGTTGCTCCCTGCCAGCATGAGCTCGCCCCCGTCTATGGCGAAGTCAACGAGGCCATCGACCAGAACCTGGTCATGATGGAGAAAATGAAGCTCATCGCCTCCCGCCACGACTTGGTTTGCCTGCTGCACGAGAAACCCTTCGAGGGCATCAACGGTTCGGGCAAGCACAACAACTGGTCGCTTGGCACCGAGTCCGAGAATCTGCTCGATCCGGGCGACACCCCGCTCGACAACCTGCAGTTCATCGTCTTCCTCACCGCGGTGATCGAGGCCGTCGATAACTATCAGGAGCTCCTGCGTGCCTCCGTTGCCTCGGCCGGCAACGACCATCGTCTGGGCGCCAACGAGGCTCCTCCGGCGATTATGTCCATCTTCCTGGGCGACCAGCTTACCGAGGTCGTCGAGAAGATCATCGATGGCAAGGCTTCCGTCCATGCCACGCGCGGCGTGCTCGACCTGGGCGCCGATACCCTGCCCAAGCTGATGCAGGACAACACCGACCGCAACCGCACCTCCCCGTTTGCCTTCACCGGCAACAAGTTCGAGTTCCGTGCCTGCGGCTCCGAACAGAACGTCTCCGACTCCAACCTGGTGCTCGATGCCGCCGTGGCCAAGTCGCTCAAGTCCTTCGCCGACGCGCTTGAGGGTACGCCCGAGGATGAGTTCCAGGATGCCGCGCTCGAGTACTGCAAGAAGGTGTTGACCGATCACCAGCGCATCCTGTTCTCCGGCGACGGTTACTCCGACGAGTGGCCCATTGAGGCCGAGAAGCGCGGCCTTGCCAACAACAAGACCACGGCCGATGCCCTGCCCGCCTTTGTTTCCGATAAGGCTATCGCGCTCTTCGAGGAGACGGGTGTCCTGACCAAGGCCGAGGCTCAGTGCCGCTACGACTGCAAGCTCGAGAAGTACAACAAGCTCATGAACATCGAGGCTACCACGATGGTTCGCGAGGCGCGTCGTACCTATCGCCCGGTCATTACCGCCTATGCCACCAAGGTCGCTAAGGGCCTTGAGACTATTCGCGCCGCCGGCGCCGAGGCCGCCATGCAGTGCGAGCAGAATACGCTCAACAAGCTCTGCAACGGTATCACTGCCATCAACGACTCCATTAAGGCGCTCGACGCCGTGCATCAGAAGGCCGAGGCCCTCGATGGCCAGGAGCAGGCCAATGTGTATGCACACGAGGTCGTTCCCGCTATGGATACGCTGCGCGCCGCCGTGGATGCCATGGAGGAGATCGTGGCCGCCGACTACTGGCCGGTTCCGACCTACGACGACATTCTGTTCTATGTGTAGAACGTAACTGACATATCGTCACGGTATTGAGCCGGGGTCCGCATCGCGCGGGCCCCGGCTTTTTGTTTGCGAAGGACGCTTTGAAGCCCGTTTTGCCGCCGATGTGCCTAGGTATAAAGGGCTATGGGCAAAAAACGTCAAATATGAGTACTGTCACAAGTCCTGTAACATTATTTATTTGCAAAATATGTAGTGTTACGCAACATATGTCCAAGTACTTAGCCGATAAACGTCTGCAATTTTTCCGCCGTAGGACGCCCGACGGCTAAATCGCCTTCTGAAGGCATGAAATCGCTGTAACTAAAATGGTAACAGTACTCATATTTGCCATTTTTTGACCACAGGCCTTGCGATGATGCCGGGATTCGCACCCTGTCGGGTTCGAATCCCGGCATATCGGTAGCAAAAAGCCCGTCACCGCGGGGGTAACGGGCTTCTAGTTTCAAATGGTGCCCCCAGCGGGATGTCCGCGTGCGGCTGGCGCCGCCCGCTTCCGCTGCGTCGCTCCGCTCCTTGCGTGCTGCGCTGGAAAACGCTTGCGCGTTTCCTCAGCTCCGCACCCTGTCGGGTTCGAATCCCGGCATATCGGTAGCAAAAAGCCCGTCACCGCGGGGGTAACGGGCTTCTTAATTTAAATGGTGCCCCCAGCGGGATTCGAACCCGCGATATCCACCTTGAAAGGGTGGCGTCCTTGGCCGCTAGACGATGGGGACAGCGGGAAAGAGTATAGCAGACTTTTTTAGCCGTTCACATATCGTTGGCAAACTGAAAAACCACCACAAAGGTGCCTGTCCCCTTTGTGGTGGTGAGGTGCTAGGGGAGGAGCTTCATGGCGGCGTCGTGGGCGGCGTGCTCGTAGGTGTCGTCGAGGGGCTTGAGCGGCAGCAGGGCGGCAGCCTGTGCATCGCCACGGCGCTCGAGGGCATGGGCGATCAACCAGTCGGCGAGCTCGGGGTTCTTGGGCAGCGCCGGGCCATGCAAGTACGTGCCGATGACGCCCTTGTAGATCAGGCCCTCAAAGCCATCGTCGCCGTTGTTGCCGGTGCCCGTGACGACGGACGTTCCGAGCGGCGTGGCATCGGCGTCCAAAAGCGTGCGGCCGCCATGGTTCTCGAATCCCACAAAGGGCTCAGGTGCCAGGTCGGTTTTGACGGCTACGTTGCCGATCAGGCGGTCGGAGCCGCGTACGGTTTCGGCAGCAATGACCCCCAGACCCTCAATGCGATCCTCGCCCATATAGTACGAACGGCCGAGCAGCTGATAGCTGCCACAGATGGCGAGCAGCGAGCCGCCATCCTCAACATAGGATGCGACCTTGTCTTTTTGGGCGAGCAGCTCGTGTGCCACGGCTAGCTGGTCGCGGTCGGAGCCGCCACCCATCATGACGATATCGGCATCGGTGAGATCGAGTGACTCGCCCATACGGACCTCGTCCACGCGAACGGGGATGCCGCGCCAGGCGCAGCGACGCTCGAGGGCGATAACGTTGCCGCCGTCGCCGTAGAGGTTGAGGGCATCGGGGTACAGGTAGACGATGCGCAGCGGGCGCGAAAGCTCGACTGGCGCGATGCCGACGGGGACGGCACTGCCATCGGCACACGTTGCAGCGCGGGCAGCAACCGTGGCTGCATCGGCACCCTTCAGCCCATCGAGTTCTTTGACCAGCGGCGGGAAGGCCGTGTAGTTGGCGACGGCATAGAAAGTGTCGCCTGCGGCTTCATCCGCAACGGCGCCAATTGCCTGCGCGACGTCCGAGATAATCGCGGCATCGATGCCGGCGTACTTGAGGCGTACCTGCATGTCGTGCGCACGCGTGCCTCCGGCAAAGGCGACAAGACCCGGTGTGTCGGCGATGCGCTCGAAGTCGACGTCGTAGATCCACGAGACATCGTGGCCGTCGGCGTCGTTGTCGTTCAGGAAGAAGGCGCAGAGCCTGCCGCCTGCCGTTTTAATGGACTGGATCTGGCGATCGAAGCCCACGGGATTTTTGGCCAGGTTTGCCTCGACGGTACGGCCGGCGATCTCCCAGCGGCCCATACGTCCGCCGGCGGGGACGTAGGCATCGAGCGTAGGCTGTAGAAACGCCGTGTCCACGCCCAACTCGCGTGCGGCAAAGAAGGCGGCGGCAACGTTATAGACCATGTACAGACCGTTGTAGCGTGTGGCGATGTGTACGGCAGCCGCGTCGGGCGCAGATCCAAAGGCCAGGTCGAAGCCGTAGCCGTCGCAGCCGAGCTTCACGCCCGTCACACGGCGGACCAGTGCGGGGCGTGCCCAACCGCACGAGGGGCAATGGTATGCGCCAAGCTGGCCGTATTGCACGTAGTCGTACTCCAACGGGGCGTTGCACTGCGAGCAAAAGCGCGAGTCGCTAATGCGGTCGGACTCGGTGTCGGTGGCGCCGTCGATGCCAAAGGCAATACTCGCATTGGGAACGCGCGCGGCAATCGAGGCGCACAGCGGGTCGTCGGCGTTGTAGATGAGCGTCGTTGCCGGCGAAAGCTCCAACGCGTGGGCGATGACCTCCTGGGTGTGATCGATCTCGCCATAGCGATCTAGCTGGTCGCGGAACAGGTTGAGCAGCACAAAGTACGTCGGCTTGAGCTTGGGCAGAACGCGTACGGTGTAAAGCTCATCGCACTCAAAAACGCCCACGCGCTTGCCGCTGCTGGTGTGTTTAAGGCCGCCGCGGGCCTCGAGCAGAGCACCTACCACACCAGGCTCCATATTGTTGCCGGCACGGTTGCACACCACGGCAGCACCGCTGGCAGCAACGGCGTCGGCGATGAGGTTGGAAGTGGTGGTCTTGCCATTAGTACCCGTAATCACCACGCTGCGGTCGACAAGGCCAGCGAGGTCGCTCAGCAACTCGGGGTCGATCTTCATGGCGATGCGGCCGGGGAGTACGCCGCCCTGGCGCTTAAGGACGGAGCGCAGCCCCCAGCGAGCGATATCGCTCGAGGTGCAGGCAAGAGATGAGCGGAGGTTCATGAAACCGTTCCTAACGTAAACGACATGGTCGGGTCGAGTGCGTCACTAAAATCCGTAGCGGCGCGCAAATTCCTGGGCAAGCTGCGATACATCTTCGCAGGCGTTGGCCCAGGGGGCAAAGTCGGGAGTGTCCGAGATAATACCGTCCGCTTCCCAAACGGCCTGGTGCGAAAGATCCCAGGGATCGTGTGGCTCGGGCCGGCAGGGAAGGTACGGTGTCTGGTACATGGGGTTCAGTAAGAAGAACGCGCCACCCTCGCAGCGGTTGGCGAACTCACGCAGCGCGCGTGTCGCCGGGCGCATCTTGTTTGTTTTGAACAGCAGAATCGTGCGGGCGAGCAGATACCAAGGAGAGTTCTCGAGGGCATCGGCCCCCATCTGCTCCTCGAGCTGGTGGGCCAGGGCAAAAAAGCCGTCCTCGTCTTCCAAGCGAGCGAGGGCGAGTAACACGGTGCCTGCCGCTCGGGTGGGATAGCCTTCCGCCTTAAGAACACGGCGAGAATAGTTGACGGCAGCACGGTAGCGGGCGCTCGCCATGCACAGCTGCGAGATGGCCTCGAGTGTGTGAAGCCACCCGATAAGCGCCGGCTCGCTCACGGTGAGCTCTGCCGCCGTCACGCCGTCCGTCAAAACTTTGTTGGCCCAGTAGTGCGGGGCCTCCATATCGAACCCGGGCACGCTTTGCTGCAGGTAATCGGCCGTGGTTGCCTCGAGCTTCATCAGGTCGCCCAGGCAGGCGTCAACGGGTGTGTCGGCCAGGATGATGGCGAGCAGCTGCGCGTCGACGGTCAGTGCGTCGACGCGGACAATCTTGAGCAGCTCATCGCGCATGTCGTCGAACAGGCGATTGCGCGTCTGCTCAAACTCCTCGTCGCTGCCCATATCTTCGATGCGATGGAGCTCGTCGAGCAGGTGGCGATGAACACCGGCATAGGACAGCAGCGCCTGGGCATGCTCGGACTGCGCGTACTTTTGGGGATTCGCACTAATGTCGTTATGGACAAGCTCGCGTGCTGCATCGGTGAGCTCGGGGTGCGACGCCAGATAGGTGCGCTCCAGGTAGGCGGGGATGTAGACGCTCGGATCCATTAGAGGTCTCCTCCCTTAAATGGAAGCCCCTGCTCGGCTGCGCGCAGGATGCGCTCGTCGATTTGGGAGCGCACGATGTCGTTGGTGGCGACCCAGGCGGCAAAGCTGGCGTTGTCGGGGGCGCCCAGGCCCTCCTGCAGTACCGGCGTCGCCTCGGACAGCGCAAGGACAAGCTCGTCGGTGGAGCCCACACCCACGTTGACGCGGGCATAGACGCCATCGGGAAACTCGGTTTGGAAGTAGAGTGCCTCGGCTGCGTGCGGACACGAGCGCACAAGGATACGCAGGTAGTGCTCGGCGCCCTCGTAGTCCAGTTCGCGCCAAGCCGTGCTCATCAGCGCGATGAGCGTCCACGGGTCCAAGTCGCGCTCCGCATCTTTGGGGCGGCGGCGCAGTGGGGTATTCGCGAGGTACGGCACGGAGTGTGCGGAGCGAAAGCGCTTGAGCTCCTCGGCGGGGTATTCGAGCTTTGCCATGGCGAGCATCGCGGTGTGGCGGACACCAGCGGGGTCGTTGGGCGCAAAGTCCAAGCTGCGATTCGCGGCTTCGAGCGACATGCGATAGCGGCCGCTAATGAGGGCGCGCGATGCCAAGGCGGCAAGCCAGCGCAGATAGGGGCGGCGCGTAAGGTCGCCTGCGGCCTCGCGCTCGTAGGGGTCCTGGGCCGAGGCGATTTTGAGCGCTAGGTCGTGCTCGACCTCATCGCACTTGGACACCAGGTACTGTACGTATTCCTCGTTGGATTCGGCGGTGAGTGCCGTCAGCATGCGCTGAGCGTCCCAGTTGGCCGGATCGAGTGCGGCCGCCTCGCGGAGCATGTTCTCGGCAGCTGTCTCTTCTTGCTCTGCCTGGGTATCGTCAGGGATAAAGGGAATGCGGTAGTCGACAGCCTCGACCACCTTGGCAATGAGGTGCCCGGCGCGGTCGCGGTCGTGCACGATGAGCGGTGCGGGGTTGCGGGTGAATTGTTCCATCAGACGCTCTACGGCGGCAGCGTCGGTGAGCGGGATATTGTCGCGGCGCAAGGCCTCAAGAACGAGGCGATGGCAATCCTCTTGAATGGGATCGAATGCCATGGGGCCTCCTTTGCTGCGGTTAGGGTTCAAATGTTTCTATATAAGGTTCTAGTTTACCCGCATGTGGCACACCGGGGGTGCCGCACTTGGACTTGCACCTTTGCACCACGAAGACGGATGTCGCACAAATGTCGGCACCTTGGACGACCGAGTGGTATCACGGTGCCGCAAACGGTCGATTTTTGGCGGCGAACGGTGCATATTTTGGAGGGGCACCGTCCTGCCCAGGATATGTAGTCAACCTTGATAAAACGTTTGCCCAGCTTGGGAGTATGAATGCCGCACAAGGGTCTTCAGGGATAGAAAAAACGTTTCATCATTGGCGGCTTTAGGTGAATAACTGACCAACCAGAACGGTAAAATAGTGTCTGTCTGAGCGTTGAGACGTTTAGACATCGCGCATTGTCATCGCCGGCAACGCGCAAACCGGTCCTAACGGAGCCAATTGGGTGCTCCGTTATATACGCAAGTCTAAGAGGGGCTTGTTTAGGAGGCACAGTATGGGACGTTTTACCAATCCTCGCGATCTGTACTTTGGTGAGGGCGCTCGCCACGAGGTGAAGAACCTCAAGGGCAAGAAGGCCATCATCGTTTCTGGCGGCAGCTCTATGCGTCGCGGCGGGTTCCTGCAGGACGTCGAGGCCGACCTCAAAGAGGGCGGCTTCGAGGTCAAGCTGTTCGAGGGCGTCGAGTCCGATCCGTCCATCGAGACGGTCATGAAGGGCGCCGAGGCCATGCGCGAGTTCGAGCCCGACTGGATTATCGCCATCGGCGGCGGCTCGCCCATCGATGCCGCTAAGGCCATGTGGGTCTTCTACGAGTATCCCGAGGAGTCCTTCGATAACATCATCCAGCCGTTCAGCTTCCCCGAGCTGCGTCAGAAGGCTCACTTCTGCGCCATCTCCTCTACCTCCGGTACCGCTACCGAGGTCACTGCCTTCTCCGTCATCACCGACTACGCCAAGGGCATCAAGTACCCGCTGGCCGACTTCAACATCACCCCTGATGTCGCCATCGTCGACCCCGAGCTCACCTACACCATGCCCGCCAAGCTGTGCGCTCACACCGGCATGGACGCTCTGACCCACTGCATGGAGGCCTACGTTTCCACCTGCGCCTCTATGTTCACCGATGCCAACGCTCTGCACGGCATCCGCGAGATCGTCGAGTGGCTGCCCAAGTCCTATGCTGGCGACCATGAGGCCCGTCAGCACATGCACGAGGCTCAGTGCATCGCCGGTATCGCCTTCTCCTCGGGCCTGCTCGGCATCGTTCACTCCATGGCTCACAAGACCGGTGCTGCCTTCGAGAACGGCCACATCATCCACGGTGCTGCTAACGCCATGTACCTGGGCAAGGTCATCCAGTGGAACTCCAAGGATCCCCGTGCTGCCGAGCGTTACGCTTACGTGGCCAAGGAGATCCTGCACCTTCCCGGCGAGACCAACGAGGAGCTCATCGCTGCACTCGTCCAGAAGATTCGCGACCTCAACGACCAGCTCAACATTCCGCAGTCCATCAAGGATTACGCGAATGGTGGCGTGAAGGTCGACGCCGAGAACCCGCAGATGGTTTCCGAGGAGGAGTTCCTCGCCAAGCTGCCCGAGATCGCCGCGAACGCCGAGCAGGACGCCTGCACGCCCGAGAACCCGCGTGAGACCAAGGCTGCCGACTTCGAGAAGATTCTCAAGGCCTGCTACTACGACACCGACATCGATTTCTAATCGACTCTTGTTATCGTAACGAGGGGCTCCGCACGTATCCGTACGGAGCCCCTTTCTTTTTTCTTTTAGAGAATGGGATAGTTATGGCTGCAATTTTCAATAGCCCCAGCAAGTACATCCAGGGTCCGGACGAGCTCGCCAAGCTCGGCTCTTACGTTGAGCCGCTCGGCGCTAAGGCCCTCGTCATCGTGACGCCTTCGGGCAAGAAGCGCGTCGGTGCCAAGATCGAGGGCGGCTTTGCCAAGGCTAAGGCCGAGCTGCTGTTTGAGGACTTTAACGGCGAGTGCTCCAAGGGCGAGGTCGATCGCCTGGTTGCGCTCGCCCGTGACAACGGTTGCGACATCATCGTCGGCGTCGGTGGCGGCAAGATCCTCGACACCGCGAAGGCCGTTGCCTATTACCTGGAATCCCCGGTTATCATTTGCCCCACCATTGCTTCGACCGACGCCCCGTGCTCGGCGCTTTCGGTGCTTTATACCGATGACGGCCAGTTCGACAAGTACCTCTTCCTTAAGGCAAACCCCAACATTGTCCTGATGGATACGACGGTTATCGCGGCGAGCCCGGTGCGCCTGACGGTTTCCGGTATGGGCGATGCGCTCGCAACCTACTTTGAGGCCCAGGCGACGCATGATGCCGACGGTGGTACTTGTGCCGGCGGCAAAGGCGGAATGGCCGGCCTGGCGCTCGCCAAGCTCTGCTACGAGACGCTTATGGCCGATGGCGTCAAGGCCAAGGTCGCGCTGGAGAAGGGTGCGCTCACGCCTGCCGTCGAGCATATCATCGAGGCCAATACGCTGCTTTCGGGCATTGGCTTTGAGAGCTCGGGCCTTGCTGCTGCTCATGCCATCCACAATGGCCTGACGATGCTGCCCGAGTGCCACGGCATGTATCACGGCGAGAAGGTCGCCTTTGGCACCATCGTCCAGCTGGTACTCGAGGATGCTCCGGCTGAGAAGCTTGAGGAAGTCTTGGGCTTCTGCATTGAGCTGGGCCTGCCGGTCACGATGAAGGAGCTGGGCGTTGCCGAGGTTACGCGCGAGAAGGCCATGGTCGTTGCCGAGGCCGCGTGCGCGCCCGAGGACACCATGTGCAACATGCCCTTTGAGGTGACGCCCGAGATGGTCGCAAACGCCATCCTGGGTGCCGACGCGCTGGGCCACTACTACCTCATGGATGAGTAAATCAAGCTAAGGAAGGGGCAAAGCCAGCAGATGGCTTTGCCCCTTTTTGCTATGGTGCAAAGTGGCCTGTCTCCAATGCACAAGTTGGTGCAGAGGGCAGGTTACTTTGCGCCAATCGTTGTTTGATGAAGGGCGGATTCTCGTATGGCGCTCCCATGGTTTATGGCGGTCCGGGCCGGTATGTTCAGGGGCCGGGAGAGCTCTCGCGTCAAGGCAGATTTCTGTCATGGCTGGGGTGCTCCGCCTATGTCCTGTTTGACCAAGGCACCGAGGATCGACTGTGCAAACAGATCGTCGATGGATTTCTGGGCGAAGATCTAAGCGAGCCGTTCTTTAAGATTTATGACGGTCCGTGCAGCGAGATTTCCGATGTCGACCTGCAAGGTGTTGCAAATGCGGTCTTTAGTAACGAGCGTAACATGGCCAACGAGCAGGCCAAGGTGACCAAACAGAAGCTCGTGCAGCTCATGTGCGAGGCATAGCTTGGCGCTTGATCGACCTTGTGCAATCGGGGCGGCGATAAGCCATGGGCTATTTGCCGCAAAGATGCGCCGCGTGTAATTTACCCGAGGCGTGGGCCGATGGCGTATCATTATCTCTTGCTTGTTTGCACTGCTCAGGGAGGGGCCGCGCATGGCGCAGGAACACGATCTGTTTGATGACATTATCGAGATCAGCAAGGGTTTCGACTTTCTAAAAAACCCGCTTGGCGGTGTGACCGATGCGCTCGATCCGTCGGCGCCGCAGTGGAATCCTGCCGACTACAAGGAGCGTCCGCGTGGCAACACCATTCCGTGCCTGACCTGCAAAAACGAAAAGAGCAGCTGCACCGCGTGCATGGACGTTTGCCCGGTCGACGCTATCGAGGTCGAGGAAGACGCTATCGAGATCCTCGACTCCTGTCGCAAGTGCGGCCTGTGCGCCGCTGCCTGTCCGACCGAGGCGATCATTTCGCCGCGCCTGGCGCCCAAAAACCTGTATGACGATATCGTCTCTGCTGCTACGAGCCACGAGACCGCCTACGTCACCTGCACGCGCGCCCTCAAGCGCATGCCGCGCGAAAACGAGGTCGTCGTTGCCTGCGTGGGCGATATTACGGCCGAGACCTGGTTCTCGGTACTGGCGGACTATCCCAACGTGAGTGTGTACCTGCCGTTGGGTGTGTGCGATAAATGCCGCAACACCGGTGGTGAGGACATTCTGGGCGAGGCCATTGCTACCGCCGAGGAGTGGGCGGGCACGGGCATGGGTCTGGAGGTCGATCCCAAGAGCCTCAAGTGCCATAAGCGCCGCGAGTACGAGCGCAAGGAGTACATGGAAAAGATCGCCCGCACCACTGGCCTTACCGTGACCAAGCTCAACCCGGCAACGGCGGCGCTGGCCTCGGTGACGCAGAAACTCAAAGCCCACCGCCACCAGATTACCCAGTTGGAGCGCACGCTCAACACCATGTGCGGCACCACGACGACCAAGCGTCGCCGTACGCTTACGCACGGTCGCCAGCTGGTGCTCTCGACGTTGCAAAACCACCCCGAGCTTGCCCAGAACATGCAGGTGAGTACGCCGGAGTGCGATTTTGACAAGTGCACGTCGTGCGGCGAGTGCGTCAACGTGTGCCCCACGTTTGCCTGCGATTTGGTGGGAAGCGGTCGCTTTGCGTTGGAGTCCACGTATTGTTTGGGCTGCGGTGCCTGTGCCAAGGTGTGTCCCGAGCACGCGCTCAAGCTTGTTGAGCACGATGCGTCCAACTTGGTCGTCGTCGACCCCGAGGCCGAGGAAAAGGCCGCCCAGAAGGCGAAGGCTCACGAAGAAGCTGAGAAGGTCAAGGCCGAGGCAAAGGCCAAGCTGGACAAGATGCTCGACCAGGTGGAGAAGCTCGCGGACTAGTCAGCGAGCTCTATCTCTGCTTCATTTGCGCCGCCGCGGTGTCCGGATTCGCCCGGATGCTGCGGCGGCGCTATACTTATACGGTTTGAAGTACCTGTACCAAAAGGAGCTGTCGTGTCCCTTTCCATCGGTATCGTGGGCCTGCCCAACGTGGGCAAGTCGACGCTGTTCACCGCGCTTACCAAAAAGACCGGCCTTGCCGCCAACTACCCGTTTGCCACGATCGACCCCAACGTGGGTATCGTCGACGTGCCCGATAGCCGCTTGCAAAAGCTTGCCGACATCGTTAACCCGGGTCGCATTGTGCCGGCGACGGTCGAGTTCGTCGACATCGCAGGTCTGGTGAAGGGCGCTAACGAGGGCGAGGGCCTGGGCAACCAGTTCCTGGCCAACATTCGCGAGACCGACGCCATCTGCGAGGTCGTGCGCTACTTTAAGGACCCCAACGTCATGCGTGAGGTGGGCCGCACGGGCGAGTTCGTCGATCCCGCCGGCGATGCCGACACCATCATGACCGAGCTCATCCTGGCCGACATGGGCACGCTCGAGAAGCAGCTGCCTAAGCTCGAGAAGGAGGCCAAGCGCGACAAGGAGCTCATGCCCAAGTTCGAGGTTGCCAAGCGCCTGCTTGCCTGGCTCAACGAGGGCAAGCGCGCCGCATCCATGGAGATGACCGACGAGGAGCGTGCCGCCGCCAAGGGGCTGTTCCTGCTCACCATGAAGCCCATCCTGTATGTGGCCAACGTGGACGAGGATATGCTCAACGACGATCTGGCGCCCATCGATGGTGTCAAGCCGCTGCCCATCTGCGCCAAGATCGAGGCAGAGCTTTCCGAGCTCGATCCCGAGGACGCCGCCGACTACCTGGAGAGCCTGGGCCTGGAGCAGCCCGGCCTGGACGTGCTCGCTCAGGCTGCCTACAAGCTGCTCGGCCTGCAGTCGTTCTTTACGGCCGGCGAGATGGAGGTCAAGGCCTGGACGGTTCGTCAGGGCGCGACCGCCCCGCAGGCCGCCGGCGTCATCCACACCGATTTTGAGCACGGCTTTATTAAGGCCGAGGTCATTGGCTACGACGACTACATCGAGCTCGGCGGCGAGCAGGGCGCCAAGGCCGCCGGCAAGTTGCGTATTGAGGGCAAGGACTATGTCATGGCCGATGGCGACGTCGTGCACTTCCGCTTTAACGTGTAAGGACGACGCATATGTTCAAATATGGCAAAAAAGCTGGCTACATGGGTATTGCGCTGCTCGTACTTGCGGTGATTCCGCTGGTGGTCGCAGCGTGTGTTATCCCCAACATTGGCCCCGAGGTGGCAACGAAGTTTAACGCCGCCGGCGAGGTGACGCGCTGGGGTAAGAGCTACGAGCTGCTGGCACTGCCGGTACTCAATCTGCTGCTGAGCGTGGCGACGTACTTTACGGCGGGACGCCAAGCCAAAAAAAAAGAAGACTCCGTCGCCCTTCG
>OAWD01000286.1_pt1 | contig 41074 bp, 53 predicted proteins | sample 1495361 | NCBI WGS metagenome assembly OAWD01 (sample SAMEA2580130, study PRJEB22360) | human gut metagenome | biome: human gut; feature: human-associated habitat; material: faeces | place: Denmark | collected 2008/2010 | reverse complement strand
TGGGATGTCGCATTGGCGATCCTCTCTGTGTGTGGTGGTGGAATCCCACGGTGCGGTCGAGCCGGTCGAGACGTTTGGGGGCCATCCGACGGCCGCGCCCCGCCGGAGGAGACGAGCGCGACGAGGACGGTCAGCCATGCGGGCGCGTCCATCAGTGCTTTGCCCTGAGCAGCAGGGTGCATGGGTCGGGTTGGGCGGTGTCGGCCGTGTTGGTGGTGGTGCACACCCACTTGCCCGTGATGGCGTCGTAGTTGTAGGTCTTGGTCCTGGCGTTGCCGCCTGCCCGGAGTTGGAGCTGGGTGCCGTAGGTGGGGCTGGCGGCGAGCGGGATGCGTATGCCGCCCCGTAGGGTGGCTGTGGTATTGGTTAATACGGGTGGTCAGAGGCGGCGAACACGGGCGGTAGGCCAGCATTCTGCAGCAGGGTCACGAGTGAATGGTCATTGAAACCACACACGCGGGTAAGCACCGTCACGCCCTCAGGTATCGGCACAGTCATGTTGTCGATGCCCACGAGATACGAGCCGTCCTTTTTCTGCCACACGACGTTCGCCAGTCCATCAGGAAATGGTTCTGGCGGATACAACCAGCACCGACCTTTGCCGGTGGCGGTTATCTCACAGCCCTCGTCGGTGGTCTTCGATGAGGCGGTCATACCACTAGGAGCCCACGGAGTGACCGGAGCACGGTCATCCATCGTCGGCGGATCGTAGAGATTCCTGATCCTCACGCGACCACCCGCCTCAAGCTCAGTACGGCGCGGTGCCTGCGGCGAAGAAGGCCGGGAGCCCCCCCCCCGACGAAAATGTCGTATGCGGGTTTCGATTCGATGGCGATATCACGGCAGGTGGACCCGTCCTGCGCCTGCACCAGCATGCTCGTGGTCTTGTTCAAATGGAATTCCGATTCATGCGTCGTCGTGTCCAGGTATCTGTAAGGTGTCCAGTTGTCGTCGCCCACGAAGAGGATGCCGCCTTGCTTGCTGACGTGCCAGTCACCTTGTGGAAGACTGCCGATATAGTCTATGGTATTCGCCAGCACAGGTTGCGAATAGGCGAGTTTTCGTCTCATTCCAATTCCTTTCCGGTCAATAGTGTCCAGCCGTCTATGGTTTTCCGCCAGATTTCGCGCGGCCTGTCCACGAGGAAGAACATCGAATTGGCGTCCGCGGCGGCAGTACCGTACGCGCCGGTGTAATACCGCAGTCCATTGTGGAGTTTTTCGGTGCGCACCCACAGGTCGCCGACCGCTCCGTCCGGCTGGTCGGCCTGAAGGTATACGTGCTTGGTGACAGTGGTGCCACCGGCCTTGATGGTGACTTCCGCCGGCTGATAGCCGTCCGATTTGAGCGCGGCCGAGAGCGTGGTCGCATTGCTCACCCACGTCAAGGTCTGGCCGTCCAACGTGGCAACCGCGGTGGTGTGTGACGCCATGGACGCGTCCACGTCCGACGTGTGCCCGTCCAGGTACGCGGCCACCGGTTTGAGCCTGATGGTCGGCTGGTCGGGAATCTCATACGGGCCGGCCACGGCGAAGTCCACGGGCTCCATCCACAGGTCCGTCCGCATCGTGGCCGCGGGGAACCACTTGCGCAATTGCTCAAGGGTCTTTGCGGCTTCGCTGGCGGCGGCCGAAGCGGTATCGGCATGCTCCGCGCTGACCGTCTCAGACGTCTTCGCGGCGGTCTCGCTGGCCTTGGCCTTATCGGCCGATGTGGCCGCATCCTGCGCTTTGCCGGCGGCCGTGCTGGCGGAGGTATTGGCTGATTCGGCGTCCGCCGCCGCGTTGGCCGCGCTGGCACCGGCCGCGGTCTCGCTGCCTTTTGCCTTCGCCGCCGAATCGGATGCCGCCGTCGCCGACCGTGCCGCCGCGCTCTCGGATGCCGATGCCGCCGACCTGGATTGTCCGGCGCTCTCGGCCGACTTCGCTGCCGCAGCCTCGGCAGCCTGCGCCTTGCCGGCGCTCACTCCAGCCGCATCCGCCTTGGCCTGAGCCGTCTGCATGGCCGCCGCCGCAGCCTGCCCCGCCGTTTCCGCTCTATCCCGGGCGGTAGCGGCGGCATCGGCCTTGACGGTGGCGGTCTGCGCCGCCCGGGATGCCGTGGCCGCATCCTGCTTGACCTGTCCGGCGGTTTCGGTGAGCTGACCGGCGATGGTCTTCGCCTCGCCGATCAGACCATTGGCCGTGATCTCCGACTCGTGCGCCGCCTGTGCGCTTTTGGCCGCCTCGGACTGGGAGGATTGCGCCTTGCCTGCCGCAGCGGCGGCCTTCGCGCTTTCCTGGCTGGCCACCGTTTCCGACGCCTTCGCCGCAGCGGCCGAAGCCGCGGCGGACTGCACCTTGTCGTCGATCGTGCCGATCCGGTCGAGCACGCCCTGCGCGGCACGCGTGACGAGCTCCCACGCGGCCACGGTCTCCGAGGATTGGTCCAGGGTCTTGGGATCCACGTCCGCCAGCCCTGAGTATTCCGCCGACTCCTTGTCGGGCACCTCGACGTATCGCACGATTCCGCCCGCCACGAGCTCAGACGCCCTCCACGCCCACTGGGTCGTCGAGGGCATCACCTCCGCCGTGGCCTCGCCCGCCGTAAGCCTGACGGTCTGCGCGACCGGCAGACGGATAGCATCGGCGACCGTGACGCGCCTCGTGGGCACGAGGCTCACGCTGCCATCCAGACCGCGCCCCTCGGCGTCGGTCAGGTGGAAATGCACCAATGTCATGAGTGCTCCTTCCTTGTAAGGCTCCCGGTGACGCTGATGATGATGGCGTCCATGCTCAGGCCTCGGTGAGGATGAGGGTGGCGGCGTCCAAGCCGGATACCGCGCGCACGCCGGCCCAGCGCCCGCCCCCTCCGTACGAGAACCGCATCTGTTCGCCGTCGGTGGAGAGGAGGGTGATGCCGTTCGTGTCGAACGGGTTGGCCACCAGCGCGGTCAGGCTCGAGGAGCCGGCCTGCCGGAGAAAGGCATAGAAGTATGGCAGTCGTGTCGTGCCGTCCGTCTGCATGGCGAACGAGTTGAAGCAGCACAGCCATGTCCTGTCGGAGACGCGGACCGCGTATCCCTGCGCCGCGTTCTCGTATCCGACGAGCTCCCTGTACTCCACCGGGCCTGTCTGCGCGACGGCGGTGATGGTGCCGTCCGCGGCGGCGGTGATGGTCTTGCCGTCGGGCTTGACGCCGCCGATCGCGCCCGCCGTCGCCGCGGGCAGGTCAAGGTTGAGGGTGCCGTCCCCGTCGACCTGCACGCCTTTGCCCCCTCCCCTGACGATGCCGAGCGCGTCCTGCGTGGCCTTCTTCAGGCCGATGGTCGTGTTCTCGGTGCCGTAGAACTCGATGCCGTCGGGCATGGCGTTGTCTCCGAGTTTGAACGACAGGCCGAGTTTCTCGCCGTCGCACACGACGACGGGGAACGTGCGGGCGTCCGTGTAGTCGACCTTGCTGACCTTGACGCCGCCGAGGGTCGTGTCGCTCGCGACGGGCAGCTCGTACTGGGCCGCGGCGGCGTCGAGCGTGCCGTCGGCGCGCACGCTCAGGTTGTCGCCGGGCTTGACGACGCCGGCGACGGTGGCGGTGGCGACCTGCCCGGCATCCCCGGGATCGCCCTTGTCGCCCTTTGCTCCCCGCGGCAGGCCGAACGCGAGCGTGGCGTCGCCGGCCGCGTCCCGGGTGGCGGTGACGGTGGCGTCCTCGCCGGTGGCGAGGGTGCGGGCGGTCACGCCGGCGATCCGGCTGCCGCGCGGGATGTCGAGGATGAGGCTCATGTCGCCCGCGCCGTCGGTGGACATGCTGGCGCCCGCCTCCCGTGAGGGGTTGACGGTGTTCGCGCCCACGCCGATGATCCTGCTGCCGCGTGGCACGCCGACCATCAGCGTGTAGTCGCCCTTGCTTCCGGCCTGCAGCATGCTCGCGGTGGCGGGCTTGTTGGGGTCCAGCGTGGTGGCTCCGGCGCTGGTGACGCCCGCGCCGCGCGGGATGGACAGGTCGAGGATGCGCTGCAGGCCGCTGCCGCGCAGCGAGGACGTGGCCGGCTGGTTCGGGTCGAGGGTGGTGGTGTTGCCGCCGGTGATGCGCGCGTCCGCGATGACCTGGTTGGCGGCCGCGACCGCGTTGTTCGCGTCGGTGATGGCGTTGTTGACGCGGGTGATGGCGGCGCCGCCGTCCGCGATGAGCTGTTCGAGGCGGGTGAGGCTGTCCTGCCCCTGGGTGCTTTCGGCGTCCCAGACGGCGCGTTCGACGACGCCCTTGAAGTTGCGGGAGCAGATCTTGGCGCCGTCCGCGGTGGTGACCTCCACGCCCAGGGCGATGACGCCGGGCTTGGCGATCGCCCGCCTGGGCAGCGTCGCCCGGTATGTGGCGGTCGCCTCGCCGCTTACCGGGCTCATGGTCACGCGGTCGCCGACCTCGACGCCCGGCGCGGTGTTGTAGGCGAGCGCCACGCTCTTGATGCCGGTCGTGGAGGTGATTGGCTGGCCGTTGTCGGTGATGGCGACGGTGATGGTGCGTCCGTCCCTGTCGCCGGCGTTGAGTCGGATGTCGGCGATCCAGCTGTTGGAGAAGTCGAGGCTGATGGGCGTCTCGGTGACGTCGCGGAATCCGTCGAGGGTCATTTCCCTGTTCCTTTCGTGAGGTCGTTGAGGTGGGCGATGGCGTCGCGCAGGCGTCGGCGTGCGTCGTCTCCGGAGGTGTCCGCGGCGGCGTCATTGGCCGCGGCGAGCGCCGTCTGTGCCGGCTGGGGGTCGAGGATGTCGGCGACGGCGTCGAGCGCGTCCGTGATGAGCGTGACGCGGCTGGCCACGTAGTCGGGTGTGGCGATGGTGTACGAGGCTGGTTCGGGTTCGGTGACGTCGCTGGCGTCGACGCGCAGTCGGGTGCCGTCGTCGAGTTCGGCGATGAAGATGATGCCCCGGTCCTGCGCGGCCTTGAGCGCGGCGGGCTCGTAGCCGGCGAGGATGCCCTCGCTGTTGCCGATGGGGTCGTGCGCCCAGTATCTGGTGATCCTTGGCATGGGTGTCCTTTCAGTTGATGCAGAATCCGTTGATGTACTCGGTCGTTGATTGGAACCAGGTGATGGTGCCGTCCGAGGAGGATGTGATTTTGGAGATGTAGCTGTGTTTGCCGTTGTAGGCGTGTGTGGTGGTGACGTGGGTGTCGGTGGTCTTGGCGACGGACAGGATGGGCGTGCTGATGCGCAGGCATCCGCCTTGCAGTTGGAGCCCGTAGTAGACCTTCGACGGGTTGGATACCTCGTACATGCCGCCCGAGTAGTCGATGTAGCCGACCTTCTTGCCCTTGCGGTAGCCGGCGAGCTGTCCGATGCTGTTGAGCTCGATGCCGTACCAGTCCTTGCTGCCGCACGCGAAGGTTCCTTCGGCGGTGATGCTGGTGGCGGTCATGCCCCGGGTGGCGAGTTCTCCGGTGTCGAGGTTCCATTGGTTGTGGCCGGCGGCATCGGAGAGCTTGCCTGTGTATATGGTGTTGGCGTAGATGCCGTTGCCGTCGGCGAGCGCGCGGAAGTCCCAGTCTCCGTTTGCCTTCTTGCTGTTGGCGATGCGCCAGTATCCGCCTCCGATGTGGATGCATTGGGTGGGGTTCTGGTCTTCGGGCTTGTCGTACACGTAGATGCCTTGGCCGGGTTTGAGGTATGTGTAGCCGCCGGTCGTGTTCATGATCTGGTTGATGCGGTTGATGAGGTCGGTGATGTATGGTTTGGTGCCGGTGGCGGCGTCGTTCCATGCGCCGGAGTTGGAGATGAGCTGGTCGAGTTGTCGGCGCCATGCGTCGTCCTGGCGGGTGATGCCTGTGGTGATGTTGCCGAGGGTGATGGTGGTGGCGGTCTGGTCGCCGGCGAGGTCCTGTTCGATCTGCAGGATGCGTCCTTCGAGGCGCAGGGGCGTGGGGAAGCTGGTGTCGATGATGTGGACGGTGTCGCCGATGTCGGTGCCTTCGGCGTTGACGCCGGCGGCGGCGAGGCTGGTGACGTCGCATTCGTATGAGACGACCGGCTGGCTGCGTGTCTTGAGCGCTTCCTTGGTGAGCGTCAGGAGTTGTTTGGGGTCTTCGCAGTCGGGGAATTCCGCGTCTGCCTCGCTGTGGATGCGGGTTCCGTTGGGGCCGGGGATGCCCCATATGGCGAGTGCCGTGGCGTCTTCGACGTAGGCCTTGCCGTCGTTGATGTCGGCGAAGCTGATCTTGCGGCTGTACCCGCCGGTCTCTTCCCCATCGTCGTCGGTCGTGGCGACGCCTTTGCCCCATCCGTAGAGGCGTGTGGCGACCTGGGTGGCGTCGATGGTGCGGCGGATCGAGGCGAGGTCCTTGCCGTAGGTGAAGCGTTTGGTGGGGGTGGTCGCGCCGCGCCGGCTGACGAGGCTGAGGGTGCGGGTCGCGATGCGCGTGCCCGTCGCGTCGGGCTGGTAGGTGGTGACGGCCTCGAGTCCGAACGTGGCGCAGATGTCCTGGATTGCGGAGAGCGCGTTGGTGTGGTAGAACGCGAGGTCGGCCTCGGTGGTTTTGGTGCCGTCGTGCACGGTGCCGAGAATCCATCGTGTGCCCGCGAGCGCTTTTTTCGCGCATGTGAGGGCGGTGGCCGAGCGGTTGCGTTTGTCCTCGATATACGTGGAGGCGAGTTCCTGGATGGCGTCGACGCAGTGCGCGGTGGACAGGGGGAGCCGGTCGGAGCGTGACGTATCGATGCTGTTGACCAGCCATTCTCGCCACAGGCCCATGTGGTCGCGCCATGCCACTCGGTCGCCTTTTTCGAGGTCGAGGTCGCTGAGCAGGTCGAGGTTGTCGGTGCCGTCCACGTTCTGCGTGCGCCGGGCGGCGAGGACGGTCATGGGGGCGGGTTTCGGGTTGCCCCACCGGTCGAAGACGTGGAACATGTCAGATCATCCATTCGGGTTCGTGCTCGCAGCTGCCGGCGGCGCCGGACAGGGTGAGCGTGTTCATGCCCGGCAGCAGGGCGAAGTAGTCGGTGTCGAGGCTGACCGGGGCGAGGGTGCCGTTGGCGCGCGTCGTCTGCGCCTTGCAGTCGACCAGCACGCTTGTGCCGGCCGGCAGCGTGGTGGCCGGCCTGATGTCGATGGTGTGGCCGCGCCCGTCCCTGATCGACAGGGCCGAGACGGCGCGGGAGGTCGTGAGTGTCAGGACGGGCCATGCCGGCCGGTTGCCGGTGACGTGCAGGAGGTTGGCGCCTTCCCTGAGCGCGTGACGCTGGGCGCGGCCTATGATGTGCGGGTATGCGTCCATCACGATCGTGGTGGCGCAGTCCACGCGGCATGGTCCGAGCATGCGTTCGTCCCAGTCCTTGATCGTGACGCGGCCGCGCCACTGACCGGGCAGCTCCCGGTAGGATAGCGTCGAGCTGCGGCCGACGAGCGCGCCGAGGCGGCGGCGCGCGTCCATCATCTCGTCGTCCTCGCCGACGGTCACCACGCCGAGCGCGATCCTGCGCAGCCCGGGGTACGCGCAGCCGAGCGGGTCGTCGAGGGTCACGTCGTGGCTTCCGGCCATGCCGGGCGCGTTCTGGTATGCGACGGCCAGGTCGGGGGCCTCGATGGCGAGGACGCCGTCCGTGGCGGACAGCCCGTACCAGTCGAGCGGCCTGCCGTCGAGGAGGATGTGCATGAGCGGGTCGGCCGGCATGCGTTGGAAGACGCTCACAGTCCCATTCCTTTCCTTCGTCCCAGTTCCCTGTCCATCGCGGGGGCGAGCCGCGCCGCGACGGTGCGGTCGTCGAACACGAGGGTGACCGAGGTGCGTTCCAGCGCGTCCATCACGCCCTGGGAGATGTCCGCCACCGAGGGCCCCGGCTGTTCCGCGCCGCCCGTGAACATCTCCCTCGGAAGCTGGCGGCGGTTCATGGCCGCATACGTGTCGGCACCGTAATATCGGACGCTTTTGTCGTTGCTGACGAACTCGCCGCTGCGCAGCCTCGCGTTGGCGAGCGTGATGTTGTCCGCCTGCGCTGACAGGGGCGGAGTGCCGGGCAGCAGCCCCTCCACGATGCCGCCCGACGCGTAGCCGCGCATCGCGAAGCCGTTGCCGGCGTAGTAGCCGCCCGTGTAGGAGATGGGACGGCCGATCATCGAGCCCTTCGTGCTGCGGATCGTCGTCTCGTTCGTGATCACGTTGGTGCGGATGGTGACGGTCTTGGACTGCAGCAGCTCGATGCCTTCCCGGATGGTGTGGATCGCGTTCGATGCGAGGTCGTTGACCCTCACGGTCGTGGTTTTCTCCGCTGGTATGAGGCGCATGCTGCCGACCATGTTGTCGACCTTGAGCTTGACGTCGCTGGTGCTCAATCCGAGCCGGTCGAAGGCGGCTTGCAGGTCACCGGTCTGTCCGCTTGCGATGCCCGATTGGACGATGAGGTCCCTGAGCTTGTCGGTGTTCAACCCGTACGCGTCGGCCGAGGCCTCGGCCTCCTCCTTGCTCATGCCCATCTGCTGGGCGAGCTGGATGTACTGGTCGCGGGCCCTCTGGACGATGGGCGTGACCTGTTCCAGTCCCTCGCCGTTCTTCGCGTGGGCGAGCATGGCCTTCTGCGCGGCCTCGGCCACGTCGTTCAGGGCGCTCGTGTTGTCGCGGCCCTTTTCGGTGTTGATGTCGAGCGTCCTGCCGTTCTTCCCGACCGCTTCGGATGCCTTGTCGAAGCTGGATTCCAGCGCGATAGACGCGTTGGACGCGTCCAGAGCGAAACCGTAGTAGGTGTTGAGCGCGTCGATGACCTCGCCCAGCGCGGCGCTCGTCTCGTTGACCGCGTCCTTGGTCGCGCCGAAGCTCTCCTGCAGGATCGTGTCGGAGTCCGCGGCCTTGGCGGATGCGTCGGCGGTCCCGGCCAGCGCGTCGTTGCCGGTTATGAGGGCCGCGGTCCTGCCCATGCTGGCCTCGGTCGCGGCCTTCTCCGCCTCGGCCGCGTCCTTGGTCGCCTGCTTGAAGACGTTCTGCTGTTCGGCGAGCGCCTCGTAGGCGGCGCTTGACGGGTTGTTCCACCATTGGTCGATGAGGTTGAGGCTGGCCGCGTATTCGTCGGCCTGGGCGTGGACCTGTTCGATGGCGTCCTTGTCGCCTTGGATGGCTTTGATGTAGGTCTGGTGGCTGATGCCCATGCGGTCGATGGCTTCGGCGATGTCGTCGTATCCGCTGGCCCATCGGCTGAGGAAGTCGTCGGTGTATCGGCTGGATGAGCTGTCGGAGAGTGCCTTGCCGAAGTATTCGGCCGCGGTCTGTCCGCTCTGCAGCGCTTGGGTGAGTTCGTCCACTCGTTGTGCGGCGGCCTGCTGATCCTGCGCGAAATCGAACAATGCGAGACCGGCTGCTGTTATGGCAATGCCCCATGGGCCTCCGAGCAGGTCGATGACGCCGCTGCCCATGGTTTTCAATCCGGTCATGACGCCTGAGGTGCGACTGACGGTGCTGCCGAAAACCTCCAGCTGACGGCTCTGGGTTGAGAACGCCGCCCCGATTTGCGTGGCGCCCGTATACAGTTGCGAGCTCATGGAGATAAGCCGCTGGCCGGGGTCGAGAACCATGCCGAGATTCTTTGACAGCTGGCTGCTGCTTGAATTCAACGGTGCCATCGCGCGGTGAAGCGCGACGATGCCTCCGGCGAGCGCCGTGGAGAGGACGATGGTCTGTTGGACGGGGGCGGGCAATTGCCCGAATCCGTCCACGAGCATGTCGATGGTCTGGACGAGCTTGCGCAGGGGCCCCTGCCCGCCTTCGCCGAGCTTGATCATCATGCTCTCGAAGCTGCCGCTGAGGTTTTCCAGGTCTCCGCGCAGGTTGTCGTTCTTGGCGGCGGCCTGCTGGGCGGCGTACCCGGAATCGGAGACCTTCTTGGTCCAGTCGGCGATGCCGTCGGAGCCCTCGTTGTAGAGCACGTTGGCGGCGCGGATCGCGTCGGAGCCGAAGATGGTGGCGAGCGCCTGGTTGCGTTGTGCCTGTGTGAGTCCGCTCATCTGGGTCTGGAGCTGGCCGGCCAGGGCTTTGAGGCCGATGAAGTTGCCTTGGGCGTCGTAGGCGCTGATGCCGAGCTCGTCCATGAGGTTCTGCGCTTTTTTGGTGGGGTTGGCGAGCGCGATGAGCATGCTTTTGAGGCTGGTGCCGGCGTCGGATCCGGTCATGCCGGCGTTGGCGAAGCTGGTGAGGGTGCCGACGGTCTCTTCCATGCCGATGCCGAAGCTGTTGGCGACCATGCCTGACTGTTGGAGGGCGTAGCCGAGGTCTCGGGCGGAGCCTTGCGCTTTGCCGGCGCCGGCGGCGAGGGCGTCGGCGATGCGGGTGGCGTCGGCTCCGGTGAGGTTGAACTGGGCCATGGCGGAGCTCATGAGTTCGGCGGCTTCGGCGACTTCCATGCCGTCGGACGCGGCGAGGTCGAGTGCGCCGTTCAGGCCGCCGGAGAGGATGTCCGACGTGCTCATGCCGGCCTTGCCAAGCTCGTTGATCGCGTCGGCCGCGTCCGTGGCGGAGTACACGGTGTCGGCGCCGGCGTCGATGGCGGCCTGGCGCAGCAGGGACATCTCGTCGGCGCTGGCTCCGGTGTTGGCCTGGACGGTCGACATGCTGGCGTCGAAGTCGGCGGCCATGCGTACGGCGGCGACGCCCAATGCGGTGGCGGCGATGCCGGCGGCGGCGATTCCGGTGGTCAGGAGCTTCGTCTTGCCGCCCGACGCCTCCATGGTGGTGGAGGTCTTCTCGGCCTCGGCGGACACCTTGGCCATGCCGGCGGTGAATTTCGACGTGTCCGCGAGCAGGCGGACGGTGATGTTGCGGTTCAGTCCGCCTGCCATGGTGGTCTCCTTATCTTGCCTTGATGGCGGTGGTCAGTGACATGGTCTTGATGCCCGCCTCGCCGTCGTGCTGTTTGCGCCAGTCCTCGGCGGCGATGTCTCGCATGAGGCTGATCTGGCACACGCCCGCCTCGGCCGTGTACCGGGTGGGCGTCAGCTCGTCGTGACATACGCTCACGGGCATGCCGCAGCGCGGACACAGGCTGTGCTCGTAGTCGTCGAGGGCGAGCATCCAGTCGCGTTCGGTCTGGTCCCATTCGCTTTCCGGCGTGTACCCGGTGATGCGCCGGTGGCCATCGCGCTCCACGCGATAGGAGGGCTCCCACCCGAGCCAGCGCTTGTAGCTGATGCCGAGCCTGGCGCAGATCCTCAGTTCCCGGACGAGCCCCGGATTATCCTGGAGGCTTGGCCGAGGTAGTCTTTTGGGTCGATCATCCTCGCGTTGAGGTTCTGGATGGCGTACCAGACGGGCGACAGCTGCCCGTCGGACAGTTCGGGGATGATGGCGGCTATGTCCTCGACGGGCGTTTCCGGCACGCTCTTGCGGATCATCAGCCTGAGCGCGTCGGCGGTGATGTCCTCGAGGCGCTGCGCGGTGCGCCCGTCCTTCGTGGTGGTCGTGTTCGCCTCGAGCACCTGCCTCCACTGCGACAATGGCAGGGCCTCCAACGTGAGGTGCACGATCTGCCCGGAGACCTCCTCGCGCAGCTCGTCGATCTGTTTGGCGATGCGTTTGGCCGCGGCGTTCGCGCCCTCGGTGACGTGCGCTGCCGCCGCCCGGGCGAGCTGCTCGCCCAGCTGCGAGATCCGTTCTGCCTTCTCCTGGTCGAGGATCAGGTCGACCTCGACGCGCTTGCGCTTGACTTCCAATGCCATGGTGCGTTCCTTGTCTCGGTTTCGCGTCCCTTTGGTGATGAGGGGGTTCCGTGCGGGGAAAGGAATGCGGAAAGCCAGCACGGAAGAATGATGGTCAGGCGTGTGAGGCCTCGGCCGACGCGATCTCGGCGGTTTCGGACTCCCAGCCTGGCGCTTGCGCGAACAGGGGGATGGTGCTTCGGATCATGGTGTTCGCGTCCGGGTTGAGGACCTTCTTCTCGCCGCACTTGACGCTCACGACGGTGAGCTTCTGCCCTGCGGCGAGGGGCGCGTCCGTGGCCATGCCGCGACGGCGCACGATGAATCCGGAGTTGCCTTCGGCCATGAGCGTGACGGCCTTGTTCTGTTCCGCGTGCTCCGTGTTCGTGTTGTCGATCACCTCGATCGAGATGTCGCCGGCGCTCTTGCGCCCGGGTGCTCCGAAGTCCTGCGTGCTGTTTTCGCGCTGGTCGCTCACGGTGTCCTGGGAGGGCTCGAAGGTCCAGCCGCCGAGCATCACGTAGTTCGAGATGTCGGTGCCTGCTTCCAGCTCGGCCATGGTCGGGCGCTTGATGTCGGCGATGGTCGGCACCCACAGTGTGGTGATGTTGCCCTCGGCGCTCGTGCCGGGGATCTCGGTGCCCAGTTTCAGGGTCATGATGTTCTCCTTCGATGGGAAAGGCCACCTCGTATGGGATGGCCTTGAAGACTTCTGGTAAATGATTGGTTGACTATGGTCGGGTCCACGTGAAGCGGAACCGCAGGACGCGCACCTGATAGCGGCGCGACGTGTCGCCGGCGGTCAGGCCGGCCGCGTACGCGCCGGAATCCGCGTCGAGGATCAGCTGCCCGACCGTGAACCCGGAGGTTTTCGCGGGCACCCGGTATTTCATCGCGGGGATGATCCGGTCATCGCAGATGACGTTGACCGCGTCGGCCGTCAGGTCCACGACCCGGATCTCCAGCCGTCCCACGTGGGCCGTGTACCGTGCCGCCTCGGTCGACCGGTGGCCGTCCGTGGTGCAGGTGGCGATGACCCACGGCGGCATCTCGGATTCGTCCGGCTCCTGGTTGAGGTACACGGGTTGGTCGAGTCCGGGGATCATGCCGAGCACGGCGGAGGTCATGTCCATGACGCTCATAATCCGATGGCTCCTATCAACATGTCGTCGGCGGCGTCGCCCACGTATTCGGCGAGCGTGGGCAACTCTTCTTCGGCGTAATGCTCGGGGGGCTTGTGCGTTCCGCCGCCTCGCGCGGTGCCGTAGAAGGCGATCGCGGCGACGGTGGGGCCCGTGTGCCCGTGTTCGCGGGTTTTGCCGGAATCTTCGGGGCCTATGTCCGCGTATATCTGCGAGCCGGTGGTCCCCAACTCGTATCTCACACGAACAACGTGCAATCCGCCGTTGCTGCTGGAATTCAGGTCGCTTTGGGTTTTCTCCTTGACGACCTGAGCCCCCTTCTTCACGGCCTTGGCGATACTGACCCCGGCCATCGCGTGAGCGGCGGCGACCCGGCGGCCGAACGCGGTCAGCTCGCCGGCGTCGATCGTGACGTCACTGCTCATTGCTGTTGCCTACTTCCTTGACGTTCCACCGGCATGCGGTGGCGTGCGTTTTCTCGGACTGCATGTTCAGCAGCCGGAACTTCCTGCCCTTGAGGTTCGGGTCCGTGGCCGCGGTGATCTCGGCCACGTCCCCGGGAGACAGGCCCGTGGTCCCGTAGGGCAGATGCAGGTAGAGCGACCACACAGGGGTGACCGCGCCCAAGGCCTGGACGATGCCGCCCTCCGTGTTCTCTGCGGCGAGGCCGCCGCTGGTCTGCACTTTGCACCGGCCCTCGTACCGGACCGTTTCGGGACTGGTCGCCTTCCCGGTGTGGGGGTCCGTGACGGGCCTGCCGTGACTGACGATCCGGCATTCGTCGGTCATGAGACCGGTCGCCCAGGAGCGCAGCCGTCTGAGGCTGGCCGGGCTGAATCCCGCGCTCATCCGGTCAGCCTCGCGTGCAGGAATCCGGGCCGGCCGTCGTCCTCCGACCAGTACGGGGACATGTCCTGGCTGGCATGTTCCCCGCGCGTGGTGGAGATGACGCCGACGCCCGCGATGAGTGGACTGGCGTCGGCCATGAGCTTGGCCAATGTGGCTTTTTCGCTGGCGGTCAGGCTCATGCCCGGCTCGTCGACCTTGCGGCTGCCGCCGTCCATCGCGTCGTCGATCTGCCTCGACCACTGCGTCTCCGCGTTCGGGTTGAGGTAGAACCGTGCGGCGCACGCGACGGTCACGTCCACCAGCTGTTCGGGCAGCGGGTTGTCCAGCGTCCCGTCGTCGTTGAGCCAGTCGCGGCCGGTCTGGGTGCGTACGAGGTTGGAGGCGGCGCGCAGCACGCGGCGGGCGCGTTTCCAGTCCGCCGAGGTCGCGTCGATGCCCTCGCCGATCCATTCGGCGAGCGCGTCCGGTTCGGCGAACGGTGGTTTTTCGGCCATGGGAGCGTCCCCTCTACTGTTGGGGCGTCACGATCGCCGCGGACTGGACTTCGGACGGCTGGTCGGCGGACGTGGGCGCGGCCATCGCGCCGGACGCGCGGAATGCGGCGAGCACGGCGTTGACCGTGGCGATGATGGCGGCGGTGTCCGCGGCGGATGCGAGGTCGGCGACGGCCGTGGCCTTCTTGACTCCGCCGATGGCGGTGCCGGCGGCGGGCAGCGCGTACGGCGTTCCGGCCCCGATAGCCGAGCGTGCCGCGGCGGCGTTCGTGGCCTTCATCACGGCCCGGCCGGTGTCGGTCGCGCCGTGGAGGGTGTCCACGGTCGGCGCGGATCCGCCGGTGATGGTCACGGGTTTGCCGGCCGCGTCGAACGCGGCCAGTTCGGCGACGTTCTGGTTGTCAAACGGTTCGTCGTTGGTGACGAACCTGACCTGTTTGGCGGTCATCACTTGCCCGCCTTCCTGGAGGCGGCGGGGGTGAGGAAGCCGGCCGGATACTGGCTTCCCTTGGCCGCGATGCGGGTGAGCGGGTTGGCGACGGCGAAGCCGACGCGCATGACCACGCGCATGGCCTGCGCGTCCTGCTGCATGAGGTTGTACACCACGTTGCCCGCGGTGTCGGAGATGACGCCCTGGTCGAAGACCTTGTAGGTGATGTCCTGACGCACGCCGACCACGAACTTCGTCCAGTCGGCCGCGAGCAGCATGGCCTTGGTGGTGTCCCACGCGCCGTTGGCGACCTCGTTGAGCGGGTAGCCGTACAGGCTGGCGGGGTTGCCGGCCGCGACGGACGGCGTGTAGATCGGCTGGCCGTTCGCGTCGCGCAGGCGGGCAAGCTGCCAGTTCAGGCCGGGCTGGGAGGCGAAGCCGTTGACCGCGAAGCCCTTCTCGCTGAGCTTCTGGCCGATCATGGCGATGTCGTCGGCGAGGTCGACTCCGGTGCCGGACGCGACGTTCGTGCCGGCGGCGGTGGCGCCGGCGAGGATGTCGTTGCCCCATGTGGACGGCTTGTCCACGCCGAAGATGCCCGCCTGGTCGATCTTCTTGCCCATGGCCTCGGCGATGAGCGGCTTGACCGTATCCCACAGGTTGATCTTCGCGTCGTCCACGACCGAATCGGGGATCGGGACGATCACCGCGAGCTCCTCGGCCGTGATCTGCACGTCCTCCCATCCGGTCTTTGACGTCTGCTTGAGTCCGCCTTCGGACACCCAGTACGCTTCGGGAAGCGAGGCGAGCACCGGCTGCGTCTTCTTCTTGCTGCTCATCGGCACCCGGCGCGCGCGGGTAAGCAGCACGCTGGACTGCGGAAGCGTCTGGATGATCTCCTGGCTGATCTCGTCGGGGATGAGCGCGCCGCCCAAGTCGCCGCGCAGGATCTGCGAGCTGAAATTGTCTGCCATATCATGTCTCCTTTGATGTGTTGATGCCGCTATCTGGCCAGCGCCGAGCGCATCCAGTCGTCCGTCTTCTTCGAAGTCGGATCCGTGCCCCCGGTCGGGTCGGCCCGCAGCAGCGGGTTGATGTGGTTGGAGTCCGTCTTCGACACGGCCTGCGCGTCGAGACGCGCCGCGAGCTTCGCGGCCTTTTCCCTGACCTCCTGCGGCGAGCCTGCGCCGATGAGGTCGAAGTCCTCCTTGGTCAGGCACTGGTGTTCTGCCATCGCCTCGGCCCATGCCTTCTGCGTGCGGATCGCGTCGAGCTGCTCCCGTGCCTCCTTGAGGTCGCGGTCCGCCTTCTCCTTCTCGCTGAGGTTCGCGTCCTCGATCTCGCGCAGCTTCACGGCCTTCGCGTCGTCGCTTTCCTTGAGCTTGGCGTTGTCGGCCCTGAGGTTGCGGATGAGATTCCACGCCTTCTCCGGGCTGAACTCCTCACCGTCGCGCTCCCATGGCGGCTTTTGGCCCGAATCGCCTGTAGGCTGGTTCGGCTCGTTGCCGGCAGCGTCGGTATCGGGCTCCTTGCCCTGGTCTTCGGTGTCGTCTGCCATGATGGTTTCCTTTCCGCCCGGCCTGCGGGCATAAGAAAAAGCCACCATGAACTTCACAGTGGCTTGGGAATTATGATTCGGAAAGGCGAAAGGCCGGGAACCTTCCACCAGACCAAAAGGTTTAAAGGGTGGAAGGCACCGGCCTTCTAACTCTTATTATACCCTTTGAGACGCCGTTCTATAGTCCCGTCTTTGTGCAGGATGATCTCCCTGATTCGACTGTTCGGCCTTTGGAGCTTGCTTTCGCAGTCGGATACGATCTGCTCGAATGGTGTTTGGGCATGAAAAAAGCCACCCGTGGTGCGGATGGCTTGGGTTTGGTTGGCCGGTGTCGCGTTACGTCCGGTCGAACATGTATGCGAAGCGGTGGAGGTCTGGCCATTCGGGGTCTCTGGTCATGGCTTTGACCTCTTCGGGGAACTTCGGCCACAGGTCCTTGCGGTCGTGTGCCAAATCGAGTGCATCCATGATTGCCCCGTCCCATTCGCCGCAGTCGATCTCCTCCATGGCGTCTTCCTCGATGTCCGGGTTGAGTCCTTCGACGACCTTCAGTGATTCGAGGGAGAGTCGCGTCATGCGCTCCGATGCGGCGCTCATGGTTGCCTCCACTTCTTCGACCGGCTTGCCTTCACATCGATTCTACCGTTTTCGGTGTTTCTGGTCACGCCTTCGCCTCCGACCGGATATGCGCGGTCGATGACGTATTCGCCGTCCTGCAGGTACGCCTTGACTTCGATCTGGACCCCATCTATGGTTTTCCCGAATCGATGCAACGCCCTAGAATCGGGAGCGTCGATATGCCAGTCGGGTGTTTCGATGGTCCGGTTGATGGCCGTGGCGATTCGCCGTTCGTCCCATTGCCGCGGGAATTCGGTTTTCCCGGCGACTCCGGTGCCGTACAGGTGGCCGCCGCGTCTGCCGTCGCCTTCGCCTCGCAGGATGTGGTTCAGCGTCTTGTCTCGGAGCCCGGCGATCTTCCTGTCGTACCGTTCGGCCCGACGGGCGGCGAGCGCCGTTTTGGTTCCGCGTATCGATCGGGAGTCCCTGAACGCGCCGTTGCGGCGCATGATCGGCAGGATGTCCTGTGCGGTGCGCGGGGTTCGTTCGGGCAGGCTTTCGGCGGCCTTGTAGTATTCGTCGATCCACTGCTGTTCCTGCTGGGTGGGTTCCCAGTCGCCGTAGACGACCTCGACGGTGCACCCGCAGTGGGGGTGGTATTTCTTGCCGTCGCTGGCGCGCAGGCCGGCTTTCTTCGCGCTGGTGTAGACGGGGCCGCGCGTGACGAGCATTGCGCAGAACGCGCAGGGGTCGCCGTCGGACACGCGCCGCCATCCGATGGCGCGTGTGTCCTGTTGCGCCCAGTGTTCGATGGCGGAGCGGCCTCCGGTGAGCACGGCCTCGTGGAAGACGCCGAGGAACAGTTCGCGTGCCTTGCGGTAGGCGTCCTCGGGGGTGTCTCCGGAGGCGAGGTGCCATTTCACGTTCGTGGATCCGAGCCAGTCGAGTTTTTCGCCGGCACGCCGGCGGTCGAACTGCTGCACGCCGATCTCGATGCCCGGGCCTTCGCCGGTTTCCGCCTCGCGGTATTGCGGCAGGTATGCGAGCGCGGCCTGTTCGCTGATGCGCCACCATGTCTGTATGAGGTTGAGCATGGTGCGTTTCCAGATCGGCTGCGTGCCGGTGAGGTCGTTGAGGTCGAGGGTGGCGTCCCAGGCGCGTCGCGCCTGGCTGTCGGCGGTGATGGCGAGGCTGACTTGGCGTCGGCGGTGTTGGTCGGTCAGGAGCGCGCCTTTACCGGTCGAGGCCATCGTCGCCTCCGGTCGTGGCCGGCGCGAGCTGGCTGGCGTACGCCTGAACGGCCAGGGCGTCCGCGTCGGGATGGTTCTCCTTCCATGCGCGCCATGAGTCGGCTCGTGTCTTGGTGACGCCGGGGATCATGTCCCAGAGCTCCTCCTGCGGCACGCCGAGCATCTTGCTGGCCTTGCCGAGCGCGTCGACGGCCTGGCTGACGGTGCGCGTGTCGGTGTCCTCCCACAAGGGGGTCAGGTCGAAGTTGGCCGCGTCTTCGGTGCGGCCTTCGATGCCGGCGGCGAGGCGCAGCGCGTCGAGGTGGCCGACGCCGAACGACTTGCGGCGCTCGTTGCGTTTCGCGTAGAAGCCGGCGCGGGATTCCTCGATGCCCGCGTCGCCGACGTTGACCATCTTGCCGAACGCGGTGGTGGGGGTCTGGCTGACGGCGGCGAGTTCCTCCACGTCGGCCTGGCGCGCGTTGACGAGGTTGTCCAACGAGGTCTCCGGCAGGGTGCCGAACTTCACGTCCGGCCCGCCGGCGAGGATGTCCTCCTGCGCGAGTTTGGCCTTCCTGTCCTCGCGTTGCGCGTCGGACAGTTCGGTCATGTCCAGTCCGGTGGCGGTGCGCACGCGCCAGCTGTTGTAGTGCTGGGCGAGCATGCGGTCGTAGTTGTCCTTGTTCAAGCGGTTGGCGAGCGCGATGTAGGGTTCGACCTCGCCGGGGGTGCGTCCTTCGAGGTCGATCTGGTTGGTGAAGCGGATAGCTGGGCAGACGGGTTGTCCGTTCGGGTCGGTCGCGTTGTGCGGGGTGGCGTCGGAGAATGTCCACGCGCCGTCGGCGTGGATCCATGTCCAGATGTTGTATGCGTCCCACAGTTCGAGGCTTTCGCGTGTTTCGTTGAGGCGTCGGCGTCGCATGAACAGCTGGGGGTATGTGTCGCGGGCGGGGTCGTCGTACAGGGCGATGGCCTCGCGCGGGCTCCAGCATTCGATGCGCGCGCGGATCCCGTCGGGCCCGTCGGCGGCGCGCACGGTCTCGTAGGCGGTGCCGTAGGCGATGGCGGCCTGGTGCAGGGGTATCTGCCGGGCGGTCATGCGCGAGCGGTCCCATGGTTGCCAGAATTCGCGTGCGCGGGTGTGGTTGTCGTCGTCGCCGGGCACGTCCACGCCCTCCAGGTAGAGGGTCTGGGCGAGCGTGGTGACCACGAGGCGCAGCCATGGCGTGTGGCCCATGTCGCGCAGCATGCGGTGTTCGGCCGTGGCCTTCTTGAGCCGGATGGGCTTGGGGTTCCACCGCCACCAGCGGTCGATGCGGTCCAGCCGGGGCAGTTCCGCGTTCCATGCCGGCAGCGCTTGGCCGGTCAGTGCGGCGAGCGCTTGGGTTTCGTTTTCGTATGCGTTCACCATATCTGTCCGCCTCCTTGTTTTCTGGCGTTGAGGTATTCGCGGCGCATGCCGCGGGCGGCGATGGCGCAGAACGCGAGGTCGATCTTGCGTTTGGATTCGCGGCCTTCCTTGGCGATGCTCATGCCGGCGCGGGTGGGTTGGCGGCGCGCGTTGAGCATGTGCCGGCGCAGGCGCGCGTCGCCGTCGTGGGGGAAGTCCTTGTCGGCTATGGCGGTGTAGGCCTGGTCGACGTAGGCGACGAAGCGTTTCTGCACGTCGAGGCGGGCCATGTCGAACATGACGGCGTGCCGGTCCCGGCCTTCGGGGCGCGCCCAGAGTCTGAGCCTGCGCCCGTAGTCGCGGTGCCATGCGTCGAAAAGCGGGTCCCAGTAGTGCAGTCCGGTTTCGTCGTCGAGCACGTGGCTGGGGTCTCCCCAGAAGGCGACGACGTGGTAGCGTCGCATGGCCTCGCGTACGGTGTCGTCCACGCCTTCGCGCGGCACCTTCCATGCGTCGCCGCGTTTGCCGGGCGGGCGTTGCCACAGTCCGAGGGGTTTGACGAATCCGTCGGCGACGCGGCATGCGACGAGCGCGGTGGCGTCGTCGGTCAGGGAACAGTCGAGGAACATGACGATGGCCTCGCCGTCCCCGAGTTCGAGTTCAGGATGCTCGTTGGCGTCCCATTCCTGGCTGGTCACGTAGGCGTCCTCGGGGGGCCTGGCATTGGTTGAACCATTTGCGCCGGGATTCGCTGACGGGGTTCTTCGGGTTGATGATCTCCTTGAGGATGCGTCGCGTGGACAGCCAGTCGCTGTCGCCGCGCACGTCGGCGATGACCTTGGGGATCGATTCCTCGGTCATGGGGATGTCCGGGGCGGCTTCGATGGAATCGTAGAGCAGCCCGAAGTCCATGTATTTCGGCCTGAGCCCCTTGTCGGGGCTGTCGGGGTCGCCCTGCGTGCCCTCCCACGCCTCGCGCACCCTCTGCGCGACGCTGTCCTCGCCGTCCCGGTAGGCGTTGCAGATGTCGAGCATCTTCGCGTTCACGCCGTCGGCGCTTTTCGCCGCGTTGCCGGAGAGCACGCCGTCCATGTCGTGTCCGCCGTTCGACGAGTTCCAGTTCTGGGTCTCGTTGCGGATCAGAAACGTGGGCCGTCCGCCCTCCAGGGCGAGCGGCGAGCTGGTGACGGCCTCGATCTGGCGGCTGTCGCCCAGGGCGTACATGTTGAGCTTGCCGAGCTGGATGCCGTAGTGGCGTCTGGTCTCCATGGGGATCAGGCCCGGCAGCAGCTTCATGGTGTTCTTGGTCTGCTCCTGGCTGACGGCGCACACCTGCACCCACGCGTTCGGCTCCTCACGCCCCACCGGCTCGCCGGTGCGCGGATCCCAGTGGTCGAAGGTGAGCGGCGCGAAACAGCTGGCGACCGCGCCGCCGGCGGCCATCGGGTCCTTGCCCCACCCCTTGAGCCGTTGGAGCACCGCGTTGTCGTGCAACGGTCGGCCCTCGTCGTCGAGCGCGTAGAACCACAGCCAGAAGCGCGCCTGCTCGAGCGTCCATTTCCATGGGGTGCGCGCCTTGGAATCGCGCAGCCAGTAGCCGCACCACGCGAGGAAATCCCATCCGAGCGTGTGCTCGGGCAGCAGCCAGCCGCCGTCCGCCCCGCGCTTCCACGTGGGGCCGATGAGCGTCGGGCCCGTGTTCCATCGGCGCGCCGGCTCGTCGGCGAGCGCGCGGCGGTACCAGTCGGCGATCTCGGCGAGTTCGCGTGTCCTGTCGGGGATCAGTGCGGCCGCGTTGTCGTTGCGCAGCCGTGCCATCAGCCGAACGCCTTGCTCCAGCGGGAGTCGGCGACGGCGCGCATCCGGGCGCTTCTCGTTCCGGGTGTGTCGGCGGCGGCCTGTTCTTCGGGTTCGGGCATGTCGAGCCGGTTGAGGAGGTTGGAGAGGTGGTTTTCGTCGGCGCGCAGCTGGGCGAGGAGCGGGTGGGCGACGATCTGGCCCTGGCTGCCTTCGACGGTGTAGTCGTCGCCGATGGCGCGGCGTTCCTTGACGATGCGGTCGGCGGTGTGGCAGGCGTTTTCGAGGTCGCGGTATTCGGCTTCGGTGAATTCCCATCTGGCGGTCAGGTCGTGCCATAGGCGTTGTCCGCGCCCGTCGCGGGTCAGGCCCGTGGGCATGCGGTGTTTGGTGGGTTTCGGCGTGGGCATGCCATTGTCTCCTTCCCGTCTATCGGAGTCTTTCGATCACGTCGAACAGGAACGTGAGGTCGGCGAGCGTGGCCGGCGCGTGGTGCCATGGGCGGCCGGTGACGGTCATGTAGCGGTCGCGGCTGTACGCCTCTGCGGTGACGAGCCCGCGCGTCCTGACGCCGGCGCGGGGCGCGCAGCGTCCCCAGATGTGCAGCCCGTCGCCGGAGGGGCTGGTCTCGATGTAGGTTCTGCCTTCCACGGGGGCGAGGAGCATTTTGGCCCAGTCCGTCAGGTGGTTGCGCCTGTCGTAGCAGTGGTCGAGGTCGATGCACGCGAACCCGCCGCCGAGTGCGAATCCGAGTCCGTCGCCCGCTGTGGAGCCGAGCGCGTCCCACCATGCGCACCATGTGGCCGGGTCGGTGCTGGACGCGGGACGGCCCGCGATGGTGATGGGCCGCTTGGTGGTGCCGTCGCCGCGTGTGACGCGCTTCCAGCGCAGCCACCGGTCGGCGTGCGTCATCTCGTACGGTATCGCGTTGCGCCCGGCCCGCCGCTCGCGCATGGCGGCGGTGCGGCAGCGGTCGGAGCAGTAGCGGCGCGGCCTGCCGCGTCCTGCCGCATCCATCGCGCTTCCACAGTATTCGCATGTCCCGTTCACACAATCCACTATATCGTGACATCGCTTAAAAAACAATATAACGGCCATATTTCAACGTTTCTTTCATAACGTGACATGGCTTGAAGAGGTGAAAGACGGACGGCGAGGAAAGCGTCGCGCGAACGTGGAAGGCCCCAGCGAGCCGAGGAAACGGCCACGGGAGGGGCGAACGGGACAAGACCGGCGGAAAACGACGCAGGAGGAAAAACGGGGATTTCAGGCGCACGCACAACCGGAGGTGCTATCCGGCGGTTATACCGGTGTCGCCGGGGAGTCCCCTCCCACCCGGCGTGGCGTCCAGTCTAGCAGTCCGGGTTGTCTTTCGCTCGGATGCAGTCTCATGAGCTTGCGCCGCCGGTTGCGTTCGGCGTTCTCCCGCTCGGTCTTGGCTTTGTGGCATTCGTGCGACAGCCATTGAAGGTTGTCGAGGTCGTGGTCGTCGCCGGCGACGATGTGGTCGCACTCCGTACCCACCCCGTTGCATCCGGGGGCGTGGCTGGCGGCCTGGCATCTGCCGCGTGCGCGTGCTCGGACGGCGGCCTTGCGCCGCCCCCAGTCGGAGGGCAGCCGGTACCGCCTGTCGCTGGTGTACCAGCGCTCGCGTCGGCTCGCGGAGGGCATGGCATCCACCTCTCTCCACCGTCGGGGGCTTCGGCGCGTCGTGGTGTCTGAGGCTTACATATCTATAGTAGTTATGTTACTATAGATATGTCAGCCAAGGAAAGGAGGTGACATGGAACTCAGGGATTGGATGCAGCTCATCACCAGTTGGGTCGCCATAGCGGTGACCATCTGGGTTGAGCTCCGCAGGGGCAAGTCCGACAAGAAGGGCCGGTCCAAGCGGAAACGCAGGAAGAAGTAAAACGGGTTCCGGCTAGACCTATTAGCCGGAACCCCTCCGCCAATCCTATATTCCATGGGACATCATGAGCAAATCGAGAACATTGGGAATCATGAGCATGCTGTTCGCCGTCGTATCCGCCATGTTCGCGGCGTCGGGCCAGCCCTACGGGGCCTCCGGATTCGCCATCGCGGCCGGGCTTGCCGGCCTGTTCGCGGGCTGGAGGCGCAACGATGGCGACTGAATACCTCGGCGTCAAGCAGGTCGCCGAACGCCTCGGCATAACCAGTGGCGGCCTGCTCAACCTCAAGCTCCCCGAACCCGACGCCATGATAGGCCGCACGCGCGGCTGGCTCCCGGAGACGATAGACGGATGGAACGCGAAGCGTCCCGGTCGGGGCGTCGGCGGAGGCAGGCCACGCAAGCACGCGGACTAGCCCGCGTCGAATGTCCGCGCGAAGCGCTCGCAGGCCTTGAGCAGCAGCGCCCCGAACCCTTGTGGCTGGATATGTGAAAGCCCTAGAAGAGCGCATCTCCTAGGGCTTTCACACTAATCCTGATACGGAGTATACCACGGGATGGCGGCAGCCTACTCCCGCTTGGAAAAGTTTTCTCGCGCTTTGGCCGCTTCCCGTTGCGCGAAGCTCATCAGACGTGGGTCGTCGTATGCCTTGCAGGCGTCCAGATACAGTCTGATGTCTTCTTCGTTTTCGAGATGTTCGGCGGTGTGCCATTCGGTGAATTGCGGGGTGGGCATGTCAGGCGTTTTGGAGGTCGTTGTATCGGCGTTCGAGTCCTTCGCGCAGGACTTGGCTGTAGTTGATTCCGGCCTGTTCGCCGAACGTGTCGAGCCATGCGGGGATAGTGACGTTCTTGCGCACTGATTTTCTGCCGTATTTTTCGGCGTAGGAGTCCATGTCGAGGCTGATGAGGGTGACGATGCCGCCCGGTTCGTCGGGTTTCACGTCGGCGATGTTGGTGGCGTGCGGCTCGTGGCGTCCTTCCTCGAGTTCGCCGAGCACCCAACCGCTGGCGGCGTCCACTGCCATGTCGAGCGCTTCGGGCAGGTTCCGGCCTTCGGTGACGAGGCCGGGCATGTCGGGGCAGAGCACGGTGTACCCGCCGGGGACGCCGGATGGGTAGAGGACGACCGGGTAGACGAGTTTCATTTGATTCTTCTTTCGTTGATTCCGGCTTGTTTCCATATCGATCTGACGGTGAAGGGCGCGAGGTCTCCGCTGTGTTTGGGGACGGTGACCCTTCCGGGCTTGTCGGGGTGCGTGTACTGGCAGTGGCTTCCGCTCTGCGAGTAGAGTCGCCATCCGTCCTTGCGGAGCATCTTCTCGATTTCCTTGAACCTCATACCCATTATTATACGCATTATGCGTATTACTGTCAAGTCTTGGACATGGCGAAAGCCACTATCTCGCGGATGCTGAACTCCCAATAGCCGCCTTCGACCGGCTTGCTGCCGGGCAGCTTCCCGCGTCGCAAAGCATCAGTTATTGTCTTGCGGCTGACCTCGTACCCGTAGTTTTCCCTGAGCCATTGGCTCATGCCTGCCGGGGTTTTGGTGAGGTGTATGGCTTCGGCCTTGGCTCGGCTTTGCTCTCGCAGCTCGGTCACGTTGACGGGGTTGCCGCATTTGCAGAGCCTCAGCGTCTCGCCTTTCGCGGCGAGGACTTCGCGTCCGCATCCGGGGCACATGCCGACGATCCTACGCGAGCGTGGCACGCGGTCGACGATCCGCTCGATTCGCTCGCACGCCCGGGTGAGGCGCCGCATGTGCCATCCGGCGTTCGACGCCCTGCACAGGAGGGGCAGGATGACTGACGCTCGTTTTGCGAGCCATTGCCACCTGCCGAGCCATGTTCCCGCGTCCGCGCATGCCTGTTCGATGGCCTGCTCGGTCTGGTCGAGCAGGTCGACGGCGTGCAGGTCGACGGGTGCGGGCGCGTCGCCTCCCTGTGGCCTGCCTCCGTTGCCGGGCTCCGAAAGCCTGTATTCTCGGCGCGCGACCGACTGGAGCCGGTACAGGTTGACGCGCAGCCGGTGCAGGAGCCGCGCGTACCCGCGCCGGCACGCCTTGCACAACGTCCATGGCTCCTCGACCGGCTTATCGCAGTTCTGGCAGTTCCGATCCATTTTTACGCTCCTTCGGTAGACGTATACGGGCATATAAAGGCGTATAAAGGCGCCTAGAACATGGGCGGTTCGATGAATTTCGGGCGCATGCGCTCCGCCCGCTCCCGACGCTCCCGCTCCGCGGCGTGCTGACGGATGATCGCGCTCGCCTCCTGCGGGGTGACGCCGAGCACCGTGCATGTTGTCTCGATGTCGACGCCGCGCTCGTGCCACGTGACGACCATCTCCGCCTTGCGTTTCGTGACGGCCATGATCAGTCCTCCACCTTGTCCGCACCGTCAGCGTGCGCCCAGTCGCAGGACATGGCCGCTTCGGTATAGCCGTTGTAGAAGACGCAGGTGACGCGCCTCGTGTCCGGCATCGTGACCGTGCACGTCTGGAATTTGCTGGAGTCTGAGCTGCACTGCGACCGGGTGGCGGATTCCGTGGTCGAATCCTTCGGCTCGTGAGGCGTGCTCCCGCATCCCGCGAGCGCGAGGAGGAATACCGGTGTGAGCAGGAACATGGTGATGGCGGTCAGGCTGATGCCGGCGAGTGCGAGTGGTTTGCGTTTTCTCATTTCGAGTGTTTCCTTCCTTGTCTGGTGGCTTCCTTGTTCCATGCGCGGATGGCTTCCTTGAGGTCGGTGTGGCGGGTGAGGATGAGGATGCCGTGGCGTTCGCAGGAGCATACCCAGAACTGTCGTATGGCGGATGTTTTCCGGTTGACGGCCCGGGCAAACGGGTCGAATCTGATGTTTCGGCTGCCGCAGGTCGGGCATGGCACTGGTTTGCGCCATTTGCGTGGCCGTGTCTCCTTGGATACGGTCTTCGTGGTTTTTCCCTTCGTTGTCATCGCCGTGCTCCCTTCAGGAGTTTGCGGTATCGGATGTAGTCGTTGATGTCGCGTCGGATGCAGTCGCGCACCCTGTGCGTGCCGGCATGCGTCTTGTATGGGTCTTCGGGGCAGTCGATGAACCTCAAATACCGGCGGAGCGTGGTCAGGTCGAACTTGCGGTAGGACAGCCACCTGTCCGGGTTCAGGTCGAGACGTTTCAGGAAGTCGATGTCGAAGTCCACGTTCGTTCCGGCCGGAACCAAGGTGAAGCGTTGCGACAGGGATTCGAGATACTCCTCCACGGCGTTCGCGACCGCTTCCACGCAGTCGTTCCCGGCGGAACCGTTCGACAGTTCGAACAGGAGGCCGTTGTCCGTGTGCATGGAGAACACTATCGGGCTCATGTCCAACAGGTCGAGATAGTCCGGTCTGATGATGCGATGCAGGGATCCATACGAATGTTCGCCCAGCACGTCGGTGCATTCCATGCCGACCTCCAACGGCAGACTGCCGTCCCTGTCCGTACCGGTCGTTTCGAAATCGAGCCAGAGCAGCGCCTCCGGCTTCACGTTCAGGTCTTTGTCTTGTTTCCTCATGATTGTTCCTTCCAATCGCTTTGCCATTCGATGATTTCGATTTGCGTGAGCCGTTGTGCCGTGCCGTCAGACAGCAGCCACCACCAGTCGCCGTTCCAGTCGCGTATCGGCACGCTGAGCGGATCCCGCCAGCTCGGGATGATGTAGCCGAACCGTTCCGCTTCGGCCGGATGCGCGTGCGCCCAACCATGACAGCCGGTCGTGCCGGAACCGCACAGTTCGACGATGTTGCACGGCAGGTCACGCACGGCGGGATCGGCACGACGGCGCAACTGCCGGTGATGGCCACTGCGTCCAGGCCATAGTGACGGGTCGTGGATGTTCGTCCCGCAGCGCAGGCAATGCCAGCCCTGACGTTGCAAGGCGATGCGTTTTGATTCCTGGAATTGCCGGTCGCTCATCGTCGCTCCCTTCCGAGCTGGTCGAGCAGGTTGATGCAGGTCGAGCAGTCGAGTTTGATATCGCGGATGCGGTCAAGGCCCATATCGGCGAGCGCCGGGCTTTTGAGCGCGTCGAGTTCCAATCGGTCGGCGGCCTGGATGGCCGAGGTGAGGATGGCGGCCATGTGTGCGATGGTCATGTCGTTCATGCCGCCGCCTCCTGTTCGAACAATTGTTCGACCAATACGTTGTCGGGCACGTTTGCGAGCTGACGGCGCAGCATGTCCGGGTCCAAGCCCTGGTTGAGCAGGTCGGCGACCTTGCATGCGAGCTCCATGTACGTGTCCGTGCCTTCGCAGGAGATCGGGCCGAGCACGCGTTTGACCTCTTCGCTGCCCCACGTGAACCGTCGGCGAGCGTTGGAATCCTTTGGCGTGGCGAATCCGCGTTCCTTGCCTTTGACGAGCCAGTTGCGGTATTTCGCGTTCCAGTCGGCCGAGCGGGCTCCCGAGTCGAGTGCGCGGTCGCGGAATTTGTCGGCTTCGATGTCGCAGTCGATGCCGAGCCGGTCGGCGAGCGCCCGGTGTTCTTCAGAGGGTTTCCAGTCGGCCGGTATTGGGATTGGTTTTCTCGCGCGCGCGTTACTCTCTCTAGGTTCTATATATGGTTCTTCCTTAGATATGGTTCTTGTGCAATCATGTTGCACCCCTGTTTGCACACCTGTCCGTGTTTTTTGCACCCCTGTTTGCACTGCTGGTGTGCAGTCTGTTTGCACTGCTGGTGTGCAGTCGTGTTGCACTGGTGTTTCGGCGTTTTTGAGAGGTGCAGTTTTTGCACCTCTGCTCATGTTGAGGTTCCAGACGGTCGGCTTGTATCCGCCGAGGTTGGACACGATGCGCTGGTCTCCCCTGCTGATCAGCCCGGAGGATTCGAGACTCTTCAACGCGTAGGAGACCGTACGCACGCTGTATCCGGTCAACCGGCTGATCGTGCTCCTGCTCGGATACGCTCCCATGCCTTGAGGGTCGGCATGGTCGGCCAGCACAAGCAGCGTGCGGAAATCCGCGTGCTTGATGTCCGACGCTACACCGTAGATAACCCATGTCAACGCTTGGATACTCATGATTCGTCATCTCCTCCACCGAGATATGCGCCCTTGAGCGCCTTCCTCTCGTCCTCGCTGACCCGATATCCGATACGTTCCAGCACGTCGTACCAGCAACACATATCGTCCACGCCATGCCGCGAGCGCCAGTAGTTCCAGCCGATGTTCGACTCCCATCTGGCGGCCAGGACATCGAGAATCCGAAGCGGCCTGTCCTTCAGCACCATGCGGATCGAGTCGAGGTTCTCCTTGCATTCCAACGACCAGTGCTCGTCGTCATGCTCGGTGATCGGCAGGCTCCAGCCGAACGCGATCAGCTCCCTGATGACGTCCTCGCCCTTGTAGGACTGGTACGGGAACACGCTCCTCCAGCCGACCGTGTCAGCGAGCGCGAGCCTGCAGATTCCCGTTTCCGCGTGTTCGTGGGTGAGTGCGCGGAGGTTGTGTTTCAGCCATGTGGTGCGGTTGGCTTTGGCGATCGCTTCGAATTCGCGGGCCTGTCGGTTGAGTTCCCTGCCTCGCGCCTTGATGGCATTGTCCTTGTCGGTCTTGGCCTTGTCTTTCTGGAGTTCGTCGGCTGGTATGGGCGTGTATGTGCAGAACCAGTATTCATACGAGTACACTCTGGCTTCCGGCCAGTCGGATTCCCCGGTGAACGAGGTCCAGAAGTCCGAGTTGATGTCGGAGAACGAGCGGGCGGCCTTGTAGCCGTGCGGATGCCAGTTCCAGAAGTTTTTCCCGTCGGGGAAGCTTTCGACTTTGATTCCGGCTTTGGCGAGCGCCTTCAGCGCCTTGTCGTGCCATATGGTCTTCCTGCGTTCCTGGGAGAGCCGCTGGTAGGTCCAGTCGAAATCGTCGGCGCGTGCGAGCTCCTGCTGCATGTCCGGGTCGGATTCGAATTCCGCGAGCCTGTCGAGCTGGTCGAGGCTCATCTGGCTGAAATCGGCGGACATGTCGCGCGTCTCCTGCGGGATTCTGGCTATCTTCAACCGTCTGCGTACGAACCTGTCGCTGCGGCCCGTCTTCTCGGCCATCTCCTTGACGTGCATGCCCAGATCGAGAAGCCCCTGGTAGCCGTCGGCCTCCTCTATCGGCGTCAGGTCGGAGCGTTGCGTGTTCTCCACGAGCATGATCTCGCGTTCGCGGCGCGCGTCCATCTCCTCGACGATCGCGGGCACGGTCGAGAGTCCCGACTGTCTGGCCGCGGCGAGCCTGCGGTGGCCGATGACGACGCGGTACTGTTTGTGGCCGAAGATGTCCGTCTCGCCGTTCGGCGTGACCAATAAAGGCTGTTTGATGCCCTGGCTTCGGATGCTCGACGCCAGTTCGTCGACGTCGCCGACCTGCTTGCGTGGATTGTTTGGATTGGCGTGCAGGTCGTCGACCTGCAGATTCTCTATCGTGATGCCCATGATTCATCCTTTGGTTTTCTAAAATTCCGGTTCGGCAGACTGTCCGAACGAGCCGAACGACGAGGAAGACGTGGCCTGGTCGGCGCCCCACGGGTCGGACGGCGGCAACGAATCCGCAGCGGCCGCCCCGCCCGTATAGCCGGCCGGAGCGGAGTACGGATTCCCATACGCTCCAGCCGTACCCCGCTGCGCCTTGGCCACCTGCGCCGTCGCATACCGCAGGGAAGGGCCGATCTCATCCACCTGCAATTCCACGGAGGAACGCTTCTGATGCTGCTCGTCCTCCCACGAATGCTGCGTCAGCCTGCCCTGGGCGACCACACGCATGCCCTTCGCGAGACTACTGGCGCAATGCTCGGCCAGATCACCCCACACCGTGCAACGAAGGAACAACACGTCCCCGTCGACCCACTGATTCGACTGCCGGTCGAACGTGCGCGGAGTGGACGCGATCGTGAAACCAGCCACGCTCCTGCCGTTCTTCGTCGACCTCAACTCAGGATCCGCGGTCAGATTGCCCACCACCGCGATAATCGTCTCACCAGCCATTAGAACCTACCTTTCACGGCGAGAGTCTTGATGATGCGGATGGTCTCGCCACCATCCCTGGTCTTCACCATGTGCGTCAACTGCGCGGCCGCTCCCTGATGGAAAGCGTCGCCAGGCATCACCTCCAACACGGGAGACGCGACCTCGGACACGAACCGTCCCACCAGTTCGGTGAAGCGCACGCCCAACGATTCCAAGATCACCAGCTCCTTCCACGTCTCGCTCTCCATCACCCGACGGCACGCCTCCGCCACCGCCCGGTCGCCACGCGTCATCCTCTTCTCGTCGACGTCCATGACCGGAGAGTTCGGACCGAAACGCCAATGCGGCAGAATCTCCTTCATCGGTTCCTCCCTTGACCTTGATTGATATGAGATTGATTGATATGAGCCGGACCGCTGGGCGCCATGACAGCAAATAATCGCGCCCATCGTTCCCACACCCCAGGAAAGCTGAACGAAACGGGGATGCGGGCGGCGTTGACGGTCCGGCCAAGCGCCGGCGGCGGGATTCGAACCCACAGCGGACTGTGCGACGGCGGAAGACGTGAGAGTGCATGCGTGAAATGCAATGTGAGATGAAGGGACCCACGCTTCCGCCATCCGTCCGCGTCCTTGTACGCCGGCGGATACGGTCAGACGTCGCCATCCACGTCATCGCGTGGAGCGAACCTGACCGTCAGCCACAGGGCCGTGGCCAGATACACGCCCTCAACCACAAGCGCGCCCGTCAGACCGCCGCCATGCCAGGTGAGCATGAGCGTCACGCTCACGACCAGACCGACCACGGCCAGCGCGAACTTCAAACGCCTGAGCGTGTAGTTCGGCCTCCCCTTTTCGAACCCGTTCTCGATGCGATAATCGTTGTCCGTCATCTTGCGCCTCCGATTTTTTGAATGAATGTCCTTGCCTGGTCTTTTCCGATGCTCGCCAGCTCGCGGCTTCCGTCGACGTCGAGTTCCATGAGGCTGGCGCCCTTGCCCGTGACGCGAATCGCGTAGCCGGTCAAGCCGAACATGATCACCGTGTCCTTCGGCGGCGCGGGTGGTGTCAGCAGCGTTTCCGCGTCGATTCTCCTGAGTGCCATCACAGCTCCTTGCGAATGTCGTTCATGCTTACTCCTCCAACGATTTGACGTATCGGTCCATTTCCTCGCGTCTGATGTGACGGCGGGAAGGCGTTCCTCGTTTGCTTGGCGGACGAAACGTGTCTATGTCGCCCTGGTTGACAGCCTGTCGGAGGCCGTCGTAGTCGATCCCGTACAGGCTCGCGGCCTGCGGGAGGGTCCATGCGAGCCTGTCCTTCAACGGGATACGGCTCGCATCCTTGAGCTCGTTCTGCAAAACCATCACGCGCCTCCTTTGCGTGTGTGATGCCGGGCGGCGTTAGGAGAACCGCCCGGCCCTCTCCTAAAATCGGTGTCATCCCGCATTTGCGACGTGCGGGCCGAACAGTTAGGAGAAGAATTATGAGTGACAGACTCACGCTCGACACAGGAACCGGCGAACCGGTCCATGTGAAGCTTGCCGAGGGACAGGATCGAGCGAGCCTTGAGGAGGATCTGATGGAAGCGGCCAGGAACGGTACGGTCGTGACCGTCAAAGGATCCGTCAAGGGCACCAGCTCGGACACCATCCACATCAACCCGTCCAACGCGTTGTGGTGGGCGATCGACGACGCCCCCAAACAGAGCGTCGGACGCATTTACTGACATCGCCATCTCGTGGTCAAGCTGCGCGTCGATACGCGGCTTGACCGCTTTCATGTCGTGTTCCGGGAGCACTAGAAGATACGCCGCGACACCGTCGCCATCCTCGTAGCGGAATAACTTGACGCATTCCTCGTCAGGAATCTCAATGTTGAGGTTTCCCATCACGCGCCTCCTTTGCGTGTGTAATGCCGGGCGGCGTTAGGAGAACCGCCCGGCCCTCTCCTAAAATCGGTGTCATCCCGCATTTGCGACGTGCGGGCCGAACAGTTAGGAGAAGAACTATGGATTGGATCAGTTATGGTTTGGAAGGCTTGACCGCGTTGTTTACCGGAGGAGCTATGGCTTGGAACTTCGCATATCGAAGTAGGCCGAAGTGGCAGCCCTATGTGGTCGAATGCGGATACGGAAATCCTCCGTGCCTTCTGGTCAAGATCGTCAATGTGGGCAACGGAGCCGCCACCGACGTGCATGCAACGGCCACCCACAGTCCCGAAACCCCTTATGGATCACGGCGGAAAGGCTTCAACTCTCTTGTCGCCACTGGCGGCTGCGTGTACGCGCGAATCAAGGTGAAGGAATCGGAGACCGAGGAAAATGGCCATAAGTACCTGCATTACACACCTCCCGAAGGCGCTTCGGTGACGATCACCTGGCGGCAGCAGCCGTTCATCGGCCACGGGAAAACAAAGACCTGGCCCTTGTCCAAAATTCCCCACGATTTCTCGCAAGGGGACTAAGTTCGATCTGCGTCTGGGCTGAACGAATCGCACAGAGAATGTCATGAAGCACCTTGACCACGGTCAGAAGTTTCAAGAGAATCGCGCAAAGCAACACGACCACGCACAGCAGCTGACCCGATAGGCACGCGAATTGACTGACGCTCATCACGCACCCGCTTCCAACGACGGCTGAGCGCGACCCCAGTACCGGTCGATGAAATAGCGCTGCCCCTTGCCCGTGACCTTCGGAGTGCGGCTGACCGTGGTGTGCCCATCCGCATGGGTGACGGTGGTCTCCTTGATGCGGAACAGGCCGAGGTCCATCGCACGCTGTGTCGGCACGTTGCGATTCGAACCGGACTTGCCGAGATACCCGTCAGCCTGAAGAAGACGGAACAGTCTGTTCTGGCCGATGTCCATCCCGTTCTGCCGGAGCATCTTCGCGAGCTCGCCGACCAGGCACGTGCCGTCGGACGCGGCCACGGCGTCCGCGAACCGCGCTTTCGGCTCCAGTTCCACGATGCGCGTCTGCTGTTCGGCGATCTTCTGCTTCTGCGCTTCCATGGTGCGCTGGCCGATCATCACGGCCTTCGCGAGGATGGTCATGTCATCATCCGCGTCTGTGGTGGGAATGTAGCCGCCGGTCCTGCGGATGGACGGAAGGACCTCGTGAGTCACCCAACGCTGGAATTCCTTGGCCTCCGGCTTCCGCGAGCGCATAACCAATTTGTACAGGCCCGGCTCGCTGATGATGAGGGGGACGCGACCGCCGTTGGAGCCAACCTGCCAATTTGGCAGGTTCGTCGCTTCGGTCACTTCATCCTCGTCAAGGTCTCTGCGCAGGTGTTCCGTTCCAAGTTCGAGGATGTCGCATACGTCCTTGGCGACGAACCAAGGCTCCCCCGCCTTATCGGTCAAGGTGCGCAATGATGCGCCCCTGAAATCGAATTGCTGGATTTCATTGTTCATTGGATTCTCCCTAGAATCGAGTTTGTGAGTAGTTTTCTTGAGGATCCGGCTTCACCGGCGAGAATGCGGTGCTGCTGCTTCCCGATGATTTCGAGATTGAGTGGCGGTCGTCCCACATGTCGCGCAGTCATAAGATTCGTGTATCCCTGACCGAGATAAAGAAGGAGGCGTGGAACCGCAGCTCGAAGAGTGTTCAGCAGATTCGCGAGAGGGCTTCGAGGCCGTAACCAACGGTTCTGCATCAGTCGCGTTCTCGTGGCGATGAGTCAACGAATCGAATATGCCACGCAAGGTCGCACACAAACCGGAATGACGCTCCCTGCGCGCGAGACGCCATCCCGTATCAACGCCAGCGAGATAAGTCCACGCACCACCGAAGCTGCATGGGCCGTAACTTGATCCGTCGGTGACCACATCGAAGTAGTCGCCCTGCTTCACGTCGTCAATCCAATATTCGGATGGAAGCACATCAAGACATGGCCCTCCGTCCGCTTCAATGGCACGGCATTTCCAAATGAGACGCTCGAAATCGCGCACCTGACCGGGTCCCTTAGGAATGCTCTTATCCATCCCCGTGCAACCGTTGCCGAAATCGACCCGTTCAAGCGGTTCACCTGGAATCCATTCGCGGACATCGGATCTCTTCATCTTCCTCATTTCGGATTCTCCTTTCGATTCATGCTTTGGCGAGTGCCGATTGCTCAGCCTTCTGAAGAACTTCGCTTGGATTTCTCCCCAAGCTCAGCGCGATTGCAACGAACTCGGTTAGGTCGAGAGGACCGCCGTTAAGCTTTGTGTTCATCGCCTGTCTGCTGATACCCATCTCAGATGCAAGTTGCTCCTGTGAGCGATCCGCATAACGAGCGAGTCTGCGAAGCTCATCTGCTGCGCTCGTGGCTATGTCCACCGGCTTTCTGTCTTTAAATGAGGTCATATCTGTTATTGTCCTCATTTGAGGTCACTTGTCAAGCTGAAGTTTACGGCGTGTCGCCAAATGAGGACAAATAGCATGTAGTTATGGCAAAGACACCAAGAGCATGGACGGAAATGGATCGCGCTTCCATGCAAATCATCAGAGAACTTCGTGACGAAGATCCACGCCACATGTCACTTCGAACCATGGAAAAAGAGACGGGCATCAGCCGTTCGAGGCTTGATGATCTTTTCCACGAACGAATGGGCTCTCCGTCGCTTCAAGAATTTGTCACGCTATGCATGCTGTTTCATCAACGAGCATCAGCATGCTTGGAAGAAGCCATGAAAAACACCGGACAGAGCCACGGCGAGATCATCGAGGCCGCCCGTGTCTACGAAGCCCGCGAGCGCCAAAACCAGATCACCGACGATCTGGTCGAACCGAGATTCGAGGACCTGCCACCTCAGGAGCTTGCTGCCAGCACTGACAGGAACCGTGACATGGAGTCCGAGACCCCGGACGAGTGACGGTCTATAGAGTTGGGTGAACCGAAAGGAAAGGAATCAAAGTCATGAGCGAGGAATTCGACCCTGATAACAGAGGGCAGGTGATCCTCTACCGCGCCAATGGGGTGAACGTGCCGGTCGAGGTCACGTACTGGCGGCGGACGTTCTGGATGCCGCAGAAGAACATCGCGCGACTATTCGGCGTGAACGTGCCCGCGGTATCCAAACATCTGGCGAACATCTACGCTGAAGGCGAGTTGGCCGAATCGGCAACTATGTCGGAAATGGAAATAGTTCGAAACGAAGGCGGCAGAACGGTTCGCCGCACCATCCGCTTCTACAGCCTGGACGCGATCATCGCCGTCGGATACAGGGTCAGCAGCCCGCAGGCCACGGCCTTCCGCCAATGGGCGACCAGCGTGCTGCACGAATACATGATCAAGGGCTTCGCTCTCAACGACGACATGCTCAAGAACGGCAACACGTTCGGCGAGGACTACTTCAAGGAGCTCCTCGCCCGAGTACGGGAGATCCGCACCAGCGAGAAACGCCTCTACCAGCAGGTGCTCGCCATATTCCAGGAGATCTGCACCGACTACGACAAGGACAGCGGCATCGCGCGCGAGTTCTACCAGAACATGCAGAACAGGTTCCACTACGCCGCCCACGGGCACACCGCGCCGGAGATCATCACCCAACGCGTCGACGCCACGAAACCGCACATGGGACTGACCACATGGCATGGCTCCCCCAACGGGCGAATCCACAAATCCGATGTGACCGTCGCCAAGAACTACCTGGACGAGAACGAGCTGACGCGGCTCAACCGTCTCACCAGCGGCTTCCTCGACATGATCGAGAACAGGGTCGCGGCGCGACTGACCACCACCATGCCGGAATTCATCCAACTCGTAAGCCAATACATCCAGCTTTCGGGAGGCGCGACGCTCACCGGCAAAGGCACCGTGACCCGCAAGCAGGCGGACAGGAAGGCCGCCGAGGAATATGCGAAGTTCAACGCGGCGCAACCATACGACTTCGAGGAATTCGCCAAGGGCATCGACGGAGGCCGCCACGACGGAATCGGCAGATGAGACAGCCGGCGAGGAGGCAAGTCCGGCCCCAGGGGCAAAGGAATTCTCGACCCGAAGTCTTACTCCCATTCGGGAACCCAGCCGTCATCCACATAGGACGGCCCTGCGCACAACAGCCTACGCCATGCAAAAGGGGTCACGGCAAACGGGTAGTCTGAGCATCGACAGTACCCAGCACGCGAGCGCCTTCGGCGCGGCGAACCAGGCTGGGTCGTTTCATATCACCGGCGGATGCAGCCTGGATTCCTTCCTCGACCGTGCAGGGAGGGAGCATATCCGCGTCATCGAGCAGCCGCTGCCGAATGGGCTGTGCGGCGCATGGCATGAGGCGAGCCGCACGATATTCCTCCACGACAGGCTCAGCCAACGCCAGCGCCGCTGCACATTGTGCCACGAACTCATCCATGCCAGACACCACGACCCCGGATGCGGCAGCCAATACGGAGTCAGATGCGAGCGCCGTTGCCGTAGGGAGACGGCGTTGGCGTTGATATCGCCGGTGGATTACGGCATGGCCGAGACGGTGTACGAGGGCAATACGTGGATGATGGCCGTGGAATTGGGAGTCACCATCCAGGTGTTGGAGGATTACCGTCAGCTGCTGTACGATTCCGGCGTGTGCGTGCAATGAAAAAGGCCCGGCGTCCGCATGGCCGCGAGCGCCGGGGTTTGGTTTATTTGGCCTGAAGTGTTTACGACTTGTGTTTTTCGCCTTTAGTGTCGCGGTGTCTGTCGTGGAACGGGAAGAGGCTGCGTGCGATGACCCAGAGGATGCCGATGATCTCCACGATCGTCGATGACAGCCATGTAATCAGCACTTCGGTCGGCACGTACTGTTTCAGCACAAGCATGGTGACAATGTACGCGACGATGGTCGTATTCGTTATCACGAGCTGTGTCAGCACGAACCATAGTGACCAGGTCGCCACTTCCTTGCGCAGCTGGTTCTCTTGTTCGCGTCTCGTGTTTTTCGCATCGAGTTTGCGGAGAGCGGCGTTCTCTCTCCGTCGGGCGTTGAATGATGAGGCTGTACCTGTGGCCTCATCTGCGGAACCATCGACTCCTTCCCCGCCGTCGGGTGCGGAACCGTGCGCGACCGGCACATGCGAGGTGGCGGCCGACGCCCTGTTGAACATGGCCAGCGCCTCATCGGTTTCGCTGGATGCCTGTTCGGTTTGGCTCATTGCAACCCCAGGGTGGCTATTCTCACGTCCATGGATCGTCGGGAGACACCGAACATCTCGGCCAGCTCGTCGCGGGTGCGCCCTTCACCCCAATGGCGTCTGACTATCGCGGCAGGCATCAGGAGCGCGGCGGCAAAACGATTCGCCCAGATCTCCTCGGGATCGATTCCCTTGGACGAAGTGTCGTCGCGGCTCTCCACCCTTCCGAGCACGGCATCGTCCGGCGTGTTCTGGTATTTATGGACCCAGTGACCTATCTCATGGGCTGTGGTGAACCGCTGACGCTGCGGCGAAGCATACGCATCGGAGACCGCCTTGAACGGCTCGCCGGACTTGTCTTTGACGAGCAGGCCGTCAACGTTTGGATCCAGCATGAGCTTCTGCGGCTGGATGCCCAGTAGCTCTGCCACGCGTGACGGATCCACGGGAAGGTTGAGGTAACCGTTAGGCGCGACTGTCTTCAGTAGCGTCTCCGTCGCCGCTGCAGCCGGCGTGGACAGATTATCGATGGTAATCTTCGACATCGGCACCTCCTCGCTTCAGTCTTCAATCTACCGATGAGCGCGGGGTGTGTCAATACTCTTTCGTGTTGCGGAAAAGCCGTCGCCGTCCGTCACTGGCCGTCGCGGAGGTCTGGCAGGGCGGCGTCGAGCGTTTCGGCGAGCCGCCGTTCCCTCCAATGCGTGTACACGCTGGTGGTGTGGATGTCGGTGTGGCCCATGATGGCGGTGCGCTCCTCGTCGCTCGCGCCGGCGGCGGCGAGTTCGGTGGCGAGCCAGTGGCGCGCGCTGTAGATGTCGACGTACGGCAGTCCCGCCATCTTCAGGGCGCGGCGCCAACGCTTCTCCTCGTTGTCCCGTCTGATGGGATGGCCGTAAAGATTGGTGAACACCAATCCATGGGACGGCACGCCCCATTTGACGATATGCGCCCAAAGCCGGTCCCAAAGCCCCTGCGGAATGGGAACCGTCCGCACGCCTTTGGCGGTCTTCGGTTTGGTCAGCCAGATCGCCCCATCCAGATGCTCGGCTTCCATCCAATCCGGGATCGTAGCGCCGGCTGGTATCGGCTTGGCCTGCTGGCACACGTTGATGACGGGGATCCCATGATGCAGTTCCAGCTGGTAGGGCATCAGGCCATACCTCTCCCCCGGCCGCATGCCCGTGGTGAAGGCGAGTTCGAACATGAGTGCCCACTTCTCACGCTCGTCCGGACTGTCGAACACGGCGACCGCCGGATCGGGCTCGGCGAGCGCGGCCTCGATGACCTTCGCTGGGTCGGCGACGTCGAGGATGGGGCGTTCGTACCGGTCCTCCGGCATTCGTCCGACGTTTTCCATCGGGTCGTCGGCGATGAGTCCATCCCGTTTCGCGGTTCGGAGCATGGCGCCGAGGACTGCGAGATAGGTGTTGACGGTCTTGCTTTTGCGTGTGCGGCGCAGTCTCCTGCACATTCCGTTGATGTCGTTGGCGGTGAGCCGGTTGAGGCGTATGTCGCCGATGATGGCGTTCATGGTGCGCATCCAGCTGGATTCGTTGCGCCATGTGGTGGGATTGATGGCCGCCCGGTGCTCCTCCATCCACCGTTCGAAGTAGTCAGCGGTTTTCGGGCCGTCCTTGCTGGGGAGTCTTCCGTCCCGTTCCCATTCCGCTATCTTCGCCTGGAAGCGGGCGCGTGCCTCGCTTTTCACCATGCCCGTGGCTTCGATCGGCGGGCGTCTGCGTCCGGTCGTCGGGTCGGTTCCCATGTCCTTGCGGAAGTGCCATCGTCCTTTGGAGTCCTGGAACACGCTTCCGGATCCTCCGGTCCTTCTGTTTTTCGTCTTGCCCGCCATGACTGTCCTCCCGTGTCAGGGAGTCCACTCTAAATCACACTCTAAGTGGGCGTAAAACGACGTTTCCAGCCGGAAAACTAGTATCAGCGTCACGCGCGCACGACGCCATACAAGCCTTACTGCCGTCTACGTTTCCGCAGTATTCCAACGGTTCAGCGCCACTCCTGCGCAAGGTGGCGCGTATCAACGGTGGTTATAACACAAGCCGGCCGTCACCATTCGCGAGAGAGACCGGCCGGCAAAAAGGCGTCATCCCTAGTCGAAGTCCTTGGGACTGAGCACGGCGAGCAGCTCGGCGTCGTGTACCTGCCAGCGGCTGAACGGCTGATCGGAGCCAAACACCACCACGGAGGCGGTGGACATGCCCAGGTTGAGCAGATCCAGCTTGACCATGTCCGAATCCGAGGAGGCGAGCCACTGGCAGCTCACCGAAACGGTCGGCTCATGGCCGAGGACCATCAGGACCCGGGTCTTGTCCTTGGCGTTGGCGAGCTCGTCGAATACGGACTGCATGCCGCCGTCGTACAGGGCCTGACGGTATTCGACCTTGGGATGGTCGCCGAACACCTTGAGCATTCTCTCCAGCGTCTGCCGGGCGCGGACCGCGCCGGAGCACGCGACGCGGTCGGGCAGCAGTTTCATGCCGACGAGCCCCTTGGCGACGATCTTCGCCTGCTTCTCGCCCTTGTCGGTTATCTCGCGGTCATGGTCGCCCTTGTCGTTGAACGGTTCCGCCTTCGCGTGCCGCATGACCAGCAGCACGTGGGAATAGTTCTTCGCCTTTTTCTCGACCTTGCTGAGATTCACGCCCATTCTTCAGGACCTTTCCGTACGACGTCACTGCCTCCATTGTGGCAGACGAGGGGCGCTCGACTTCCCGTCATCACCAAATCATTGCCTGCCGTTAAGATTCGCCGCGCCTGATTGGGCTGTCAGATCGCCGTCGCCTCGCCTTGCTTGCAGGCCTGGTCGTCCTGCGACAGTCGGGACGTCTGCAGGTCGAGGTCGCGCAGCACCTTGCGCAGCTTGTGGTCCGAAATGTCGCGCAGCTCCAGATCGTCCAGCTGGGCCTCGCGCTGTTCGGGGGTGAGCGAATCGATGTCAGTGGTCGTATCCTTGGTGGCGCGGTCGCGTTTGCGCAGGGCCGCGAACCCCTCCGCCATCGCGCGGGAGACCACAAGGAAGCCGGTGTGGCCGATCATCGCATGGTCCGGCCGCACGGCGAGCCCCTGCGCCTTCCACGTGCGTTCCAGCGTCTCCTGGATGGCGGGATCGGTCCAATGGCCGGCTTCGCGCAGAGCCTCGACGAGTCGGCTCATTTGCGTGGTGGTGGTGATGTAGGCGATGAGGACGCCGCCGGGCGCGATGACCCGGTACGCCTGTTCGAGCCTGTTCCACGGGTCGAGCATGTCGAGCACGATGCGGTCGAAGGAGTGCTCCGGCAGGCCGGCCGCGACCGAGTCGAAGTCGCCGGTCTTGAGATCCCACCACCGCGGGCGTTCGCCGTAATACAGCGTGGCGTTCGCGTCGGCCACACGGGCGAATTCGGGTCGCAGCTCGATGGTGGTCAGGTGGCCGGACTCCCCCACCGCATCCAGCAGGTTGACGCTCATCGCGCCCGATCCGGCACCAGATTCGAGCACGTTGAGGCCGCTTCGGATGTCGCCGAGCTGGATGACCTGCGCGATGTCCTTCGGGTACATGATCTGGGCGCCGCGCGGCATGGAGAGCACGTAGTCGGCGAGACGGGGGCGCATGACCGCATACTGCCAGCCGCCGATCGCACGGGTCGCCTTCCACGGCTTGTTCCGGTCGCGTTCGGGATGGTCCGCATTGACCTGAGCCTCGCGCTTGGCGGTGACGGTGGTGACGACCACGCCCTCGGTGCGGCCTATCACGTCGTCGTGCAGAATGATCCCGTGCTCGGTCTGGGTGACGCCACCGGCGGTCAGCTGGTCGGTGATCTTCTTGCCCTTGCGGTCGGTGAATTGGATCTTCTCGCCTGCGACGATCGGCCCGCGTCTCGGGTTCATGGCATCTCCTTGGGGTGAGTTTCTGAGCTGTACACAGTTTAGCGTACCCGCGCGCTGCGTTCCGGATGCGACGTGCATCACGTTTTTTGAGCGCGAAAAGTGTAGTGGTGCCTCACCGGGGGT
>OAWD01000267.1_pt1 | contig 43191 bp, 43 predicted proteins | sample 1495361 | NCBI WGS metagenome assembly OAWD01 (sample SAMEA2580130, study PRJEB22360) | human gut metagenome | biome: human gut; feature: human-associated habitat; material: faeces | place: Denmark | collected 2008/2010 | reverse complement strand
AAAACAAATAATCCGAACCCATCTCCGATTAAGAAGATTTGGTTCGGATTATATTGGTTTGGTGCCGGTAGTGGGACTCGAACCCACACGATGTTGCCATCAACGGATTTTGAATCCGTCACGTCTACCAATTCCATCATACCGGCAACGGGACTGCAAAATATTATACACGACATTGAAGCGATTGGCAAGTCTTTTCGATGGAGGAAAATCAGAAAATAATCGGTTATTTAACATACCATTTCCGGTAAAGATGTGCTATGATAATCTTGATTTTATAACTTATCCCATGGAGGGGTTCCGACGATGAAAAAATGCAGGCTGCTTTTGGCGGCGGGGCTGCTGATGTTTCTGACCGGCTGTTTTTCCCAGTCGGTGGAGGAATTCTACGCGCCTCCCAAGGCGCCCGACGATTATCTGAAGCTGGACAATGAGATCAACAAGGTGCTCACGCAAGGGGGCGAGTACGCCGCGCCCCTCAGCGGGGAGCTGACCCAGAAGGTGCAGCTTCAGGATTTGGACGGGGATGGCGTACAGGAGGCTATTGCCTTTTTCCGGGTGAGTGCGGACGAGCGGCCGCTGAAGATCTACATCTACCGCCAAGTGGGGGAGAACTACGAGGTGGCGGCCGTGATTGAGGGCTCAGGAAATGCGATTGACTCCATCTACTATGAGAACCTTGACGACAGCCCCTCCAAGGAGCTCATCGTGGACTGGGAGACAGCGGGGCAGAGGCACTCCCTGGCGGCTTACTCCATCGACCGTTATGAGGTGCTTGAGTTGATGCGCACCGACCACGCCGGCTTCCAGATTTATGACGTTGACGGGGATGGGCAGAAGGAAATCCTCGTGCTCCAGATGGCGGCAGGGGAAGTGGGCCAGGCAGAGAGCTTTGTCAACAGCGCGCCGGGCAGCCGGGTGGAGGTCTATAACTTCCGGGATGGTATCCTGGAGCTGGACGCCTCCGCACCACTGTCCAACGGGGTGGAGAAGCTGGTCAGCATGAAGACGGGCTATCTCCAGAACATGGCGCCGGCGCTGTTTGTCACCTCCACCTACGCCGAAAACGGGCAGATCACCGACATTTTCGCCTGGAAAAACGGGGGGCTGGAGAATGTGACCCTGGAGCCGGACACCGGCGAGAGCGACAGTACCATCCGGTGGTCCACCGAGGTGGAGAGCACGAAGGTATCCTATACCGACATCAACCACGACGGCATACTGGAGCTGCCATCCGCCTATGCGCTCCCCGATCCCAACAATGTGGGGACGGCCCCCAACTTCTGGGCCATCCGCTGGTGGCAGTACGACATCAACGGGGTTTCTCATCTGGTATATACCACCTACCACAACAGCCGGGACGGCTGGTACTTTGTTCTGCCCGAGGCGTGGTCGGGGAAGGTGACGCTCTCCCGCAGCGACTTGGCGGGCGGCGGCGAGCGGGCCGTAATCTTTTCTTACTGGGAGGGAAGCGCGGACACAGCGCCGGTGCCGTTCCTGGTCATCTACAAGCTGACCGGCGACAACCGCGTAATGCGGGCCAACATGGCCGACCGCTTTCTCCTGCCCAACACCGGGGAGGAGAAGGAGACCATTTATGCCGCGCGCCTGATCGAGAGTGGTTGGGACTGCGGCTTGGACGAGGAGGGCGTAAAGGCCAATTTCGCCCTAATTACCAGCGATTAGCGCCCACGGCGGACGCCTGTGTGCGAAAGGAGGAAACGGGATGAAAAAGGTACTGGTGCTGGAGGATGAGGCGAACATCCGCAGCTTTGTGGTCATCAACCTTAAGCGGGCCGGCTATGAGGCCATCGAGGCCGAGACCGGGGAGGAGGCGCTGGCCCAGCTCAAGCGCAACCCGGACATCAAGGTGGCGCTGCTGGACATCATGCTGCCCGACATGGACGGATTTGAGGTCTGCCGCCGTATCCGGGCGGGGGACAACAACATCGGCATTATCATGCTTACCGCCCGCACGCAGGAGATGGACAAGGTGACCGGGCTGATGACCGGGGCGGACGACTATGTGACCAAGCCCTTCTCTCCGGCGGAGCTCACCGCCCGCATCGATGCCCTCTACCGCCGTACCGGCGGAGGGGACCCGGTGGATACCGGCGAGATCAGCCAGCCGCCTTTCCTGCTGAACACCCGCAACCGTACCCTGGAGAAAAACGGACAGCGGGTCAAGCTTACACAGGTGGAGTACTCCATCATAAAGCTGTTTATGGACAACCCGGGAAAAGCCCTCTCCCGGGAGGAAATTCTCGACTCGGTGTGGGGACGGGACTACTTCGGCGAGCTGAAGATCGTGGACGTAAACATCCGACGCCTGCGCATTAAAATCGAAGACGACCCCACAAATCCTGCTTATATCACCACCGTGTGGGGATACGGGTATAAGTGGGGCTTTTAGCCAGAGGCGGACGGGGCGTCTTCGATGGGCCCCGCCCTGGGGCGGGGCGGCGCGGAGCGCCGTACAAGCGTTTTTGCCGGAGGCAAAAGCCTTGGCCCGGGGCAATTCACTTGCCCCGGGCAGAGGGAAAAGAGGGGTCCCCGCAAAGCTCTGCTTTGCGGGGCATGACGACCCCACAAATCCTGCTTATATCACCACCGTGTGGGGATACGGGTATAAGTGGGGCTTTTAGCCAGAGGCGGACGGGGCGTCTTCGATGGGCCCCGCCCTGGGGCGGGGCGGCGCGGAGCGCCGTACAAGCGTTTTTGCCGGAGGCAAAAGCCTTGGCCCGGGGCAATTCACTTGCCCCGGGCAGAGGGAAAAGAGGGGTCCCCGCAAAGCTCTGCTTTGCGGGGCATGACGATCCCACAAATCCTGCTTATATCACCACCGTGTGGGGCTATGGATATAAGTGGGGCTTTTAATGCCGGCCGGGTGGCCGGGATCTAGAACCAAACCCAGGTGGTGACAACAAGATCCATGAAGAAAATCACAGGTATCCGAAAGCGGTGGATGGTGAACTCCATCAGTGTGGTGCTGTTTATCGTGCTGCTGGCGGTGGCGGCCTTCTCCGCCGCGATGGGGAGCTACTACTATTCCACCCTGAGTGAGTCTCTCAAGCAGAAGGCGGAAAACGCCATCAGCAGCTTTGACTACTACCGCACAGAAGCCGAGTATTACGACAATGCCCGGGCGGTGGTGGCCGGGGAACCCAACAGCGACAAGCTGGAGGTAGAGTATCTGGACGCCGACGGCCAGATCCGCTTTTCCAGCTCCGACCTGACGGCCTTTCGCTCCCCCGGAACGCCGGACATTGCCGAGGCCATCAGCATGAAGCGCACCAAGGTGTGGATCGGCGCCGACCCCAGCACCGGCGAGCACATCATGGCCGCCTCCAGCCCCCTGATGATCGACGGGGAGGTGGTTGGGGTCATGCGGTATGTCACCTCCCTGAATAAGGTGGACAAGCAGATTATCATCATCGTGGCCATCGCCCTGGGCATCGGTCTGGGTATCCTGGGCATGGTGTACTTCTCCAACCTCTACTTCATCCGCTCCATCGTAGACCCGGTGGCGGGCATCACGGAAACCGCCAAGCGCATCGCCGCGGGCTCCTACGGCGTACAGATTGAGAAACGCTATGATGACGAAATCGGCGCCCTCACCGACACCATCAACGACATGTCGCTGAAGATCAACCAGAGCGAAAAGATGAAAAACGAGTTTATATCGTCAGTGTCCCATGAACTGCGTACTCCCCTGACCGCGATCAATGGCTGGGCGGAAACCATCATGAACGGCGAGGTGCGGGACGCGGGAGATGTGAAGAAGGGGATGGGGATCATCGTCTCCGAGGCGCGGCGGCTGACCAACATGGTGGAGGAGCTGCTGGAGTTCTCCCGCATCCAGGACGGCCGCTTCACCCTGTCAGTGGAGCCCATGGACATCAAGGCGGAACTGGAGGATGCGGTCTACACCTACCGGGAGTTCTTCCGGCGGGAGGGCATTGAACTCAACCACTTCGACTGCGACGAGGAGTTTCCGCCCATCGCGGGGGACCCGGAGCGGCTGCGGCAGGTGTTCTGCAACCTGTTGGACAACGCCGCCAAGCACGGCGGCTCGGGCAAGCGCATTGATACCGCTATCGCCCGGGACGAGGACCAGGTGGTTATCACCATCCGGGACTACGGCCCCGGTATCCCGGCCGAGGAGCTGCCCCACGTGAAGTACAAGTTCTATAAGGGGTCCTCCAAGGCGAGGGGTTCCGGCATTGGACTGGCGGTGTGCGACGAGATTATTACCCGCCACGAGGGTACCCTGGATATTGACAACGCCGAGGGGGGAGGGTGCATTGTAACCATCCATTTGCCAATCCGAGCTCAGGCGGTAATCGAACAAAAGTTCTAAAAATCAAACCCGCGCCCCTTGCAATCGGGGCGCGGGTTTGGTACAATAGACGAAACGATTGAATCCAATTAGTTAAGGAGAACAGTGTACGAATGCCAAATGAAACAAAGCAATCCTGCGCCACAGCCTACAAGACCATGATCGGCGGACAGGCACTCATTGAGGGAATTATGATGCTGGGACCGGAGAAGAAGGCCGTTGTGGTGCGCAAGCCGGACGGCGGGTTGGAGGAGCAGGTGGAGGAGCGGGTGCTCATCAAGGACAAGCACCCCGCCCTGGGCCTGCCGCTGCTCCGGGGTGTCTTCAATTTCTGCTCCTCCCTGGCCAACGGCGTCAAGGCGTTGATGTACTCGGCTTCCTTTTTCCCGGAGGACGAGGAGGAGCCGGAGGAGCCCTCCCGGTTCGAGCTCTGGCTGGACAGACACCTGGGCAGCGAGAAGGCCGCCTCCTTTTTTATCACCGTGGCGGTGGTGCTGGGCATCGTTTTCTCCGTGGGGCTGTTCATCCTGCTGCCCACCGCCCTCACCGGACTGGTGGGCCTGGCCGTTCCCCTGCCCATGTGGCTGCGCAACCTGCTGGAAGGCGTGGTGCGTATCGTCATCTTCATGGGCTATCTGATGCTCTGTTCCCATATGAAGGACATCCGCCGGGTGTTCCAGTACCACGGCGCGGAGCACAAGACCATCTTCTGCTATGAACACGGCCTGCCCCTGACGGTGGAGAACGTGCGTATTCAGCCACGCCACCACCCCCGCTGCGGAACCAGCTTCCTCTTTGTGGTGATTGTGGTGAGTATCCTGCTGTCCAGCGTGCTGTTCTCCTTTGTGGAGGTGACAAACACGTTTGCGAGGATGGGGCTGCACCTGCTGCTGTTGCCGGTGATTGTCAGCCTGACCTATGAGCTGAACCGTGTGGTGGGGCGCTACGACAACCGGCTCACCCGGCTGGTGTCCGCTCCCGGCATGTGGCTCCAGAACTGGACCACCTTTGAGCCGGACGACTCCATGATCGAGGTGGGCATCCGGGCATTTACACTGGTGCTGCCGGAGGAGAAGGGGAAGGATCAGTGGTAAAGGGGATCGGCGGGATGAGGCACCAGCAGAAATAAAACCGCTGTGCCGCCCAGACGGCAGAGCCCACGTGAGGCGATGCATAGTTGTCCCATGAAGAAAATGGGGGGATAACCGCCTGGTATTCCCCTGGAGAGAGGAAATTAGAGAGAGACAGAGGAGTGGTTTCTGTATGGCGGCCACGTACAACAACCTCTACCTGGATGCCCGCAAGCGGCTGAGAGAGGCCGGCGTGGAGGGCGCCCAGCTGGAGGCGCGGGAGCTGGTCTGCTGTGCGGCCGGCAAGAGCCGGGAGCAGTTTTACCGGGATATGGCCCTTTATGCCTCCGACCCGGTGGAGGAGAAGCTGGCGGAGCTGCTGGAGCGGCGGCTGGCCGGGGAGCCGGTGGCCTACCTCATCGGGGAGTGGGAGTTCTATGGCCTGGGCCTGGATATCACCCCCGACGTGCTGATCCCCCGGATGGACACCGAGGTGCTGGCCGAGCGGGCCATCCTGCTGGCCCGGGCCGCCGGAGAGGGGGCGAGGGTGCTGGATTTGTGCGCCGGGAGCGGCTGCGTGGGTCTGGCGGTGGCCGCCAACGTGCCAGGCTGCCGGGTGGTGCTGGCCGATGTGAGCGAGGCGGCCCTCCGGCTGTGCAAGCAGAATGTCCGCCGCAACGAGCTCAACGCCCGGGTGACCTGCGTTCAGGCCGACGCCCTGGAGCCGCCCGACGCGGCCCTGTGGGATTTCGACGTGATCGCCTGCAACCCGCCCTATATCCCCACCGGGGATATCGCGGAGCTGGACGTGAGCGTGCGGGACTACGAGCCCCGCTCCGCCCTGGACGGCGGGGCCGACGGACTGGACTTTTACCGGGCCATCGCCGCCCAGTGGGGGGCCGCCCTGCGGCTGGGCGGAGCCCTGCTGTTTGAGGTGGGCATCGGCCAAGCCGGCGACGTGGGGGCCATTCTGGCCCAAAATCAGTTTGAGCAGATTCAGACCTTCCAGGACACCCAGGGCATCGGCCGGGTGGTGGAGGGCGTTTTGAATTCATAAGGGCGGGCAGCGGCCCGCCCGCCGTGAGAGGAGAAGTACACACATGGCAGACAAGAAGAAGGCCGCGGTGGAATCCGCCGCCCCCGCCGCCGATAAGAAGAAGGCCCTGGAGACCGCCATGGCCCAGATCGAGAAGGCCTACGGCAAGGGTTCCATCATGCGCCTGGGCGACAACGCCGACATCGTGGTGGAGGCCATCCCCACCGGCTCCCTGTCCCTGGATCTGGCCCTGGGCATCGGCGGCGTCCCCCGGGGGCGCATCATCGAAATCTACGGCCCCGAGTCCTCCGGTAAGACCACCCTGGCCCTCCACATCGTGGCCGAGGCCCAGAAGCGGGGCGGCGAGGTGGCCTTCATCGACGCCGAGCACGCCCTGGATCCCTACTATGCCCGGGCCCTGGGGGTGGACATTGACTCCATGCTGATCTCCCAGCCCGACACCGGCGAGCAGGGCCTGGAGATCTGCGAGGCCCTGGTGCGCTCCGGCGCCATCGACGTGGTGGTGGTGGACTCCGTGGCCGCCCTCACACCCCGGGCCGAGATCGAGGGCGACATGGGCGACTCCCACGTGGGCCTGCTGGCCCGCCTCATGAGCCAGGCCCTGCGCAAGCTGGCCGGCTCCATCGCCAAGACCAACTGCGTGGTCATCTTCATCAACCAGCTCCGCGAAAAGGTAGGCGTGATGTACGGCAACCCGGAGGTCACCACCGGCGGCCGGGCGCTGAAGTTCTATGCCTCCGTCCGCATTGACGTGCGGCGCATCGAGTCGCTGAAAAGCGGCTCGGAGATCATTGGCAACCGCACCCGGGCCAAAGTGGTCAAGAACAAGGTCTCTCCTCCCTTCAAGGAGGCGGAGTTCGATATCATGTACGGCGAGGGTATCTCTAAGATCGGCGAGATCCTGGATCTGGGCGCCAAGCTGGATCTGGTGCAGAAATCCGGCTCCTGGTTCGCCATGGGGGAGACCCGCCTGGGCCAGGGCCGGGACGCGGCCAAGCAGTACCTCAAGGACAATCCGGAGGTGTGCGACAAGCTGGAGGCCGACATCCGCCGCAACGCCTACAAGCTTATGAGCAGCCAGGCCCGGGCCGCGGCCAAGGCCGCAGGCCGGGCGGTGGACATCTCCGCCGAGGACTTCGAGGATGCGGATTCGTAAGCTGGCCCCCTCCGGCCGGGTGGAGGGCCGCTGGCTCTGCCACCTGGAGGACGGAACCATCCTCCGATTGGGGGAGAGTGAGGTGGTGGCCTTCGGCCTGGGCACCGGAAAGGAGCTGAGCGGGGCGGAGCTGTCCGCCTTGACCGAGGCCGCCCGCGCCGCCCAGGTGCGGGAGAAGGCGGTGGAGCTGCTGTCCGCCCGCCCCCTCTCCCGGAAGGAGCTGGTGGAAAAGCTCACCGTCCGCCCCCGGACCGGGGAGAAGGAGCCCCTCTGCGGCCGGGAGGCCGCCGAGGCGGCGGCCGACTGGCTGGAGGGGCTGGGCTATCTGGACGACGGGCAGTATGCCCGCGCGGTGGCGGAGCACTGTGCTGCCAAGGGCTACGGTCCCGGCCGCATCCGGGAGGAGCTCTACCGCCGGGGAGTGCCGCGGGACTGCTGGGACGGCGCTCTGGAGGGGCTGTCCGGCCCGGAGGAGGCCATCGACGCCTTTTTGCAGAAGAAGCTGCGGGGGGCGGAGCTCTCCGACCCCAAGGTGCGCCGGCGGGCAGCCGACGCTCTGGCCCGCCGGGGCTACCGCTGGGAGGACATCAGTGCCGGCCTGCGCCGCTATGGTGCGGAGCCGGAGGAATGGTAGGAAGAACGCGGCGGACCGCCGCATGTGAGAAAGGAGCAGACCATGGACACGATGGAAGCCCTGCTGACCCGCCGCAGCATCCGGAAGTACAGGCCGGAGCCGGTCCCTGTGGAGGATTTGAAGGAGATTCTGGCCGCCGGGGCCACCGCCCCCTCCGCCGTCAATATGCAGCACTGGTATTTTGTGGCCGTGCAGGACCCCGCCGCGCTGGAGGAGGTCAAGGCCATCATGGGCGGCGTGGTGGAGAAATTCCAGCCTGTGCTGGAGGAGCGCTTTTCCCGCCACCCGGAGCAGATCGGCATCACCAACCGCTTCCTGTCCACCCTGGGCGGGGCGCCGGTGTGCCTGCTGGTTTTCATGCTCAAGCCGGACTATCCCGACCGGGACGGAGCCATGCAGAGCGTGTCCGCCGCCATCGAGAACGTGCTGCTGGCGGCCTGGGCCAAGGGCATCGGCTCCTGCTGGCTGTCCGCGCCCCAGCGTATGGGCTTCGGCCCTGCGTTCCAGCGCCGCTTCGCCCCCGACAAGGGGGAGTTCGTGGCAGCGGTCACCCTGGGCTACCCCGACCAGCAGCCCAAAATGCCGCCCCGGCGGGACGGCCGCTATCTGATCGTATAAGGAGAAGTTTTCATTGAAGGTTGCATTTGTATCCCTGGGCTGCGCCAAGAATCTGGTGAACACCGAGCAGATGATGGCACTGGTCCGAAGCGCTGGGCATGAGATCACCGCCCAGCCCGAGGGGGCGGACGCGGCGGTGCTCAACACCTGCGGCTTTATCGACTCCGCCAAGAGCGAGGCCATTCAGAATATCCTGGAGCTGGCCGAGCTGAAAAAGGAGGGGAAGCTGGGCAAGCTGCTGGTCACCGGCTGCCTGTCCCAGCGCTATCAGGACGAGCTGATGGAGGAGCTGCCCGAGGTGGACGGCGTCATGGGCACCGGCAGCTACACCGAGATCGTCCCCGCCCTGGAGGAGCTGATGGCCGGGGGCACACCCCACCGCTTCGGGGATATCGACCACACGGAGGAGGACGGAGCGCGCATCCCCGCCACCCCCTCCTACACCGCCTACCTGAAGATCGCCGAGGGCTGCGACCATCGGTGCGCCTTCTGTATCATTCCCAAGCTGCGGGGCCGCTACCGCAGCCGTACCATGGAGTCCCTGCTGGCGGAGGCCAAGACCCTGGCCGACGCCGGGGTGAAGGAGCTCATCGTCATCGCCCAGGACATCACCCGCTACGGCATCGACCTCTACCACAAGCGGATGCTGGGGGCGCTGCTCACCGAGCTGTGCAAGCTGCCCTTTCACTGGATTCGCCTGCACTACCTGTACCCCGACGATCTGGACGACGCCCTCATCGACGTCATCGCCCGTGAACCTAAGGTGCTCAACTACATCGACATCCCCCTCCAGCACATCAACGACGGCATTCTGAAGCGCATGTGCCGCCGCTCCACCAAGGCGGAGATCCTCGCCCTGCTGGCCAAGCTGCGGGACCGCCTGCCTGGTCTGGTGCTGCGCACCTCCCTGATCTGCGGCCTGCCCGGCGAGGGGAAGGCGGAGTTTGAGGAGCTGTGCGAGTTTCTGCGGGAGGCCCGTATCGAGCGGGCGGGCATCTTCCAGTTCTCACCGGAGGAGGGCACCCCCGCCGCCGAGATGGGGGATCAGGTGGACGCCGCCACCGCCGAGCGCCGGGTGGAGCTGGTGGTGGAGCTTCAGTCCCGGGTGATGGACGCCTTCAACGGGGAGCGCCTGGGCGAGTGCCTGGAGGTGCTGTGCGAGGGCTTTGATGCCGAGATGGGCTGCTATGTGGGCCGCACCTATGCCGACTCCCCCGACGTGGACGGCAAGGTGTACTTCACCGCCGGCGGCCTGGTGCCCGCCGGGGCGTTCGTCTGGGTGCGCATCACCGGCACCAGCGACGGGGATCTCACCGGCGAGATAGAGGAGTGAAGCAATGAATACCGCCAATAAGCTGACCATGCTCCGGGTGGCGCTGATCCCGGTGTTCCTGATTCTGCTCTATCTCCGCTTCCCCTTCCACATGTATTTCGCCCTCACGGTCTTTATTCTGGCCAGCGTAACCGATTTTGTGGACGGCTACATCGCCCGCCACTACAACCAGGTCACCGACTTTGGCAAGTTTATGGACCCTCTGGCCGACAAGGTGCTGGTCATGGCCGCCCTGCTCTGGTTCGTAGAGGCGGGCCGCTTGCCCGCCTGGGTGCTTCTGGTGGTCATCGTGCGGGAGTTCGCCGTCACTGCCCTGCGGCTCATCGCCGTGGAGCGGGGGCGGGTAATCGCCGCCGCCTGGTCGGGCAAGGTCAAGACGGCCTCCACCATGGTGTGCATCTGCCTGATGCTGCTCATTGCCCGGCCTGCGCTGGATCTGGTGTGCGCGGCGGTGATCCTGGTCACCACTGTCTACTCGGGCGCGGAGTATTTTGTGAAGAACAAAGATGTGGTGGACTGGAGTAACCTGTAATGCTGGATTTTACGAAAGAGCTTTGCCCCGACCGGCCGCTGATCCACCCAACCTCCCAGACGAAAAACTGCCGGTTCGGCCGCTATGTGGAGATCGGCGACCACTGTGTGCTGGAGGAGACCGAGGTGGGGGACTACACCTACTGCTTCGGCTCCAACGACATCATCTATACCGCCCTGGGCAAGTTCAACTCCATTGCCACCGGCGTGCGCATCAACCCGGTGCAGCACCCGGCCAAAATCCGGGCGGCGGCCCACCACTTTACCTACCGCTGCTCCCACTACGGGCTGGGGCCGGATGACGCGGCTTTGATCGACTGGCGGAGGCAGAACCACCGGGTGGTCACCGGAAACGACGTGTGGCTGGGGCACAACGCGGTGCTCATGGGCGGCGTCACCCTGGGCGACGGCGCGGTGGTGGGCGCGGGGGCCGTGGTGACCCATGACGTGGCGCCCTACGAGATCGTGGGCGGAGTACCCGCCCGGCACATCGGCTGGCGCTACCCGCCCGAGCTGATTGCGGCCATGGAGCGCATCCGCTGGTGGGACTGGAGCCACGACATGCTGAGGGAGCGCCTGCGGGACTTTGACGACGCGGCGGCCTTCTGCCGGAAGTTTGACCCGCAATAAAAAACGAGGGCCCGTTGCTTTCATCCAGAAAGCAACGGGCCCTTGCATTAAAAGACCTGCTGGAATAGATTGAACAGGAACGTTAGCAGGGGAATGGCGTTGATACCTAGCACAATAGCTAAAACGGTCATCCAAAAGCTCAACGGCTCCCTCTGTGTTCGGACAGGCGGAATGTAGATGGGTGAGGAGACCTCCTCGCCTACCACAATTTTAGAGGAGATACCGTACCCGGCCAGTACTTGCACCAACCGCTGGGCCTCACGCGGCTTCAGGTGAGTGACCAGCACCGCCGGGGCCCGTTCCAGCAGGGCTTGCGCATCCTTCTGAGAGAGGCCCAGCTCCTTGGAGAGACAGTGCAGAGCGGCCGGGATATCCGCGTGTGGCCCCAGACCGGTGAACACGAGCGAGTACTGCCTAGGGGCCCGCTTGGGGGGAGGGAAGCTCTGGAGTGGATAACCGCAGTGAATGCAGGCCAGGGCTTGGTCAGATACCTCTTTTCCGCACTCAGGACAGGAGATCAAGGCCATAAGATAGCTCCTCTTGTGTAAAAGTTGGGGGATTCCGGTTCCATAATAACAGGTTAATCTATGGTTTGCAACCGTACTCCGCCTTGACACATTTCCCGGAGCATAGTAGTATACTAGAACGGTTGAATTGCGTGAGGAGCGGAAATGGTATCCAGCGAGTAACCCGCCAAAGAGGGAGCGTTACCGGCTGAGAGCGCGCCCAGGGGGTAACTGGGGAATGTGCACCCGGGAACGCGGGGGATGTGAATGCCCCCCGGCTGGCCCCGTTACCGGCCTTTGAGTGAGAAATGAGAGTGGAACCGCGATTTGTACCGCCTCTTATGCCGTCCGGCATGGGAGGCGTTTCTGTTTTTTCAGGAGGTGTTTGGACTGACGCGGCTGTGCCATCCCTGAGACTGATCACAGCACCCTGGCGGTCTACCGCCCGGAGGAGTGGCTGGAGCGGGTGCGGCCCTTTTTGGAGGAGACCTAGGTCAGCCGAACAGACCGGTGAACAGCAGACTCAGCAGAGACCAGATGACCAGGGCGGTGAGTGTGGCGAATACGACGGAAGTGAAGGTCAGGGCATCGCCCGGCACCGGAGAGGGGAGCTGGGGCGGCTCCGGCACCGCCCCATCCACCAACTGGACGGGAGCGCCTGCCCGACGGAATACCTCCAGCAGTGCAAGGGCCTCCTCCTCGGTGAGGCCCTCCCGCAGGGGAACCGGCTCCCGGCGCGCTTGCTCCAGCAGACGTATGCCCTGCTCCCTGGAGAGGCCCGGCTCCTTCATGAGGGCGCGGAGCGTTCTGCTGCGGGCATCCGGATAGGCGGGGCGGGCGGTGAGGCGGACGGTAAAGCGGTTGGGCCCTGTGATGGGGCGGAAGTCCGCATACGGTGCGGCGGAGGAGAGGGGATAGCCGCAGTGAATGCAGGCCGGAGCCCGGTCGGATACCTCTTTTCCGCACTCAGGACAGGAGATCAGGGCCATAAGATGCCTCCTTTTGTGTGAAAGCGTGTGGTTTCAGCCCCATACTAACAGAAATCCCCCTGAATTGCAACTGCAAAGCGCCTTGACACATTTCCCGGAACGTGGTAGTATACTAGAACAGTTGAATCGCGTGAGGAACGGAAATAGTACCCAGCGAGTACCCGCCAGAGAGGGAGCGTCACCGGCTGAGAGCGCGCCCAGGGGGTAACTGGGGAATGTGCGTCCGGGAGCGCGGGGGATATGGATGCCCCCCGGCTGGCCCCGTTACCGGCCTTTGAGTGAGAAATGAGAGTGGAACCGCGATTTGTATCGCCTCTTATGCCGTCCGGCATGGGAGGCGTTTCTGTTTTTCAGGAGGTGTTTGGACTGACGCGGCTAGGCGAGACCCTGCGGGCCTATCAGGCCCGCGATCCGGCGGCCCGGAGCCGGCTGGAGATTTTTCTGCTCTACCCGGGCGTGCACGCGCTCATCTACCACCGGATTGCCCACTTTCTCTACCGGCACCGGCTCTTCTTCCTGGCCCGGCTGGTGAGCCAGTGGAGCCGCTGCTGGACGGGAATTGAGATCCACCCCGGCGCGCAGATCGGCCGGCGGCTGGTCATCGACCACGGCATGGGCATCGTCATCGGCGAGACGGCCGAGATCGGCGACGACTGCCTGCTCTACCACGGGGTCACCCTGGGAGGCACCGGCAAGGACCACGGCAAGCGCCACCCCACCCTGGGGAACAATGTGATGGTGTCCGCCGGAGCCAAAGTGCTGGGCCCCTTCAAAGTAGGGGACAATTCCCGCATCGCGGCCAACGCGGTGGTGCTCAGCGAAATACCGCCGGAGGCCACCGCCGTGGGCGTCCCCGCCCGGGTGGTGCGCATCGCCGGGGAGAAGGTGGACTTCGCCGGGCAGGTGGACCAGATCCACGTGACCGACCCGGTGCAGAAGGAGCTTCAGGCGTTGAATTCCCGGCTGGAATGGCTGGAACAACTGATGGATGAACAGGCAAGGAGTAAGAATCTATGAAAATCTACAATTCCGCAACCCACACCAAGGAGGAGTTTGTCCCCCATGAGCCGGGCAAGGTGTCCATGTACACCTGCGGCCCCACAGTGTACCACTTTGCTCACATCGGCAATCTGCGCAGCTATATCATGGAGGACGTGCTGGAGAAGCTGCTCCGCTATGCGGGCTATGATGTCACCCGCGTCATGAACATCACCGACGTGGGACACCTGGCCTCCGACGCCGACACCGGCGAGGACAAGATGCTCAAGGGGGCCCAGCGGGAGCACAAGACCGTGATGGAGATCGCCCAATTTTATACCGATGCCTTCTTTGCCGACTGCAAGAAGCTGAACATCAAGTACCCCGACGTGGTGCAGCCCGCTACCGGCATGATCGGTGACTATATCAAGGTCATCTCCTCCCTCATTGACAGGGGCTACGCCTACTTCGCCGGCGGCAACGTCTACTTCGACACCTCCAAGCTGGAGAAGTATTATGTGTTCAACGACCACGACGAGGAGGATCTGGCCGTGGGCGTCCGTGAGGGCGTGGAGGAGGACGCCAACAAGCGGAACAAGAACGACTTTGTGCTGTGGTTCACCAAGTCCAAGTTCGAGGATCAGGCGCTCAAGTGGGACTCCCCCTGGGGAGTGGGATACCCCGGCTGGCACATCGAGTGCTCCTGTATCTCCATGAAGTATCTGGGGGAGCACCTGGACATCCACTGCGGCGGCATCGACAACGCTTTCCCCCACCATACCAACGAGATCGCCCAGTCGGAGGCGTACCTGGGCCACCCCTGGTGCAAATACTGGGTGCATATCCACCACCTGAACACCAACTCTGGCAAGATGAGCAAGTCCAAGGGGGAGTTCCTCACCGTCTCCCTGCTGGAGGAGAAGGGGTATGATCCGCTGGTGTACCGCTTCTTCTGCCTCCAGTCCCACTACCGCAAGGGCCTGGTGTTCTCCTGGGAGAACCTGGACAACGCTAAGGCCGCCTATGACAAGCTGGTGGCCCGTGTGGCCGCCCTGAGCGGTGAGGGAACTGTGGACGAGGGGGCCGTGGAGCGGTTCAGGAACGACTTCCTTGAGGCGGTGGGCAACGATCTCAACACCTCTCTGGGGGTTACCGCCCTGTACGATGTGCTCAAAGCCGGCGTGAACGACGCCACCAAGCGGGCGACGCTGGACAGCTTCGACCAGGTCCTGGGCCTGGAGCTGCTCGCCCACGCCGATGCCCTCAAGGCCCAGCAGGCCGCCCCCGTGGAGGGCGCGGAGGAGATCGAGGCCCTGATCGCCAAGCGCCTGGAGGCCAAGCGCGCCAAGAACTGGGCCGAGGCCGACGCCATCCGCGACCAGCTCCGCGCCATGGGTGTGGAGATCAAGGACGGCAAGGACGGCACCACCTGGACGCGGATCTAAGCCATCAAAGGGAGGAGACCGGAAAACGGTCTCCTCTTTGCTTCGCTTCGTGTTTACACATGCGCCGAAGGGACTTCCCTTGCCAAACAGGCGGAATATCGGTAAAATAGAACCACTATAGCGGATTCAAGCGCGGAAAAAGGGGGGAGAAGGACGGAGAGGCAGACACAGAACGACTTTTCCAGGGGGAGCATGGCGCGGAACATCCTTCAGATGGCGCTCCCCATGACGGTGGCGCAGCTCATCAACATCCTTTATAATATTGTAGACCGCATGTACCTGGGCCGGTTGCCGGGGCACCTGTCCCTGACCGGGCTGGGGCTGTGCCTGCCCATCATTTCCATCCTCATGGGCTTTGCCAACCTGTGCGGCATGGGGGGCGCGCCCCTGTGCTCCATTCACCGGGGCAAGGGAGAGAACGAGGAGGCCGAGCGGATTTTAGGCAACTCCTTTACCCTCCTGCTCCTGTTTGGCGGGGGACTGACGGTGTTCTGCCTGGCCTTCCGGAGGCCCATCCTCTATCTCTTTGGGGCCAGCGACCTGACCTTCCCCTACGCCAACGACTACCTGACCATCTATCTGCTGGGCACCCTCTTTGTGATGATCGGCCTGGGCATGAACCCCTTTATCAACGCCCAAGGCTTCAGCCGCATGGGGATGATGACGGTGGCCCTGGGGGCGGCGGTGAACATCGTGCTGGATCCCATCTTCATCTTTGCCCTGGATATGGGGGTGCGGGGGGCGGCCCTGGCCACGGTGCTCGCCCAGGGCTGTTCCGCCCTGTGGGTGCTGAAGTTCCTCACGGACGGCGGGCGCTCCTCCGGCTGCGGTGGAACACCCTGCGGCTCCAGGCGGCGCGAGTACGTCGGATCCTCGCCCTGGGCACCTCCGGCTTTGTCATGTCCATGACCAACAGCCTGGTGCAGGTGCTGTGCAACGCCTCCCTTCAGCACTACGGAGGCGACCTTTACGTGGGGGTGATGACCGTCATCAACTCCATCCGGGAGGTGGTGTCCATGCCGGTGCAGGGCATCACCAACGGCTGCCAGCCGGTGCTGGGCTACAACTACGGCGCGGGGGAGTACGAGCGGGTGCGCCGGGGGATCCGGTTCACCACGGTGCTTACGGTGGGCTACTCCGTGGCGGCGTGGGCGCTGGTTATGGCCGTGCCCGAGCTGCTCATCCGTATCTTTAACGACGAGCCGGAGCTGATCGCTGCGGGCATTCCGGCCTTCCGGCTCTATTTCGCCGCCTTCTTCTGTATGTCCTTCCAGTTCATCGGGCAGTCGGTGTTCGTGGGACTGGGGCGCTCCAGGAGCGCGGTGTTTTTCTCCCTGCTGCGCAAGGCCTTCATTGTGGCCCCGCTGACGCTCCTGCTGCCGGGGCTGGGCATGGGGGTGGACGGGGTTTTCGCGGCGGAGCCGGTCTCCAACGTGCTCGGCGGGCTGGCCTGCCTGCTCACCATGTATATCACGGTCTACCGGCGTCTGGGCCGGTAAGACCGGGGGCGGATTTCCCCAGAGGGAAATTCCGCCCTCTTTTTTTGCCCGGCCTGAGATATTTTCCGCCGCCCGCGGGTATTCTCAGTGAAAGGCCTTTCAAGAGACGACCGCAAGGAAGGGAGTACCCATGACAGAAGAGACATTCGAGCGGGTGGCCCGCACCTACGGGGACATGCTCTACCGGGTTGCCTACCACGCCCTGAAGAACCGGGCGGACGCGGAGGACGTGGCCCAGACCGTCCTGCTCAAGCTCTACCAGCAGGGCGACCGCTTTGAGAGCGAGGAGCACCGGAAGCACTGGCTGCTGCGGGTGGCGGTGAACGAGAGCCGTCGCCTTCTGCGCTCCTTCTGGCGGAGCCGCGCCGTGCCGCTGGATGAGCAGTGGGACGCGCCGGTGTCCGACGACCCCGCCAAACGCGAGCTGTTCCAGGCCGTCATGGGCCTGGAGACCAAGTACCGCCTGACCATCTATCTGTATTACTACGAGGGCTGCTCCGTCAAGGAGGTCGCCGCGGCCCTTCATGCCAATCCGTCCACAGTGCAGACCTGGCTCCAGCGGGCCAGGGAGCGGCTGCGGAGGGAGCTGTCCGAAGAAGAGGAGGGAAAGGGCTATGTTTGAACCCAATCAATACCGTGAACTCTGCTCGGAGCTGCATGTCTCCGAGGAGAAATTAGAGGAGGTTATCCAAATGACTGAGCAGGAAAAGAAGCGCAAGTTCCACCGCCCCATGCGTCTGGGCCTGGTGGCCGCCGCCGTGGCCGCCATGCTGGTGGTAACGGTGAGCGCCGCCAATTCCGAGGCGATTATGACCTATCTCACAAGTCTCCGCGACGCCGCGGTCGCCGGGGAGGCCTGGGCGGATTCCCCGGTGAATACGGAGGAGGGGACGGGAGGACTGCGCCTCCCGGAGGCGTCCCTGGAGGAGCGGGACGGCCGCACCATTCTGATTGTGGACGGAGTGGAGACCGATGTAACCCAGGCGCTGACCGACCAGGGGGAATACCTGTATGAGTGCGGCGAGGGGGAGGAACAGGCACAGGTACGGGTTTATTTGGACGAGCAGGGCGCGCCCCGGCTGATGACCAGCTTTTTCACGGCCGGAGAGGACGGCGGAACGGGGGCGGTTGTGGTTGTCCCGGCGGACGGGGAGGAGTAAGGAAACGCCCCCATAGAGCTGGATTGGCTCCTTGGTGCTCTCCGGATTGTTGACTCAAATAATCTTAAATGGCATACTGCTCCACGGAAAAAACCAGGCGGCCCAAGGAATTGGGCCGCCTGGTGCTATTCGTATTTTTGACTAATTTATTGTAGTATGGTATAATATTATCTCATTGAATTGCTCCGGGCGCGCCCGGGGACAGGAGGCTACCGCATGAAACTCATGGTCATTGACGGCAATTCCCTCATCAACCGGGCCTTTTACGGTATACGGATGCTTACCACCAAGGACGGGCAGCCCACCAACGCCGTCTATGGCTTTGTCAACATCCTGCTCAAGCTGCTGGACGAGGAGAAGCCCGACGCCCTGTGCGTCACCTTCGACCGGAAGGCCCCCACCTTCCGCCACCTGGCCTACGAGGGCTACAAGGCGCAGCGGAAGGGGATGCCCGACGAGCTGGCCGCCCAGCTTCCCGTGCTCAAGGACGTGCTGGCCGCCATGAATATCCCCCGCTACGAGCTGGACGGCTGGGAGGCCGACGATCTGATCGGCACCATCGCCGCCAGGGATACCGCCGCCGGGTGGGAAACCGTGATCGTCACCGGCGACAAGGACTCACTCCAGCTGGTCACGGACAGCACCCGGGTCAAGCTGGTGTCCACCCGAATGGGGCAGACCACCACGAAGGAGATGACCCCGGAGACCTTCCGGGAGGCCTACGGCTTCGACCCCGTCCACATTGTGGACTTGAAGGCGCTGATGGGGGACACCAGCGACAACATTCCAGGCGTCAAGGGTATTGGGGAGAAGACTGCGATGGATCTGATCCAGCGCTACCAGAGCGTGGAGGCCATCTACGCCGACGTGGAGGGCGTGGAGGCCAAGCCCGCGGTCAAGAAAAAGCTGGCCGAGGGGGAAGAACAGGCCAGAATGTCCTATGATCTGGCCACCATCCGCTGCGACGCGCCCATCGACTTCTCCCCCGAGGACGCCCGGCGGCGGGAGCCGGACGGCCCTGCCCTGTACGAGCTGTTTCTGGCGTTGGAGTTCAACAAGCTCATCGACAAGATGGGGCTGAGCGGCGGCCCGGCGGCCGGACGGGCGGACAAGCCCGCCGCCGGGGCCGTCCGGCAGGAGCGCGTCACCGACCGGGTTCGCATGGAGGAGCTGGTGGAGCAGTGGCGGAGGGAGCCGTGGGTCGCGGTGCTGGCCCTGCCCTCTCTGGATGTGGTGGCGGTGGCCTGGGACGGCGGAGCCAGGGCTGCCCTGTGCGCGGCGGACCGGCTGGAGGGGTACAATGAGCTGCTGCGGGCCCTGTTCTCCGGGGAGATCCAAAAGGTGTCCCACAATGTCAAGGATCTGATGCACCTGCTGCTGGACGAGGGACTGAGCACCGACGGGTTCTGCTTTGACACCGCCCTGGCCGCCTATCTGCTCTCTCCCACCGACGGCAGCTACGAGCTGGAGAAGCTGGGTATCACCTATTTTAACCAGGAGTTCCCCAAGGCAAAGGAGTACCTGGCCCCCGACGCTTTCGGCCCCCTGGCCGACCCGGCGGGACCGGCGGAGGCCATGTGCGCCCACGCCGCCTTGGCGGCCGCGCTGTATCGTGCCCTCGCCCCCAAGCTGGAGGAGCTGGACATGCACGAGCTCTATTACGGGCTAGAGCTGCCCCTCTGTCCCGTGCTGGCGGAAATGGAACGGGCGGGCATGCTGGTGGACCGGAGGGCGCTGGCCGACTTCGGTATCCTGCTGGACGGGCGTATTCAGGCCGACGAGGCCCTCATCTACGAGCTGGCGGGGGAGGAGTTCAACATCAACTCCACCCAGCAGTTCGGCCGCATCCTGTTTGACAAGCTGGGCCTGCCCCCAGTGAAAAAGACCAAGACGGGCTACTCCACCAACGCCGACGTGCTGGAGAAGCTGCGGGACAAGCACCCCATTGTGGAGGCAGTGTTGGACTACCGGCAGTTGGCCAAGCTGAAATCCACCTATGTGGACGGGCTGACCAAGGTCATCGCCGCCGACGGACGCATCCACACCTCCTTCCAGAACACCGTCACCGCCACCGGGCGGCTGAGCTCCACCGAGCCCAACCTCCAGAACATCCCCGTCCGCACCGAGCTGGGGGCGGAGCTGCGCAAGATGTTTGTGGCCCCCGCGGGGAGGGTGCTGGTGGATGCGGACTACTCCCAGATTGAACTGCGCCTGCTGGCCCACATTGCGGGGGACGAGCACATGATTGCCGCCTTCCGCGCTGGGGAGGATATCCACACCGTCACCGCCTCCCAGGTGTTCGGCGTGCCCCCGGAGCAGGTGACCCACGAGATGCGCCGCCGGGCCAAGGCGGTGAACTTCGGCATCGTCTACGGCATCTCCGACTTCTCCCTGTCCCAGGACATCGGGGTGACCCGGGCGGAGGCCAAGGCGTATATGGAGAAGTACTTTGAGAAATATTCCGGCGTCCACGCCTATATGACCCAGGTGGTGGAGCGGGCCAAGGCCGACGGCTATGTGTCCACCCTCATGGGCCGCCGCCGGTGGCTGCCGGAGCTCAAGTCCTCCAACTTCAACCTGCGCTCCTTCGGCGAGCGGGTGGCGCTGAACATGCCCATCCAGGGCACCGCCGCCGATCTCATTAAAAAGGCCATGCTCCACGTGGACGGCCGCCTGCGCCGGGAGGGGCTGGAGGCCCGGCTGGTGCTCCAGGTCCACGACGAGCTGATCGTAGAGTGCCCCGAGGGGGAGGCGGAGCAGGTGCAGCGCCTGCTGGCCGAGGAGATGGAGCATGTGGCCGAGCTGGCCGTTCCCCTCACCGCCGAGGCCCACGCGGGCAAGAGCTGGGCGGAGGCCAAGGGCTGACCGGCTCTCCCGGCGGATTTTGGCCGGCGTTTTGACGGTAGGGGCGGCTATTAGCCGCCCGCGGGCGCACAAAGTGCGCCCCTACATGGGTTCCGCCTGTATGGATCGAAAGGAGAGATCGCTATGGAGCTGCGCCCCATTCCCGCCCGGGACTGGGCGGACTGGTACAGCCAAGAGCTGTGTGCCTCCTTTCCCGCCTGCGAGTGCAAGCCGCTGGAGGCCATCCGCGCCCTGGCGGCAGAGGGCCGCTATGAGCTGTTGGGCCTCTACGATGGGGTGCCCTGCTGGGCTACGCCACCCTGTGGAGCACTCCGGAGTGGCCGGACTATGTGCTTCTGGACTATCTGGGGGTGACTGCCGCCCGCCGGAACGGCGGTCTGGGCGGGGCCATCCTGAAGATGCTGGCCGCCCGGGAGGCGGGGCGGCGGACGGTACTCGTCGAGGCCGAGGCGGAGCGCTCCGGCGGCCCGGAGGAGGAGCGGACCCTGCGGCTGCGCCGCCTGGGGTTCTATGCCCGAAACGGCTGCATCCCCGTGTATGAGAGCTTCAACTGCGGCCTGCTCTGCCAGGTCTTTCTGCTGGGGCCCGCCCCGGCGGATCGGGCGGATCTCAAGGCGGCCCACCGGGCCATCTACGGCCCGGCCCGGACGGACGTGGTCATAGACCCGCCCCCCGGCGCGGTGCCGGAGCCGCCCTACTGGATGTAACAGAGGTGTTGACATGATACAATTGCAAGTGTGTTTCTGCCTGCTGGGGCTGGCGCTGGCCGCGCTGGGCGTGGCGATGCTCCTCCGGCCCCAGAGGCTGCGGCGCGCCCTGCGGCGGCTGGACGCCCGTTGAGATCCGTGGACGGGGCGGCGGCTGCCCTGGAGCCGGCTGGCCGGCAGCGGCCTGCTGCTGCTGGGCAGCGTCCTGTTCCTGGTGCTGCTGGCGGCCCTGCTGCTGCGGGCGCTCTACTGAGGGGGCAGAGGGATGAACTACAGGCTGATCCCCATGGAGCGGGCCCATCTGCCCCAGGCGGCGGAGCTGGAGCGGCAGTGCTTCTCCGATCCCTGGACGGAGGCGCAGCTGGCGGGTGAGCTGGACAACGAGCTACTCTCCCTGTCGGCGGCCGTGGGGGAGGACGGGACGGTGCTGGGCTACGCCGAGGTGCGGGTGATCCTGGATGAGGGAACCCTGGAGCGCATCGCCGTGGCCCCCCGATACCGCCGCCAGGGCATCGCGGAGGCCCTGCTGGACGCATACATACAGTACGGCCGGGAGCACCTGGCCTTCCTCACCCTGGAGGTGCGGGCGGGCAACGCCCCCGCCATCGCCCTCTATGAGAAGTTGGGCTTCCGGGAGGTGGGCCGCCGGAAGAACTACTACCGTGCCGAGCACGAGGACGCCCTGCTGATGACGGTGGAGTTTGACCGCCATGGCTGAGCTGCGTCTGCTCACCGCCCGGCAGCTCCGGCAGGTGTACCGGGAGCGGGTACGATCCGATTTTCCGCCCAGCGAGCGGCGGCCTCTTGCCTCTATGGAGCGCCTGCGGGCGGCAGGGGTATACGACACCTGGGGGATGTACGAGGGGGAGAGGAGCTGCTGGCGTACGCTTTCCTGTGGCGGTCGGAGGCGTACGGCGTGGCGTTGCTGGACTATCTGGCCGTGTGCCGGGAGGGCCGGGGGCGGGGAACCGGCACCCTGGCGCTTTCCCTGCTCCAGGCCCGCTATGGGGGCTGCTCCCTACTGGTGGAGGCGGAGGCCCAGGAGGAGAGCGCCCCGCCGGAGGAAAACGCCCTGCGGGCCAGGCGGCTGTCCTTCTATGAGCGCTCCGGCTTCCGGCGGCTGGACTACCAGACCCGGATTTTCGGTGTGCAATACGCCATGCTGGTGTGGCCGGAGGAGGACGCCGCAGAGCCGGAGCGGCTCCAGGATGCCCACCGGGGCCTGTATCGGGGCCAGCTCCCGAACCCGCTGTTCCGGCGGGTGATCCACATTCCGGCAGACGAGCACTGAGGCGGAGCCGGCTTTTTCCGCCGCCTGATATGTACCTGACGATCCCGCAAGAAAGGACTGATTCGGATGAATATCCTGGCCTTTGAATCCTCGTGTGACGAGACCGCGGCGGCGGTGGTGCGGGACGGCCGCACCGTGCTGTCCGACGTCATTGCCTCCCAGGCGGATATGCACGCCGTCTACGGCGGCGTGGTGCCGGAGATCGCCTCCCGCAAGCACGTGGAGGCCATCGCCGGCCTGGCCGACCAGGCCCTGGCCCGGGCGGGGCTGACCCGGGCGGACATCGACGCCGTGGCGGTCACCTACGCCCCCGGCCTCATCGGTGCGCTGCTGGTGGGGGTCAACTTCGCCAAAGCGGCGGCCTATGGACTGGGGGTACCGCTGATCCCGGTGCACCATGTCCGGGGCCACATCGCCGCCAACTACATCACTCACCCCGAGCTGGAGCCCCCCTTCGTCTGCCTGTGCGTCTCCGGCGGAAACACCATGCTGGTAGACGTGAGGGACTACACGGACATGGCGATTTTGGGCGCTACCCGGGACGACGCGGCGGGGGAGTGCTTCGACAAGGTGGCGCGGGTGCTGGGCATCGGCTACCCCGGCGGCGCGCCCATGGACGCGCTGGCCCAGGGGGGGGACGACCGGCGCTATGAGCTCCCCCGTGCCCACGTGGCCGACGCGCCGCTGGACATGTCCTTTTCAGGCCTCAAGACGGCGGTGCTCAACCTGGCCCACAACGCCGCCCAGAAGGGGGAGACGCTGGATCTCCCCGGCCTGGCCGCCTCCTTTGCCGCCGCGGTGAGCGATACCCTGGTGCCCCGCACCATGGAGGCCGCCCGCCGGACGGGCTATGGCAAGGTGGCCGTGGCGGGTGGCGGCCAACAGCCGCATCCGGGCCGATCTGGAGCGGGCCTGCCGGGCCAGCGGCCACAGGCTCTACCTGCCCGCCCTGTCTCTGTGCGGGGACAACGGGGCCATGATTGGCTGCCAGGCCTACTACGAGTATCAGGCGGGCCGCCGGGGCGATCTGGCCCTTAACGCCTACGCCACCCGCTCCATCGAGCAGGGCTGAGACAAAATGCACCGCCCTGGAAACCAAGGTTTCCAGGGCGGTGCATTTTTGACAGAGGGCGGCAACGGGATGCAAAATTGTGTTATGTCTACTATGACTCCAAAGCGGCCAAAAGTGGGGACTTCGGTTGAAGCATGTGGATAACTGGGTGGATAAGTGCATAACTGACTGGGACGCTAAGGAGGAGAGGGGGTGGAAAACCCGGTGGACAATGTGAATAACTCTCTGTAGAGGCGCTGAGATGGGTGAATTATGTCAAATAAATGGAGAAAAAATCCAGGGGGAAATGGGGGCGAAACAGAAAAAACAGGGCGGTGACTGACTGGTTTTTCGTCTGATTGGGCCTTGACAGGCGGGCAGAGCAGGGGACACACCCGGCCCGCCCGGCAGGAAATTTGCAGCTTTTCCGCCGCGGGGCAGAGGCGTATACAATGGGTATTGAACAGGAATAAAACTTCATGCGCCACGGGCGCACCACGAACACAGACAAAAGCCGGGGCGCATGAAGTTTTTGCGCATGTGGGCCGTCCCGGCCCCCGCGCTTTTAATTTTATGGCCGTGCCGCTGAAAGCGGCATATGGCCAATTTTGCTATGCTTTTGCATAGCAAAAAACCGGCCGCAGCGTACGCTGCGGCCGGTGGAACGCGGGGAAAGATGCTTAGCCCAACTTGGACTTGGCCAGCTCAGTCAGGGTGGTGAAAGCGGCCTTGTCGTTGACGGCCAGCTCTGCCAGCATCTTGCGGTTGATCTCCACCCCGGCCTTCTTCAGGCCGTTCATGAAGGTAGAGTAGTTCATCCCGTTCATCTTGCAGGCGGCGGAGATGCGGGTGATCCACAGGGAGCGGAAGTCGCGCTTCTTCAGGCGGCGGCCGGTGTAGGCGTAGGACAGGGACTTCATCACCTGCTCGTTGGCCATCTTGAAGTGCTTGCTCTTGGCGCCCCAGTAGCCCTTGGCCAGCTTGAGGACCTTATTTCTTCTCTTGCGCGTCATCATCGCGCCTTTGACTCTAGCCATTGTAAAAAGCCTCCTATGTTAAGGTAAAAATCAGTCTTATCTTATTTGTAGGGGATCATGCGCTTGATGGCGGGCTCGTTGGTCTTGTCCGCATAAGCGCCGGCGCGGAGGCCTCTCTTGCGCTTGGTGTCCTTGTCGTGACCGTTGAGCAGGTGACGCTTGTTGGCGTGGGCGCGCTTGACCTTGCCGGACTTGGTCAGGCTGAATCTCTTTTTCGCACCGCTGTGAGTCTTGAGCTTAGGCATGGTGGTAAAACTCCTTTTCTTTCAATTCAAAACGTGCGGGGTTCAGGACTTCTTGGCTTCCTTGGCAACCTTGGGGGAGAGGAAGATGGACATGTGCCGTCCGTCCAGCTTGGGGTCCTTGTCCAACGTGGCGACCTCGCTGCACTGCTCGGCAAACTTGAGCAGCAGGCCCTTGCCGATGTCGGTGTGAGCCATCTCGCGGCCGCGGAAGCGGACCGTGACCTTCACCCGGTTGCCCTCGGCCAGGAACTTCTGGGCGTTGCGGAGCTTCACATTGAAGTCGTTTACGTCGATACTGGGAGACATGCGGACTTCCTTGATCTCCACGACGTGCTGGTTTTTCCGTGCCTCCTTCTCCCGCTTGGTCTGCTCGAACTTGTACTTGCCGTAGTCCATGAGCTTACAGACGGGGGGATTCGCGGTGGGAGAGATCTTCACCAGGTCCAGATTCGCGTCCATGGCGCGCTCCAGCGCCTCCCGGGCGGACATGATGCCCAGCTGCTCTCCGGTGTCGGAGACCAGGCGAACCTCCTTGTCGCGGATCTCTTCGTTGATTTGATGACCCTGTTTGCTGATACGAAAGCACCTCCAATTCTCAGATACATACAAAAAAACGGCTACCAGTCCGGTACCCGCATCCAACCTGAACACGCACGCGCCGCATCGGGCGCGCACGGGAAACCTGATTGACCTCTTTGCCGTGGGCTGGAGGTGAGGATGGGGGCACCGATCCTGCTTTGTTTTGCTCTAATAGTATAGCAGACAGTTGGCGTAGTGTCAAGAGAAATTTCAAAGGCCCGGTTGGGGCTTCCCTTTTTCGGAGAAATGTGGCAAACTAGGGGCAGAGGAGGGAATGAGATGCATCATCCGATTCGCATACGCGCGCTTCGGCTGGGCCTGGCGGCCTGTCTGCTGGCCGGGGCGCTGGCCGGACTGGCCTCTGCTAACGCGCCCACTTATGAAACGACGATTCTGTTCACCCATGACACCCACGACCACTTCCTCCCCATGCCGGATGAGGAGGGCGGGGAATACGGCGGCTATACCCGCCTGGCCACCCTGATCCAACAGGAGCGGGCAGCCCACCCGGACGCCCTGGTTCTGGACGCCGGAGACTTTTCCATGGGCAGTTTGTTCCAGACCATCTACGCCACGGAGGCCCCGGAGCTGCGGGCCCTGGGTGCGATGGGGTACGACGCCACGACGCTGGGCAACCATGAGTTTGACTACCGCGCCCGCGGCCTGGCGGAGATGCTCAACGCCGCCGTGGACAGCGGCGATCCGGTGCCCCCCATTGTCCAGGCCAACTACAAGCCCCCGGAGGAGGACGCGGACACCTGGGCGGCGTGGGACCGCTACGGCATCGGGGACTACCTGATTCTGGAGCGGGGCGGCGTCCGCTACGGTATCTTCGGCCTGATGGGGGAGGAGGCGGACAGCAACGCCCCCATGTCGGGCATGGAGTTTGAGCCGATTGCCGATGCGGCGGAGCGTACCGTGGCCGCCCTGGAGGAGGCAGGGGCCGACTTTATCATCTGCCTGTCCCACAGCGGCACCGACGGCAGGGGAAAGGGCGAGGACTACGAGCTGGCCAAGCGGGTGGACGGCATCGACGTGATCCTCTCCGGCCACACCCACACCACCCTGGACGAGCCCCTGCGCGTGGGGGACACCCTGATTGTGTCCTGCGGGGAGTACACCGCCAACCTGGGCGTCCTCACCGTGGAGTGGAAGCCAAACGGGGAGAAAACCGTGGCCGACTACCGATTGCTCCCCGTGGATGAAACCGTGGCGGAGGACCCGGACATGGCCGCCATGGCGGCGGCCTTCCAGCCCCTGGTAGAGGAACAGTACCTGTCCCAATTCGGCGTTGGCTTCGACGAGGTGCTGGCCCAGTCCCCCTTCGCCTTTACCCCCATCGGCCGGTTCGGCGCGGAGCACCGGGAGGACACCCTGGGCAGCCTGATCGCCGACTCCTACGTGTACGCTGTGCAGCAGGCGGAGGGGGCGGACTACGTGCCGGTGGACTTCGCGGTGGTGGCCGCGGGGGTGATCCGCGGCTCCTTCCCCGCTGGGGAGATCACCACCTCCGACGTGTTCAATGTCTCCTCCCTGGGCTCCGGGGCGGACGGGACACCGGGCTACCCGCTCATCTCGGTGTGGATCACGGGGAAGGAGCTGAGGGACGCCTTTGAGGTGGACGCCTCGGTGTCCCCCCTCATGCCGGTGGCCCAGATCTACGGCTCCGGCATGACCTGGACATGGAACCCCCGCCGGATGATCTTCAATAAGGTAACCGACTGCGCCCAGGTGCTGCCCGACGGCTCCGCTGTTCCCATCGACGACGACCGGCTCTACCGGGTGGTGACCGGACTCTACACCGGCCAGATGCTGGGCACCGTCAACGACCAGTCCTTCGGCATCCTGGCCATCACCCCCAAGGACGCCCAGGGCAATGTGATCACCGACTATGAGGAGCACATTATTTACAACCCCAACGGCTCCGAGGTGAAGGAGTGGTACGCCCTGGCCTCCTACCTCCAGTCCATGGGGGAGGTGGACGGCCGCTATGCCGCCCCCGAGGGGCGCAAGGTAGAGCACGCCACCTGGAACCCCCTGAGCCTGCTGAAAAACCTGAACCTGTTTGGCTGGCTGGCCGTGCTCGCGGCGGTGCTGGTGCTGGCCGCGGCCGTGCTCCTGGTGTGGCGGCTCTGCTTTCATCACCGCCGGGGCCGCTACGGCGGCAGGCGGCGGGGCGGCGGCTACCGGCCCTACCGGGGATAAAGGAAGAGAGAATATATGAAGGAGAACAACTACGACAACCCGGGGTTTTTTAGCCAGTACCGGCGCTTCCCCCGGTCGGTGGAGGGCCTCTCCGCCGCCGGGGAGTGGCACGCGCTGCAAAAGCTGTTCCCCGACTTTTCCGGCAAGCGGGTGCTGGATCTGGGCTGCGGCTTCGGCTGGCACTGCCGCTACGCCGCCGACCACGGGGCCCTCGGCGGTTGTTCTCCTCGCGGGCGCACCCTTTAGCCGGCCGCATCCACTATGTGCGGGGGGCCATGGAGGAGGTGGACTTCCCGCCCGCCTCCTTTGAGGCGGTGCTCAGCTCCCTTGCCCTTCACTATGTGGAGGAGCTGGGGCCGGTGTTCCGCAGGGTGTGGGACTGGCTGGCCCCCGGCGGGGACTTTGTGTTCTCCTGCGAGCACCCGGTCTTTACCGCCGAGGGCTCCCAGGAGTGGTACCCAGGCCCCGGCGGTGCGCCCCTCCATTGGCCTGTGGACCGATACTTCACCGAAGGCCGCCGCACCGCCCGCTTCCTGGGCTGCGATGTGGTCAAATACCACCACACCCTGACCACCTATGTCCAGACCCTGCTGGAGACCGGGTTTGTCCTCAAGGCCCTGGTGGAGCCCAAGCCCGATCCCCGGCTGATGGACGTGCCCGGCATGGCCGACGAGCTGCGCCGGCCCATGATGTTGCTCCTGTCTGCCCATAAGCCGGAATAAAACGACGAGAGCCGTTTCAGACAGAGAACATGTGCTGCTGGTGCCCTGTTTGGAGGGAGTGCAACCCGGAGTTGCGGATTTGAGTGCAGGTGGTAGGTGGTATGTAGCCGCTGAAACATGCATGATTTAAGTACGGCCGGTCACGGCTGAACTTAAGGAGGATTCAAACCGTAAGTGTATCAAAGCAACTCATTCATCTGAGAAGCATATAGGGGATCTCCCAGGAGGAGTTGGCCTCTTTGATGAATGGAACCAGATAGGCGGTACCGAAATGGGAGACCGACCTTTCACATACGTTAAAATATAGATACAGAAACCGCCCCCACACTTGGGAAGTTCTAACAGTTGCCCGACAATAAACGATATTCGGCCTCCGTCCTGCTCCATGAGAGAGGCAGGACAGGGACCGGGCCCAGAAAGTGAAAAAAGGGCTTGTCAATTTTGCTTTGACTGGGTAATATAGGAGCCAAGAGGTACAGAAATATTGCGTCGGATCCCAGGTGTAGCGAGCGCCTGAGGCCCTATGTGGGTGACACGACCACCCATACAACGGAAAATCCGTACTACGCTGTTGTTATAACCTTTCCTGCCCCATTCTGGCAAGAGGGTTTTAGCGGCTGTGTTGCAGACTGATATGCTGTGTGGGGATATACATACCCCGCACAGCATTTTTTGCCTCTTGCGGAAGGGCCAACAGGGGGCAGCCGCCCCCCAAGGGTCCCGACGCAAGAGAAGCAAAAGCACAGGAGGCCGCTGATATGAAGAAAAAAGTCACCGACTTATCCCAGGCGCTGGCCGTGGGCTTGCCTGTCCCGGCCAGCGCCGCAGGGGAGACCTTTTCCGACGTCCCCGCCCCGCCCTGGGCCGTCCCCGCAGCTCCGGAGTGGAAGAACGGGGGGAAGGCTGCTCCGTCCGATCCGTATCTCGTTCCACCCCTTTGAAAGTGCGTATTCAACCAGATTGCCCCCCGGCATAGTGTTCCACTCGTACTGTCCGCAGAGGACACAGGTAAGGCCGTGGGCCTCCGCTATGGCCTTGAATTTCCCGGCGCCTCCGTCCTGTAGTAATTGCGTCAGCAAGTCTCGCTTGCGAGCTTGCTTGATTACCATACGACACAGGCGAAACAGGCCGTCAAGACTGGTGTAGCCACTTGCGAAAAAACTGCCCCGACTCTTACGAAACCGGGACAGACTTTTTTCGGTCCTGACCGCCTGAGGCGGCTGTGGCACGGTGGGCATTCCCTACACTGTGTAATCCCTCAGTACGGAGGCTTTCTGCTCAGCGTCCAAACAATACTTAAACAGGAGCAGTAAGTTCAGCTCCTCCCGGCGATAAATAGGGCTTTTCGGGATGCCATCCCCTGTGATATGTGTGACAACGGCGAACATGGATTGAAAGCTATCCTCATTCCATTCCAGCTCCCTTGCCTGCTTCTCCGCAAGCTGGGATATGCGTTCCGCGGACTTTGAAATTTTAGATCGTCCCCTGTTCCAAATTGCCAGCCATTGAAACAGGTCCGGGGAAAAAAGTTTATGATTGAGTTCTCCTACTAAAAAAGACAGCTTGCGCTGGTTGATTGCTTCTGTTATGTGTCTTATGCGGTCATCCTCAAAGGTACTGATAGCCTTCCTGAAAGCAATATCATAGCTGTCAAGGCTTTTACAGGCGGCCAGATTATCAAGCAATATTTGTGCGATTGTGGGCTCCATATGGAGCATGGAAGCCCTCAGAGCTTCTACGGAAATTTCCTGTGTATAGGTATCGAGATAAGCTTTCCTTTCGTATTCCCGATAAAGCCGCTCAATCTCGCTTTTGACCTGTTGCTGTCCCTTTCTGATGGCATTCTCATTCGTCCTGTCGGATAGAACGGCGCTTTCAAATGCGGCTGTCACTATGTCTATACAAGTCTGGCACTCCATATCGGGCCAAGTCCGGTCATACAGATAGCCGCCGATGGTTTCCTCTCCATACTCCACGTTTTCATCTGCCCATCCTTTACGGCGGTCGTTGAACGACTCCGCAAGTGCGGATTTAAGGTTTGTGACCGATAATCCGTGGCGGTTTCCGATTTCCCGGATTGTAGGTCACAAACGCCTGCCAAGCGTGTCCTTTTTCTTCATCGGAGAACACTCCTAAAATTATAATAAAAATATCTAATTTCGATATAGTGATAAGTTAAAATATCCCTGGTTTTTACAGTGTGATCCATGCGAGAATCAAAATGTGCGTTTTTAGTATATTACAAAGCAAAGTGCGTGTGAATTTTCTGCTTTTGTCTGCTTTCCTGGTCCTGCATAGAGCCTTTCTCCAGAGGTGGGAAATAGTAGAATAATTGCATATCTAGAGCGGAGCAAACGTCCGGTCAGTGCGGCATGGAAGAAGATTGAAGCCCACCCTCTGACGGACAGCCGCGATCTGGAAAATGAAATTTAGGCATCAACTATAATTGTCTTTTGGAGCGGTTATGGCGGCGCGGAGAGCGGCATCCCATCGGCAGCCGACGGCAGGCCATGATCGCCGGCAAATACGGCGGCGTGTTTTGCAATCTCCCGGATGGGACCGTGTGCATGTGTGATTACTCCTACCAGCATGAGGACTCCGATTTCCTGGTAGGAGACACCGTGATTCTGGTAGTCCAGCGGTATGCGGAGGAGAAAAAGCAGATGTACGGCAAAATCCTCTCGAAGTGGTGATCCAAAAGCGAACAGGCCCGCCCCTTTATAGGGGGCGGGCCTGTCACCTTTACTAACTCAAAGGTCCATACCCATATTATTTTGTGAAGGAAGGTCAAATTGACATATGAAAGTGAGACGACTCGTTGCCTTGTGTACGGCAATGTTCCTCAGCCTACAGATGGCGGGGCTCCCCGCCTCCGCCGCGGGCAGATTTTCCAATGTCCCCGCCGGTTCTCCCTTTTATGAGAGCGTGACCTATCTGGCGGAGTGTGGGATCACAGCCGGTAAGGGCGGACACAGTTTCAGCCCGGAGCGTCCCATCACAGTCCGGGAGTGGGCTGCCCTGCTGTTCCGGGCTTTCGATGGAAGTACCTTGTCCTGCGATTCCCCAAAGGAGCGGTCCGAGCTCGGTATCCAGCGGTGCTATCAAAACGGCTGGCTGGGCGTGAGTGCTGCCATATCCCCTGATGGGACTCTCTGCCGCGGAGAACTGCTGCTCAGTGCCTTCCATACGGCCGGACTGCCGGTATACAACGCCTCTCTCTATGGCTATGAGGAGGCAGGATGCCTCCGCAGGAAAACGCGGTACGCATTGGAAAGGAACTTGGACTGTGCCCCGAAGCGGCCGCACCATTTGGAGTGCAGTTGCTTCCGTCTCTCAATAGAAAAATCTTTTAATCGACGATCTATGGGAGAAAAAACAGCAGCAGGATGCTCCATACGAGCAGTATTATGGCACAAGTCCGTAGGTTCTACTGATAGTAGGTCTGGGAGAGCATGCAATAAACTACGAGTGCGATTAGCAATTATGATTTATTTGGGGCGATAAAAATTTTGGAAGCCCCTTCAGCAATCTGAACTTCATATCGCTGCCCACGATAATAAAAGTGAAACTGTATGGATACAAGGCCATTGGGGAGATGAGGGGACAACTTTGGAACGCCGTTCTCGATATGCAGTCCGGCAAAGCCAAAGATAACTGTATTCCAAGTCTCACCGAGACAGGCCAGATGGAGCCCTTCCTTGCCCGTGTTGCCCATAACCTCCTCCAGGTCCAGATAGAGGGCCTTCCGCCAGTAGGCTTCAGCGGCCTCTGCCAGGCCATTCTGGGCCGCAAAGAGGGCGTGGCTGGCAAAGCTGAGGGTGGAGTCATGGATACACAGGGGCTCAAAGTCCTCCCAGGCGGCCAGCTTTTCCTCTTCGGTAAACTGCTCTGGCAGACGGGTTATAAGGAGCAGCGTATCCGCCTGCTTGATCACCTGATAGCGTTGGAGCCGGTCGAAGCAGACCTGGTGATAGCTGGCCTCGTCGCCGGATTTGAGCTCCGCCGGCTCAACGCGCTCCAGCAGGTGGAACGTATCGTCCTGGCGGTAGTGGCCGGTGATTGGATCCCTGGGAAGCTGGATGGCATCGCGTAGTATCTCCCAAGCAGCGCACTCCGCTTTGGACAGGCTCAGGGCCGCATACTGCTCCGGCGCCTCTTTCTTCAGCCGTGCGGCGGCGGTCAGCGCCAGAGAGAGATTGTGCTTTACCATGGCATTGGTGAAAAGATTGTTGCTGGTAATGCCGCAGTATTCATCCGGGCCCTTGCAGAACAGCAGATTGACCTTCCCGGCTTCGGGGGCGGGAGAGTAACGGCTGACCCAGAAGCGGGCTGTCTCCACCAACACCTGTGCGCCCCCCTGGAAGAACAGGCGGTCATCGCCGGTCCAATCCAGGTATTGGCCCAGAGCATAGGCCACGTCAGCGGTGACGTGGACCTCGCTGCACCCGATGTCCCAGCTTTCACACTGCTCGGTGCCGTCATAAGACACCATCCAGGGGTAGCGGGCCCCGGCGCCATTCATCCGCGCCGCATGCGCTCTGGCCTGGGGAAGCGTGCCGACCCGGAAGCCCGCCAGACTGCGGGCAGCCTTTGGATCGGTCAGGTCATAAAAGGGCGTCAGAAAGAGATCTGTGTCCCAAAAATAGCAGCCTTTGTACCGCGTGTGGGTGAGCCCTCTAGCCCCGATGCTCACGGTGTGGTCCCGGGGAGAGCAGTTGGCCGCCAACTGGTAGATCACATAACGCAGCGCCGTCTGCGCGTCGTCATCCCCCTCCATGACAATGTCGCAGTCCGCCCACTTTTGCTCCCATGCGGCCTGATTCTCCGCCAGCGCACTTACAAAGTCCCAGCTTGGCTCCACATCCAGCTGGAGCAGGGGATCCACATCGCGGCTGGAAGTCAGCCGGGCGGCGATCTCCAAGGCGATGGGAGCATCGGAAGCGTCACTGGTGCAGCGCACTCCCACGCCGTCACCGGTATCTGCAACAAAAGCGGGTGCCGAAAAACCCTCTGCGCGGCAAGAGAGCGTCTGAGTCAGTTTCAGCTTTGTATGCTTTGTCTCATAGCGGACGGAGAATCCGGTATCGGTCGCCTCGCCGGAGCAGAAACGGGTCATCTGGATGATCTGGGAGTTCTCCTTCACCTGATCGTCCGGGATAGGGCTGTTGCAGCTCTGGTGGTCCATTCCGGCCAAAAGCTCCACCTGCCCGCGGCCCTGGAATTCAAGCCGCAGGAACAGAATGCTAGGCTTGGCCAAGGAGAAAAAACGCTGTTCCCGCACATCCACCCAGTCATCCGCAATACTCAGCCGGTAACGGAAGGTGAGCAGACCTGTACGGAGATCCAGCTCACGGGACAGTTGGGAGGGAATGGCCGGTGTGCGGCCATTCAGCCGGATCTGGTACCAGATAGGGGTGGGCAGATTGACAAAATCCGTCAGCTCTGTGCTGTCGGAGATCCGGTCATAAAAGCCAGCCAAGAAAAGTCCGGCATCCAGCGGCCGGCGGATCGGCCGGTAAGCGGGGTAACCCCGGGCCCCCATGCGGCCGTTGCCGGTAAAGAAGACGCTCTCCAGGAAGCGGTCGGCAAGATCGTTCCCCTCCGCTGAAATTGTCCAGCCCCGGCGCTTCACGTCAGTTCTCATAGGACACGCCTCCTAACGCATACCGCAGGGCGTGGCACACAAACCCCGCGCAAGTGGCAAAGGCGTCTCCCGTCGCGGATCGGCCCGTGTGCTCATTGATGCTCTCACAGACGATGCCGTTGTCCATCTCCGCCCGGCGCAGAAGATCCAACGACCGCTCCGCCTCCCCGCTGAGCAGGCTGTTGGCCACACTCAACATCCAGGGATGGGGGGCGTGGGCGCAGCCGATTTCCGCAAAGGCGCACCCGGCGAAGCTGTAAGGATACTCCGGGGCGCGGATTTGACGCACCGTATTCTGATATGCAGGGTCATCCAGCGCGCAGAAGCCCAGGTAGGGCAGGAGCAGCAGGCTTCCCGGCGGCTCGTCATATACATCTGTATGGCCCTCCAGATCCGTGGACCAGGCGTAGTATGGGCCGTTCGGGCCCTGGACAACACAGTGCTCCAGGATCGACCGGCGGACCTCCTCCGCCTCTACGGCGAGGTCGCCGTATGTTTCGGGATACAGGGAGGACAGCGCGCGAAGCGCCTTCCATACCAGCACATTGTCATAGGTCAGGTAGGGGTAGCTGCGCACGTCATCGGTGGGCTGAAGGAAGGTCTCGTACAGTGGGATCGACCTGTGCCGTTTGGTGCGCAAGGTGCGCAGAATATCCGTAAGCCCGGCGCGGATCGCGTTGTCCTCCAGACAGTCCCGGTCGCCTGTGGCAGCCGCATAGCGCTCCAGGGCCAGCACCGGGGCCATCAGTTCATCCAGCTCAAAACCAGGCTCCAGGACTGTGCCGTCGATGTACCGCGAGTGGACGCCCAGGTTGCGCCGCTGACGGCCGAATACATAGTCCAGCATCCGGCGGGCCAGTGCCGGGTCGGCGTCCACTACCGTAGGAAAGCTCCACAGCAGGCTGTCCCGGTCCCAGTAAGCCGCGCTCACATAGTAGCGCGGGCTGCGGCTGGTGACCAGAACCAGCTCCTCGGTATCCAAGGTGATCCCGGCGGAGTAGAACAGGCAGAAGAACAGATTGGTATTGTAGAGGCGCTCCAACTGGGCATCCGGAATGGGCCAGCGGCGGGCGTCCAGCCAGTCTGTGGTCACCTGTAACTCGTGCTGCCAGCCTTGGCGCAGCATCTCCTTGGCGCTGGTGGCGGCCGCCACCTCCTCGAAGCCGACCCCCCAGTAGAAGGTCACAGTAACAGCTTGTCCGGGTTCCAGCGTGCAGTCGTGGGCCAGACGATAGACGATACCGGCATCCGTCTCCTGAAAGGTGGATGAGCAGGGCTGATCCATCATGGGCGCAAAAGCAAAGAGGGGCAGTCCGCAGCGCATATCAAAGATCAGACTGTCGTTCCAAAGGCTGGTGTAGCATCGGCGCGCCCCGTCGATCTCCTTGTCTTCGTTGACGCAGTGCCATGCGGAGGCCCAGCACCCTTCCAGACCGAAAGTAGGGGACAGCGGCTTATCCGATGTGGAGCGTACTGTCAGCTGATAGAGAAAACCACGTTCCCCCACCGGAGCCAGAAGCATTCCCTCCACCGCTAGGGAGCCGGCCGTGCCGCAGAAGGTCGGAATCCAGTCGGATTTCCGTCCCCAGGTCAGAGACTGAAGCGAGGCCCTTTCTCCTTCCGTCTCAAAAAAAGGCGTCATCAGCGGGAGAGAAGCGCCGCCCCTCTGCTCGATCAGGCCCTTATGTCCCATGTGTAGGAAGGAAAAGGACTCCAGCGCCCCGGTGCAGGCCTGGAGAGTGGGAAGAGAGACCCACTCGTTGCCGGTAGGCAAATAACACTCTTGCATAGAGATCCCTCACTGTCGGATTTAATCGGTTAAACTGTTGGCAATCTAACTATAACATATTTTGGGCGCAAGTCAATAATTATTTTGTGAAAAATGTTAATTTATATCTTGACAATAGAGCTGGCATTGGCTATTATTTGCTTGTGGAATAGTTTAAACGTTTAAATTAAACGAGGTGGTATAGCATGTCGGCCAATCGGGTCACCATGAGGGATGTTGCCAAAGAGGCTGGCGTCACCAGCGCGGCCGTCTCTTATGCATTGAGCGGGAAGCGCCCGATTTCCGAGGAGACACGCCGGCGGGTCGAGCAGGCCATCGAGCGGTTGGGTTATACACCAAACATGGCAGCCCGTACCCTGGGCAGCGCCAGACAGGATTCCAGGCTGATCGGCGTAGTGGTCCCTCAGACCGAGGCTGGAAGCCGACTCATGTTTCAGAACCAGTTTTACTCTGAGATATTGGGAAGCATTGAACTGTGCGCCAGACAGAAAGGCTACCATGTGATCATCTCTGCTACGGATGCCAACGAGAGCTATCTGACCCTGGCAAAGGAGCGCAATCTGGACGGGATCATTGTGATCGGCATGTATCCGGATTCCTTCTACCAGCAGATGAAGGAGAGCCGGATCCCTATCGTATTGATCGACAGCTATTGCAATGACCACTATTACCATAATGTACGCATCGACGATGCTTACGGCAGCTATCTGGCGACCAAGTACATTTTGGACTGCGGTCACCGTGCCGTCGCTTTTTTCAGCGGCCGCATCAAGGAAAACGGCGTCATGAAGAAACGCCTGGCCGGCTATCGGGACGCTCTGGCAGAGTATGAGCTTCCCTTCCGAGAGGAGTTGGTCTTTGAAGGGAACATTGACTACAAAGACGGCATCGCGTCTGCCCAAAGGCTCATGGACGCGGGACTCCCTGCCACAGCGGTGGTAGCTGCGGCAGATATTCTGGCAATCGGAGCGGCAAAAGCTTTCTATGAGCGCGGTGTCAAGGTACCGGACGAGATCTCCCTTATGGGGTTTGACGATTTGGAGATTGCGCAGTACATGACCCCGGGACTGACTACCGTAAAGCAGCAGATCTCAGCGAAGGGGGAAAAAGCGGTGGAGCTGTTGATCCGCAATATCAATGAGCCGGAGTTGACCAAGCAGGAGTTGATCCTGCCGGTGTCCCTGGTGGAGCGGGGCTCTGTCCGCAAGATCAAAACGGAGACAACCTGAAAAGGTCTCAATATAGGGTAAGAATGGAACAACACATGTCTTAATTTTGAAAAGGAGGAACCATGCAATGAAAAAGCGGTCTCTGGCGATCCTGGCCGGCGGAATGTCGCTGGCGCTCCTGCTCTCATCATGCGGCCCGTCCAGTGCTCCGACCGAAAGCCCATCTTCTGCCCCTGCTGATGAAACCGGACAGCAGACGGCTGAGGAGCCTGTGACCATCACCTACTGCAACTTCAACGCGTCCGGCGGCAATGAGGAAACCCTGCAGAAAATGTACGAGGCCTTCCATGAGGAGCATCCTAACATCACGGTTGAGATCGAAACCATCGCCATGGATGACTATTTCACCCAAATGCAAACCCGCGTGGCCGGCGGCACGGCGCCTGACTGCTATGAGCTGAACATCGAGAATTTCGCCTCCTATGCCAATAAGGGCGTGCTGGCCGAGATCAGCGGTGTGGACCTCAGCCGCCTGGACGAGACTGCACTGAGCGCGTTCAACGTGGACGGCAAGCAGTACGGCCTGCCCGGCAACTTCTCCAATGTGGTGCTGGTCTACAACAAGGACCTGTTTGACCAGGCCGGCATTGATTATCCCACCGCAGACTGGACGCAGGATGATGTGCAGACGGCGGCTGAGGCCATCCGCGCCTTGGGCGATGATATTTACGGCTACTACCAGCCCCTTACTTACAACGAGTTCTACAAGGTTTGCGCCCAGTTCGGCGGCAGCCTGCTGAATGAGGACAAGACGGAGTTTACCATCAACTCCCCCGAGAACGTGGCCGCCGCTCAGATGATGGCCGACCGCGTGCTGGTCAGCAACGTCCAGCCCACGGACGTGCAGATGGGCGGCATGGGTGACTGGGATCTGTTCATGAGCGGCCGTCTGGGCATGATCCCCACCGGTATTTGGGCATTCCAGTCCTTTGCCGATGGCTGTGACTTTAATTGGGATATCACGATTGAGCCTGGTCAGGAGCAAAAGGCCACGCACTTCTTCTCCAACGGCCTGGTGATCAATGCCGACAGCGAGCACAAGGATGCCGCGGCTACTTGGATCACCTGGCTGGCCTCCAGCCCCGCCGCCGCTGAGATCCGCATTGAGGCGGGCTGGGATCTGCCTGCCGTCAGTGACGAGGATACCCTGGCCTCCTATCTGGACATGACGCCGCCCGATAACCGCCAGGCTGTGTTTGACTCCTTGGACTATCTGGTGGTACCGCCAGTGATCGAGGACTATGCCCTGATGAGCGATATCATTGGTCAGAAGCTGTCCGCCGCCGCCAATGGCTCCATAACCGTACAGGAAGCCCTGGATCAGGCGCAGAGCGAATGCGAGGCGCAGATTTCCCTTAGCTGATAAGGGGTAGGGGAGGGGCTTGTGCCCCTCCCCTGTTCGATTTTCTGAGGAGGTGTTTCCCAACCATGTTAGTCAAACGGAAGCGGCGAAAGGGACCCGGGCAGGAGGGGCTGATCACCGCGTCTCCCTTTTTGATGCCCAGCCTCATTGGCTTGCTGGTATTTTCCCTGCTGCCCTTGCTCATATCCGCCTTTATCAGCCTGACTGACTGGAACGGCTTGGATCAGTTGACGGCCCCCGGCTTCTTTCAGGAGCATTTTATCGGGTTGGATAATTATAAAGCCATTCTCTCCAGCCCCGAGTTCTGGGGGGTGCTGTGGAACACCTTCCGCTATATCATCATGTACATTCCGCTGATGCTGGTGGCGTCTCTGGGGGTGGCCTATCTGCTCAGCCGCCAGCGCCCCGGCGTAACAGCCTTCCGTATCATCTACTATATCCCGGTGCTCACCTCCTGGGTGGCAGCCTCCATGATCTGGAAGTCTATGCTATCCCCGGAGTATGGCGCGGTCAACAACATCCTGGCCGTTTTCGGTATACAGGGGCCGGGCTGGCTGCTGGACGAGGCTTGGGCCATGCCGGCTATCGTACTGGTGTCGGTATGGAAGGATATGGGGTTCTTTGGCCTCATCCTCTTGTCCGGTATGGTGGGCATCAACAAGTCCTACTATGAGGCGGCATCGCTGGACGGCGCAGGCTCTTGGCAGAAGTTCTGGAAGATCACCTTGCCGCTGATGACCCCAGCTATCTTCTATGTGCTGATCGTCAGCCTGATCAACGCATTCCAGCTCTTCCCGCAAATCATGATCATGACCGACGGCGGCCCCAATGGCGCCACACAGGTCATGGTGGAGCGCATCTACAAGTATGGCTTCCGCTACTACCGCATGGGCTATGCGGCGGCCTTCTCCTGGATCCTGTTCGCCATCATTATGGTGTGCACCGCCATCCAGATGAAGGGCCAAGAGAGGTGGGTCAACTATGACAGCTAAACGCAGACTGGGCACCACAGGCTATTATGTGGTCTCCATCCTCATTGCCGTGGTGGCCATGATCCCCTTCCTGTGGATGATCTCCACCTCTCTCAAGAGCCGGGGTGCTCTCATGTCCATCCCCATTGAGTGGATTCCGGCAGAGCCCTCGTTGGATGCCTATGGTGAGGTATTTTCCCGTTTTCCATTCCTAAAGACGATTGGAAACAGCCTCTTTATTTCCGTGTCCTACACTGTCATCACCCTGATTTCTGCCTCGATGGCAGCCTTCGCTTTTGCCAAAATCCGTTTCCGCTGCGCGAACCTACTGCTCAAGCTCTACCTGGCCACCATGATGATCCCCACACAGGTGACCATGATCCCGCTCTTTGTGATCATGAATCGGTTGGGCCTGATCGACAGCTATGCCAGTGTGATCCTCCCCTCCCTCTTCCGCCCCTTTGCAGTTTTCATGCTGGTTCAGCAGATGCGTACCGTACCGGCGGACTATTTGGACGCCGCACGGGTGGATGGGGCAAACATTTTCCAGGTCTATTCCCGGGTGGCCCTGCCGCTGTGCGCGCCGACCCTGGCGACGCTGGCAGTGACCACTTTTATGGAGTCCTGGAACGACTACCTCTGGCCTCTGCTGATGTTGACCGACCGGGCCAAGATGACCCTGCCCATCGCCCTGTCCACACTGAACGGCCAGTACAATACCGAGTACAATGTGCTGATGGCAGGCAGCCTGATCTCCATGATCCCAATTATCATCATCTACCTGTTTGCGCAGAAGCACTTCAAAAACGGCCTGATGGCAGGCGGCATCAAGGGGTGAACCGATGAGAGAGATTTTGTGTTCCGGCCAGGCGCGGTCCCTGGAATTTCCCTATCCGGGCGGTATGGCCGCCCTCTGCTGGAGCCCTGCGGGGGAGCGGGGGGAGTTGACGGTCTCCCTGCACTATGACGGGGCCTATGGCATGGGAGAGAAGTACAATGCCGTGAATCAGAAGGGACATACGGCGGTCAATGAGGTGGAGGAGAAGTTCTGCTTTCAGGGAGAGAAAACCTACTGCCCGGCGCCTTTCTTCTGGACAAATACGGGCTTCGGGCTATATGCGGCCACGGATGAGCGCACCAGCTTCCGATTTGGTGAGAAAGCGGTTTGCGCGGAGCTGCCTGTGGATTGCCGCGTCGTGCTGTTTTCGGGGATGCCCGGAGAGATCATTCGGGATTACATGGATCTGTTCGGCCCGGCAAAGCTGCCGCCCAAATGGGCCTTTGGGCCGTGGATCTCCGCCAACCACTGGGACAGCCAGGAGAAAGTGGAGCGGGCGGTGGCGCAGGCGGAGGAACACGGCTTTCCAGTCTGCGCCTTGGTGGCCGAGGCGTGGAGCGATGAGGCTACCTTTTATGTTTTCCGGGGCGCAAGGTATGTTCCTAAGCCGAATGGCGGCGCATTCCGGCTGGAGGACTTCGATTTTTCCGATTCCCCCTGGCCGGATCCCGCTGGTATGGTACAGCGGCTTCACGAGAAGGGGATCCGTTTCCTGCTGTGGCAGATCCCCGTCTACAAAAAGCAGGGGCCGGATGAGCCGCTCAATGCGCAAAATGAGCTGGACCAGGCGGATGCCGTCGCCCGGGGCCTCTGCGTCCACAACGCAGATGGGAGTCCCTATACCATCCCGGAGGGATACTGGTTCGCCGGCTCCATGATCCCCGACTTCACCAACCCTGCCGCAGAGGAGACCTGGTTTTCCAAGCGAAACTATCTCACAGAGATGGGGATAGACGGGTTCAAGACCGATGGAGGCGAGTTCATCTACCGGGAAGATGTGCGCTTTGCGGATGGAAGCTCCGGCCGGGCCGGAAAGAACCGCTATGCCCAGGAGTATACGGCGGCTTACACCAAACATCTGGGTTCGGCTCAGGCGCTGTTCAGCCGGGCGGGCTACGCTGGTCAGCATACCACGCCTATCCATTGGGCTGGAGATCAGCAGTCCCAGAACAGCGAGTTGGCCAGCGCCCTGCGGGCGGGGTTGTCCGCTGCCCTGACCGGCATCCCGTTCTGGGGCTTCGACATCGGGGGCTTTGCAGGGCCGCTCCCCACATTGGACTTGTACCGCAGGGCTACACAGATGGCCTGCTTTGTACCGGTGATGCAATGGCACTCCGAGCCGGATGGAGGGCAGTTCCGCGAGTTGATGCCCGGGGGAGAGGGGAACAATGAGCGGAGCCCTTGGAATCTGGCGGCGGCTTACGGTAAGCCGGAGTTCGTGGACGAGATGCGGTTCTGGCATAATCTGCGGATGGAACTTCTGCCCTACCTGTACAGTGTCGCGCTGGATTGTGCGGAAGCTTCCAAGCCTATGATGCGGCCGCTGGTCTATCAGTGGCCGGAAGATCCGCTGGTATGGGACTGCGAAGATGAATTCCTTCTGGGTGACAGTCTGCTGGTGGCGCCGCTGCTGGAAGAAAACGCCGAGAAGCGCGCGGTCTATCTCCCGGAAGGACAGTGGATCGGCCTGTTCGACCGCCGCGCGGCGGCCGGAGGGGAGACCATTGTAGCGGGCGGAGACCGGAGGCTGCCGGTCTTTCTGCGGGCGGGCTATGGTCTGGCGCTCCGTTCGGATGCGAACTCGGCCCCCGGCGCTCCGGCGGGAGAGCGGGCAGACGGAAATGCTCCTCTGCACCTGCTGTTGGCTGGGGAATGCGGGCGTTTCCGCTTCCGGGACGAGCTGGGCACCGACTTGGATATCACCTGGTCTGATGGAGCCGTCCACATAGAGGGCGACTACCGATTCCCGCTGACTTGGGAAGTGCTCCCCGTGGAGGAATGCTGATATGGGGATGTGCGGTATCATTTTTGATTTGGATGGCGTGCTGTGCTATACCGACCACTACCATTATCTTGCGTGGAAGGCGTTGGCCGATAGGCTGAGCCTGCCTTTTGACGAACAGGTAAACAACCGCCTCCGAGGTGTCAGCCGGATGGAGAGCCTGGAGATTATTCTGAGCCTTGGAAGTAAGACCTACTCCCAGGAGGAAAAGGAGCAGATGGCAGCCGAGAAAAACCGGCTTTATCGGAGCTATCTGGAGCGTATGGGGCCAGAGGCACTGGCCCCTGGGGCAGTCGATGTGCTCCGCGCTTTGCGGGAGAACGGCTGGAAAACAGGCATCGGCTCCTCCAGCAAAAACGCCCCCCTCATTTTGGAACGAACCGGACTGGACGGATTCGTTGACGCGGTGGCAGATGGCAGTCAGATTACCAAGTCCAAACCTGATCCGGAAGTGTTCCGGCTGGCGGCGCGGAAATTACGCCTTTCCCCTGATGAGTGTGCTGTGGTGGAGGACGCCTCCGCCGGAATCCTGGCCGCAAATGCAGGCGGCTTTTTTTCCATCGGTCTTGGGGACGCCGCCCAGGCCCCCGGCTGCCGCGCCGTCCTAAACGCTCTGTATGAATTGCCCGAACTCTGCCGGCGCTTATACAGCCGCGCCCCAAAATTCAAGCCTTCCGACCCTACTCCATTTTCATAGGGCGGAGGAGC
>OAWD01000266.1_pt1 | contig 43402 bp, 39 predicted proteins | sample 1495361 | NCBI WGS metagenome assembly OAWD01 (sample SAMEA2580130, study PRJEB22360) | human gut metagenome | biome: human gut; feature: human-associated habitat; material: faeces | place: Denmark | collected 2008/2010 | reverse complement strand
CCAACAAAACCTAAACGTCCGCGGCGGAGCCTTCTCATTTCTGGGTAAAAGGCCGCGTCTTTTAAGCTTTATTTATTTGAAAAAAATTTCATTGACAATATTAGAAAAACATAATATAATAATATTATAAAATTTGAATATAAGGATGAAGGAAGTCGATCAATGGATAGGAAAAGGCAGCAGGAAAATGAGCAGGCCGCCGGAATTTTAAAGGCGCTGGCCCACCCGGTGCGGCTGTGTATGGTGCGGGGGCTCATGGAGAGAGGGCGGAACAACGTCTCCTACATGGAGTCCTGTCTGGATGTGTCCCAGTCCGGGATCTCTCAGCATTTGTCCAAGCTCAAGGCAGCCGGGATCGTGCGGGGAACCCGTGAGGGAAATGAAATTTACTACGAGCTCTGTAATGAACAGGTTAAAGAAATTGTAGAAGTTCTATTCAAGGAGGAACAACAATGAAAAAAATTCTGATTGTCGGTGGTGTAGCCGGCGGCGCAACCGCTGCGGCACGTTTGAGACGTTTGAGTGAAGAGGACGAAATCATTCTCTTTGAACGCGACGAGTATATTTCTTTTGCAAACTGTGGTCTGCCCTACTATATTGGGGATGTAATCAAGGACCGCAGCAAGCTGCTGGTGCAGACCGTGGCCGGAATGTCCAAGCGTTTTAACTTGGATATCCGCAATTTCAGTGAAGTGGTTTCCATTGACCGTGCGGGCAGCACCGTGGAGGTTAAAAACACCAAAACCGGTGAGACCTACACAGAAACCTTTGATCACTTGATCCTGTCACCGGGTGCCAAACCCATCGCTCCGCCGATTCCGGGTCTGGCCGAGGCAGACAGCATCTTTACACTGCGCAATGTGGCTGATACGGATAAGATCAAGGCTGAGGTGACCGAGCGCAGCCCCAAACGCGCTGTGGTGGTCGGCGGCGGTTTTATCGGCATCGAAATGGTCGAAAACCTGCGGGAACTGGGCATCAACGTGACACTGGTCGAAAAGCTGAACCAGGTATTAAAACCCCTTGACTACGAAATGGCACAGATCATTCATCAGGAGCTGAACGCCCACGGTGTCAATGTGATCCTGGGTGACGGCGTCGATCATTTTGAGGACGCTGGCAAAAAAGTCGTGCTGGAAAGCGGCATGAAGCTGGACGCTGACATGGTCATCCTGGCCATTGGTGTGGCGCCGGAAAACAAGCTGGCAAAGGACGCAGGATTAAAGCTGGGGCCAAGAGGGCACATTGTCACCACCGAAACCTATGAAGTCATGGACGGCGCGAACGGCGAGGTCATTAAAAATATTTACGCCATCGGAGACGCCATTGAGGTCCGCGATTTTGTGGACGGCTCCCAGACTGCTGTACCGCTTGCGTGGCCGGCAAACCGTCAGGGACGTACCGTGGCGGACCACATCAACGGTATTCCCTTTAAAAACCACGGCATTCAGGGAACATCTGTGGCCAAAGTCTTTAACAAGGTTTTTGCCACCACTGGCAACAACGTGGGCCAGCTGCGGGCAAAGGGACTGCCCTTCCAGCAGATTCACGCCCACCGCGGCAACCACGCGGGGTACTATCCAGACTCCACGAATATTGCGCTGAAGCTCATCTATGACCCTAAGACCCTGAAGGTTCTGGGTGCCCAGGCAGTAGGGCAGGAGGGGACTGAAAAGCGCATTGACGTCATTGCCTCTGTGATGAAAATGGGCGGCACCATCTATGATTTACAGGACATGGAACTGTCCTACGCGCCGCCGTTTTCAGCTGCCAAGGACCCGGTCAATATTTTAGGCTACATTGCCCAGAATATTGATGAAGGCGTCTATAAAACCGTCGAGTGGGATGAAATTGACGACATTATCGCAGGCGGCGGTTACCTGCTGGATGTCCGCACACCGGTCGAATTTGGCGCAGGCCATGTGGAAGGTTCCCACAATCTGGAGCTGGACACCCTGAGAGACCATATCGACGAAATTCCAGTGGGCAAGGACGAACCCCTGTATATTACCTGTCAGGTGGGTCTGAGAGGGTACCTGGCTATCCGGATCCTGGAGGATCACGGCTTCACCAACCTTTACAACCTGGCTGGCGGCTATAATACCTATAAAGCCGGCCATTACAAGCTGGCAGAACCGAACTTTGACGTGGAGGGTTCAAAGCTGGGGGAGCCAGAAGCCCCCGAGGGGGCGAAAGCAGACGTAAACCCTGTTAAGACAGTGGACGTGACCGGGCTCCAGTGTCCTGGCCCGCTGATGGCAACCTACAAGGCTGTGAGTGAGGTAAAGGAGGGCGAGCTGGTACAGACCATCGCCACCGATTTTGGTTTTGTGCAGGATGTGGAGTGCTGGTGTAAAACCAACGGCCATACCCTGATTTCACAGGAAACCAGAGGAAATAAATACATTGCCACCATCCGAAAGGGCGGCGGCGCCTCTGCCTGCGGGCTGGCTGCGGCAGATCCGGCAGTTCAGAAAAACGCCACCATGGTCGTGTTTGACGGTGAACTGGACAAGGCCATCGCAGCCATGATCATCGCCCAGGGCGCAGCGGCCCAGGGCAAGGATGTCACCCTGTTTTTTACCTTCTGGGGCCTGAACGTACTGCGTAAACCGAAAGCGCCGAAGGTGAAGAAAAACCGGATTGAAAAAATGTTCGGCCTGATGATGCCAAAGGGTGCCAGACGGCTGCCCCTATCAAAGATGAATCTATTTGGCATTGGGCCTGCCATGATCAAGAGCATTATGAAAAAGAAAAATGTGGACGACATCGAAACCATGATCCACAAGGCTCAGGATGCCGGGGTACGCTTTATTGCCTGTACCATGAGCATGGAGCTCATGGGGATTAAGAAGGAAGAACTCATTGACGGTATCGAATATGCGGGCGTCGGCACCTACATCGCCAGCAATGAAAATGTCGGAACGACTTTATTTATTTAACATCGCCACGTACAAAAAGCCACTGCGGATTTTGCAGTGGCTTTTTGACGTTGACGAAACCAGGAGAAGGTGGTTAAGAGCAAAATAAAAAAGCTGATTTTTCGGTATATGGATACACCCCTCTTCCTGGAAAGCTTACATGCTGGAAAGAGAGAAGGGAAACTCAAAATAAATTATTTTTAAAAAATATGTAAAGACCCGGCACAGTACGTGTGCCAGGTCTTTCTTTTAAATCTTAATCTCAATGGAAACCGGACAGTGATCAGAACCGGTGACCTCTGTGTGAATGGCCGCGTCTTTGACCATGTCGATGGCGTTGTCAGACACGAAGAAGTAGTCAATGCGCCAACCGGCGTTGTTGGCCCGGGCGTTAAAACGGTAGGACCACCAGGAGTACTCGACGGTATCCGGATGCAGATGGCGGTAAGTATCCACATAGCCGTTTTCAAAGAAATGGTCGAGCCACTCACGCTCCATGGGCAGGAAGCCAGAGCGTTTAGCGTTGGATTTGGGATTTTTCAGGTCCATCTCGGTGTGCGCGGTATTGACGTCACCGCAGATAATGACCTTTTTACCCTGGGCCACCAGGGCGTTGACATCCTTTAAAAAGCAGTCATAAAAATCCATTTTGAACTGGAGGCGTTCATCGTCCTTCTGACCGTTGGGGAAGTAAATATTAAAGAGGGTGAATTCCGGGTATTCCATGATAATGGTGCGGCCCTCGTGGTTGAAGCGGTCCTCAGACAGACCGGTGGTGATCGAGATGGGTTCTTCTTTATAGTAGACAGCAGTACCGCTGTAGCCCTTGCGCTCGGCAGCGTGGAAAAAGCTGTGGTAACCGGGAATACAACGGATGTCCTCGCTGATCTGATCCTCTGCGGCTTTGACCTCCTGAAGGCATAAGATATCGGGCTGGGCGGCTTCAACCCATTCGGTAAAGCCCTTTTGTGCCACCGCGCGGATGCCGTTGACGTTCCAGGAATATAATTTCATATCAATGCTCCTTTATCGATTTTTTATTGTTTTTTTGGTATAATATGATTTATTATAACACAGAATCATGAGCACTGAGCCAAGAAATGTACGGGAGATGAAAAAATGAACTATATCATCGGGATTGACGGCGGAACCACCAAAATAAAGGCAGTCCTTTTCGACACTACAGGCCACGAGATCGAAACAGTGGCGGCCCCCAGCGATATTCTGGAAGACGGTGTGCGCAAAGAACTGGACATGGATTTTTTCTGGGAAAAGACAGCGGCCTGCGTGCGCCTGCTGATGGAGAAGGGGCCTGCGACGCCTGAGGAGATCCTGGCTGTCGGCGTGACAGGACAGGGCGAGGGCTTGTGGGCTCTGGATAAAAACAACCGGCCGGTGAGCCGCGCCATTTTGTGGAATGACGGACGCGCCCACGAGGAAAACTGGGCCGTCAATGAGAAGACTCCTGGGATTGGCAAGCTGGTACACCGGAACCTGGGCACGCCGGCCGGGGCCGGGAGCGCCCTTCTCTTGCTGCGGTGGACCAAGGATAACCGTCCGGATGTGTACCGCCAGATTCAGACAGTGTTCTTCGCAAAGGACTGGCTGCGCTACTGTATGACGGATAAAATCGCCACAGACCCCACCGACGGAGGCGCCGCCTATCTGCGGCTCATCGATGGCGCGCCAGCGGTACAGGCCCTGACCGTGCTCAGTCTTTCTGAGGCGGAAAGCGGCATTCCCGAGGTACTGCCCTCCGACACCATTGCCGGCCAATTGACAGCGGCAGCTGCGGAAAAAATGGGCCTGCGGGCTGGAATCCCGGTGGTTACCGGGGCCATGGACGTGGTGGCTTCAGCGGTGGGAACTGGCGCGGTGGGCGTGGGTGACGCCGCGGTGGTGCTGGGCACCACCTGCGCCGTGGAGCAGGTACTGCGTCTCCGCGATTGTGATGTGACACGCTGCCGCAGGCACTACCTGCACCATGTGCAGGCGGATCTGGCCATTGATTTGTCCTCCACCATCAACGGTATGGAAAACGTGGAGTGGATGATGCGTGAGATTGCCAGGAGCCGCAATTATCGGGTGGTGGAGGGACTTATCGAGGATACCCGTCCGGGCAGCGGCGGGGTTGTTTACCACCCTTATCTGTCGGCGGCCGGTGAGCGGGCTCCTTTCCAGCACCGGGATGCCAGCGCCAGTTTTTTTGGGGTGAACTCAGGAACGACCAAGGGCGACCTTATGCGCGCGGTGTATGAGGGGCTGGCCTTCTCAGTCCGTGACTGCCTGGAAGGCGGCGGTTACCGGGGACGCCTGCTGCTTTCCGGCGGCGGCGCAGGAAGCGAGACCTTGTCACAGATGATCGCCGACGTGACTGGGCAGTCCGTAGTGGTGTCCAGGGGCGCGGAGTTTGGCGCCCTGGGGGCTGCTATGACCGCCGGAGTGGCCGTTGGCCTCTTTGACAGCATAGGAAACGCCGCCGTTAAATGCTGCCGTCTTAAAAAGATTTACAAGCCACGCCAAAACGCGATGTACGAAAAGTGCTATACCTTCTACCGTGAGCTCAGAGCTGCTTTCGGGCCGTTGTGGGAGCGTCGGGCAGAGATTTTTGAGAAATAAAAGTAAATTCAATAAAGAAAAGCAATTTTTATGAATAAAAAGTCTGATGTGCGTTTTTGTGCATTGGACTTTTTATTTTGCGCTATTTGGGGCTAAAAAGATAAAATCGGAACTATTATCTTAAATAATTTAATGAGAAAATGTAATATTACTTGACAAATGTAAGAAAACGGTGTAAATTATAGTCAAGAAATACATTTGTAAAATAAAAATACAAATGTAACGCAATTGAAAAATAGGTAGACATATGTAATAATGAAAAAAATATGGACACTTATTTGGAGGTTGCCATGGAAGATAAAAATCTGTATATCAAGATCGCACACTGGTACTATACCTTGGGTATGACGCAGGATGAGATCGCGAAGCGGCTGTCTTTTACAAGACAGCGTGTGAACCGGATCATCAGCTCTCTGAGGGATATGGGTATTGTTACCATAAAGGTTAACGGCTACGCCCAGGGAAATGTGGCATATGAAGGGGCGATCGAGGAGCATTTTGGTTTAAAAAGAGTAATCATTGCGGAATCGTATGATGGTGAGAGCAACTACATGCCGTCGCTTGCAAACACGGCCTCCCAGTATCTGGAGGATTACCTTCAGCCTGGTATGAGCATCGGGGTATCCTGGGGGGAAACACTTGCAGCTACCATTTCGAATCTTTCTTTTAAAAGGCGGAGTGAGTGTACGGTGGTGCAGATGGTCGGAGCGCAGAACATTGACATGGATATGTTAAAGTCGGATGAAATCGCCCGGTCGCTGGCAGATAAGCTGGACAGTGTGTGTTATATACTCTACGCGCCAGTTGTTGTCGATCACGCGGAGACAAAGAGAATGCTGATGGAAGAGCGGACCATTCAAAAGTCCTATGAGCTCATGAGGCGCTGTGATGTGGCGCTTTTTGGGATCGGGCAGGTGAGCCGTGAATCTACCATGTGTAAGCGTGGTCTGCTGAAGGTCGAGGATATTGACCGGCTGAGGCAGGACGGCTTTATCGGGGATGTCTGTGTGAACCCCGTAACCATTGATGGCCGCTGGCAGGATTGTTTTATCCGTGACCGCGTTATCAGCGCGAACATGGAGATTCTGAAAAACATTCCGAATGTTGTGGCTATTGCCGGCGGGGAGGATAAAACGGAAGCCATTATCGGCTGTCTGGCCTCCGGGGTCATCGATACGCTTATCACCACTGATATGACAGCAGAACGCATTGTGAGAACTCTTGGTTTATAGGACTGGTTTGAACCACCTTGTGGTTTAAATAGATAGGGCAGCGGCTGCATTGTGACAGCAAGGGGGACGCCGTTGTCTGAAAAAACTATGATTCTCGGAGGGAAAACATGAAGTATATTATCGGCATTGATGCGGGGACATCAAATGTAAAGGCAGTTTTGTTTGATGTGGATGGCAATGAAATTTTAGTCGAAGTTTTAGAAAATGAGCCCATTTATATCGGCGATACAGACGTGGAGCAGAATATGAACATTTTGTGGGAAAAGGTTGCCCTTTGTATCAAGATGATCATGGAAAACGGACCGGCAAAGGCAGACGATATTCTGGGCATTGGCGTCACTGGCCAGGGCGAGGGCATCTGGCTTATGGATGAAAACGGCGAACCTGTACAGGATGCGATTCTGTGGTGTGACGGCCGCGCCGCCGATGAAGTCGCCAAGGTGACAGAGGATGATCCAAAGCTCGGCGAAATGATTTTCAAAACAACCGGGACGCCGCCGCTCACAGGAACACAGTTGATGCTGCTGAAGTGGATGAAAAACAACCGCAAGGAAGTACTGGACAAAGCGAAAACCATGTTCTTCTGTAAGGACTGGGTGCGCTATAAACTGACCGGTACCATCAATGGCGATATGAGTGACACAGGAACTTCTTTAATGGACGCAGAAAAGGGCGAAGTAGCAGTGGATCTGTTAAAAGCACTGGATTTAGGCGAATATGTGGACCTTATCGCTCCGGTGGTTATCTCCAACAAAATTGTCGGGAATGTACTTGACCGAGTTGCAAAGGATCTCGGCCTTAACCCGGGAACACCTGTCGTGGCAGGCGCCATTGACGTTGTAGCCGCTGCGGTGGGTATCGGAGCCGTAGAAGACAAGGATATCTGCGTTATTTTAGGCACTACCTGCGCCAATGAAATCTTCATGAAAAAGGAAGACTGCGAATTTGGCAAGGAGGGAACACGTCTTGAAAAGCATGCGGTGGGGGATCTGTTTGTCAATCTGATGCCAACCATGAACGGAACACCGAACATCGACTGGGTACTCAACGAAATTGCCCTGACTAAGGATTTTTCTAAGGTCGATATCATGATCAAGGATGTTCCGGCCGGCAGTGGCGGCGTGATTTACCATCCTTACATCAGTGCAGCGGGGGAACGCGCTCCATTTTACCATCCGCATGCCAAGGCGAATTTCTTTGGTATCAGTGCGAACACCAAGCGTGCAGACTTAGTTCATGCGGTTTACGAAGGCATTACCCTTTCCATTAAAGACTGCCTGCAGGGCGCGGATAGAAACAGCAAAATTTTTATTGCCGGCGGCGGAGCCAAGAGCTCGATCTGGGCGCAGATGATCTCAGACGTTACCGGTATGGAGGTTGTTGTGTCTGCCGGAAATGAATTCGGTGCCAAAGGAGTTGCCATGATGGTGGGTCTCGCGGTGGGCGAATATGAGAGCTATACCGACGCGGCCCGCAGAACCTGCAAATCTGAACGCATTTACCGTCCGAGACCAGATCAGAACGCGATTTACGAAGACATCTACACACTGTATAAAGGCATCCGTATCGCCTGCGAGAGCCTATGGACAGCCCGTGCAGATGTGATGAAAACTATCAGTAAACGTACCCGAGAAAACTAGAGACAGAAAGAAGGATAACACAATGAAAATTTTTTTTACTGCAGAATATGATGAAGAACAGTTAAAGCCATTATATGAAATGGGTGAAGTGGTAAAAGATGGCTGGGCCATTGGCCTGCCCAAAATGCAGGAGGAGGAGCTCATGGAAAAATCCGCAGACGCGGACATCATCATTACAAGCTACGACGATATTACCCGGGCAGTCATTGAAAATGCCCCAAACCTCAAGCTCATCGCCTGTACCCGCGCCACTCCGGTTAACGTTGATATGGCCGCAGCAAAAGAACGTGGTATTCCTGTTATCTATACACCGGGACGTAATTCCGACACTACTGCTGAGATGACCGTAGGACTCATGCTCTCCATCGCCAGAAAGATCCCGATGGCCTACAAGGCTTTAAAGGAAGGAAAATTTACCGCTGATCCTAACGCACAGAAGGTAACCAAGGAAGGTCTGAAGGTCGATATGGTCTGGGATATGGAACCCGGATCACCTTATATGGTGTTTAAGGGGACTCAGCTTCATGGTAAGACGCTGGGGATCGTAGGTTATGGCAGCATTGGCCGCCGCGTGGGCAAAATTGCCCGTGCCTTTGGCATGGAACTGTTGATTTATGACCCGTTCCTATGTCCCATCGACTTAGAGGAAGTTGGCGTTAAAAAAGCAGAAAAACTGGAAGACCTGATGAAAAACGCGGATTTCATCACCTGTCATATGAAGATCACCCCGGAAACTACGGGCATTATCAGCCGTGAAATGATTGCTCTTATGAAACCAACCGCCTATTTTATCAACAGCTCGAGAGGTGCGATCCTTGACGAGGAAGCCCTGATCGACGCACTCCGCGAAAAACGGATCGCTGGCGCTGCCTTTGACGTCTACGCTAAAGAGCCCATTGCCAGCAACCATCCATATATCACTGAACTTGACAATGTCGTCATCACACCGCATATTGCCGGAGCCACTGACGATGTCCTCGTGAACCATACCAAACAGATCGTCGCTGACGTAAAACGCTTCGCAGAAGGCCGCAGAATGCTGTACGAATACCGTTAAAGCCAAGTAGATAAACCTGAATAAAAAATATATAGAATAAAGAGGAGATTAAAGATGTTACTGCAAAAAGAAAGAGAAGACGTTGTAAAATACTGCCAGATGCTGATCACCCACGGTTTAACCAAGGGAACCGGCGGAAACATCAGCATTTTAAACCGGGAAGAGGGCTTGTTTGCCATCAGCCCAAGTGGTATCGACTATTTTGAAACCGAGCCAGAGGATATTGTTGTCATGAATCTGAAAGGTGAGATTGTGGATGGGGATCGTAAACCCTCCAGCGAACATGAACTTCACCGCATTTTCTATACCGACCGCGACGACATCGCCGCTGTCGTACACACACACTCTGTTTACAGCACCGTTCTGGCAACTCTGAGAGAAGGCCTGCCGGCTTCCAGCTATCTGGTCGCATTTTCTGGTTACGATGTCCGCTGCGCCGAATACGCCTCTTACGGATCAATGGAACTGGCTAAAAACACCTTTGAAGCGATGAAAGAACGCAACGCCGCTTTTATGGCAAACCATGGCCTTATCGCCGGGGGCAGTGATATTCTCAATGCCTTTAACATTGTGGAACAGATCGAACAGTGTGCAGAAGTTTATGTTAAAGCCAGAGCCATCGGCACACCCGTACTTTTAGACCACGACGAAATGACCCGCATGATCGACAGCTTCAACAACTCTTACGGTCAGCGTAAAGCAAAAAAGGACTTATAAGAATTACCCTGTGACTATTTTCTTAAATGAGTAAACCCCATCAAAACCCGGAGGCAGTGATTCGGCCTCCGGGTTTTCCCATTTTGGAAGATGAGAAAGAAAGGAAGAATGACATGAAGTATAGGAAAAAAGGCAAAGCCATCATCGACGCCTGCCTGTGGCTTCAGGACACAGGTATGGTCATTGGTACATGGGGAAATGTGAGCGTGCGCCTGGACGAAGAAACGATTATGGTAACTCCGAGCCGGATAGAATATGCGGACTTGACGCCTGCAGATATGGTGATCGTGGATATGGCGGGGAACAAGGTAGAGGGCGAACACAAACCTACCTCCGAGATGCATGTGCACCGGCTCATTTACGCGGCCCGACCCGATGTGGGAGCAGTGGTTCACTGCCACCCGGTTTACGCCTCAGCCATGTGTGCGGCCGAACACGGCATTCCGGTTATCTTTGAGGAAATGAGCCAGATGATCGGGGGGGAGATCCCCATCACAGCCGAGTATGTGAATGCTGGACAGCATGTACGTCTGGGAGAGGTGACCGCCGAGGCACTGGGCGATAAAAATGCCGTCCTGATCCGCAATCACGCCCCGGTCTGCGTGGGCCGTGATCTTAAGGAAGCCCTGACTTGTTCACAGGTGACCGAGAAAGCTGCCAAGTGCTATCTGGCGCTCAGAGGCGGTGTGGAGATCACCACCATCCCGGAGGCTATGGTCAAGGCCGAGCGCCATAGGTTCCTTTACAGCTATGGCCATGAGCAGTAAGCGACGGTACCGTCGGCCTTAAGAATCTTAAAAGCTCAGTTGATAGATTCTCCCTAAAAGAGTATAATAGTATTTAAACAAACCTTCCCCGGAGATGCAGTCCTGTCTCCGGGTTTTCCTGAATCCGGAATGAAAAGGTTATCTTACTTTTAATGTGTGAAAGGAGAATTTGATGGAATACGCAAAAGAGAGAAAGGCCATTGGGGAAGCCTGCCGGTGGCTGGAGGCCAACGAGATGGTCATTGGCACTTGGGGCAATGTGAGCGCGCGCCTGGATGGGGGAAAGCTGCTGGTGACGCCGAGCCGGGTGGCTTTTACGGATATTTACCCTGAAGATCTGGTAGTTGTGGACACCGAGGGCTGTAAGGTTGAGGGCGTGTGGTATCCGAGCTCTGAGGTTCATATTCATCGTCTGATTTACGCCAGACGCGGGGATGTCAACGCCATTATCCAGTGCTATCCCACTTACGCTTCTGCCATGTGCGCCTCTCAGCAGGGAATTCCGCCGATTTTTGAAGAAATGAGTCAGCTCATCGGCGGCGGAATTCCGGTAACGCCTGAATACATTAACGCCGGACAGCACCGAAGACTGGCAGAGGCTGTCATCCAAACCATAGGCCAGAAGAACGCTATCCTGATTCGGAACCACGCCCCCATGTGCTTTGGCCGCGACATGACTGAGGCCCTCACCTGCTGTAAGGTAACCGAGAAAGCCGCAAAATCCTACCTGGCCCTCAAAGGTGGCGTCGATGTGGCCGTCATCCCCGACGAAATGGTCGATGCTGAGCGCGAACGCTACCTGAACCGGTACGGGCATGAGGGATGTGAGGAATAGGATTAAAGCCCTTCGGGGCTTTTTTTTGTGTTTTCAATCAGGAAAGTTTAAAAGTTTTCGCTGTCATTTAATTATTATCTTGCCCGTTGGGTATAAAAAAGCAAAAGTATCTGAATTAAGAAAGGAAAAAACAATGAAGAAAATCGTGAGTGCAGTCATATCACTGTTGATGATTTTACAGTTTTCACTGCCGCAGGCAGCATTTGCTCAGGAAAATGGCAGTGTGGTAAACGAGACAGTAGCACCGGCTGCGGTGGATCAGACAGTGGAGAAGAACGCTGAGCCAGAGCAGCCTGAACAGGCAGCAGCCACCGAGGGGCAGCTCAAGAAGGTCACAGAACCCGCTGCCATACTGCCCGAAGCTTCAGAGAAGGTTTTAGTTCAACCCGCGGCAGAAAACCAGCCCAAAGCTGGTGGCCGGGACATTAAAGAAATTTTTCAGTCGCTGGGATATAGCGAGGCAGACAGCACCATTTTGACAGGAATGACCGTGACCTATCAGGATGTGGCTGGAAAACCCGTAGCAGAGCCTACCATTGACGACACAGTTCGGTTTGATATCACCTTTGCGCTTCCAGAGGATGTTCGGGCCCAGATGCAGGCCGGTGATTACTACCAGTTTGAACTGCCGGACAATATCAAAATCGCCAATAATACCAGTATTCCCCTCATCGACGCGGCGGGAAACCAGTATGCTACCGCACTGGTGGGCAAAGACGGCACAGTCACAATCACCTTTACCGATGAAGTGACAAAAAACAGTGACATCAGCGGAAACCTCAATTTCTCGGGTGGATTTGACAAAGACAGCATGACCGGCCCAGGCAATACGGTTATCAAGATCCCCAATGAGGAAAAGCTGCCGCCTGCAGAGGTGGTGGTCAGGCCAAGTGCAGGAAGCGCCATTGAAAAAAACGGCTATTTTGACCGGAATATGAATCCCGAAAAAGTCATCTGGAATGTAGACATCAACAAAAGCCTGGACACAGTTGCGGGTGCGGCCGTCACCGATACCCTGCCTGCTGGACTCACCCTGGAAAGCGTAACGGTTTATCAGATTGAGGTTGACTTTGACGGCAATGTTGTTGAGGGAAGCCAGACACCTGTGGATCCGTCCGAGTATACCGTTGCGGCTGACGGCACAGTCACTTTTAAAAACACTATCCACGCTGCCTACCGTATTGAGTACACAACCCGCATCGATCCGGAAAAGAAGCCTGCGGACGGCGGTACCATTATCTTTAAGAATGAGGCAGCTCTGAGCGGGGACAACATTTCAGAGATTACTGCGAGCGCCACGGTGGATGCCGAGTACGGAAAAATTCTGGAAAAAAGCCGGGAAAACTACGACGCCCAGACTCAGACCTTTAGCTGGGAGATTAAGTACAACTACAGCGAGGGCAAAATCCCGCAAAAACAGGCTGTGGTGACTGATAAAATCGGCAGCGGCATGGACTATGTAGATGGCAGTCTTGTACTTAACGAAGTGGATTTTAATACTGATGGCAGTGTAAAGATTGTCCGCACCCTTGAAGAAGGCGTGGATTACCAGCTCGATAAAACTACTGATGGCTTTAAAATTCAATTCTTAGGGGATGTGGACTACGCGGTCCAGATGACTTATCAAACCAAGGTTTCCGGAATATTAGATGAAAATCAGAAATATAAAAATGAGGTAGAGATTGGTACTGGACAGACGGACAGCGCAAGTGGCAGCGCTAAACAACAGGGCGTCATCAAAAAATTTGTATCCGCCGATCAGGAAAACAGGCGGATTAACTGGTCTATTAGCGTTAATAAGAACAACTATACCATGAAAGACTGGTCCCTCACAGACACCCTGAGCCCAGGCCTTTTTCTGGACGAATCGTCTCTGGTGATTAAAAATCAGGATGGAAAGACCCTGGAACGAAACAAGGATTATACCTTGAACTATGAGCAGAGCAGCAACAATTTTGATATTGTGCTGATAGGGGATTATAATCCCACAAGTGACAGCTTTAAGATTACCTACACCACAGACTATGATACTGGCGCAACGATTTTCCCGGACGGCAACGTCTATTTTAAGAACGACGCTGTCTCCAGCTGGACAGATACCCAGGGCGGAAAACACAGCAGTAAGGATGAGGCGGACTACCGGCCAAATGACGACGCATCCTACAATGGTTTTAAAAATGGCAGCTACAACGCGGTCAATAAAACCATCACCTGGATGGTGGGCGTCAATTACAACGATCTCCTGCTTGGGCGGCCCACGGCTGTCGAGGACCCCATCACTGGCAATCAGGTATATGTCTCAGGTTCCGTTAAAATCTATCACTATACCCTGAGCAGCAAGGGTGAGCCGGTAAAGGGAGATGAAATTACCCCTGAAGAGTATGATCAGTTTCGGATTCAGGAGCCGAATGCCCAGGAAAACATCCTGAAGATACTGTTCCCAGAAAGTGCGGAGGGCCGTTATCTCATTGAGTTTCAGACCACCCTGGATGGTCAGGTTATCCATGACAGCGCGACCTATAAAAACACCGCAACCTTTACCAATGGACGTGAGGTCCATCTGCTGGAAGGCGAGGTGTCTATCACTAACGGCGGTAAGCTGGCCGCCAAATCCGGTATTCAGGACGATGACGGCTATGTGAAATGGCAGATCACCGTGAACCCCAGCCAGTCTGCGCTCACCGATGTTCAGGTCATTGACCGCCCCTCGGACAACCAGATCATTGACCTCAGCTCCCTGAGGGTATACGGCGCTCAGGTAGATGAAGGGGGCGGCTTGACCCTGGATGAGAATATTGTTCTGGCTTTGGGTACCGATTATACCGTGGACTACGTCACAAATCCGGAAACAGGCCAGCAGGAGTTGACTGTGAACTTTCTGAAGGAAATTGACCGAGCCTTCTTTATCACTTACCGTACTAAGGTGCTGCTGGAGGAAGGCAGTGAGCAGAAGGTGAGCAATGAAGTGATTATAAAGGGCAATAATGAGGAAGAAGTCGAAGGCGGCGACAACCAGGAACTGGGCGTCATCGTCAATGATGGTGGCGGAACCGTTGTGGGTAAAAGAGGCAGTATTCTGCTGGAAAAGGACAGCGCCACCACGCATAATCCCCTGGCCGGAGCCGTGTTCCAGCTTTATGACAGCAACGGCGTGAGCCTGGGTGCCCCGGTGACCACCGGGAGCGACGGTCAGGTGCTTTTTAAAGAACTGGTTTATGGCAATTATATTTTGAAGGAGCTGAAGGCCCCGGATGGCTATAACCTGGACAGCGCTCTGAAACAGGGTATCACCATTACTGTCAATGCAGAGAGCAGCCAGACAGGAAAGATACAGCATTTGCAGAATGATCCGGTCCAAGTTACCCTGGCCAAGGAGGACGAAAACGGAGATCCTCTTGCGGGTGCAGTTTTCACCCTTGAGATAAAACAGGGCGAGAACTGGAAACCCATACGGGAAGAAACTGAGCTGAAAACCGGCGAGGATGGGCATCTGACCGTGGAAGCATTGGAGGAAGGCACTTACCGCTTTACGGAAATCCAGGCTCCGGACGGCTATGTTCTGAACACTCAGCCCATAGAATTCACTCTGGTCAAAAATGCAGACGGCGTGATCCCAGCATTGACACTGGATCCGGTGGTCAATTATCAGGGAGGCCTCGAAATCACAAAAACCGATGCGAACGGTCGTCCACTTGCAGGCGCAGTTTTTAAGCTGACAAAAGACAACGTGACGGTGATAGAAGGGCTGACTACTGAAAAAGACGGTACCGCCAAAGCCAATGGGCTGGCCCCCGGCGTTTATGAACTGGTGGAAACCTCCGCTCCAGAAGGGTACACTCTTGACAGCACCCCAGTGCGTTTCGAGATTGAAGCACGTGCGGCAGGAGCGCCTGCACCAGTAGCGATATACTTGGTCAACCAAAAGGAAAAACCGACGGAAGTCACTGTGAAAGTGCCGCCAGATGCGCAAAGTCCTGGACAGACGCCTGGTAAGGCAGTGGAAAAAAGTCCGGGAACTGGCCTGCAAGGACCCGGAGGCATCGGCACATCCCTGCTGCTGTTGGTCGCTGCCGGTATTATCCTTTGGAGGAGGACCAAACCAAAAGAAAAACGTTAGCGGTATTTTTGGTCAGAGAGACCGATAAGGTTACAAAAAAGCATTAAGGACTGCCTCAGTGATGAAAAGATCACTGCGGGCAGTCCTTTTTACGTTCAGTCTTATTTCCCGAGGCGTTCAATGACCTTGCGGGCTGTATCACCCAGCCATTTTGCTTCAAGAGCAGCGTCGATATGTCCATTGATGAGCTCGGGCAGGAAATCGCGGATCTCCGCGTCGGGGAGATCCCACCATTTTAAGGCCATAAGCTTCGCGATGGTGTCATCGTCAAAACGCTTGCGGATAAAGCGTGCCGGGTCGCCGCCGACCACCGTGTAGGGCGGAACGTCTTTTGTCACCACGCTGCGGGTGCCAATGATGGCGCCGTCGCCGATGTGTACGCCGGGCATGATCACACTCTCATATCCAAACCACACGTCATTGCCGACAATGGTCGGGCCCTTGAGGGTAGAAACCTTGCTGCCAAAGCTTTCAGGCAGATCCCAGTGGTCGTTTGCGATGGGAAAGGGATAATTGGCCATGGAGGCAAAATTGTGGTTGGCGATGGGACAGAGGAAGGTGGTCCCCATGGCCAGCGAACAGTATTTTCCAATGATGATGGTATCTCTGTGAAACTGTGGATAATGGTACAGAATGTTGTTCTTGACAAAATCCCGGGGGTCGTTTCGCTCATCGTGGTAGTAGGTGTGTTCCCCAACCTGGATATCCGGATCGTCGATGACATTTTTCAGATAGACCACAGAAGTGTTATCATCGGTTAAATAAATTCGTTGATCATTGTCCTTACGCATTTTTTTGCTCCTGTAAATTCAAAATATATTACGATACCATTATATCAAAAACTCAAAGCTTTGAACAGGATCTGCCCGATTTTTCCTGACAGAGAGCAAGAAATGACAACGCCCTTTTCCTAAATCGCAGGAAAAAAGAAAAAGCATGGTGCTCTTAAGATGTGGGAAAAGCCTTTTTATGGGTAAGTAATACATAGGATATTTTAATGTATTACATAAATTTAGAAGCTTTACGCATTGTAGGATAGAAAGGAAACAGCATGAAAAAAATAACGGGCACTTTGACAGTCCTTCTCATGGTTTTATTATTCTCATTTTCACCCGTTTGGGCGGCCCAGGGGGCAGATACAAAACCTGCGCCTACTGCGCCTGCGAAGACCGATACCACCGCGCAGGCGGACAAACCGCAGCTTGCCGATAAAGACAGCGGCGAAGCCGCAGACAAAGCGGAAACAGACAGTGCGGCATCCGCGGAAAAGGCTGCGGTTCTGAAATCCGGAAATTACTATACTTTTAAGCTGCCGGAAAGCGTTGTCGTCACCGAGGAACTGGCCCTGCCCCTGACAGATAAGGATGGCAAGCTTTATGGCACCGCTTATGTGGGTACCGACGGCGTGGTGATTATCTCTCTGACCGAGGAAGCTGCCGGCGATGCCGCCGTGGCGGACCGGCTGGAGGCAGCGGGCGCTGAGCCGGCTGTTGTCCAGACCCTTGGAACCCAGACAGGCCCCCAGGGCAGTGTTGTTTTCCGAAAACAGGATGAAAACAGCAATGGCCTGGAGGGCGCGCGGTTCGAGCTGTTAAAAACCGATGAAAACAACCGGATCGTAGCTGCGGTTACTTCCGGCGCAGACGGCAGTGTGCGCTGTGACGGCCTCGCACCTGGAACCTACCGGGTGGTTGAGACACAGGCTCCAAACGGTTTTCTGCGAAACCTTGAGATTCTGGACTTCACGGTCTCGGATTCAGCCCAGACCCAGCACGTCGTGGTGGATGCGGGTATCCATACAAGCTATCAGGGGCGTCTCTCCATCCTGAAAATGGACGAAGAGCGGACCCCACTTCCCGGAGCCCGCTTTAAAATTCTGGACGCCAACGGCTATACTCTCCAGAAGGATCTCGTCACTGATTCGGACGGCCGGATCTGGGTCAGCAATCTGGCGCCCGGGCGCTATCAGGTTATGGAGACAGAAGCGCCCTCGGGCTATCATCTGGACGCCACCCCGGTGAGCTTTGAGGTGGCCTCTGAGGCAGAGGGTGAGCCCGCAGCCATGGAGGTCAAAGCCATCAATGTCCGGCGTTCCTCTAAGCTCAGGTATTCCGCGGGCACGGCGTCTCCCAACGCAGATACAGGGGTGGACAGTATGGACTTCCTTGGCCTTGGGTTTGTTGTTGTTGCGGCGGTCATTGGTGCGGGGGTGATGGTTTACCAGAAAACCAAGCGCAAATAAATCGAAAAAACCCGCCGGCATGGGATGGTGCCGGCGGGTTTTTTATGAGTGAGATTCAAGTTTTCTTCCTATTTATATTAAGGGCTAATTTAACCTTTAATCAGATTTGGTTTTTCTTTGACTGACGGACAATGTCTTCGAGGTATTCTTTGCGCTCCATCTTTTCGAGCAATGTATCTTCAAGTGCGTCTTTTTCCTCGGTCAGTGCCTGAAGGCGGGTGTAGTCGGTGGCGATGCCGGCCATCTCGGTATCGATGGCCTCAAGGCGGGCCTCCATCTGCGCCATGTCCGCGTCGATGCGTTCGTACTCCTGCTGTTCGCGGTAGCTCAGCTTCACGGCCTTTTTCCGTGGCTTCTCGCTTTTTTGTTCACTGGGTTTATTGGTAGCAGCGTCCTGATCCCGGCCTGCGTGCTTTTGCATGTAATCGGTGAAATTACCGGTCTGAACCAGAATCTCACCGCCGCCGGTAAAGGAGAAGATAGTATCGCACACCCGGTCCAGGAAGTAGCGGTCATGGGAGACGGTGAGCACACTGCCCTGAAAATCGTCAAGGTAGTTTTCCAGGATTTTGAGGGTATCGATATCCAGGTCATTGGTGGGCTCGTCAAGCAGCAGCACATTGGGCGCAGACATGAGGATACGGAGCAGGTAAAGACGTCTGCGCTCACCGCCGGACAGCTCGGAGATCCGCACCCACTGCGCGTACCGGTCAAAGAGGAACAGCTCCATCATCTGAGCCGCGGTGATGACCTCACCCCGGGCGTTCTCAACGGTTTCGGCACCCTCGCGGATGTATTCAATCGCCCGCAGGTTTAAATCCATATCTTCGGATTCCTGAGAAAAATAGCCGATTTTGACTGTATCGCCGATGACGATGACCCCATTGTCTGGACGGATTTTCCCAGCAATCAGATTCAGCAGCGTGGATTTTCCCCGGCCGTTTTTTCCGATGATGCCAATGCGCTCATCGGGCCCCAAAATATAGCTGAAGTCTTTGACTACGCACTGGTTTTTAAAGGATTTGGACACATGGTCCAGATCCACCACTTTTTTGCCCAGACGGGTAAATCCTACGTTGATCTCAAGAATGTCCTCGCTCAGGTCAGAGGCACTGTTCTTAATGTCCTCAAAACGCTGGATCCGGGCCTTTTGCTTGGTTGTCCGGGCACGGGCGCCCCGTCTTATCCACGCCAGCTCACGCCGGTACAGATTCTGGCGCTTCTGCTCCATGACGCTCTCGAACGCCCTGCGGGCGGCCTTTTTCTCGACGAACTCGGAGTAATTGCCTGTGTACTCGTACAGAGCCCCGCCGTCCAGCTCGATGGTTTTGTTCACGACCCGATCCAGGAAATAGCGGTCGTGGGTGACCATCAGGAGAGCGCCCTTGCGGTTTTCCAAATATTTTTCGAGCCAGGTAATGGTCTCATTGTCCAGGTGGTTGGTGGGCTCGTCTAGGATCAGGAGGTCGCAGGGAGTCAGAAGCACAGAGGCCATGGCCACACGCTTGCGCTGACCGCCGGACAGGGTGCCGATGGTTTTGTCGAAATCTCGGATGCCCAGCTGGGTTAGGATGGTTTCAACCTGGGATTTCAGGTTCCACAGACCGCCTGCGTCAATGGTATCGGTCAGGGCCAGCAGGTGTCTCTGGAGCTTTTCGTCCTCGGGATAACGCATCAGAAGATCCAGTGTGTGTTCATAGTCGCGCAGGGTGTTCATCTCCGGGGTATCGGCCCGAAAGACCTGGGCCAGGACGGTGATGTTTGGGTCGAGCTCGGGGGTCTGGGCCAGGTACTCGATGCGTTTGCTGCCGTAGACGCGGACTTCTCCCGCGTCGGGGGTATCCTGCCCGGCCACAATGCGCAGCAGGGAGGATTTCCCGGTGCCGTTAACACCGATGACGCCGATTTTGTCGCTGTCCTCAATGCTGAAGTTGATTTTTTCAAAAAGGGTTTTGACACCGTAGGTTTTTTTAAGGTTGATGACGGATAATAGGTTCATGATTTTATTTTCTTTCTTTTAGCTTTTAGCGGTTTGCTTAAGGGTTATTTTAACACAGATTGTGCCAAGAAAAAAGAAATCTAAAAATAAGGCTAATTTAAAGCTTTATTGAGTAGTATAAATATATAATAAAACACCACTTATGGATGATTAAAGTGATTGTAGGTGGTCAATATACCTGTATATACATATTTCACAAAAAAAGACCGTTTAATAACAGAATTTTCCTGTAATCTATTGCAAATTCGCCAAATATGTGGTAATATTGTTATATATTTAACAGATACTCCTTTTGTTCTATAAATGGACAGTTGGAGTATAAGATAAATGATTCAAATATTCACATGGAAATGTGAGAATTAATGGAGGAAATTTAAGTGGCAAAAGAAGTAGTATTAGCTGGTGCTGTACGTACAGCGATTGGTAGTTTTGGCGGTTCTTTAGCAAACGTTCCGGTAGTCGATCTTGGAACAATCGTTATTAAAGAAGCTTTAAACCGTGCTGGCGTTAAACCGGAAGACGTTGATGAAGTGTTAATGGGTTGTGTATTACAGGCGGCTCAGGGACAGAGTGTTGCCCGTCAGTCTGCTGTAAATGCTGGTATTCCTGTTGAGGTTCCTGCTTTAACCCTTAACAATTTATGTGGTTCTGGTCTCAAATGTATCAATCTTGCAGCTGCTATGATCCAGGCTGGAGAAGCAGATATTATTGTTGCTGGTGGTATGGAAAGCATGTCCGGCGCTGCTTACGCTGTTCCTAAGGGACGCTATGGCTACAGAATGGGCGATGGCCAGTTCATCGACACCATGATCAAAGACGGTTTAACCGATGCCTTCAATCACTATCACATGGGTATCACCGCTGAAAATGTAGCAGAACAGTATGATGTAACCCGCGAAGATCAGGATGATTTCGCCGCTAAGAGCCAGCAGAAATGTGAAGCCGCTCAGGCAGCTGGCCGTTTTGATGATGAAATCGTACCGGTTCCGGTTAAAGTTAAAAAAGAAATTGTTGAATTCAAAGTTGATGAATTCCCAAGAAAAGGCGTAACCGCTGAAGGCATCAGCAAAATGCGTCCGGCTTTCAAAAAAGATGGTACCGTAACCGCTGCAAATGCTTCTGGTATCAATGACGGCGCTGCTGCCATCGTTGTGATGTCTGCTGAAAAAGCAAAAGAATTAGGTGTTAAGCCAATGGCTAAATTTGTTGTCGGCGCTTCCGCTGGTGTTGATCCATCCATCATGGGTGTTGGACCAATCTTCTCAAGCCGTAAAGCTTTAGAAAAAGCTGGTTTAACCATCGACGATATGGATTTAGTTGAAGCAAACGAAGCTTTCGCAGCACAGTCCTGTGCTGTAGGCAAAACTTTAAATATTCCTGAAGATAAATTAAATGTAAACGGCGGCGCGATCGCTCTGGGTCACCCGGTTGGTGCTTCTGGCTGCCGTATCATGGTAACCTTACTGCACGAAATGCAGAAACGCGGTGCTAAAAAAGGTCTTGCAACCTTATGCGTAGGCGGCGGTATGGGTGTATCTACCATCGTAGAAATGGACTAATTTTTCTAAGGAGAGAAGGTAATTACAATGGGTTTTGTTAAATATGAACCACAGGGTGCAGTGGCTGTTATCACCATCGACCGTGAAAAGGCTTTAAATGCTTTAAACAGTGAAGTGCTTGAAGATCTGGACAAGGTTATTGACGGTGTTGATTTAGAGACCATTCGCTGCCTGATTATTACAGGTGCCGGTCAGAAATCTTTTGTTGCCGGTGCGGACATCGGTGAAATGAGCAGCCTGACTCAGGCTGAAGGCGAAGCTTTTGGTAAAAAAGGAAACGCTGTTTTCAGAAAGATCGAGACTTTACCAATTCCGGTTATCGCTGCGGTTAACGGCTTTGCACTTGGCGGCGGCTGCGAATTATCCATGTCCTGCGACATTCGTCTGGCTTCTGAAAATGCAACCTTTGGCCAGCCTGAAGTTGGCCTTGGCATCACTGCTGGTTTCGGCGGCACTCAGCGTCTTGCACGTCTGATCCCGACCGGTAAAGCAAAGGAAATGCTCTATGCCTGCACCAATATCAAAGCGGCCGACGCTTTGAGCTGGGGTCTGGTTAATGCTGTCTACCCGGCCGACGAATTAATGCCTGCTGCATTGAAATTGGCTGGTAAAATTGCTAACAACGCTCCAATTGCTGTCCGTAACACCAAAAAAGCCATCAATGACGGCCTTGAAATGGGTATGGACGACGCAATTGCCTTTGAAGCAAAACAGTTTGGCGGATGTTTTGAATCCGCTGACCAAAAAGAAGGCATGGCTGCCTTCCTGGAAAAACGTAAACACGAACCTTTCCAGAACAAATAAATATGATTTTCAACTCAAGGGTATTTTTGTATAAAAATACCCTTGAGTTTGGGCTTTTCGCCTGTATATACAAATCTGTATATACAAGAATACAAAAAAGTTTTTAATTTATCTAGGAGGACTTAAAATGAAAGTTGGCGTTATTGGTGCCGGTACAATGGGATCAGGTATTGCTCAGGTTTTCGCTTCTACCGATGGTTATGAAGTTGTACTTTGCGATATCAAACAGGAATTTGCCGATGGTGGTAAAGCTAAAATCGAAAAAGCATTAGCAAAACAGGTTGCTAAGGGCCGTATCGATCAGGCTAAAATGGATGCAACCTTAGCAAAAATCACAACAGGTTTAAGAGATGCTGTTGCGGATTGCGATTTGGTTGTTGAAGCTGTTTTAGAACAGATGGAAATGAAACATGAATTATTCCAGGCATTACAGGGAATCTGTAAACCAGAATGTATTTTCGCTTCCAATACTTCTTCTTTATCTTTAACCGAAATGTCTCAGGGCGTTGACCGTCCAGTGATTGGTATGCATTTCTTTAATCCGGTTCCGGCTATGAAACTGGTTGAAGTTATTGCTGGTTACCATACTTCTCAGGAAACCGTTGATACCATCAAAAAGATTGCAACAGATATCGGCAAAACTCCAGTACAGGTTAACGAAGCTGCAGGTTTTGTTGTAAACAGAATCTTAGTTCCAATGATCAACGAAGGTATCGAAGTTTATGCTGCTGGTACTGCTTCCGCTGCGGATATCGACACTGCTATGAAATTAGGCGCAAACCACCCAATGGGACCACTGGCTTTAGGCGACTTAATTGGTCTGGACGTTGTTCTGGCAATTATGGAAGTATTACAGGCAGAAACTGGCTCTGACAAATACGCTCCGTCTCCACTGCTTCGCAAAATGGTACGCGCAGGCGTTTTAGGTATGAAAACAGGAAAAGGATTCTTTGATTACACAAAATAAGCTTGTGTGACAAATATATTTAGGAGGAACAGTATGGACTTCAATCTGAGTAAGGAACATCAAATGTTGCGCACACTCTACAGAGAGTTTGCAGAAAATGAAGCAAAACCAATCGCGCAGGAAGTTGACGAAGAAGAACGCTTCCCGCAGGAAACCGTTGATAAAATGGTCAAAAATGGCTTTATGGGCATTCCATTTGCCAAAGAAGTCGGTGGACAGGGCTGTGATACATTAGCTTATATTTTAGCTGTTGAAGAGTTATCCCGCGTTTGCGGTACTACCGGCGTTATCCTTTCCGCACACACTTCACTGGGAACAGACCCAATCCGTAAATTCGGTACACCGGAACAAAAAGAAAAATACTTACCGCGTTTAGCAAGCGGTGAATTATTAGGCGCTTTCGGTTTAACTGAACCAGGCGCTGGTACTGATGCTTCCGGACAGCAGACAAAGGCTGTTTTAGAAGGCGACCACTATGTATTAAACGGTACGAAAATCTTCATTACCAACGGTGGTAAAGCGGATGTTTATATCATCTTCGCAATGACAGATAAGAGCAAAGGCACCAAGGGGATCTCTGCATTCATCGTAGAAAAAGATTATCCTGGCTTCTCAATCGGTACAAAAGAAAAGAAAATGGGTATCCGTGGTTCTTCCACAACCGAATTAATTTTTGAAGACTGCATCGTTCCAAAAGAAAATCTTCTTGGTAAAGAAGGTAAAGGCTTTGGAATCGCGATGCAGACTCTGGACGGCGGCCGTATCGGTATCGCTGCTCAGGCTTTAGGTCTGGCTCAGGGCGCTTTCGACGAAACCGTTGCTTACGTTAAAGAAAGAAAACAGTTTGGTCGCTCAATTGCTAAATTCCAGAATACACAGTTTAAATTAGCCGATATGTACGCACGTATCGAAGCTGCCCGTAACCTGGTTTACAAAGCAGCTATTGCTAAGGATACTCAGAAAGTATTCTCTGTAGAAGCAGCAACTGCTAAACTTTTCGCAGCTGAAACTGCTATGGCTGTTACCACAGAATGTGTACAGTTACTTGGTGGTTATGGCTACACCAGAGACTATCCAGTTGAACGTATGATGCGTGATGCTAAGATTACCGAAATTTATGAAGGAACAAGCGAGGTACAACGTATGGTTATATCTGGCAACGTTCTGAAATAGGAAGTTCAAAAGGAGGAAATTTAGGTGAATATTGTAGTTTGTGTAAAACAAGTTCCTGATACAAATGAAGTTAAACTTGATCCAGTAACAGGTACATTAATTAGAGATGGCGTTCCAAGTATTATGAACCCGGATGATAAAGCTGGTCTGGAAGCTGCATTAGAACTGAAAGACGCTACCGGTGCGCACATTACCGTTGTTTCCATGGGACCACCACAGGCAGACGACGTTCTTCGTGAAGCACTCGCTATGGGCGCTGATGAAGCGATTTTAGTAACCGACAGAGCTTTCGGCGGCGCCGATACCTGGGCTACTTCTACAACCATTGCAGCTGCGGTTAAAATGTTAGACTATGACCTGATCATCACTGGCCGTCAGGCAATTGATGGCGATACCGCTCAGGTTGGTCCTCAGATCGCTGAACATCTGAACATTCCAAATGTCAGCTACGCTGAAGACATCAAAGTGGAAGGCGACGCTGTTATCGTAAAACGTCAGTACGAAGACAGATACCATACCATTAAAGTACAGATGCCCTGCTTAGTTACCGCTTTAGGCGAAATGAATACACCGCGTTATATGACTCCAGGTGGAATCTTTGACGCTTACAGAACAGACGAAGTTAAAGTCTGGACACTGGAAAATATCGAAGTTGATACAAGCAACATCGGTTTAAAGGGGTCTCCGACACGCGTATTCAAGTCCTTCCCGAAAGCTTTAAAACCGGCCGGAACTGTTGTTCAATTAGATCCACAGGAATCTGCTGATTTCTTACTGGAAAAATTGAAAGAAAAATTCATTATTTAATGGAAAGTGGTGAACATAGATGAGTTTACAAGATTATAAAGGTGTTTTCGTCTTTGTACAGCAGGTAGATAATGTTATTACTCCTGTTTCTTTCGAACTGATTGGTAAAGGTAAAGAATTAGCCAATGATTTAGATACAGAAGTAACTGCTGTTGTTTTAGGTTCTAAAATCGATGCGATGGGCAAAGAATTAGCCCGTCATGGTGCTGACAGAGTGATCATGGTCGATGATCCTGCCTTAGAAGTATACACAACCGAACCGTATGTACATGCATTTACTGAAATTATTAACAAATACAAACCAGAAGTAGTTCTGTTTGGTGCTACCGCCATTGGCCGTGATATGGCTCCTCGTGTATCTGCACGTGTTCATACCGGCTTAACTGCTGACTGTACAAAACTGGAAATTAACCCAGAAGATAAAGGCTTAATGATGACCCGTCCGGCTTTCGGCGGCAACATTATGGCAACCATTCTGTGTCCGGACCACCGTCCACAGATGTCAACAGTACGTCCTGGCGTTATGCAGAAACTTCCGACAAACGACGCAGCAGAATGTGAAGTGATTAAAGAAGAAGTTGCTGGCTTGAGTGACCATATGAACGTTGAAGTGATGGAAATTGTTAAAACTGTTGCTGAAAAAATGGATATCCAGGATGCTAAGATCCTCGTATCTGGCGGCCGTGGTATGGCATCTCCAGAAAACTTCAAATTGCTTGAAGACCTGGCAGACGCTTTAGGTGGAACCATCTCTTCTTCAAGAGCCTGTGTTGACGCTGGCTGGGTTGAAAAAGACCGTCAGGTTGGCCAGACGGGTAAAACCGTTCGTCCAAACCTGTACATTGCCTGCGGTATCTCCGGCGCAATCCAGCATTTAGCTGGTATGGAAGAATCTGATGTTATCATCGCAATCAACAAAGACGAAACTGCTCCGATCTTTAACGTAGCAGACTTCGGCGTTGTCGGCGATGTCTTCAAAATCTTACCACTGTTTACAGAAGCAGTTAAGAAAGAAATGGCAACCAGATAGTTTGAAGTTCCTATGAAATTAAAAGTCCGAGGCTTGGAAAAGCCTTGGGCTTTTTTCGGTGGAAGGTGGAAAGTTGAAGGTGGAAGGTTTTGGAGCAAATGTGCGGAGCACATTTGATTAGACGCGGCCTGCGGCCGCAAACCCAATTGCTTGAGCCAGAGGCGAAAGCGTTCATTAACCTTCCACCTTTAATCTTCCACCTGATAAAAGTGTTTTTTTGCAGACCTCATGCAACATTTTGTGAGCGGTTTACAAATGCCGCGTAAGGGTATACAATAAAATCATCAGATTGAAAAACACTTTTACAATGTGGAGGATTCGATGTCAGGAAAAAATATTTTTATTGCGAAGAGTGCCGATGTACTGGGCAAGGTCCGGATCGGCGATTACAGCAGCATCTGGTACCAGGCGGTACTGAGAGGAGATATGGACAGTATTACCATTGGTGAGCGCAGCAACGTACAGGACGGCTCCGTGGTGCACGTGGCACCCGGCGGCTACTGTGTAAAGATCGGCGACGGTGTGACCATTGGACATAACTGTACCATCCATGGCTGCACCATTGAAAACAACGTTTTAGTCGGCATGGGCTCCACGATTTTAAACGGCGCGGTCATCGGTGAAAATACCATCATCGGCGCAGGCTCCCTGGTGACTCAGAATAAAGTGATCCCACCGAACTCCCTCGTCATGGGCAGTCCCGCAAAGGTCATCCGTCCCTTGACTGATGCCGAGATCGAAAGCATCCGTGCCAACGCGCGGGAGTATATGGAATGTATGCGCCTGGAACCAGGAAAAAGCTATTATGAAAACAGCGATGGCATTATTGTTGTCAGACAGCTCTAAAGACGTCGGCATACTAAAAAAGCACTCAGAATCTTCGTCTGAGTGCTTTTTTTATACAAATTTAACCGCAGTTCCGTAGGCGATAACCTCGGCAGCTCCCTGCATGATGGCAGAGGAGGCGTAACGGATATTGACCACCGCATCGGCGCCCAGGACTTCAGCCTCCTGTACCATCCGCTTGGTAGCCAGTGCCCGTGCGTCATTCATCATTTCGTTGTAGGCCTTGAGCTCGCCGCCCACAATGGTTTTAAAACCCTGGCTGATGTCACGCCCGATGTTTTTGGATTGAATGGTTGAGCCCTTGACCAGGCCCAGCATTTCAAATTCTTTTCCGCTGATATAATCAGTATTTACTAAGATCATCCTCTTCTCCACTCCTTATCTCATCGATTCTCTGGATTAAAACATGGAGGGAAACGCCGGCCAGCGCCAGTGGCAGGATACTGCACAGGATCTTGACGATCAGAGGGATATCAATCAGAAAACAGACGATGATAAAGCCCACAAAATATAAAATCAGCAGCAGTCCAATAACCAAAGGGGCAATGATTTTCTTGACTTTCATAAACAGGCCGCTCCCTTCCTAAGCTTATTCCATTATATCGGATATCCGCCTTCAGGACAAGGGTCAGTCGTCATAATCTCCGAAGATATTCCGTTTTCGGCGGTTTTTGAGCTTGAAAAAAGCAAAGACACCACCGCCGATCAGCACGATTACAATAGGAACCGCAATAAACAACGGGTTAATGCCCTTATCGGCCGTCTTTAAAAGAATCAGGTAATCCCCCGGAGCGTTCACATTAAAAGTCGCCACTTTGGTGTCGTTGTGGTAGGTGGTGACCACCGGATCGACACTGTCACTCCCGCTGTTGTACTTGCTGGCAGTGAACTGAGACTCCGTCTGAAGCTTTGAGGCCTGATCGTCGGTCAGGGCAATGTTGATTTCCAGAGGCTTTTCAAAGGCTGAAAGCGCAGACAGAGCGCCGGTGGATTTTAAGGTTGAGGCCTCCAGCGTGAAAGGAGTGGTCACAGGCGTCAGCTTGGTTTCTGACAGCTTATAGCTGCTGTTTGAAAGGCTGGGGCCTTTTTTAAGCCCGAGGACCAGTTTGTCGCCGTCCGTCAGCCTGTTCAGGTCATCGCTCTTTAAAATGGATGGGGATACAATGATGGAATCTCTGTTGATCGGAACATTTAAAGTCACTTTAGCGGTCTGCATGTTCTTGAGCGCCGGCGCCGGCACATGGATATTGACCTCAGGGTCTGTAAGCCCTTTGGTTTCAATGGCTGGAGCCTTTAAAACCAGCTTGGTGAGCGCAGAGGAGCCCGCCTGTTGTTTTTCGGTCAGTTTGGCGGTACCGGCTGCGATGGCCGCGTTCAGCGCGTCATTGTTAAATGCGGCCGTCACGGTGTTCTGGTTGGTTGCTGCTGTATAAACATTTGACGGCAGGTTGACGTCAATGGTAGTTTCCTTGACGGTCAGCGTGATGGGGTAATCGCCCTCCACCTTTTGAACCTCCTGCACCTGTTCCTCCACAGTGGTCTCTACCGTTGTGGATTCTGTGGGCACATAGTCGTCGCTGTCGTCGTAGGAATTACGGTAGGACGGGGTGTAGTCATTATTGTCGTAGCTGTCGTAGTAGCCGTCATCGCCGCTACTGTCATCTCCCGGATCGGTCGATGGAAGATCGGGATTCTCTGGTTGTGTAGGGGGCTCTGGCTGGCTTGGTGTCTCCGGTTCGGTTGGCTGTTCTGGTTCTGTCGGTGTTTCCGGTTCGGTTGGCTGTTCCGGTTCAGTTGGCGTTTCTGGTTCCGTCGGGGTTTGGGAATCGCCTTCCCCCGGGTCACGAGTGCTGGTCACAACAGAAACGGAGCCTGCCTTATAGGCGGAGGCACAGGCTGTCTGTACTGTAAAATTAAAGATCAGAGCAAATGTCAAAATTGCTGTCATTAGTTTTTTCATTTTTCTCTCCATTACATAAAAAAATCGTCCCAATTAAAAAATCGAATTGTGATCTTCATTATATCACAATTCGATTAAAAATAGTAAATTCTTTTAAGATTCGATGCGGAACTGAGTCAGCGGCCGGAACAGCAGCATGGAGATGACAATGCCCACAATGGCCTGTAGGGCGTTGAAAGGAATATTGACCAACGGGGAGACAAAACTGCCGTATAGGATAATTTCCGACACATAGTAGATCAGGGTCATGATCACTCCGGCGATCACCATCACTGTGATTTCCTTCTGGCGCCCCGGGTTACCGCGCAGAAAATACCCGGTCAAGTAAGCCATCACGCCCTTTGCGAGCATGGTAGGAATGATATAAGCCCCAAAGCCCGCGAAGTAATCCGCCGCACCTGCACCGATGGCAGCCGCAATGGTGCCGTAAACAGGGCCAAGAATAAACCCGCAAAGAAAGACCGCCGCGTCACCCAGATGAATATAGCCATTGGGAATCGGGATCTTTACGACCGAGATCATGATAAAGGTAACGGCCATCAACAGCGCCGTATAGCATACTTTTTTGGTTGTGATGTTCACTTTTAAACCTCCGAAATCAAATGTTGCACCTATTATAGCACACTGGCAGGGAATGAAAAGAACCAAAAAGGACCAAAATCGTTCGGATTCTGGTCCCTATGGGTACAGTTGTTAACTAACTTTTTCGATAAAAATGCTCACACTGCTGGCATAGTCGAGGCCGGTGCGCTGCGGGTTATTAGGGCTGATGGTCACGCTGATGTCGCAGCCGTCCACGGTGCCCGTAATGGTGGTGGAGGCGTCGCTGCCGGCAGCGTTAAAGTTTTCGGCAGAAGCCATGAGGTCCGAATAAAACTGCGCCAGCTCAGCTGTGTCAGCCGTAGAGCCGTAAACCGCTGTCCATCCAGGGTTCCCGTTGTTCGTGGTAATATCGTGGGAATCCCCGACACCGCTCACCTTGTAAAGCGGTAGAAGATTGCTGGGGTAGGACTGAGCCAGTTGCCCATCCTCGTTGCCATAGAGATCGGCCTGGTTCGCGTCAATGACCGCCTGCATTTCTGGCGGAGTCTGTAAGCTTCCGCTGGTTGCTGAATTATCGACTGTGGGCTGCGGGGTAGCTGTCGGGGTATTGTCCGCGACAGAGGGCGCGCTGGTCGGAGTGGTTTTTGCAGCGTCCTTTGACCCGTTAAACATGGGAACAAAAAACATAATGCCCACGACGATGACAATCACTGCTAAAACGCCGAGAAGTACCTTTTTTTTCGTGTTCATGTTGAGTCACCTTCATTCATCTTTCTAAAATACTATTAATGATTCCGTATAGTCCATTATAAACGATTTTCTTTAAAATATAAACCATTTTCTTTAGAAACTAAAGAATCCTGAGTTGTAAAATAAAACGCATAGAACAAATGAACTTTTAAAGGGGGATTTCGTATGACACATGAGCAACGCTCTGAATTGATGGAGCTTGCAACAAAAGCTTTTCGTTATAATTATTGTCTTGGTTATTCAGATGGTGCAAGGCACCCTTATGAGTTTATGTCTGAATTTGAAAATCAGGACCCGGAATTTGATTTTATTAATTTTCTGTATAATGCATTTGAAAAAGAAGAAAAGGAGAAAAACGTATGACAGAATATGCAATTGTAGGAGTAAAAATGGTGGATTTCAAGGACAAGGAAGGCAATGCCATTAAAGGCGCATCCCTTTACATTGTCTCAAAAGACAAGAGTGTAATCGGCATGAAAGCCCAGAAAATCTGGTTGAATGAAGACATTTGTGACATGCTTGATTTCGATCTGACGAAATCCGTTAACCAGAAGCTGCATGTGTTTTTCAATGAATACGGCAAAGTTGCCGACATTCAATTGATCGCATAACATGGCCGCGGATATTATGATTCAGTACGAGCTTGTGATCTCCGGCTTATTGTTCGGTGGTATCCTCGCTCTGATCGTGGCCATTGAATGGAGTAAAATACATTGAATGCAGAATTATTTATCTTTTTCATCCAGGGGATGGGCCTAGGCTTTACCTTTGGAATTGGTGTCTGGTTGTTCGCTTTTGCGCTCCGTGCTCCACTGGTAGCGTTTAAGAAAGCAATAAGTTAAAGAGAAAGGAGAACCGCTTATGTCAACTGAAACCCTTACTGGCATTCAGGGCATTTTTACCACTGCGGCCACCCAGATGGGCGGCATGATGGTGCCCGTCTTAACCGCTGGTGTTGCAATCGCCATCGGCATTCTGGCTTTTACCATTGGTAAAAAGCTGCTCAAAAAATCTGTATCTTAAAGAAAGGAGTTTAACCCATGCCTACTGTTTTAGAAGAAACCCCATCCATGATTGACAATATCAGCGCCATTTTCACCGGCGCTGCCACCCAGATGGGCGGTATGATGGTACCGGTCTTAACTGCCGGTGTCGCTGTTGCCATTGGTATTCTGGCTTTTACCATTGGTAAGAAGCTGCTGAAAAAGTCTGTAAACTAGGAATTATCTTTATAATCCCCCAGCCTGTCGGCCTTCCTCTTAGGTTGGCTGTCAGGCTTTCTTATTGCACATGGGAAGGTAGCTTAAGTGGTAAAGTCTGGCGCGCGCATAACAAGATTCACTCAGGGTTTGTCGGTTCGAATCCGGCCCTTCCCGTTTAGATTTTATAATACAAAGACTACAACTATTACGGCTGTTAATTCAAGTAAGGCTGTTGTTATTTTTGCTATATTTATGTATTTTTTAGATACATTCTTTTGCTTTTTCTTAATGATGTAGTCAATTAAAAACATAGATAACAAAATAAAAAAACATATTCTTGTTTTAGTAAGCCCGTCCATTATATACACCCCTTTTTATTCTTAATAATAGCATGTTTTAAGGAGGTTATCAATGGAAATGAACATTGATAAAAGATTTATTTATAAAGTGCTTGTACTTTTTTTGTGCGTGTATTTAGCTTTAATGCCTGCATTTAGTTACAAGAAAGTACACGCGGCTTTATCAGATAAATTTTATAATTTTTTAAGAATTTCTACAACGCTTATAATCGGCTTACAATCTGTTGGTTTTATTGGTGACACCACCCTAACCCCCGAAAACCTGGAAAACATCTACAACAAAGCCGATACCTACCTGCACGAAAACTTTGGCACCGAACTGGAATACGCCGAAGCCCTCCGCCAGGTCGATCAGCTCGGCCTTGACATCGCCTCCGGTAAAATCTTCATTCCCGGCAATTACAGTGGAAAGCTCTGGTATTCGTTTTTAAATGCGGTGGTAGATGTGGTATGGCCAGTAGAAATTACTAACGTTCCACAATCGGAAATTTTTGTAGGTAGTATCGGGAAGTATTATGTTACTAAAAAAGTAAATTCAAGTTATGCCCAGTATGGAATACCTAATCATGGTTGGTCTAAATATCTTTATGACGTAAATTCTTATACAAATAATCCATCTAAAAAAGCGGAATCCTCGAATACTGCTGGATATTTTTATGTCCGTGAACGTGGTTATGAATCATATTCACCTAATTATACCTACTACGTTATGACTCTTACAAATAATCCATCTGGTTTTTATTATTTCATGATGCCTTCAACTGTTCAATGGAATAAATATCTCGCATCTGTTTTAGGTTTGCCCGGAGATTTTTCACAAGTTGATAATGTATTATTTGTACCCAGTATAAAAAACAAAACCGCCAACAAAGTAAAACTCCCAACCCGCCTGCCCCAAACCGTCATCAACAACATCAACAACTACATCGACAACAGCACTGAAAATCTCATCATCGCCCCCACCGCCGATGAGCTCCCCACCCTCCCGGATAACTACAACCCCAACACCGATGACCCGCCTGATCTCCCCGGATACGAGGACGTGCCCCCCGATCAGCCCGGCACCACCGACCCAGAACCAACCCCATCACCGACACCAGAGCCCACGCCCACGCCACCCGAGTACGATGGCTCAAGCTGGATTAAACCCATCGGCGATTTCTTCGCAGGCCTGCTCTCCTTCCTGAAAGATGCCCTGATACCGACCCAGACCGTGGACTTTTCACCGCTGCAGAACATGGGCGCTGATGTTTCCGGCAAGTTCCCATTCTCCCTGCCCGGTGATATTGGAAAGCTCTTTGGCGTGCTTAACGCCGAGCCCATCCGTCCTCATTTTGAAATGGACTTCGACTTATCAAAAGTCGGGATTCCCGGCGAGCCCATCCACTGGGATTTAAATGTTGAGCAATGGGACAATGGCGCAGCCGTGGTCAAGACCGCCCTGTACATCGCCTTTCTGATCGGTCTGGTATTCATTACAAAGCAGTTTATGCAGAATTGAGGTTTTAAAAATGATTGCAGATTTCTTCATCATGATTATCAATTTCTTTATCTGGCTGATCGCCTCCGTGGTCACCCTGATTACCGCCATCCTGCCCGAAGACCCCTTCCAGAGTTTTGATCTGTCCCTCCCTGCGGAGATTGTCGGTTATATGAACTGGTGTTTCCCGTTCTCCCTGATCGTTGAAACCCTTGCCGTCTGGGGCGTGGCCATGATCGCCTGGTTTGGCATTTCAATCCTGTTACGAATTTTTAAGGTGGTGGAATAATGATTAAATGTTATACCGGCGTCCCCGGCGCTGGGAAGTCCCTGCACTCTATGCGCTTGATCGTCGCTTACCTTCGGGCCGGAAAAAATGTGATCGCCAACTTTCCGGTGAAGATTAATGACATCAAAAAAAACACCGGACACTTTTTCTACGTGCCCAACAAAGATTTGAGCGTGCCTTATCTGCGCACCTTCTGTAAGATGCTCCACAAAGAAGAACGTGAGAACCAGACCTTGTTAATGATCGATGAAGCCTCCGTAAAATTCAACTGCCGGAACTTCAACGACAAAGACCGCATGCCCTTTCTGGAATTCTTCCCACAGCACCGCAAGTACGGCTTTGAGATTGTGCTGATCTCCCAGAACATGCGCCAGATCGACCGCCAGATAAGAGACCTGATCGAAATTGAAGTGATCCACCGGAAGTTAAACAACTTCTCCCTGTGGGCCATCCTGCCCTTTCCGCTGTTCGTGGCCATTGAGCGCAACAACGCCATCAAGGCAAAGAACGACCATGAGTTTTTTCTGTATTCCAAGAAAGTAGGTAACCTGTATGATACGTTTTATGACTTTACTGAACCGGACCGTATCCGTGATCTTGAGCTGGTTAAAAGTGCTGTTCTAGCCTCCGAAATCCCGCTTCACACAGACGATAGGCCCACCCTGCGTGAGCGCCTGCACGGTACGGGGAAGGGGACGCGAAAGCGGGGCCCCGCCCCGGGCCGCGCGGACGCCCCACAGGCTGACCTTACCGCCAACGTGAACGCTCTTTTCGAGGAAGACGAGGACGATTAAAAACATTAAACCAGGAACGTTTTAAAAATCTAAACGCCGTCAGGCGTAATCACTGTTCGCGGAAAAACCGGACAAGGGCAACCTTCGATGTCTGCGGGCTGTTATTTTTGCGCCTAGAATCCGAACCGGACTGCGCGCCCTAATTACCAAAAAGAGAAAGTGAGGTTTGAAAATGAACGCTGTTGAACTTTATAATGATCTGTTTTCCTTAGGTTTACTCCTTTGTATTTTTAGTCTGCTATTTGGTTTTTTTGGATTTTATCCGTTGTGGTTGATTGTGAATCTTTGGGTTTTAAAGTGATGTTTACAACGCTTATTATTACGGGTACTGTCATATTGATTATTTCTGGCATAATGCAATATACGAATGAAGATGTAAAAGCTCACTTGCAGGAAAGAAATAAGGTAACCTGTGAATGCTCCTGCTGTCATTGTAACGGTGTCCCAGGAACGTCAGAAAATTAACAATCGGCCGCGGGTGTGCTAAGGTTAGTATTACCCTTAGCACACTTCTGTGACCTGTGACAAACAACCATCAAACGGCCAGTTTTAGCCGTTTCTAAAAAGTCGCAACTTTTGTGACACCTGTGACATGTGCCAAAAGCACGTGACAAAAGGGGGGAATTATGAAAGATACACGCACACGCAAGTGGCAGATTACGATCAACAATCCACTGGAAAAAGGCTTTACCCATGACTTTATCAAAGCACAGCTTGAAAAGTTCAAATCCTGCGTCTACTGGTGCATGAGTGATGAAGTCGGCGAACAGGAGACCTTTCACACGCATGTTTACATGGCCTGCTCCAACGCCGTCCGCTTCTCCACGGTCAAGAACCGTTTTGAGGGCGCTCACTTTGAAATGGCCCAGGGTACCAGCCAGCAGAACCGGGATTATGTGTTCAAGGAAGGCAAATGGGCCCACGGCACTAAAGAAGACACCAACATCAAGGACAGCCACGAGGAGTGGGGCGAAATGCCCATCGAAAGACAAGGCCAGCGGAACGACATGGCCGATCTGTACGACATGATCAAGCAGGGCTACTCTGATTTTGAGATCATGGAAGAAAGCCCGGCTTTCCTCATGAACATTGACAAGATTGAAAAAGCAAGACAGATCATCACCAGTGAAAAATACAAGAACACCTTCCGGGAACTGGAAGTTACCTACATCTATGGAAAGACCGGTTCCGGTAAAACCCGCTCCGTCATGGAAAAATACGGTTATCCCAATGTATTTCGGATTACTGATTATCAGCACCCTTTTGACAACTACCACAGTCAGGACGTGGTGATCTTTGAAGAGTTCCGAAGCAGTTTAAAGATACAGGACATGCTCAACTATCTGGACGGCTACCCGCTGGAACTGCCCTGCCGGTATGCCAATAAATACGCCTGCTACACCAAGGTCTATATCATCACCAACATTCCCTTTGAGGAACAGTACGACAACATCCAGCATGTCAGCCCGGAGACCTTCAACGCCTTTAAGCGCCGGATACACAAAATCCTGCATTACAAAGACAAGAACAAAATCGAAAAAGAAGACTACTTTGACCAGTTGAGCTTGTTATAAACAGCTAAGCTTTTAAAAAACGCCTTTACCGGCTCGGATCAGCGCCGCAGCCACGACAGTTTTGTGATAAAATATTGTTTTATACGTTATAGGGGGTAACGATCATGGGACAGCATTTGACAGAACGGGAACGCTATAAGATTGAAGCATGGTTAGAAGAAAAAGTAAGCAAAGCCGATATTGCAAGAAGATTAAATAAATCTTACTCGGCCATCTGTCGCGAAATACAGCGCGGTTCTGTTTTACAGACCGTAAAGATTACAGGCATACCAGAAGAAAAATATTTTTACAAAGCAGATTATGCCGAAATTAAACACCTTGAAGCCTGCGAAAATAAAGGCCGCAGACGTATCTTTGAAAAAGCTTCCGAAACAAAAGCCATTTTAATCCGTCTGCTTAAAAAAGGTTATTCTCCAGAGGTTGCGGCCTATCTTATAAAACGGGATTACCATATTCACATCTGCTATAAAACCATCTATAACGCAGTAAAAAATAAGGATTTAGAAACTTTAAAAATGTCGGATTTACCCTACCACAAAAAGAAGAAAACCGCTTATCAGCCACAGTCAAAGAAAGTTATCCTTAATCGCCGTTCCATTGATGAACGTCCAGTAAGCGTGAATAACCGGGAAGAATTTGGTCATTGGGAGATGGATTGCGTTCTATCCGGCCAATGTAATGCCATGCCCGCCGCATTGCTGGTGGTTACCGAACGTTTAACGCGCTACTCCTATGTGTATAAAATGCCGGATAAGAAGCAGGAAAGCGTCAAGGCCTGTCTGGATGATCTGGAACAGACCTTTGGTCAGGCTTTCCCGCTTATTTTCAAATCCATTACAATGGACAACGGTTCAGAATTTATTAATCAGGCGTTCATTGAAAACTCTGCACAGAATGAAGATTTTAAGCGGACTGTGGCTTATTACTGCCACGCTTATTCCGCTTTTGAACGGGGGAGTAATGAAAACTATAATCGTTTTATCCGTCGTTTCATTCCAAAGGGAGCAAACATTAAAAAAATAAGTAAAGCTGCTATTCAAGAAATCGTGGATTTTATTAATAACTATCCCCGGAAAATGTTTGGATTTCAAAGCTCTAGCTATTGTCTTAAGAACGCGCTTTCGGATTTAAAAATAATTTGAGTTTTTTCGCGTTTTGACTTGCAATTCAGCAGAAACTAAAGAATACACTTGATTTTCTTCAGAAAATTAGGTAAAATAGACTTCATGTATGAATCGACCAAATGCAATGACGAGGACGCTGTGATCACACGTTTTCCAGAGAGGCAGCCCCGGTGCTGAAAGGCTGCTAGAACAACGATCATGGAAATCACCTTTGAGCAGGGTTTCTGAGCCAGCTGGTTAGGAAACCACGGGAAACCGTTATCTTTATTGAGTGGGCAGGCTCCCTTATAAGGGCGGAGTCTGTCAATCTGGGTGGTACCGCGGAGTTTAGCGCTTCGTCCCTGCGTGTTGCAGGGGCGGAGCTTTTTTAATGCTCAATAATCCTGCGAAATAAAAATCAAAATAACATAACCAAATAAGGAGGCACTATGGCTGTATTTAAAAATTTATCCAATGAATGTGTCAGTGAAACTGAAAATAAAATCGCCAGCCGCTGGGAAGAGATGGATATCTTAGACAGAACCATCAAAAACCGGGACGACGCAGAAAATTTTGTATTTTATGAGGGGCCGCCGACGGCCAATGGAAAACCGGGGATCCATCATGTGATCGCCCGTACCTTAAAAGACTCTGTCTGTAAATATCAGACCATGAAGGGATACCGGGTACTGCGTAAGGCCGGCTGGGATACCCACGGTCTGCCGGTTGAGATCGAGGTTGAAAAGCAGCTGGGCATCAGCAGCAAGCCAGAAATCGAAGCCTACGGCATTGCCGAGTTCAATAAGAAATGTAAGGACTCCGTCTTCAGCTATGAAAAACAATGGCGTGAAATGAGCAAACGCATGGGCTATTTCATCGACCTGGAAAATCCCTACATCACCCTGGATAACAACTATATCGAATCTGTCTGGTGGATTCTGAATAAATTCTTTAACGAGGGCTTTATCTACGAGGGGCATAAAATCCTGCCCTACTGTCCGCGCTGTGGTACCGGTCTAGCATCCCACGAGGTCGCTCAGGGCTATCAGGAGATCAAGACCAATACCGTTGTCGCTGCTTTCAAGCGCGCCGATGCCAACGAGTACTTCCTGGTCTGGACCACCACCCCGTGGACACTGGCCGCGAATGTCGCGCTGGCTGTTAATCCGGAAGCAGACTACATTAAGGCAAGAAGTAAGGGTGAGGTCTATATCTGCGCCAAAGTGCTGGCGCCGAAGCTGCTGGGCGATGACTACGAGATCATCGAGGAAATGAAGGGTAAAGCGCTTGAGAATATTCCCTATGAACGTCTCATGGATTTTGTGCCCGTACCCCCAAATAAAAAGGCATTCTTTGTCACCTGTGCCGATTATGTCACCACTGAGGACGGTACCGGCGTGGTCCACATCGCTCCGGCTTTTGGGGAGGACGACTACCAGGTCGGACGTAAATACAACCTGCCTGTTCTCCAGCCTGTGGGCGAGGACGGCAAATATACCGAAACCCCATGGAAGGGCCGCTTTGTCATGGAAGACGGCCTGGATATTGAGATCATTACCTGGTTAAAAGAAAACGGCAAGCTGTTCAAAAAAGAAAAGGTGCTTCACAACTACCCACACTGCTGGCGCTGTAAGACACCGCTCTTATACTACGCGAAACCAAGCTGGTACATCGAAATGACTAAGATCAAGGACCGCCTCATTGAAAATAACAATGGTGTGGACTGGTATCCCGAATTTGTGGGCGAAAAGCGCTTTGGCAACTGGCTGGAAAACCTCAACGACTGGGCGATCTCAAGAAGCCGTTACTGGGGAACGCCGCTGCCCATCTGGCGCTGTGACGATGAAAACTGCGGCGAGCTGGCATCTGTCGGCTCCAGAGCTGAGCTGGCCGAAAGAGCCATTGAGGACATCAGTGAGGACATCGAGCTTCACCGCCCCTACGTGGACGACGTCCATCTGAGATGTCCGAAGTGTGGAAAGCCCATGACCCGGGTCAAGGACGTCATTGACTGCTGGTTTGATTCCGGCTCCATGCCCTTTGCCCAGTACCACTACCCCTTTGAAAACAAGGAGCTTTGGGAAAGCCAGTATCCGGCTGATTTCATCTGCGAGGGCATTGACCAGACCCGTGGATGGTTCTATTCCCTGCTGGCCATCTCCTCCTTTGTGACGGGAAAATCACCCTATAAAAAGGTTCTTGTCAATGATTTGATCCTCGACGCGGAGGGACAGAAGATGTCCAAATCCAGAGGCAACACCGTAGATCCCTTTGAGCTCTTTGACCAATACGGCGCCGACGCTCTCCGTTGGTACCTGCTTTATGTATCCCCAGCCTGGACGCCGACCCGCTTCGACGTGGAGGGCTTAAAGGAAGTACAGAGTAAATTCTTTAATACACTGAAGAACACCTATAACTTCTTCACTCTGTACGCCAACACCGACGGCATCGACCCGAGAACCTTCTTTGTGGATTATCATAAGCGCCCGGAAATCGACCGCTGGATTCTGTCCAAGTACAACCGTCTGGTGCAGGAAGTTCGCGGCGAAATGGAAATCTACGACTTGACCAAGGCCGTCCGCAAGATCCAGAATTTTGTCAATGAGGATCTGTCCAACTGGTATATCCGCCGCAACCGCCGCCGTTTCTGGGGCAGTGAGCTGACAGAGGACAAAAAAGCGGTGTTCAACACCACCTTCGAGGTTTTGGAAGGTCTGGCAAGACTCGTTGCGCCGTTCGCGCCCTATATCAGCGAAGAAATCTACACTAAGCTGACCGGCGCCGAATCCGTCCATCTGGCGGATTACCCGGCCGTGAATGAAGACCTGATCGACGAGGCTGTGGAAGAACCCATGGACCTTGTACGCGATCTGGTAAGCCTTGGCCGGAGCGCCCGTGAGGAAGCGCAGATCAAGGTGCGTCAGCCGCTTTCAGAGATCATCATCGACGGCAAGTACAAGGATATCCTGGGCGACCTGACCAAGCTGATGGAGGAAGAGCTGAACATCAAAAAAGTCGACTTTGAGGAAAATCTGGGCGACTTCATGAATTATACCTTAAAACCAAATTTCAAGGTAGCAGGACCGATTCTCGGCAAAAATGTCAAGCTGCTGGGCAAAGCCCTGGCTGGTGTCAACCCTGCTGAAGTTGTGGCGAAGCTGGACGCCGGAGAAGTCTACCCGGTGGAAATCGACGACCAAACCATTGAGCTGACCAAGGACTTTGTGGATATCCGTATCGCGGCCAAGGAAGGCTTTAATGTACAGACCGCCAACAATAAGTTCATCATTCTCGACACCACTCTGAATGAGAACCTCATCAATGAGGGCTACGCCCGCGAATGTGTGTCCCGTATCCAGCAGCTGCGTAAAGGAAACGGCTTCGAGGTCAACGACCATATTGACATCACTTACCAGGCCGACGCAGAAGTCAGCGCCGCCATCGAAGCCTTTGCCAATTTCATCAAAAAAGAAACCCTGGCGGAGTCCATCACCAAGGGAGAAGGCAATCTGGAAGCCTGCACTCTCAACGGGCATGAGGCAGCCTTCGGGGTTGAGAAAGTTAAATAAAGGTTAGGACTAAAACCGCCGGAACACTGTTCATATAGTGTTCCGGCTTTGTTTTTTATAATAATCAAACATAATTCTTAAAATAAATATTTTTACAAAATGCTAAAAACAGTATAAGAATGCGGGATAAGCGATAAGGTGAGGATAAAACAAGAAGAAAAGAAGGATTATCCATAACTTTTAGCGAATGTGATAACATTTACTTTTCGTAAACAGAGTGCTATAATATTAAATTAATACAGAACCTGTTTGAGGGGAGACAAACACTTGGATGTTAAGAAAAAATATACTGAGAATTCTGGATGGGACTGGTTTTTAAAAACCTCTGTAGTTTGGATTTTAGTCATCCTTTTTTTCGCTTTCCTGGCATACCGCTATGTCAGCACCATGTTGCCCGGGGACACACAGGGGACATTTACGGATATCCTGTTGAAAATCACGGTTTTAGTCATTGTTATCGGGCTTTTTCTCAATTTCTTTATTCTACAGAACTATTACATTGCTATTTCACGCATTATTGGAATACTGGATGAAAACAACAGCAGCCCTGTGGATGATTATTATACGACACAGAATCCCGCGGGTCATATTTTCCAGACCTTTGATCAATTTTATAAAGAGTACGATACCTATAAGAGTAAAGTCGAGCAACAGAAAGATATCCTATTTGAAAATTTTCTGATCCGTCTGCTAAAGGGGCATATTCAGAATGAGGCCATCTACTACCAGCTCATGGAAGAATATGATTTTGATATACGCAGCCATGAATTTGTTTTGGTGCTCTTTGACGTAGTTTCCGACGAGAACCAGATCGAGGACGAAAAGCTAAACTATATTTATGCTTTTATCCGGGAAAATTTTTCTTCCTATATGAAACGCATTTACCAGTGTTATGGCACTGAAATTGACGGCCGTATCGCCTGTTTTATTTTATCCGATGTGGCATCACTCGACACCACAGTCTCATCTATCGAGATCGAGCGTATGGTCAAACTCATGCGGGACAATATCTGGCATGAGTTTAATTATGATCTCTGGGTCTGTGTCAGTGGTGTCCACCGGGGAATCCCCGGCTGCAAAACTGCCTATTTTCAAACAGTAGAAACATTGCAGAAGGCCCGCCTGACGGGAAGTGACACACATATTCTCTTTTACACAGACTACATGGCCGGACAGCCCTATAAAGGCAACGAACAGCTGTGGTTTAAATATGAGCATCATTTTATCAATGCCATCAACGCCGGGGACTATGAGGAGGCCTCGAAAATTTTCAATAAGCTTTTAAAAAATGATTACATCACAGGGGCTTCATCGCTTAACCTGGCGCGTTTCCGGCTGTTCGGGCTGCTGAATTCCATGATCAACGCATTGGGGGAGGTCCGTCTATCCCTGGACGTGGAATTTTTTGATCAGCTGGATGCCCAGCGGCTTTTGCTGGAATGTAAATCCCTGCCAGAACTGGAGGCTGTATCTCAGGAGATCTTTGAAAAGATCAACCAGTATTCTGCGGGAGATCTGGTATCAGCCGCAGACAGCAAGATGCAGCGGGTGAGCGCGTACCTTAAAAGCCATTATCAGGACTCGAACCTGAACGCTGTGGCTGTGGCCGAGGAATTTAATATGAATCCCTCCTATTTTTCCAGAAGCTTTAAAAAAGCCATGGGCACACGGTTCAGCGATTATCTGTCAAGGCTGAGGATACAGGAGGCCTGCCGTCTTTTACGGGAGTCGGATCGGACAATCACAGATATCGCCGAGCAGGTAGGGTACAATAACGCCCTGACACTGACCCGGACTTTTAAAAAGATTGAGGGCACAACGCCCGGGCAGTATAGACAGAGCAATCATATTTAAAAAGGAATGCGATTATGAAAAATGATAACCTCATTGGCTATAAACAAAATATCATCCGATGTAATCTGGGCTTCCGCTATGCCCTGATCTGCGGCACCTGTTGGGGGATGGCCTATATCCTCATCACCTCGGTCATGAAAATACACCAGAGTGACAGCTATTCCATGACAATGCTGCCCACGGTGCTGGCCACCGCGACCACTTTTATGGTGACGGCCATCAACCTGGTGTGGATCGGTTCACAGCATAAGTTTAAGGAATTTCTTCGGTGCCTGCATTCTCCGTCGGTTATCAGTAAGGTGGCATTGGCGGCTCTGGCAGGCGGGATCGCGGCCTTTTGCACCTACATTCTCGCCTTGTCCGACACGGTTTTTTCGACCATTGCGGTGCTGTTTTATCCTGTGCTCACAGCCGCCATCGCGCGCAAATGGTATAAAGAGATTATCAGCTGGCAGTGTGCCCTGGGAATCCTTGTTATCCTGGTATGCTCCAGTCTGATCTATCTGCCCAACCTTTTTGCAGAGAGCAGCAATTCACTCATGTTGTCCCTGTTTGGGATCGCGGCCGGCATTGGCTGGGGAGTAGAGGCAGGC
>OAWD01000223.1_pt1 | contig 51229 bp, 73 predicted proteins | sample 1495361 | NCBI WGS metagenome assembly OAWD01 (sample SAMEA2580130, study PRJEB22360) | human gut metagenome | biome: human gut; feature: human-associated habitat; material: faeces | place: Denmark | collected 2008/2010 | reverse complement strand
GCCAGACCTCCCCGGAATACCCGACAAAATAGTGGGCGGACGCCCCACGGTATCCAGTTGAAAAATAGGTCGCATTGTTTGCGGCACTTCCCGGAGCCCCGGTATAATGCACTACGATGTACTTGATCCCGTTCCCGTACCGGCTGGACGCATTGATGGTCTGAAGCTTCTGGTTGATCGGCAATCCGTTGATGGACGCCGCCTCCGCCCGGATCGGCGGCGCTAAGGCCATTGTCCCCAAAATTAGGGTACAGAAAAGGACAGCTGCCAACGCAACCGCCCTTCCTCGTTTCAGTAATTTATTCTTTTTCGTCCGCATCTGCTTCATCCCCCTTGTGCTGGAATCTCCAGAACAGATCTGCCACATAGGTCCAGCCTTTTGTTGCCACCAGCGCCAGGACAAATCCGATCACGATCATGGCAATGACAAAGTACCATGTCACCGGGAAGCCCGTCATATCCACATAGGCAAAGTACGCCACCAGGGTAAACACCACAGACAGAACCAGAACCTGTAAATCGGTCGGGATGCTGCGCAGTCCCGGCAGTCCTTTTGTCACCTGGGTAATCACGACGGTCAGGAAACAGATGACCCCTGCCACAAAAATCAGGAGATTGAGATTCTCCATCACCATTTTAAAAATATCCAACTGCATCGCTTCTACCATAAGTCACTCCTCCTTTTATTCACTTTTTTCCAACTTATCAATTCTGTGATGTGCTGATTTAACGGACTGCTCCACAGCCGTGATCCGGCTTCCATGTTCCACGATTTCCTCCCTCAGTCTGTCAACATTTTTTGATGTTTCCCGTACATCAGAGGCGATATTATCCAGTTTTGTACTGATTTTAGTATTCAGTTCCGCTCGTTTCACTGCATCATCTATATCTGTTTTTTTGCTGTTTTTATTGCTGTAATATACTGATGCCAAAAATCCCAACAGCGATATTATAAGCGCAATCCACTGAGTATTCATACCCTCTTCTCTCCTATCATTTTTTGCACAAAAATAAGACCGGTTCACGGTCTCGCTCTGATCTCCATTCTTCATTACCCCTCTTATTTTCCTAGTTCTTCTTTCACTTTTTCCTTCCATAAAGTAGGAACCTGTTCTAGTTCCATGAACCCTTTTGCAATTCTATCTACATAAAATGCAACCATTACTTTTCTCCTCCTTCCGCAATTTCAGATACAACTTGGCCAAGATCTTCTAATGCTCCATTTTGAATTTCCTGTCCCCTTTCAATCGCATCCACTCTCTTTTCCAACTCCGTTTTCTCTCGAAAAGCAATAACGGAAACCACATTTCCATCCGGCGTCATATCTGCTTCTTGAAACATAGGCCTTTCCAGATATAAGTCTTCATATTCTCCCGTCACCTCATCGTCTGTTTTAAATTGTACCTTAGCAAGATTCCCTTCTTTTTTGAGCGCCCCTGCTATCTGGTCCAGTGCGGCAAAATTATCTGTTTGAATCCGAATGTAATCCAGGCTTGCTCCATCCATAATTTCCAGTTCTGTGTTATCAGTTAATACAAGTTTTTCCATTTTTTCTTCTCCTCTCTGCTCTTGAAAATTCATTATGATTATAAACCGATTGCAATGACCTGTAGCGCAAATGCCGATGCAGTAGGTCTATATTTTTTTAGCGTGAACTGTGTTGTGGTTATAGCATCCGCCCATACTGAGGTATCATTCTGCCCAGTCTGTGCCTGTACAATAACACACGGTGCTTTTGTAAACGCTTTCGGGAATTTTATTACTTGATCCTCCCAAGTATTTGGTTTTGATATATTGACTGTTTTAACTGCAAAAGCCTGAATATTTCCCAAAGAAGTATTGATCGTTTTAATTTCACTATTCAATGTATTCGTTTCAGATGCGATTTTATCACTCAACGTCTTCCCCTGTCTTGCATCCAGGACACTTCCCGCTGCTGTTGTAGTCAAATTATTTGCCACAGCCTGTTTTGCGGCACTGCCCAGTGTTTTTATATATTTTTTGTAAAAATACTGTAGTCCGGTTAAATCCAAATATTTCATCGTCTTTCCTCCTTAACTTGATAATGCATCAATATCTGATGTTGTAATGGACTGTACATTCGCATCCGAACCCGCCGGCCCCCGTGGTCCTTGCGGTCCAGTAGCTCCGGTCGCTCCCTGTGGACCTTGCGGGCCGGTGGCTCCTGTCTCTCCTTTTGGTCCCTGTGGGCCGGTAGCTCCGGTCGCTCCACGCGGGATTGTAAAATTGAATACGGCAGCACTTGCTGTACCTGCATTTTTGACGGATGCCTCACTTCCCGCTTCCCCGGTCGTAACAGTTCCCACTTTAATACTAGCCGCTTCCCCGGTTGCTCCTTTCGGACCCTGCGGGCCGGTGGCTCCTGTTTCTCCTTTTGGTCCTTGGATTCCCTGATTTCCTTGTGGACCTGTCGGTCCGGCTGGGCCAGTGGCCCCTTTTTCTCCGGCTGGTCCTTGCGGTCCAGTGGCTCCGGTCGCTCCTTTCGGACCCTGCGGGCCGGTGGCTCCACATGGAATTGTAATATCCAATACAGCCGCATTTTCTGTACCTGAATTAGTTACTTTAGCACTGCTTCCTTCCTCTCCTGTCGTTACTTTCCCGATTTTAATGGTCGCCGCTTTCCCGGCCGCACCAGTCGGCCCCTGTGGGCCAGTTTTCCCCTGCGGACCTTGTGGACCTTGTGGTCCTATTACCAACCCCAGATCAACTTCTGTTACTGCCATACTCTCCTCCTTCTATTCCTCTTCATAGCTAACCATCAGATGACCCCTTTCATCAATCCGAAATGTTGGCGTTTTCCCATCTACCCCTTTCGGCCCCTGTGGCCCGGTTTCCCCAGTTTCTCCTTTTGGACCTTGTGGGCCGGTTTCCCCAGTTTCTCCTTTTGGACCTTGTGGGCCGGTTTCTCCTTGGTCTCCTTTCGGACCCTGTGAACCTGTTTCCCCTTTTGGACCTTGTGGCCCTTGAATCTTTCCCACATTATTCCACGTACTTCCATCCCAGACATGCAGATTCCCATCAATAATATATCCATCACCTGGTTCCGCATCTTCCGGTAGTTCTCCTGTTGTTTCATACGATCCTTTAATATTGACCGATTTCCCATCTTCCCCTTTTGGTCCTTGCGGACCAGTTTCACCTTGCGGCCCCTGTGGCCCGGTGGCTCCTGTTTCTCCTTTCGGTCCCTGCGGGCCGGTTTCGCCTTTTGGGCCCTGAGGGCCAATCACACTACCCAAATCTAATTCCTGTGCCATATTTCCCTATCCTTTCTATGAAATTGTATATATCAATTTACCATCTCTTATTGACAATGGCGGCGCCGGTTCATTATCATTATGTGTCATTATCAGATGCCCCTCTTCATTCACATACATTCCAAACATTCCCGGATTCAGTTGTGTCACAGATGCCACTCCGTCTTCCCCTTTTGGACCCTGCGGTCCTGGCGGACCTGTCTCTCCCTGAGGCCCTGGCGGACCTTGTGGACCTGTCAACTCTCCTGATTCTATTTTCCCTTGTATCTCTCTTGTGATGTCCTCTGCCTTCTTTGATGCATTATTCGTTCTCGTAATCGCATCAGTAGCTTGTCCTATCAACCCCAACAAGACAGATTCTTCTTCCGGATCGGGTTCTGGCAATTCCCCTTCCAGCCCTTCCAATACTTTACATTGGCGATTCACAGTCGTGTTCCATTCATTTTTCAGTGTTCCATCATCGACCGTTTTTTTAGCACATAGAATAAACTTCACATTGCCTTTGTATTTTGTTACTTTCCTCGACAGAAGCCACGAAAACAGGATATTTCCCTCTGATAGTTCTACATCATCAATGCAATACACCCCAAATTCTCCATTGGCGTTTTCATAATTGACAAACAGAATCAGTTCGGATAAATCGATATGATCCCCCACCATCTTGGGACACTGAAATAAAACTCTTTCTACTTTTTCATCCGATTCTACGCCCAATAACTGGATAGCATCAGGAACAATAATCTCTCTTGTCTCCGGATCGATTCTGCATCGTTCTGTCTCCTGAATCTCCTCTTCTTCCAGATTCATCTCCGCAAAAACTTCTTCTAATCCAGTCATTGCCTCACCCCTTCCTGGTGTATAGTTACGGAATTTGTCGTGATCCGGTATCCTTCCCTTTTCCCATACAGTCGCACCTCAAATGACGTAAATGTCAGCGCTTCCTTCGGTATCTGACACCGTCCATTTATCACAGGAGCATAATATTCTTTTCCCAGTTTGGTAAATCCGGCTACTTTTTTGCATCCCTTCCATTCATTACTACACAAAAATTCCGCATTGAGATATCCTTCTGTCTCCGCTACAATTCCACTAAAATCGCATTGCTGGTCCTTCACAAGGTTCTGGCCTTTCACATGAAATTTCAAGATACGCATCACGAACCGCCTCCCAACGCATCAATATCTGAATTTTCAATTTGTTCTACACCTTCCACCTCCCCAGGCTCCCCTTTTGGACCCTGAGGGCCTTGCGGACCGGTCGGTCCTTGTATGCCTTGTTTCCCCTGCGGACCCTGCGGGCCTGTCGCTCCCCGTTTCCCTGATAGGTCAACCAGAAACTCATACCCCTGGCTCCGTTTCTTATATACTGCCGCATTTTCATCGTCTTCTACATTTCCCGTGTTGACAATCACCAATGACCCTTCTGTCAGTCCGTCTGAAGAAAATCCCTCATTCATATCCTCTATGGAACCATATTCTTTTAGTATATTCATGCTATACATAGTTTCTGTTTCTCCATCATCCAGATCGTCAATCTCTGATTCAGAAATCTCGACTGGATCAATATGTTCCAACCTTCCAAGCGCATCGATCAACGCCTCGTAATCGTCAGAACTCGTTATATTGGACATTGCTACCAAGTTCTGGCTTACTTGAATATGAAACTCAAAAGAGGTTACAACTCTGCTTTTATCCATCAAATGAAGCTGCGCTTTTACTGTCCCACTCTCTGCCAGCATCTGTTCCGTTAATCCAAAAAGTACACAATAATCATTGAATACGGTGCCTTCCGTATATGTTTCTTTCCCAGACGGTTTTTTACAGTAAACACGAGCTTTATAAATCATTCCCTCTGTCCCTGACAGAAGCACCTTAACCAAACGCCCGGTATCATGCTGTGTCGCAAAGATCACATTTGTAATCCCTTGGGCTCTTAAATCCAAACTTAAAACTTTTGTTGATTCCATCGTTCCTCCTCCCTTTTATGCAGGAATCCACCGTACAAACGCTACATTCTTGGGTTCTGGAGGTGTCACACTTCCTCCGCCTGGATATCTCAGACAGTATCCCCACGGATAGTTATAATATCTTGTAACCCAGATCTCTTGTCCTGTCTGGTCTCCTGTCTGTCCTCCAACCGTTCCCCCAAACTCATTGATGCTTGCCTGTACGACTTGTCCGTCTCCGATGCTCATGGCCGTGTGCCCTTTTTGCCTGGTAATTAAAACGTCTCCGCGAATGATTCCAGAGCCTGACCGGAAGTTCACCTGACTTGTCACATCTTGGAAACCCGCCGCCATAAAATAGCTTCTCATATTTGCGGTATTAACTGCCGTTCCTCCGCCGATAGACAGACCCGCTTTTCGGTACGCCGTTGTCAGAAACGAGGAGCAGTCATAATCCGGTCCCCATCGATTCCCTTGGTCATATCCGTGCGAGCTGTCATTTGCTGTATCAATGGCCCATTGTACCGCTTCCTCCACAATATTTTTCAGGATGCCATCAATTCTTGTATCCCATTCCCGCGCATAGCGAAGCCGGTTCTCCATCATTGGAGTCCCGGCTCTTTCATAGTTTGCCTCCCACGCATAGGTAAGCCATTCGATATCCCTTGATGATTTTATGAAATCATTAAAGGAAATATTGTAAGCGCTTGTCGCATAGTACTGGATCCCTGTTCTTCTTTCATAATCAGTAACCGCAAGCTGGCAGTCGATGGTCAAATAATCCGTCCTCCCGATCGCCCGCGCTCTAGTCTGTAGATTCGTTCCTGGCGTCCACTGATTCAAGCCTACGCCAGAATTCCAGTTTCCTTGTCCGCTCTGAAAGGAGGCCGGATTGAGGTTGGACTCCTGCTGGGCATTTGCCAGGTACGCAACAATCGGATTTCTGGCCCATCCGTATTGTTCATTTAGCTTTTTTGCTATCTCTGTTCCATTCTCAATGTATCCCATCAGACAGTTCCCCCTTCGGCGGTCTTCCCTCCTACAAAGATTCCATCTACGAAGTCCATATAGGAGCCGTCAGAGAACTCCGCCCTCCCGGTTTTTGTTGTCTTCTCATCAACTCCAACAGTACCAATATGAATATTGTCTGTCTGTACCACATCCGCCTCTATCCGACCCGACCGGAAATGGGTCTCTCCTGTTTGTCCATCAGGCCCTACTATCGCTCTCCAGTACGAATCACTTGTTGTCTCTCCATGTTTCATATAAAGGAATCCATTAGTCGTCACCTCAAATGGCCCAATAATCATTGACTGTGCATTTATAATTCCTTCATCCAGATCAAAATAATTATTTCCCAGCTTGTCCGACAACTTTCCGGCAACGATCAGATCCGCTATGATTCCCGCTGCTGTAACGGCTGTCTTCCAGTCCCACGTCCCATCCGGCAGCTTCTCTTTCGCCACCCGAAGGCCTTGTGTTCCCGCTTCCATCGCCCCATATAACGCTGATAGTTTATCCAGCACTTCGATCAAAAACGCCGCCGAATTTGTCTTTTTTGCGGCCGTTGATTGTGCGTACAGGTTTGCTTTCATGGCATCAATCGTCCCCTGAACCTGCTCCGCAACCAGGGAGCCATCTTCCCGGATTGTTTTCTCCACTCTCTGTGCTACCGATGACATCTCTTTTAAGTAGTTGTAACGGAACTCCCCCAGCTCCACTTTGGAATTCTTTTTTCTGACGTTATCGTAAGTGATCGAAATCGCCCTCGCTGTAGTCGTGATTCCCAATTTCTTATTTTTGCATTGTACCGTATCTCCAAGCCCGATCGCTTCCAGGCCTTTTACATTTCGGTATTGTTCTGTATTCTCGATTGCGTACATATCACAAGAATAACTGCATTTCGGTTTGTCCACACCTTCCTGAAATTGTTCCTGGCATCGTCTTACAAGTTCTCTCCTCAGCTCCTCTAAAGAATCAAAGCTTTCCTCTCCTTCTTTGGCATCTGTCGCCAGCTTTACGTCTTTAAACTCTACCGTTTTCGTATAGATCACCGGGTAATTGCCAATCAATGGACTATCCACCCACGGGGTTTCCCCGTCAAGCATGTAATCGTTATACGCCACCGGAACGATCCTTGTTATGACATCCGACATATCAATCTCTTCTTCGATCTCTTTGCAATTATATCCGAATTCCGCCCTTGCCCCATTATCTTCGCCGATCTGCTCATTGATTATCATTTCATAATTGTCATAGAACACCTCCCCTCCGAACTTCTTCAAAAAGGAATGATCGCCATCACCTTGTACAGCCTCAATCAGGTTTGTCCTTATACATTCTACATATGCTGTTTTTATAATATCAGAGGATGCCCGGTACTTTTCCTGCCCTCTTGTCATATAGTTCAATACCTGCTGCCCGGTTCCCGATATTTCCAGCCTGTTCAGATATAGTTCCTTGGCCGCGTCATATAGAATCGGTCTCGCATACGCTGTGACGCGTATCCTGTTTTTTTTCTTTTTGTAAATCCGAAAAAGCTGCTTTTTTGAGTGAAACAAAGGAGCCGCAATCACGGCCCCTTCCTGTATCAATGTCCATCTCCCATCCGGGTCTATTGGATGTGATAATTCCATTTCCCAACTTCCGTTGAGTTCGCACTCTGTTTCACAGCTTTCAGGCAACAATGTCATATCCCCGTTGTGCAGGAAATCCTCGTTTCCCGCCTCATAAATTTCAATCATTATAACCGCCTCCAGTTTGGTATGACCTGGACCTGGAAAGCACCATGATATCCGACTTCATTTTCTCCAGGAAGCAAGAACAGATCTTCAAAGTCCCCTTTCGCGGCCTTATTCATTACAGTCCCATCCGACCTATAAACCAGCTTTCGCTCGGTGTCAATGTATGCTTCTCCGGTAAGTTCTACTGAAAATGAATTCCCATTCACAGAAAGCTCACACACTCCTCTCCCGGAAATATGATATGTTGGATAGGCCAGCAGATAGGGATTATACCTCACTGCTTTACAACTATATTCCGCGAGTCCATCCTGCAAATAGGATAATCCATCCTTTGATATAAATACCGCCTTGAACGATCCTATCCGCCTGCTGCTTCTCTCATTCGTGTCAATTTCTACTTTGGAAATTCTGAAAAAATAATTTCGGTCATCACCCAGAATCAAATCCGTATTTCTTTTAGAAAGCCATCCCTGGATCAGCCTCCACCGTTCCATCCAAGCATCTTCTGGCCCAATATAATTCATCGGAATTTCAATTTCAGATTCTTCATAGGCCTCTTCCTCCAGGTAGAGCATCCCGTCTCTTCCCGCAATCTCAATACTCTCCATCTTCTTTTTCGCCGCTGGAATATCTGGTCTGTCTGATATGCAGACCCCAAACTCAGAGGCCCGCCGTCCACCATAACAGATATCATACATTGCCTTTACTCTCCTTTCGCCGCTCGATATGCCCGATGCTTCTGCCCCATTTTATCCAGGATCATGTCCGTCATCACAGACACTAATTTCGTATCTCCAAGATAAATATTGTTCTCCGCCACAAGCTGGAGATCTTTTATTACTTCGGACAATATCTGTGCCATGATGCCATTGTTTCTGGAGTTTTCCTCTCTGATATAAGATTTCAATAAGTCAATCGGAAGAACGGCTTCTTTTCCTGCTTCCCCGCCTCCCATTAGTGTACTACCGTTTGCACCAAATATGGTCGGGCGGTTCAAAATCCCACCTTTCGCATACCATGTGATCGGCATGGATGGTGTACGCAATGACAACGGGTTCACAGAACGGCTTTTTTTGCTGCTTTTCTTTTTGCTCTTCCCACTGGATTTTTTATCTCCAAAAGAAAATAAGTCCTCAAAAAATCCTACTACTTTTTCGACTTTATCCTTAATCCAGTCTAAAATAGGGTCTACCAAATCCCGGAACCACTTGCATTTATTATACAAAGTCACAAGACCGCCCACTAACACACTGATCAGCGTTATTGCTCTGGAAATGGGATTTGCGTTTATTACACCCCAAACCGCTTTGATCGCAGGACTTAGCCTTCCGAATCCCTTCATCAAGCTTCCTACCCCTGTTGTCATTAATCCAATTCCCGTCAGTGCGGGTGCGATCGCCGCAGTCAAGATGACTATCCCTCCGATGATTTTCTGTGTGCTTGGTGGAAGCGCATTGAATTTTTCTAAAAGCCCTGCCGCAATCCGAGTAATCTGCGTAATAATCGGAGCCACTGTTTCCGCAAGCTGCGCGGTTGCTTCCTGAAAGTCTGCCGTTGCCTTATTTCCCTCTACCAGATTTTTGTTATTTTCCTGCCATTTCTGCCCTGCCTGCATCAGTCCCTGGTTTGCCAGTTCCTGCATGATAAGGTTTGCCCTCTCAGATTCCGTGCGGCAATTAGCCAGTTTTGCATTAAACGCATCTTCCGAGGTCCCCGCCCAGTTCAGGACGTCCGCAAACGTTCCTGTTACTGTTGCTGTTCTTGCTGTTTCATTGATGGATTCCGCCAGCCCATCAATCGGAATACTATCTCCGTACTTCGCCCATGCCCCAATCGTCCCGTTTACCATTTGGGTAAGCTGCTGTTGGGAAAGCCCCATTGCCTGCAAATTTGCCGTTGTAGTCGCTGCTGTCTGGTCATCCCCAAGAACACCGAACAATGTCTGATAAGTCTGCTTCGTTTCCTCTGCGCTGTATCCTGACAGTTCACTTGACACTTCCAGTGATCCCATGATTTTTCGGTATTCCTCAGTGGCAGGCACTGTTGCCGCTACCGCCCCGATGATCCCCGCCGCCGCTGTGGAAATTCCGCTCATCTTTTCGCCTGCGCTTTTCGCCTTATTCCCAACATTATCCAACTTTTTGGCATAATCATTCATTCTGGCGCTTCCGCTTTTTAACTTGTCTTCGACTTCATCCAGCCCTTTTTTGTAGTTATTCAGCGATGTCTTTGCCTGATTCAGTTGATTTCTCTTATTTTGGATTGCTCGTTCGTCCCGTTTCTCTGCCGCCTCCAGTTCATCCAGTTGTCGGGACAGTAAAGTCACTTTATCGGAATAATCTTTTGTCTGCTCTGACAAATATTTCTGTGTTTCTTTCAGTTTCTCCGCCGTCTTTGTGCTGTCATCCCATGTTGACTTCACCAGTTCAAATGCGGTCCTGTTTTCCTGTATGGATGCTGTGATTTCCTTCAGGCTTTTATTGAAATCCACAGACCCGTCCGCCTTAAAGACAAGACCTACTCTTTGTAGCTTATCCGCCATATAGTGCCTCTACCTCCCTTCTTCTATCTTTCTGGAACACTTCATAACATTCGTTAAAAAAGATCGGGTCTGAATTCCAAAATTCTTCTTCACTCATTCCCATCTTTCTCGCCGCCACCATATATTCCGGCCAGTTTATTTCCCCGGTATCACACTCGACTGTGCCTGTTTTTTTTTAACATACCGGTCATATTCTTCCTGGAATACTTGCAGTACCTTTTCTAATTGTTCCGTATCTGGAGGGACAAGGGAAAGCGCTTCGTCAAATCCTACTGTTTTCCCATTGCTTCTTAGGATTGCGTAAATCACATAGGCCGCCAGCTCAAAGCTTTCTTCTTCCGTCAGTTTCTTTTTGTTTTTCTCTGCTTTCTTCTGGATACGATAAAATCCTTTCTGTTTTTGCAGGTAATAGATCGTCCCAAAATTGACCCTGACAGAAAGCCTTGTGCCGTCTGTCAAATCAATAAAATTTTCCTTCATGCCTCTCTCCTTTATGAACCGGAAACCGCTGACGTCAAATCCTCTTTTGTCAGTATTGGTTTTTCAAAAAACTTTTCTTCCGTCAATCCTGCCGGAAATTTGGATGAGGAAGAATCGACCATCGCTTTGATATCTTCATTATCATTAAAGGCATATGCCTTAATGGTAATCGTGTCTGTCTGTTCAGAAAAGCTCTCTTCCCTCGTTTTCGTTTCGTCTGTATTTTCCGCGAGCCTGCATTTTGGATACCACTCCAGACGTATTTTCCCTTTTTTCAGTTTTACAACCTTTCCATATGCAAAAAATGGACGAATTCCTTTCCCTCCCGAAAGAATCAGACCACCTTCATCCACTGTATCTCCCCGCATTTTAGCCAGTGTTTCTGCCGGGAACGCAATCACTTCTACTTCAATATCCGTTGAAGAGACGCTGGAATCTGTATCGTATACGATGCCACTTGCATATACATCTGTGTTTTCCGCGTTTTCTGTTACAGTTACACTTTTTACCACTTCGGTGCACTCCACCTCTTCACTATATTCCCCTGAATATTCTCCGTCTTCCGACTGATCGAAGCAGATATACTGCGCCCCGACCGTCTCTTTAATTGGCGGTTTCTTTGTCGTAATTGCCATTCTTTTTTCTCCTTTACTTCCATAATTCCTTGTCAATCGCTTGATAATACTTCTGTTTATTTTTCTGGAATGTCGGCATCACATGCGGAACCGCATCTGCCCTCACTGTTCCATTTTCTACCATTGGGCCATAATATTTCCCCCATCCGACTTCTATTTCACTTTTCGTTCTCCTTGTCGTTACGGTATCTAAAAGATGTGTGTATCCGGACCCGGTCATCTTAGAACGTGGTTTTGGGAGTTTCCTTACATCATCGGCCAGCATCTTAGCTCCTGTTTCTATAGCTGACAACGCCTTTTCATCTGTTACCTGATACCGCTGCATAAGGTCTTCCATGAAGTCCAATCCGCCCGTGTAAAATTTCATGTCAGACATCTTCTATCACATCCACGGAAAAGTAGGTGTGCCATGTTTTTGAGAATACAGGATCTTTTTCCACATATTCGTGCTGAAATGTAGGGTGAATCCCCTGTTCTCGCAACTTCTTCCGTAACTCTTTATATTTGTCATGCTGAGGTGTGCGGGCAAAGAACGAGATCTGGTATGTAACAACATTCTGGTATTCTTTTCCGGAGGCCATTTCGTCTTCTTCCAAATACGGCCAAAATACAATCCTTGGATATTCGTTCGTGTTCTTATCGCTTGTAATTCCTTCATTTACCGGAACTCCCAAACTTTTCAGTAAACTGCTTAATTCCTGTTTTGTCATTGTATTTTCAGCTCCTTTTCTGGACGAATCAACGTAAGTTCCGTTTCCTGAAATCCGTCTTTATCCGTCACATGCGTGGCATTATAAACATGGTGCTGTTTCCCTTCAATCATACATACACACCTGCTATCAATACCCTTATACACTGGAATCCGAATCTTCATCGTCACCTCTTTCCCGCCCTGATCGAATTCATACTTTGTCCGATCAAACACTGATAATTCCCGATACCATATGTCCCCCACATTGGAATTCTCCAAATGCTCCTCTGGATAATCCTTGGATTCGTCCTGCCGGATGTAATAAAGCTGCATTGCTCCTGATGTATATTCAGGCATCTGCATGTGTCTTCACCTCACTTCCCATCTGCCAGCTTAAAATTAGAGCCTTATAATTATCTTCCCATTCATTCACTTTGTGATGGTAAGCGTAATACACATAGTTTTTTAACAACATTCGGAAAGTATAGTCATCATCCAGACTTTGTCCTGGATTCAAAAAATCCAATCTTGCTTTTCCCTCTTCCAGGTATCTCATTAATCCTGTATCCTGAAAATACGGCGGGATCTGATAATCCTGCCGTATTTCTGTAATCAGTTTTTCCAGCTCCAACGTCATCCCCTCCTGCTACTTATTCCAAAACAGCTTTTTCAAAATTGAAAGTAATTACTTCCGATTCATCCACTTCGATCTTCCATGTATCTTCTTTGGATACTCTCAAAATGATTTCTGGATCAAACGTCATGTTTTCTTTTCCTTCTGCTGCCACTCCATTTTTCTTTAAACTCATTTTCTTTCCGGTCTTTGTAAGCTTGAACGGGAAATAATGCCCGCTTTGTTCTTCCTCTTCGGAGGAGAAGCCCGTGTATCCGGTAACAGCTTTCAGTGTTCCTTCAACGGTTCCATCTTCATATACACAAAGATCCTCTCCTACCAAATCAGAAGCTTTCTTACCTAATAAGTCCTGACCTGCCGGAAACAATGTCATAATGTCAGGACTGATTATTTTCCCTGTTCTGGAGTTGTCGCTGTCGTTACTGGAAGCTTATATTCTTCCAGCTTTGTGATATCAAATACAACCGCGCAATTATCATCTACCGCACGCCCGTTTGCATAACACTTTCCAATCACCAGATCCGCGTCGTCCATTGCTTTTGTCTGGTCATACTCCTTTACCTCGAAAGATGTTGCTCCCATCACATAGACATTCGGAATGGTAAAAATTCCCTTCCCCTGCGGGCAGTTCGCGTCCACATGCTTTACAATCGGCATGAAAGATGTATTTCGGTATCCTCCTGTTAATGCCTCGCCATAAAGCGCCGGATCTACATATTCTGCTTCATCTAACGGGTTACAGATCAGATGCAGCTCAGAAACGGTTCTCTTCCCATTATTTGTCAGCGTTTTTCTGACTTCCGCTAGGCCTTTCGGGGAAAACTTTTTCACTGTATTAATCACCGCTTTATCGTCAGCCGTCCCGTCTTCTTTGAATGTTTCAATCTGCTTCATAATCCCGATTGGTCCCGTCTTTCCATCCCCGGAAAGATATCCCGTCACAAATCCATCCTGCATGGCTTCTGCCAGAACTGCCGTAAAATACCGATCAACAAATGGAAGCGCCAGATCCCGGATTGCTTTAGGGATGACAATATACGCTGTCATCTTGTGCTGTTCAATATTCAAGCCGGTAATCGATGCGGATAGCTCGCCCTGAACCGCACCGGTCAGGTTCCCCCACACTGCCTTGCCGGAGTGTTCCGCTACGATCCATTTCTTTACATCTGCCGGTGCCATCTGTACCATGGACAGAATATCGCTGCTTTTTTTGATATCATCCAATGTACGGTCAATAATCGATGTTGGAAGGATATCGATCTGCTCTGCCGTAATCGCCTGTTTAATATCCTTGAATTTTTCATAAAAGGATGTTTCCTCTTTTGTCAGTACCCGAAGACCCAGCTTCTTTCTGTAGTCTTCGTCCGCCGCTGCCCTTGCGTTCTCCTCTACCAGTTCGCTGATCAGATGCTTATGCTGCTCTTCGGCAATCATCACTGCCGCCTGATAAATCGCTTCACTTTTGTCTTCCGCTTCATTCAGCATGGTTACGACTTTCTGCTGAAGTTCTTTGTCCAATGTGTCAATTTTCATTCTTTTATTCTCCTTTTCCTGAATTAAAAAAAGCACTGAATCCAGTGCTGTCCCCTTGTTCCTTACTATTTTCTTTGATTTGTTTCACAACTTTTTCAGCGACCTTTTGTGCGATCCTGTTTTCGATTTCAGAAGTATCCCGTATTTCCAATCTCGCTTCTGATCCATATAAAAGTCTCTGTTGGATCCATTTCATCGCGGACTGGCTGACGCCTTCCGGCTTTTCATCCATGATCCCCGTTGCAAATCCTTTCTCTTTGGCTTCTTTTGCTGTCAACCATGTTTCGTCATCCATGAGCTGCTTGACTTCTTCTTCGGTAATCGTACATCTACTCATGTACGCATTGACAGACGCCTGGGTAATCTTATCCAAATCATCTGCTTGTTTTCTGAAATCATTCGCGTTTCCCACTCCATATGTCCACGCATTATGAATCATAAGAAGGGAAGCGTCATTCATCACTCGTTCTTCCCCTGCCATAAATATAACAGATGCTGCGGAACACGCAAATCCGTCACAATAGGTCCGCACTTTTGCGTTACTGTTTTTCAGGACATTATAAATCGCCAGACCTTCTGCCACATCTCCCCCATAAGAATTGATGTGGACATTCACTGTCTCAACCTCTAATTCTTGAAGTTCTTTGACAATTCCATAAGCATCTTTGTCTTTTTCATTCCACGGCCAACTCGTAATCTCTCCGAAGATATAGAGATCCGCTTCTTTCCCGGCTGTTTCCAGGGAATAGTATTTCTGCATCTTGCCTTATTTCTCCTTTCCCATGCTTTATTTACTGTTTCACCCACAGTTGGGAGACCACCGGATCACCTCCTTCCCTCTAAGTTTTTAATTGTCCGCATTTTCTTTTCCACTCTTCTCACCTCCCAGATCATTGGTATAATTCTTTGTAATTACTCTCTGCTGGCTAAACTCCGTATTCAAAGCTTCCCAACCTGCCATTTCCCGTACCTCATCAAAATTGAATCCGATGCTTCTCAACTTATCCAAATTGGCCGCGCTCTCAATAATATCGACATGTTTATACTTGCTCATATCAATCCAGATCATTTCGCCTTTCAGATAGTCTTCTTCTCCTACCAGTTTTGCGTTCAATGAATCATTCAGCAATTCTACGATCCATCCTACAGCATAGGTAATAAATTCATTGGTACTATCTGCTTTTTCTGTGATTTCTCCAAGAAAGACCGCTTTGGGAATATCAAAGGCAAAGGCACACTCTACCATGATTTCATTTGCCAGCTTTACGATATCCTCACTGGATACGTTTGTCTGTGCCTGAAGCTGGGACACTTTTAGTCCTGACGAATTTGTAAGCACTTCTATTTCATCTGATTCTAACAACTTTTTAATGTCAGATTTATATTGGTCGATTGTAACAACTTTTGGTTTTCCTTCTTTGTCTTTTGTATGAATCACCGGCATCGATCCCTCTACATCCAACGTATATCTTGGAATACTTGAGGTCTTCTTGGCCGCGCACATTGCACTGATCGTGCTATTATAAATATTTAACACTTTTTCAAGAAACCCTATAATTTTTTTGTTTCTGCTCCTGAGATGGATAATCTCATTTGATGTAAACCCCCTTTGCAGTTTTATTGTATTATCATTGGATATAATCGTGACATTACTATAGGTCTCTGGGACCATAACAGAATTATTTACTGTAAATGAATCCGCAATGTATAGATGATTTCCTACATAGCAAATCACACACTCCTCATCAAGCAACAAACGCCGGATAGCTTCAATCCAGAAATCCGTGGCCGTTTCATTTGGATTTGGCCGAATATTCAGCAGCCAGTAAATATGATCCTTTTCTCTTTTCCCTTTTCTATTGACGATAAACTCGCTTTTCGCTATTGCATGTGCGATCATTCCTACCGCCTTTTCAATAGCCATTTTTGCTACTTCAAGCTTTTTAATGTTTACGGTAATGCTATCTGTATATGATACCAAATCTCCTTTTTTATTTTGAAATAAGAAATCAAACATATACCACTTTCTCCTTTATTAAATCCTTGGAATACATCGATACCAGAAACGCCATAAACCCATCATTTTTTCTTAGCTTCGGTTCTATTTTCCCATACTGCTTGTTTCCATACCGATCTGTCAACACCTCTGTATTATTGGTATACCACCGCATAATGGCAGACGCTCCATAATTAATCCTCCCTTCCGCAAACAGCTTTTCTATCTCCGGTGCTATAATCCCACACACGGATCCTATCTTCCTTATGAGCCGCATCTGCCCATACGGGTCTTTTTTTGTTTCTTCGCGAATTCCATAAGACTCAAATAACATCTTAAACAATCGGTATCTGTATGTATCCATTGTAATTTTAAGTACATAATATTCATTCATTCGATCCATACACCACCGCACTATATTTTCTGGAGGAATTACCTGTCCTGGTGTGATCTCATAATCCGAAAATTCCGGCTGTCCCATATTTTGAAATATTGGAAATTTAATGGATTTTAAAAACGGGGACTCCTCACATATCCATGTGTGTTGTCTCCAGATATATTCTCCATCTTTCTCCGTCAAAACTCCTGCTGACGCAAAATCCCTAACGTCTGCGTAATCAATCCCAATGACCGCAAGCCTCCCTTGGGTATCCGGTGTCTCCCGTATCGTCTTCTTTTTGATATCCGAATAACAGCATCGCAAAATATTTTCCCAGGAAGCTACTGTTGCTTCATCATTCCTGTCAGGCCAGTTCATCCTCTTTGTCATAAACTCCGGCCTTTTGCTTGGCAGCTTTTTCATTTCCAGATAATCCTGAAGGATCTGGTGCTCCAAAATCGGCATATATTCCATTGAAGGATTTGGCTTATGCCATGCTAACCTATCATCCGCTTCCTCAATACCGTCAATCTTGCAGATAAAGGGGAAATATCCTAACTGGTTTTCTCCGGTTTCCAGTATTTCCTCCATCAGATCCAACAATTCATCCATTGGCCCCTCTCGTACATACCCATTTGTAGTCAAGATAAATTCCCTTGGATGCTTTACCTTTCCAAGCGCGGATTCAAATACATTGATCTGGTCATAATTTTCATAAGCATGAATTTCATTTAAAACCAGACACCCTGGACGTTTCCCATCTTTTGTCGCCGCATTTGATGTGTTATACCTCATTTCTGATCCAGTTGCTGTGTTTGTAATTAATTCTTTCGTAACTTTGAACTTTCCTTTCATGGCTGGAATATTCATCGCATCATACGCTACTTTAAAGGTATCTTTTACCTGCTTTTCCGAATTTGCCACAATCTCTACATGATAATTCTTCACCCCATATAATGGTGTCTGGAAAAAATTGACCAGTGGCACTATAAATCCATCTTTCCCATTCCCTCTTCCCATCATAATAAAAAACTTTCGAAATACCGGCATGTCGTCCACATACATAAAGGCAAAGGCATAGATGAATTTCTGATATGGAAAGATCTTATAGTAGTGTTTTTCGCAATATTTTAAACAGTTTTGATATGTTTTTTCGTCAAAAAAAACATCATTTCTCCGTAATGTCGGCAAAACGATGTTCTTGATCAGAAGCGATCTCTCCCGATTTATTTTTTTAGGGTTATCCTCTACATACCTAAGATATTCTGCAATTTCTTTGCAATTAATCATTACAGATAATCATCCTCTGCTGAAGAATTTGAAAGAGGCTCTTTTAAATTCAGATCATTTAATATTTTCAGCATGGCAGTTGTGATCTTTGGCAGATTTGTCACGGATTCATTGGGTTTTTCGACCTCGATACCATTTCCATTGACCGTTTCGTACCGGATTCCTTTTTTCCGGATATCTGTAATCAACTTCTTTTTTAGACTCCAGTAATCCATGTAATCACTAACTAGATCCAGATAAAAATCGGATGTTTTATTCTGTAATCTTAACTGTTCTAAAAGCGATTCTTTAATCTCTGTTTTTGTCACACTACCACCTCTTTTCTCACATTATAGCGTACCCCTTTCACGCGCGCGCGAAAATTTCTCCAGAGTCATGGCCACATCCCCGTTCTCCACTAAAAAATTTTTCATTGAGAATTCACCCGGGGGGGGATTTCTTTTTTATTCCGAAATTTTTCTACCATTTTTCTTCTGTGACTGGTTCTTTCTTTTTCACAAATCTTTTTGGTTGTCTCCCATGCCTTATGTTGTGACACTGTGTACATAAGCTAATCAGATTCTCTTCATCAAATGCAAGCTCCGGATTTTCTTTTAGTTCCTTGATATGATGGACCTGTGTCGCCCTCCGGATCTTTGCATCTTCCCCGAATAATCTTTCTTCTTTTTCTGCTGCCGTCCGCAACCTTTGAATACAATCCTGACACTCATGCCGATCCCTAATTAAAATCCTATCCCTAACCTGCTGCCATCGCGCCGAATTATAGACCTGCTTTACTTCCTGATCTGTCATGTAAATCTCCTTAACTATTCTCATATTAATTTACTACATGTAAAAAGCATCCGGTTTCCCGGATGCTCTCTTCTTATTCCTTATTCGATTGGTCTATAAACTCCTTCATCATCTTAGTGATCTGTGTCCCCATCGCAATTCCTTTGCTTTTGCACACAGCCCGAAACTCTTCTGCCACTTTTTCATTTACTTTGTAGGTCTTTGGGACAAGCCCCGCCTTTGCATCCCACTTATCCTGTGGCCTAACCTTTTTCTCTTCCATCTCTCACCTCGTATACAATATTCAAAATATTAGATATCACGCTTATGATCAGTGCAGTTCCAATGATCCAGTCAAGCCCTTTTGTCACAGCGTAATATCCAAGCAGGAAGAGAGATAATAAATTTGATACAATTATACTTTTTCTCATAGATTTATTTGCTGAGATGACTTATAATATAGGCGATGGGTGGCAAGCCCACCGCCTAGCACCTATTTGAAAAACGTCTCATAGATTAAGCAAATCGCAGTTACCAGACCGTTTATTATGCTGACTATGAGTGCCACTTTTTCAAGTCGGTGCTTTTTCTTATGTTTTTTAGCCATCTCCATTCTCCTTTCCTCATTTCTTGATTCTATTATACCATATACGTATACGTATGTCAAGAGTTTTAATGTTTGTTTTCGATAAAATTGGTTCTATTCATTCACTACCTCTTTTTGTAATACCCACGCTATTTTAATAATTCTTAATAATTAGTTCTTTATATCGACGTGGGTTAGTTTTCGATACAAGATTGTCCTGCCTGTCTACTTCAATCAGAGTATACCCTATATACAGTTTCCGAATTTCTGGACAATCATTATAAGATAAAATAAATTTCCCTTGAATCTGAGAGATTGAATCTCTCAGTCTCACATGATCTTCCAGTTGAAACCTGTCTGTATAATATTTCTCTGCATGGTAATATGGCGGATCACAATAAAATAATGCTGATTTGCGGTCATATGTTTTTATAAGCCGCTCAAAATCAGCATTTTCAACAATTACTTTATTAAGTCTATTTGACACTTCCCGCAGATAAGCAATCATTTTCTGCAGGTCTCTTGGACGCACACCAAACGATTCCAAGTCAGAGCCAAAACTTAATTTAATTCTACAATAGAACCGTGCTGCCCTCTGAATGTCTGTCATTCCTTGGATATTATTCTGTGCAACACAATCAAAAAACTGTTCCCTGGACACTAAAATCCAGTCTAATTCTTTTTGTAACGCATCTGGATGGTATTTAACACATCTGAATAGATTCACAAGATCTCCGTTCAAATCATTATATACCTCCATGTCTGCATGTTTTTCTTTTCCAAACAGTACCCATCCGGCTCCGCCGAATACTTCAATATAACGGTCAAAATCCTCTGGAAACTGTTCCATTATCTTCTTTCTCAGTAGTTTTTTACCACCGATCCAGCTTATAAAGCTGTTCATGTTATCAACCCTCTTTCTGTAATACTACGTGGGTATTATTTCAAGAGGTAAAGCGAGGCACCCGGAGTCGAACCGGGACACAGGTAGCGACCCTGCACATCTTCCGTTGATGATATGCCCGCATGAGAAAAGCGCCCTGCTCTCCCCGGTAAGGCGCTGATCCATATTTTATGTATTCCAATATTCTGTAAAATCAATTTTTTTATAAAGAGTGTACAAGCTTTCATCGTTCAGCTCATCATAAAGTTTCTTAAATCCCTGTCCTTCATAGAACTTATCATACATATGTTCTCGACATTCAAGTACAATCAGATTCCCTCCTACTACCTTTGCCGCTAGACTTATAGCATGGTAGCATTCATTTAAAATCTGCTGGCCACTTAATTCTTCATTCGAACAGCTATCGCATCTTCCAAGCTGCCCGATTAAATAAGCTGGAACTGATTCTAACTTATCTCTTCCTGGATAATTGCCAAGAACTTTTCTTTTCCGCTTATTTGACAGGTTTGAAATATCTAGTGATTTTTGAGCTATTGTAAAATATGCCAATACTCGGAACTTTCCGCTCTCTAGCTGTTTTTGATCAACTAAAAGGTACGTCTTTCCATAATTGGTATTTTCATAAGGGATAGCTTTACGCATTAAAAAGTCCTCTAAATCAATCTCGCGACGACAAGAGAACTTTTTAAATGCACTTTCGATTTTTTCTGCATTGTACCCTTTGTTTACTATTTCTCCCATTGGTACAACTAAATATTCAATCATTTACTTAAGTGCTCTCCGAAGATTTTCTTTCAAATCTTTTTCATGTTTTAGATGAGTTTTGAAATCACTACTCAGTGTGGGAGCCACTTTTTTAGTCATTTCTTTCACAAAATCATGTGCTTTCTCCGGTTTAACTTTGAACTGTTTACCGAATGTGGATGTTGCCATAGTTTTCTCCCTCCTTTGCTTTATTTAGAACAAGATTCTGTCTAAATGGTGCAAAAAAAGAATATCTACTTTCCCTCCATGGTGAAAATAGTTTCCTTTCCCTTTTATTATATCGGGTTTTCCATAAAAATCAACTCCGTCCAAGGAAAGTTCACAATTTTGTAAAATTTTTACAAATCAATAAAAACGCTCCACACTTCTATGCAGAGCGTCTTTTTTTTATATAGTGTTCGAGGGAGAAAATTGTCTGAGCTCAACAGCCCATCCAGAAGTGCTTCATCCACTTCTTTCAGCATATACTATAGCATTTTAAAACCGGACAATCCGGGACAAAACGGACAACTTTCAATTTTTCTTCAAAAATCTCTGTACTTCTTTTCGAATTGTCTCTCCGCCACCCTTGCATTTCATTAGCGTCGCCGTTTCCTCCCAACTCAGTCCACTGAATATCTTGTACCGGATGATCCGCTGAATCCGAAACGGGATCTCCTTCATCCATTCTTCCACTCCAAGCTTCAGATCCGAAGCTACCTTCCTCTGCTCTTCCAGAATCCGCTTCTCTCTTGCCAGCGTAAAGGCATCTGCTGCCGTCTCAACCGATCCGCCCAGGCTAAAAGACCGCTCTTCGTACGGCCAGTCTGGATTACTCCCCCGAACCTTGTCCTGAACAAACCTCTTTTTCTTCTCCAGCTTCTTGATCTCTGCTTCTGTCTCCTTGATAAACTCGCAGGCATCTATGTAGTCTTCAAGAATCTTTTTGTCCATCGGCATCACCTCCAATCCCAAACTTCTTCGCTATGTACTTCGCCACATCAACCGACTTATACGGCTGACGTTTGAAATTCTTCCTGGCATCCTCCCGCACATCCGTCTCCAGGCAGTCATAGTGATTCGCTGTATCAATCTTCTTTTCGTGTTCCATCCTGGATCGTTTCAATTTCTTCTCCTTTCAAGCGGGATCGGATATCCGTCCGGTAACCCTCTAATAAGTTTTTCAAGTGTCTCCAAACTAATTTTTTGTATTGATACATAAGCTGTATTTTGACATGTATCAAGTTCTCTTCTCTGTGCGTTAATTCCGTCGATTATCTCTTTCCTTAAGTTAGGTGTAAGAGGTTTAATAACTGTCATTTCATTCTCCTTTCTCCGATCGGTATGGATCTGGAAGATATCGCCAAGCTTTCACATCTATTCCCAAATCTGTTATGTAGTTATATGGTTTCCATACTCCTCCGCACTGACTTCCAATAGTTACCCATTTTATATTGTTGTACATGCTAATAATTACAATTTGTCCATCTTCCGGCAGCCGCTCCTCCACCGGAATCCAGCCGTCATTCATGTGCTTGCGGATGATATCTACCGCTCTATGTCCTGCATCATTATCTATAATGCATCCCTCTGCCTTTAGTTGCTCTATTATCTCTTCCAGAATCTTCTCTAACATGTCAGTCCTCCTCTTCCCACCATTTTTGGCCACACTCGTCACAGTATCTGCTCCACGGAACTGCCTTGCTACCACATATCGGACAAACCATTCCATCTTCCGTTTGCACGGGTTTCTTCGCCGTATCCCGCTCTTTCAGCTCCTTCCACTTCGCAGCTTCTTCGTTTGTCAACAGTTCTGCTTTTTCCACTCTGTCTGGATCACCCTGTGCAATATAGAAATCAACGAAAAAATCAATAACCTGATTAACTGTAATTTCATCTCCGAATATATTTTCGAGTTTCTGAACTGCTTCTTTCAGCTCCATGATCTGTTCCGGGGTAAGTTCGGTGTCCTCGTATTTCTTTAACGCCCAGTAAATAGTCATTGCTTCTTTCCGTACTTCTCGGGCGTCAATGATGGCTCTTCTTAATCCGCCGTCTATCTTCTTATCTGGTACTGTTAATCTCTCCATCTCTGATCTCCTTTCTTAAATTCTTTCTACACCTAAATCAAAAATACTCATCTGCGCCATTTCCTCTTTAAGTCTTCTCTTCGCTTTTTCATATATTTTTTCACCTTTTTCAAACCCTACATACTCAATTCCTGCTTCTCCGTAAGCGATCAGACTGCTTGCGCTTCCAACATGAGTGTCAAGCACCTTCCATCCCGGTCTTATGTATTCCCGTATAATCCAGCGATATAAGTCTATAGGTTTTTGCGTGGGATGAATCCTTACTTCATTCAGTGCCTTATTCCCACGCTGCATCCATCCCTGATCAATAGATTTCCCCTGCATCATCCCATTCCACATATAACGGAATAGTCTTACAGAATCATGTAAGCTGCAGGATGCAATCTCACAGTCAGAAAAGGTACTTTTCCCGTTGCACTTGTCCCATACAATACGCCCCGGCCGAAAATACCATCTGAAATAGTTGCATCCGAAAACGATCTGATGTTTCGATACCCTTTCAAGCTCTTTAAAATATTGCGGACCCGGAATTTCCCATCTTTCTGCTTTTTCGTATATACGCTGGACTCCTATCGGGCTTATTTTTCTTCCGTAGAATCCCCGTCTCTCCGGCCCGCTGAAATATGGGGGATCGACAACAGCCAGATCAAAATACTTATCAGGAAATTCTTTCATTCCCTCCATACAGTCCATGTTGTAAAATCCAAAATCTAACATATATACCCTTTCCCCGGCCGGTATAAATCCTTTCGATCTTCACCGCACCATATCCGCTCACCTTCAGGAGTTTCTATCGTTACAACCCCGTCTTTGAACCGGTACCCCTCAACAATCTTCCCTCTTTTCCATTCTCCGTTATAATAAATTTCAGCTCCTTGTCCGACTACATGAGGAAATCTGTCATTTTCGCTGTTAAGCTTTCTGTCTATAATGGGGAGCAAAATTCTCGGAACGCAAAGCATATGTATCCTTGTTTGCGCAGAAACCATCTTCTGGAGCATGTATATAAAGATTTCCTCCGGATCGGCCTCTTCAAGCCACTCCGGTATATCCATATTTATTTTTTGCGTTACTTCTAATTTGTTACACTCCTCAGCGATTTCATGGATTAACACACACATTTCTTCCGTTATTTTCCATCCGCCTCGCAGGGTGGGTTGCAAGTCATATTCCAAAAGCTTTTTTACCTTCTCGTCTATCTTATTCATTTTGATCCTCCCACTCTATCCCAGCTTGCTTCACCCAGCGTTTCGCAACGTACCCCGCAAGCGGGACATTCTCTTCTACCAATCTAATCTCTTTTTCTGTCATCATTCACTCAGGAGAAACCGGTTATTATGCGCGCAACTCGTTCTCCTTTCTCTTGTTCTGGTTAATTATCGTCCTGCTCTGGATAGCCTTTCCCATTCATCCGCATAGACTTCCACTGTATTCCACATATATCCGCACTCCAGGCATTTTCGTCTCCGGATAACTCTGTCTACTTTTTTCCGATATCTGCGATCTATGACTTCTGTCTGGAGTGACCCGCATCTCCGGCACTGATCCCCCTCGATCTGCATTTTTTGTCCCTCCTTCCTGTTTCCTATGATGTTGTTCCACAGTCTTCCAACGCATACTCCTGTTTTCTTCTCTTGCAATCCTGTACCATACCTTTGAGAATCTCTATCTCCTCTTCATTCAGATAAATGTAATACTTTTCCAGCATTTTCAATACATGAAGCTTTCTTGCATACGTTTCATCCTCTTCTTTCGTTGCGGTGTCCAGGATGCTTTCAGTTTTCTGTTCCCGAATCGATGCTTTCTCTTTTGTGTCCTGCCGCCCCGGATCCGGGTTCTCCCTATCTTGCCGCTGCCGCTCTTCCTCTACTATCCTCTGAATCTCACTCGTTTTTTCGTCCGCTATGTCTGGAGTGTCTACTTCTTCTGATTCTTCCAGGTAGTCCTCCTCCCTCATCTGTCCTGGGATCTCGTCCTCTTCCTCGCACTCTTCTCTGTGCGTTTCCGCACTTTCCTGTGTTTTTTCTTCCGGCTCTTTCCTGCTGCCCCGGATTTCCATTGCGGTCATTCCCGGATCCACCTCTTCCAGCTTTTCCTCCGGGAGGTACAGCATCTCCTGTAGCTGGCTCTTGTTATACCCCTTATATTCTTCCGCCAGATATGGACTGTATCCTCCTTCGGAGAAACGCCGGTTAATCTCCATCCATCTGCTGGCGGTCGTCCTGGTGATCCCAAACTGGTCTTTCGCACAATCCCAGATTGTTTCATATCCATCCTCTTGATATCCTTCTGTCTCTTTGATCCTCCGCAGGAAGTATCCTACCTTGACGAAGGAGTTCCGGATATTTCCCAGCTCATCCCGTATGATCTCTTTCGCGTCCTCATAATTCGTTTCCTGATACCATTTCCGCGCTCCCGCCGCTTGGATGCTGTTTCCATTCAGCATCTCTATTACATCAAATCCTGCCATGCCATCCACCTCTCCTTCTCATCGGTTTCCCGTGTAGTTTCCTCCAATTATTCGTTTCCTCTCTTTCGATCTTCGCAAATTTTTCCGCAAGCTTTTTCGCAACAGCTTCTATCGCCTGCTCCCAAACCCTGTGAAACTGATCCCATGAGTCCGTAGCCTCTTGTGCTGTTTTCCCTATTTCTGAAAGCGCATCATTGAATGACTCTATCTCCTCCACCAGCTCTTGTTCCTGATCTGGTTTCCCCTCACTCTCATCGGGAACCCTTTCACACGCGCTTTCCTCTTCCTGCTTCTTTGTCATCTCTTTTCTCCTGGGTTTCCGGATCCATTCCAGAATTCTTCTACAAATTTCCACCTTCTCTTCCTTCCCTCATCTCCAAAATAGTCTTTGGCGCTGTTACATACTGTTCCAGTGCACGGATCGCCTCGTTCCCACCATAACAGACCAACGCCTGATAGCCCTGGATCGTCAATTTCTCCAGCCAGTCTTTCTGGCTATTACTTGGCCGGTTCTCCCCGACTTTTAGTTCAATGTACAGTCCGGCGTATCCGGCGCGGGGAACCGGGAGCACCAAATCCGGCACCCCTGCCCTCACTCCCATCCGTTTCAATTTGGACGCCTCAGCTTTGTTCCTGCTGCCCCCATTGGGCACATGGTAGAGCAATTCCAGGTCCGGGTAAGCATTGCTCATCAGTTTGGCCCAGCATACCACCTTCTCCTGCTCCGCATCTTCCGATCCGGTGAGCTGGATCCGGCCATCCGGTGTCTTTCGTTCCTTGACTCGGTAATTTCTCACTTCTTTCTCCTCCACTCCTTTATCATCTCTATGGCTTTGTTCCACTCTCTGGAAAATCTTTCCTTGTCTTCCAGTGTCATGGTTTCCGCTGCCGTTCTCTGATATGTCGTAATATGCTCTTTATTCAGGAAATCCCGGAAGGACCTACTGCTCCCAATTTCCCATTTTTCTTTTACAATTCGATATGACTCTTCCGCGTCATGCTCCCACGCGATTTCTGTGACCTCTTCCAGATGTTTCCGCAAGGTTCTTCTTGTGATTCTTGGCGCTTTTTCCACGGTCGGTCCTCCTTTCTGTGATCTCCACTTCTCCGGTCTCCAGATTCAGGATATAAGATTCTTCCCTCTGCCGTTCCCGGTCTGCCTTGTTGTCCGGCAGTTGTACCAGCGTGTAGGAAAAATACAAATACCCTGTTATCTCGTGCCAAGCCTCCCGGATGCTCTCCTTATCCACGTACCATCCGGCCGGAACCTCAATTTTATGGTTATAGGCGTTCCGTCCCCGGATCTTCTTTTTCTCCGGTTCTGGAATGATAAGATTTTTACTGCTACAGTATCTTTTGTTGATGAATCCTTGCTCCGTCTTCATGGTCTTGTCCGAATACTTGATGAAATACCCGGCCAGTTTCCGGTACTGCCCGCTCTTATCCAAAGGCTTAATACAGATCCATCCCTTTTCCCATAGATCTCTTATGATGTGTGATATATGATCGATCCCATTGACAACAATATGAAGGTGTGCAGCTCCCCTCTCCCCTTTTTCCGCCGTCCATATGTATTTCAGTTCTTTTCCGTGTTTCCGGTAGATCCTCCGCAGTTTTCGTAAAAGTGTTCGGATGTCCCGGTTCAATGTCTCCCGATCCGGCCGCTTCTCTTTCCGGTAGCTGAGTGTAAGGTAATAATCCTCCCCGGAAAGGTTGGCGTTCATCAATCGGGTGAGTTTTTTCTCGGCCATCCTCCGGTTGACTTGTCTCTGTGCTTCTGGAGTCCTGTTCTCTTTCTTTTTCCGGCTCCCCCCTTTCTGGTCAAATCGATATGAATAATAAAATTCATACTCTTTTGTCTTTCCCGCCTTGCAGGTCGTCTTGATGTATGGCATCTCCTCTTTCCTCCGGTTTCTTGTCCTTGAAATAATACCCTTATCGAGTCTCAAAGGGGATTGGCTTCCCCCTGTTTCAAATGCGGATCCGTACCCTCCGGAATCCTGCGTTGTCTTTTCCCGCCATACATGCTATACTGAGTATGTCTAAGATGTATGGCTTACCCTCCCTTGAGCTGTCGGGCTCCGGGAGGGTATTGTATTTCCTATTTCTTCTTTCTGTTCAGATTGTCCTATCTCAGATAATGAAATATCCGGTCCCTTTCTTTTCCGCTTCTCTCTGTGCGTACTCCTCAGCCGCTTGCCTTGTCCCATACAGGCACCCGATATCTCCGTTTTCATAGCGGACAATCCAAAGGATTTCTTTTTCTTCGTTTCCATTCTTTTTCATCTTTGAATTCCGATTATGATAGTTGTACTTTTATGTAAAACAGCATCTACAAGCTCCATCTGTTCCTGATCGAAAGGGTTCTCACCCGTCAGATGGTCTATTAGTTCTCTTGTAATCTCCGCCGCGTACCCACAAATCTCTATCTCTTTCTCCTCACTCGTTTTCTTCTGGTCGCATATTCTGTTTGCTGCCAAGAAGATTAGTGTTTCCAGGTCTTCTTTGGTCAGTTCATATTTTCTTTGTTTCTCCATTTGCTTTTTCCTTTCTTATCTGTCATAATAAAGTTGGTTATTTTTCTGAGTGCATATCTGGGATTGCCGTCCCTATGCACTCTTTTTCATGCCCTGCAGCCGGTGTCTCCGTCGCAGTTCCCTCATCTGAAGATAATGCTTCTCCCGTTCTTTCACACAGTCATGCGTTATGTATGCTACTATCATCATGTCCAGCGCGATCCCGAACGACAGCAAAAACTCTGCCGTTGAGATAAGGTTCTGGCTATAACTGTCAGCGGATCCGGCCATCACCAGTACGGCAATTCCCCCGACCACTGCACAGATGTCTTTCAAGATCCGGTATTTCCGCAGTTTTCTTCGATGCATCGTTATCACCTCCTTGTTGCTTGTCCATCTGGTTGACCGCCTAAGCGGTTTTCTCAATTTCGTATTTGATTTCTACACCCTCCTGTTCCTCAAGAAGGCTGATTAATACTTCAATGACCTTTTCCATATCCATATCATCACCTCTCTAAAATCTATTCCTCACGGATTGTCCGGGTTGCATTGTCCTTAACTCCTGTTCTTTTTCCTTTTTCTCTGGTATAATTTTCTTATCAATTAATGAAAGGACGGATATCATGCCTTATAAATTTACCCCTGAATACTCAATTCTCTCTTCTATCAGGAAAGAATTAGATCCCGTAAAGGAACTTGCTTCTTCAGCCGAAAAACTTGCCAAATCATCATAGGAACGCTCTCAAATAGCCGAAAGGCTTGCCAATCCGAAACCGTTATCTTTGACGGTTTCTTTTCTTTTTTATCCTTCTTCATACTTCTCCCTCCTTCTCCTCTGTCTGAAATAAACAATCTAATGAATTTAACCTTTTAGGCGCAAAAAAACCAACCACTAAATATAGCAGTTGGTTTTATTTTTTATATCATTTTTAAAAGTTCTTCAAATTTATAATTTACTTTTTCAGCAACTTCTGCTCCAGTACGATACCCTTTATTTTCAAGCCTTTTCACATGTTCATTGTATTTATTAAAATACTCTCTATTCCAATCGTATAAAACAACTAACGAAGCTGCTGTACAAATGGATTCTTCTAATGCATCTGCTCTCTTTTTTCCCAGTCCATACTTGGTATAAAATACGAAATGCATCAGTTCGTGAGCAAATTGATATGCAATCTTATCTTCTTTATCCGTCGGATAGATATGTAATTTAATTATCAAAAATTTTTTTAAAGTGGGCGTTATAATTGGCGTATACCCAGAGCCCTCAGTTGCATTATCAACCAATATATCTATGGAATTCATCACATCATTTTCTATATATTCTTCAAAATAATTCCACACTTTATTGATTGTTGAAAAAAATAATTGATAATTACCTAATCCATCTATTGGATCCTCTAAATTTCCGTTTACTTCAAACATTTTCTATTCTCCGTACTCCCTTTTTACCTAATTATACTGAATTTTTCATCACATATCAATTTTTCTTTAATCAATCCAATAAGTTTCTATTTTTATCCCTTTCCATGTAAGTGCCTGCCCACATTTACCGCAATAATTTTCTCTATGTCCCATAGCCCTTCCATCTTTTGTTGAAAATAATCTTTTTCCACATGCAGGACAATTATAATTAGTTACTCCTTCTGATTGATTAATCTTTTCAACTATTGGTGTTTTTTGTATTAGTCTTTCATCCATAAACTTACCTCGATTCAACCAACTACTATATTTTATTTTCAAAGTGCATTTTTCTTACATTTCCTAAATTATTTTTTTACTTTCTCCCACTCTCACACCACCTCCTTCTTGTCTGGATCATCCGTTTGGAACAGATAATCCATTGTCTTTCCTCACTTTATCTCCTATACTTGAAATACAGGCTCCCGCCAGAGCCGAGTATGAAAGAAAGGAGAATTTCTCATGCTTACAAAGGAAGCTAAAACTGTTCTGTATCACATGTATAAGGAATATCTTGTGCGTCGTGATAATAAGGTTCCGAAATCGCAAGCCAAAGATTTTGGCGCTGCTGAGTCGATTCACGCCTTGCTTTTTCCTGATTGGTATCTTGAAGATATCGAAGATGTACTTCGTGAACTCGACCGGAATAATTTCGTAAACGCTCTTTATTCCTCAGATACCATTCACGATTGTGAGCTTTCTGACAACGCAATTATAACAATGGAAAATCAGAGAAAAGAAACTCTTCTCAACGTTGCAGACTTTATTGCAAAGTTCATCCCCTGAATAGTTCCAATCATCAGCCGTGAGGTCATCTGCTGTTGGATTCCATGACCTCGCAGCTCTTTCCGCTTTTCCATATCTGCTTATAATCAGTTGACACGTTTCATAACTATTTGATGGTTTGATCACAGCGAATATTTCTGATTCAGTTCTTCTCATAGATTTTCGGAAGATTATTCCATTTACCTTCATTGCTTCCCTTACAGCTTCATGTATGTACATCTCCATCACTCTCCTTTCTATTTCATCTTCACTTCTTCTTTTTCTCTTTCTTCGTTTTCTGCGCAGAGCGAATATCCTCTAATGATCCCCAGCACTTCCGCCTTTTTATTTTCGGGAAGTCTCTCAATCAATTTAATGAGTTCTTTCGCGTCCTGCCGTTTGTTATTTAATTTGTTTCTTGTATTTTTCAATTTCTCACCTCCGCTCTGTTTCCTTTGGTTACACTATAGTATACTACGGTTATTTTGTCAACTATTTTTTGTTGCCTTTGGTAACTTTTTTATTGACTTTATATTTTCAATCCTTTATACTTAAAGCAGAAAGGAGGACGCTATAAAATGTCTTACGGGAATAGATTATTAGAATTGAGAAAAAAACTCGGTTTAACTTTAGAAAAGTTTGGCGAACCTCTCGGGGTAACCAAAACTGCTATTTCTAGAATTGAAAAAGAAGAACGTTCTATGACAGAACAAATGGCGAAATCAATATGCCGAGAATATAACGTAAATTATCTATGGCTCACCGAAGGCAAAGGAGATATGTTTACATCCACACCCGAAAGCGTAGTTGAGGAGCTTGCAGAAGATTTTAAGCTAGATGATATAGACAAAAAGATTATTGAAAACTATTTAAAACTAAGCGACAGCCAGAGGGCAGTGATCAAAGAGTACATAAAGAGCATTTTTCAATAAAGAAAGCCGGGGAACTATTTCCCCGACATTGTAAGATACTTCATTACATAATTAAGTATACGGTTTAAATATTTGATATCATCAATTTGTTTGACTGTATTAATTATGTGTTGTTTGTATTCCTCTTTGTTCATGTCACCCTCCAGACTGCAAAAACACTGATCGAAATTCCTTAGATTTAGGATAACACTTTAAGAATAATTTTTAAAGTCTTTTTTCGAACATTTGTTCTATTTTTATAACATTTGTGATGTTGCATATCGCTCAAGAAGAAAGGGGTATAAAAATGAGAAACAAAGATGATGTAATGAATGAATTGAAATCAATACCAGTGTATAATCAATCCTTCACAAAAAAAGAAATTGCTTATCTTCCGGAGATTTTGGGTCCAGACGAGCATGTGCTTGCTGTTATTTCTGGCTATTTAGACGGAAATACCTGGATTATTACCCTCACTCCGAAGAGGTTGATATGTTTGGACAAGGGTATGATATATGGACTAAAACAAAGGGAAATACCATTAGATAAAATCAACAGCGTATATCAGAAACGCGGATTATTATTGGGTTCCGTCACTATACAGGATGGAGCAACTTCTATAAAAATCGATAACATTGACAAAAATTGTTTGACTCCATTTTTTGACTCTTTGACACACGCATCAGAAGAATACAAGAAAGGTATGTTCCAATCATCCAATGATGTAGATTTCGGATCCGCCAATCAGCCTTCTGGTGCTGATGAAATTATGAAATATAAAAATCTCTTAGATCAGGGTATTATAACGCAAGAAGAATTTGATGCAAAAAAGAAGCAAATACTTGGTTTGTGATAAAAAACCGGCGCGCCAACACCAGGACGGGATACATATATCTGGCAGTCATGGAAAAGGTATAACCGCATAAGCGATTATATAAATGGGTTTACTCAATGTAAGGGGAAAGGGAGGAAAAATGGCATTAAGATTTAGAAAAAGTTTTAAAATTGCTCCTGGCGTAAAGCTGAATCTTAACAAAAAAAGCACCAGTATAACGTTTGGAACTCGTGGTGCCCATTACACGATCAATTCAAAAGGGAAACGCACCAAAAGTATTGGTATTCCCGGGACTGGAATCAGTTATGTAGAAACATCCGGAAGTAAAACATCTTCTACTTCCCACTCTACATCCAGTACTCCACAGGCTGATTCTAATTTTCCTGACAATGGTGACAAGAAAAATAAAGGCTGCTTAGTATATCTTCTGTATTTTATATTAATTCTTGCAGCGATTATTTTGTCACCAATTTTATGGCTACCAGGAATCTTTATTACTATATTTTTTGCTATTCGAAAGAATCCTGATAAAAAGAAAAAGCGAAAACACATTTTGATTTCAGGATGTATAACATTGGTATCTCTTATTTTATGTATAAATTTACCCTCTACCCCAGACTTGGAAAAATTACATATAAGTTTGGATAAAAAGGATTTTGCAATTACAGAAAAGGCGTCTATTACTTTAGATCTCTCTCCAAAAGATGCGAATATTTCCTCTTTGGATATATCAGATAATGATATTGCATCTGTCAAATACAAAAACGGCAAAGCCATATTGACTTTTAAAAATGAGGGAAGCGCTGATATCTACTTGATTGCAAATGATTCAATAAAAAGTAATAAAGAAAAAATAACCGTTACCGATCCTGACAAAGAAGCCAAACGAAAACAAGCCGAACAAGAGGCAAAGCAAAAGGCCGAAGAAGAAGCTCGCATCCAAGCCGAGCAAGAGGCAAAACAAAAAGCAGAAGAAGAGGCTCGCATCCAAGCCGAACAGGAAACTCAAAATCAAACATCTTCTCAACAGCAAGTTCAAACTGGAGAGACTGTATATTGGGTGGCAAGTGGCGATGTTTATCATTCAACTCCAAATTGTCCAAGTTTAAGCCGCTCAAAGAATATATATAGTGGTTCTATTTCGGAAAGCGGAAAATCCAGACCTTGTAAAGTTTGCCACTAATTTCAGAGATATAAAGGTAAGTTATTTTAAGGATAGAACAGGTAGCTATCACGCCCTAGCAGTCTTAAAGAGATGCCAGAGTTCCACCCGGCTGAATAACTTATCTTTTATAAAATACAAAGCTGTTTATCGGCAATAGTATATACAATCAGGGTAATACTCATATTTAGAAAGGATGTGTCGCACTATGCCATTACCAAAAGAAAGCCATTTTACTATTGATGATATCTATGCACTTCCAGAGGGGGAACGGGCAGAACTGATTGACGGCAATATTTACTATATGGCGCCGCCAAGCCGTAAACATCAGGAATTCTTATTGGAGCTTGCTGGAGTAATACGAGACTACATCAAGAAAAAGGATGGCTCCTGTAAGCCATATATTGCCCCGTTTGCTGTTTTTCTGAACGAAAATGATAAAACATACGTGGAACCGGATATAAGCGTGATTTGTTCTCCTGAGAAGCTTACAGATAAGGGCTGTAACGGCGCGCCGGACTGGATCATAGAAATTGTATCACCTGGAAGCCGACGCATGGACTACTACACGAAGCTTTTCAAATACCGTACGGCTAAAGTACGGGAATATTGGATTGTAGACCCAGAAAAAGACAGGGTTACAGTTTACAATTTTGAATCAGAGGATACGTCAGAGTATACCTTTTCCGATACGATACAAGTCGGAATCTTTGAGGATTTGAAAATCTGTATTTCAGATACTTTATAAAAAACCGCCCCGGCGCTACCAACACCAGGACGGCAATAGACCACTGTTCCGAAGATTACAGTAGTACGTTCAAAAAATATTGTATCATCTTCGGAACAGCCTTACAATCCAGAACTTTTGTTCTGTTTTAGCTGTTATTATTATACAATTACATAAAGGAGATGATACCGTGTCTGAAAAAATCAAACGCTGCGCTATTTACATTCGTGTATCCACATCAGAGCAGCTCGTACATGGAAAATCACTTGAGGCTCAAAAAGATTATCTCACTTCTTATGCAAAGGATCATGGGATGATTCCTGTCGGAGTCTATGCAGATGAAGGTAAGACAGCCAGGAAAGAGCTGAAAAAGCGGAAAGCGATTCATGCCCTCCTGGAGGATGTCAAAGCTGGTAAAATTGATGTAATCCTCTTCTGGCGTCTGGATCGATGGTTCCGTAACATGTCCGATTTCTACAAGGTACAGGACATCCTAGATGAATATAAGGTTTACTGGATTTCTGCATCTGAACCAGGAATCAATATGGAAACCCGTGACGGTCGTCTACAGTTGAATGTCGTACTGTCGATCGGACAAAATGAAGTCGATACGACTTCTGAGCGTATCAAATTTGTAAATGAAGCTTCGATCCGTCAGAAGAAGGTCATCTTTGGAGAGGCCAATATGCCAAGGGGATATAAGATCGGTGTGGTAAACGGTCAAAAATGCATGGTGAAAGATCCTGATCAGGAAGAGCTAGTGAACGCTTTCTTTGATTACTTTGAAAAACATCAGGGAAAACAAGCTACGCTGCGTTACATACAAAGCCATTACGATCCTTCCTTTTCTTACAGTTGCCTTCGTACCATGCTCTCAAGCGAGTTTTACAAAGGAACGTACCGAGGAATCCCATATTGTCCTTCCTATGTTTCTGAAGTACGATGGGCACGTTTGCAGAAAATCAGCAAAAAGAACATTAAAAATACACCATCCGGACGAATCTATTATTTCACTGGGATGATCCGCTGCCCGGAATGTGGACAGATTCTGGCCGGTACTGGCTGTCGGTCAATTATCAATCGTAAGACCGGTGAAAAACGAGATTACTGCTACTACCGTTGTAATCGTGCTATGATTGACCGAATCTGCACGAACAGGCACAAAGTAAGCCAGAATCTTATAGAAACATATCTGCTTGAAAACCTGGAAAGAGAGTTCGAGGAATATAAGATTCGTGTGGATGAGATTCAAAAGAAAAACAAACAAAAGCCAAAAGTTCGCACAGAGGAACAAATCGAAAAAGAAATGTCCCGGCTTAATCTTCTCTTTCAGAAAGACCGTATCACCTGGGACTATTATAGCAAAGAATACGATGCTCTTGAATCTGAAAAAAACGGCTTAAAAGCTATTATCATAGAGCCGGAAAGCGATTATTCCTCCGTAGAATCACTTCTTCAAAAAGATTTCCTTGCCATCTACCATTCTCTAGCCGAAGAAAACCGACGGACTTTCTGGCGTAATATTATCCGGCAAATTCACCTAAAGCCGGACTATACCATTAACTATGTTGATTTTGTTCAGAGTGTCTCTGTTTAAGGTGTGGATACGTTTTTCCGTATCTTACAGAGAAAGTCTCTGCCTAACATGTTATCCCCGTTTGGCGCTGACAAAACAATGACCGCCGTTCTTTCCAACCAGGCAGATATCGGATTCATGGGCTCTGAGTCCTCCATCTACACGTATAATGAGGGCGCAAACGATTATGTGGTGAATTTCGCACAGCTTACCCAACGTGCAGGAAACTTCCTCGTATCCAGGGAACCAATCGAAGATTTCTCGTGGGAAGACCTGAAAGGAAAATCTGTACTTGGTGGCAGAAAAGGTGGGATGCCGGAGATGGTATTCGAGTATATTCTGAAGCAAAATGGAATCGATCCGCAAAAAGACTTAGCGATTGACCAGAGTATTGACTTTGGTTCCACCGCCGCAGCTTTCTCCGGCGGGCAAGGAGATTTCACTGTAGAATTTGAGCCGGGTGCCACCACCCTGGAGTCTTCTGGCAAAGGCTATGTAGTTGCTTCCCTTGGGAAAGAGAGCGGTTATGTACCTTATACAGCCTTTTCCGCAAAGAAAAGTTATATTGAGAAACATCCGGATGTGATTCAGAGTTTTACCAATGCGCTTCAAAAAGGAATGGACTATGTCAACAGTCATACACCGGAAGAAATTTCTAAGGTGATTCAGCCACAGTTTAAGGAGAATGATCTAGATACAATCACGACAATCGTTTCCCGGTATTATGAGCAGAAAACATGGAAAGAAGATCTGATTTTCAATCAGGACAGTTTTGAATTGTTACAGGATATTCTGGAGGACGCAGATGAGCTGGATTCTAGGACACCTTACGGAGACCTTGTTACAACGGAATTCGCAAAAAAGGCCGTGAAATAAATTTTTAATACTTTTTTGATATTTTGAACACACTTTTTTCACATTTCAAAGGTATGATTAAATTACAAAGTAGAAATACTTTGTGAATAAACTTTTTCATAACTTTTTCCCTCAGCCAGTACATTCCCTGTACTGGCTACTAAAATGTAAAAAACAGGAAAGATTCCTATATCTACGAATCTTTCCTATTTTCTATTTTCATGCGATTCCCGTTCCAGGTTCTGTACAAAATACCCTGCGGCAATTCCTCCTATCACATTTCCAAGTGTTACGAACAACAGTACTTTCAGAACATCTCCGATGGATGTCCCAAAATTCAAAACATATACGGACAGATAATACATATCTGCAATGATATGTTCAAATCCACAGAAAACAAAAGCAGTGATGAAAAGCCAAACATAAAAGATCTGAGCAAAAGTGCCCTGCTTTTGGCGGATACCTCCTACAAAAACCGCAAAGGCTACAAACAGTGCACAGAAGAGTCCAAGTATTGTCAGGCTGACCGGAGAGTCTGCAAGCTTTGGAATTACAATCTCTTCAATCCGACCTAGTATTCCTGCTTCAAATCGTGTGAAGTGAATCAGAATGGCCACAAGAGCTGTGCCAATCCCATTGCCGATCCACGCAATGAACAGATCGCCGGGACGATAAGAGCCGTTATATGCAAAAAGTGGGCAGACTCTTGTGAAAAGTCTGTTGTGTAAGTTCAAAACGAGTAAAATTCCCGTTGCAAAAAAGAGACTCGCCGCAAGTTTGTCTGAAATGCTTAAATATACCATAGCACCCATAGCGATATAAATACCTGCCATGATACTACTGATCCATTTTTCTTTCATAGGTATTTCCTGTCCTTTTCCTTTGTGATATATGATATGCCGCAAAAATTGTACTCGTATTTACAATAAAAATCAAGTCTTATTTGTCTTTTTATAATCAGTCTCCCTGTGATGCCGGGAAAGAATATGGAAATCTGATTAAAAAATTGAAAATGATACAATAAGTCATTCGATTACCAACAGCTCCGGCCTGATATATTCTGTAACCTGTTCCATTTTACCTCATCCCGCCCCCCAAATACGTCCGGCTTCTCTATCAATTTATGCAAAGCCCTGGATTTAGAACAACAAGCAGCACCTCTTTATCAGAAATTTCACAAAAAAAACCGGTTTTGTCCCATGAATTGTTGACCTTTATCACACTTTTGTGTTAGCATAACTATAGGTATTCATATAATGTGCAGAGTATGTACAGAAGTACCCTCCCGGACAGTGCATACGGATGCGGCAGCACCTTTCCGGAAGAAAGTAAAGAAGAAAAGGAGACGCAAAAATGAAAGAATTTACTTATGTAATCACAGATCCAGAAGGAATCCATGCAAGACCGGCAGGACTGCTTGTAAAGGCCGCAGCAGGATTTAAGAGTGACATCAAGATCGAAAAAGACGGAAAAGCAGCCAACGCAAAGACAATTTTCGGCGTAATGGGACTTGGCGTTAAGAAAGATATGGAAATCAAGGTGACAGCAGATGGCGAAGATGAAGCAGAAGCTGTAGAAGCACTCCAAAAATTTTTTAATGAAAATTTATAGAGCAAGCAGAACGCAAATATAGAGACTTCGCAAGGGGAACGAAAAGCTTGAGAATCCGCAGGTTTCCCCTTGCATTTTTTCTCATAAGTGATATACTATACTTGTTCGCAGATATGGTTCATCGGTAGAACGCTAGCTTCCCAAGCTGGAAAGGCGGGTTCGACTCCCGTTATCTGCTTACAAAAAGCCGGAAACATGGAAAGATCAGTGTTTCCGGCTTTTTAAGGCTACCTCCATCAGGCAGCCTTTTTGTGTTCTTTCATATTCTTTTTTCTCTAGCGGTTTGCCCGGTAAGCTTCATCTGCCTCCCAAACGCCGAATCCGCTTTCGTTTAAGATGTGTGCTGCTCTTTGTGGTTCATTCGTCTTTAAAATGGCAGATGCGTCCTCGCCGTTTGCGAAAGCGTACATATACTCTACATTGATACCACCCTGCACAAGCTGGTGCATCGCTTTACTTAAAGACCCTGTATCGTGCGGAACCCGCAGGGCAATCACCGGCGTCAGCATAGCCATGATACCGATTTTTTTCAGTTCTTCTCTTCCCCTTTCCGGGTCGGAAACAATCATCCGAAGCATCCCGTACTCCGTGGTGTCCGCAAGACTGAGCGCCACAATATTCACTCCATTGCTTCCCAGTGCATCAAGCACCTCATCCAGTCTTCCTTCTCTGTTCTCCAGAAAAACAGACAACTGTTGAATTGTACTCATCCTGATTCCTCCTTCCTACAGATTACGGTTGTCAATCACTCGCTTGGCTTTTCCTTCGCTTCTCTCGATAGTCTTTGGCTCCACCAGTTTGACTCTGACAGAAATGCCAAGAGCCTGTTTTAAGACGTCGCCGATCCGGTGGCGGAGTGCATCCAACTGCCTGATTTCATCAGAGAAGAATTTTTCATCTACTTCTACCATAACGGTCAAGACGTCCATGTTGTCCTCCCGGTCAATGATCAGCAGGTAGTGCGGAACGACTTCCCCGATTCCAAAGAGCGCCGTCTCTACCTGAGTCGGGAATACATTGACTCCCCGAATGACTTTCATATCGTCCGTCCGGCCTTTGAACTTGGAGATTCTCGGCGTAGTCCGACCGCATTTACATGTCTCGTGTGTCATGCTTGTCAGGTCTTTTGTCCGGTAACGGATCAGCGGTACAGCTTCTTTATCCAATGTTGTAAAGACAAGCTCTCCGGTTTCACCGTCTTTGATTGTCTCATGAGTAAGAGGATCTAATACTTCCGGATAGAAGAAATCGGAATGGATGTGCAGTCCTTCATGGTGGATACAGTCCATGGCAACGCCCGGTCCACTGATCTCACAGAGGCCGTAAATATCAAAGCAGTTGATCTTTAAGATCTCCTCGATCTTATTTCTCATCTCTACCGTCCACGGTTCCGCACCGCACACCGCAGCCTTGATCTTCATCTTATCTACTACTCCTGCTTCCTGCATAGCTTCCGCAAGATGCATGGCGTAGGATGGAGTACAGGCAAAGGCTGTCGCTTCAAAATCTTCCATACACATCAACTGGCGTTTCGTATTTCCCGCTGACATGGGAATTGCCATGGCCCCCAATTTCTGCGCGCCGAAATCAAGCCCCATTCCTCCTGTAAACAGGCCGTATCCATAACAGACATGAATCCGATCCTTGGCGGTCAGTCCTGCCATTGTCAGACAACGTGCCACACATTCTCCCCAGACATCCACATCCTTCTGGGTGTATGCCATCACCGTTAGTTTCCCGGTTGTTCCGGATGTCCCCTGAACTCTTACGACCTGCTCATTAGGCACCGCAAGGAATCCAAATGGATAATTGTCCCGCAGATCGTCTTTCGTCGTAAATGGAAGCTTTGTGATATCCTCAATGCTTTTGATATCCCCCGGTTCTACACCGAGTTCTTTCATCTTTTCCGTGTAAAACGGGACCGTTCCATATACCCTTTTTACCAGTTTTCTTAATTTTTCTCCCTGGAGAATTCTCCGCTCCTCTTCGCTCATGCACTCAGCATGTGGATCGCGGATTCTCTCCTCCCACTTTTTCTCTGTGATCATTCCTGTTCTCCTCCTACAACTCTTCATCAGAGACCAGCCTGACCCCTTCTTGCAAAAGAATCTTTCCGGCCCGGTCCATGTCATCCGTCGAAAATACCATCACAGGGGCACTCCCGTCACGGATCACAAAAGAATAGATATAATTCAGATTAATCTGTCCGTCTGCCAGAATAGAAAGCATTCTGTTCAGATTGCCTTTTTCATCTTTTAACTCCACTCCAACCACGTCAGTAATCCGGACGACAAATCCAAGATGGGTCAAAGTCTCTTTGGCTTTCTGCGGATTGTCCACCACCATCCGAAGAATCCCAAACTCCGGCGTGTCAAAGGAAGAAACGGCCCGGATATTGATCTCCGCCTCCACAAGCTTTGATGTGACCTCCATCAAACTTCCCGGTCTGTTTTCTACAAATACGGATATCTGTTTCATCTTCTCCCTCCTACTGTGCTGCCCCGGTCTCAAATGCCTTTTTATTGATTTCGATTGTCTTTGGCGGTACAGCTTTCTCAATCACCTGATACCACTGATCTCTGGAAAAATCCATGTGACGGGACGCCATTCCCAGGACGATCATATTAAACACCCGTGGATTTCCCAGTTTTTTAGCCTCCTCCGTAGCATTGATGGTATAGACTTTATGAGTCTGTTCCAGCGTCTCGATGATATGCTCCGGGTATTGTGCCGCTCCGATTACCACCGGCATTGGATCAATTCTCCAGTCGTTTAAAATCATTACACCGTCCGGTTTCAGAAAATGAGCGTACCTAAGCGCCTCCAACCGCTCAAACGCAATGATCACATCTGCCAATCCTTCTTCCACAATAGGCTCCGCCACCTGATCTCCGTAACGTACAAAGGTCACAACACTTCCTCCTCTTTGTGCCATACCGTGTACTTCGGACAGTTTCACGTCATATCCTGCATCCATCGCAAGACCTCCGAGAATACGACTTGTGAGGAGGGTTCCCTGTCCGCCCACGCCGACAATCATGATATTCTTTGTCTTCATTATTGCTCACCTGCCTTTATAAGCCGGATTGCCCCAAATTTGCATAAGGATTCGCAAAGTCCGCATCCGGTACACATCGTATCGTCAATTCGGATCGTATTGTCCGCATTTCTTGTCATGGCCGGACAGCCTGGTTTCATACACATACCACATTTCTTACATTTGTTTGGATCAGCCAGATACACCGGCTTCGGAGATTTATCCAAAAGTACGCACGGCGTCCGTGTAATAATGACAGAGACCTCATCTTTCGCCGTCTCCTCCCGAATGGCTTTTTCCAGTGCTTCAATATCAAACGCATTAATGACCTGCACATTTGCTACCCCGATAGCTTTGCACAGTCCCGGAATATCGATAGCATATGTCGGTTTCCCCTGCAAAGTCTTTCCTGTAGCCGCATGATCCTGATGTCCGGTCATTCCGGTCGTAGAATTATCAAGAATCAGCACTGTGCCCGTTGCCTGGTTGTAGACCATATTCATCAGAGAATTGACCCCGGTATGCAAGAACGTGGAATCCCCGATAACGGCCACCCAGTTTTTCATGTAATCCCTCCCCTTTGCCTTTTCCATTCCATGTAGACTGGAAATGCTGGCTCCCATACAGATGGTCGTATCCACAACACTAAGAGGTGCAACTGCTCCGAGGGTATAACATCCGATATCTCCCGCCGCGTGCATCTTCAACTTATTGAGTACATAAAAGACGCTTCTGTGCGGACAACCCGGGCAGAGAATCGGAGGTCGCTGCGGAACATCCGCCGCAGAGTCCATCGCAATCTCTTCTCCCAAAATGGCTTTCCTGATCATGTTTGCGCTATATTCACCCTGGATCGTAAAGATTTCCTTGCCGATAGCCGGAATCCCCCAGGATTTCACCTGCTCCTCAATGACCGGGTCCAGTTCCTCCACGATATAGAGTGTCTCCACCCGGGAGGCGAAATCCCGGATCGTCTGCTCCGGAAGTGGATGAACCATGCCAAGCTTCAGAACGGATGCTTCTGGCAACGCCTCCCGTACATACTGATATGGAATTCCGCTTGTAATGACACCAATCTTCAAATCCCGCAATTCTACCCGGTTAATAGCCAGGGTCTCCGCCGCCGCTTTCAGCTCCCTGTTCCGCTTTTCAATTTCCACATGCCGGTATTTGGCATTCCCTGGCATCATTACATTCTTGCGTATATTTTTCTCATACGGCTTATCCGGAATCTCTATCCGTTCTTTCAACTCCACCAGTCCTTGGGAATGTGCCAGTCTGGTGGTAATACGGAAGATCACCGGGCGGTCGTACTGCTCGCTCAACTCAAATCCGATTTTCACAAACTCCTTCGCTTCCTCACTGTCCGACGGCTCCAGTACCGGCACTTTGGCAGCCCTTGCAATCATTCTTGTATCCTGCTCGTTCTGGGAGCTATAAAGCCCAGGATCATCCGCCACCATAAAGAGTAATCCTCCATTCACTCCCATATAGGACACCGTATAGAGCGGATCGGATGCCACATTGAGTCCCACATGCTTCATACACGCCATAGCACGTACGCCCGAAATACTGGCTCCGATGGCCGTCTCTGCCGCCACTTTTTCATTAGGCGCCCACTCTGCGTAAAGATCCTCCTTATACTGGACGAGGTTTTCACTGATTTCTGTGCTTGGGGTTCCTGGATATGCAGAAGATACCTTAACTCCCGCCTCATAAGCGCCTCTTGCGATCGCTTCATTCCCAAGCATAATGACTTTCTTTGTATCTGACATCTTATAATCCATCCTTTCGTAAATCCCGGATTCTTTTTGCCTTTCCTTCGAATCTCTGAAGAGAATAAGGCGCTACCAGCCGGATTTCGGTTGCAAGACCAAGCTGAGATTTCAGTCCCGCCTTGATCTTTTTTTCCAGCTCACTTAACCTTCCATAGCTGTCAAGCAGCCGGTCATCGATCAGCTCTACCGTGATCGTCATTACATCCAGACGGTTCCTTCTCTCCACAAGGATTTCATAATTCGGTCCGATCTCCTCGATCTTTAAAAGCACTTCCTCGATCTGTGTTGGAAAAACATTGACGCCTCGGATCACAAGCATATCGTCCGCCCTTCCTGAAAGGTTCTCCATCCGTACGGTTGTTCTGCCACATTTGCACGGCTCATAAAGAAGTCTCGTCATGTCTCCGGTCCGGTATCTCACAATCGGAAGCGCTTCCTTACCAAGGCAGGTCACCACAAGCTCTCCCCGCGCTCCCGCAAGCAATACTTCCTCTGTTTTCGGATCAATGATCTCCGGAATGAACCAGTCTTCATTAACATGCATTCCACAAAGTTCCCTGCACTCGCCTGCCACACCTGGTCCGCATAGTTCACTCATTCCATAGTTCTGGGTGCAGAAAAACTGCTCGCCCCACACATGACGCATTTCATCCCGCATCGGCTCCGTCATTCCCTCACCTCCGAAAAGTCCGGTCCGAAGACACAGATCCTTTGCCGGATCCAGTCCCATCCTGCGAACCTCCTCCCCTAAGTGCAGTGCATAGGACGGAGTGGCCACCAGAAGTGTCACGCCCATATCCTTTAAAAACATGATCTGCTTTTTCGTATTTCCAGACGACATTGGAATTACGGCAGCTCCGATCTTCTCCAGTCCTCCGTGCAGTCCCAGCGCTCCGGTGAAGGTCCCGTATCCAAAAGAGAGCTGTACGATATCTTCCCCGCAGGCTCCGCCCATGCATGCGATCCTTGCCACGTTACTCAGCCACATCTCCAAATCATTTTTTGTATATCCGACGACGGTCGGCTTACCCGTTGTGCCGGAGCTTGCGTGGAACCGTATCAATTCCTTTTTGTCCACCGCAAACAGCCCCATCGGATAGTGTTCCCTAAAGTCCTTTTTACTTGTAAATGGGAGTCTCCGCAGATCATCCAATGTACGAATATCTTCCGGTCTGACTCCTGATTTTTCCATTTTTTTTCGATAAGGAGATACCCGTGCATAGATGTAAGAAACGGTCTTTTTCAGTTTCCGAAGCTGAAGCGCCTCCAGTTCATCTCTTGGCAACGTCTCCTCCTTTGCCCATATCATCTTTTCTTCCTCCTGGTCTGATTAATTCCGGAAGCCTTTCCTCTTCTGCTTCATACTTTTTGTATTTGCCAAGGCCTTTGGCAACCCGCTCTTTTTCTCGTCGCTTTTGTAAAGCAAAAAGAGGATACTCCTCTCAGGCTTATCCTCTTTATTATATCATAGTCCTTTATTCATTTAAAGCATTAATCTGCAAAATCGAATAAGGAGAGCTGATTGGATTCCGGCAGATCAGAAAGAAGTCCTAAGTCCGCCATCTTGTCGATGACCGTCTTACTTGCCTTGGTCCGCTGCCGGAAATCATCCTTGGACAGATATTTTCCGTCCCTGGATGCCTGTTCCACCGCCTCCGCCGCCTTATCTCCCATACCGTCGATACTGGAAAGAGGCGGCATGAGTTTTCCGTCAATAATCCGAAATTTGGTTGCCTTCGCCCGATAAATATCAATAGGTGTGAATTCCAGCCCTCTTGCGTACATTTCCTGCACGATCTTCATATCTTTCATCGTATCCTGCTCTTTTTTACTTAAGTGATCCTGACGACTCTTATACTCCCGGTAGTAATAATTTAGCGTCTCTTTGCCCTGACACATGATCTCGTAGGAAAAAGCATCCGCGCGGATCCCAAAATAAGCCGCATAATAAGCCAGCGGGTAGTTCACCTTACAGTAAGCGATCCTGTAAGCCATCATAACATAAGCCGCCGCATGGGCTTTCGGGAACATGTATTTGATCTTCTTGCAGGACCAGATGTACCAGTCCGGTACCCCGGCTTCCTTCATGGACTTCTCAAACTCCGGAGTCAGTCCCTTCCCTTTTCGCACCTTCTCCATAATAGTAAAGGAAAGCTCGCTGTCCATCCCTTTATTAATCAGATAGGTCATAATATCATCACGGGTACAGATGGCCGTAGAGATCGTCGCTTTCCCCTCCAGAATAAGAGTCTGGGCATTATTCAGCCACACATCGGTTCCGTGAGACAGTCCGGAAATCCGGATCAGGTCTGAAAGCGTCTTCGGCTTCGTATCCACCACCATCTGAATAACAAAATCCGTCCCAAATTCCGGGATGCCAAGGCAGCCAACCGGACATCCGTCAATATCCTCCGGCGTAATGCCAAGAGCCGATGTATTGGCAAACAGCGACATGACATCCGGGTCGTCCAATGGAATATCTCTGGCGTCAAAGACATGCTCTTTTCCATCGTATTCATTTTCCATCGCGTCCGAATTGATGAGCTCTTCGAGCGTCTTAATCATGGTCGGATCATCGTGTCCCAGAATATCGAGCTTTAACAGGTTGTGGTCGATGGAATGATAGTCAAAGTGGGTTGTGATAATGTCCGTCGTCATATCGTTGGCCGGATGCTGTACCGGAGTAAAGGAGTTGATATCCTCACCGTGGGGAAGAACAATGATTCCTCCCGGGTGCTGCCCCGTACTTCTGCGGATTCCAGTACATCCCTGCACGATCCGGTCAATTTCGCAATTCCGCTTTCTGCTTCCCCGTTCCTCATAATAATTCTTCACAAATCCAAAGGCCGTCTTATCTGCCAGGGTTCCGATGGTCCCGGCACGGAAGGTCTGTCCCTTTCCAAAAATAACCTCGGTATACTTATGCGCGTTACTTTGATAGTCTCCGGAGAAATTCAGGTCGATATCCGGCTCTTTGTTTCCCTTAAATCCAAGGAATGTCTCAAACGGAATATCAAATCCATCCTTAATCAGAGGATGTCCGCAGACCGGACAGTCCTTATCTTTCATGTCCCATCCACAGCCCCCGGCAAAAGCTCTCACTTCCTCCGAATCAAAATCACTGTAATGGCAGTGCGGACAATAGTAATGCGGACTTAAGGGATTGACCTCTGTGATCCCAGCCATAGTAGCGACAAAGGAAGAACCGACGGATCCACGGGATCCTACCAGATAGCCGTCCTCATTGGATTTCCATACCAGCTTCTGGGCTATAATATACATCACGGCAAATCCGTTGGAGATAATAGAGTGAAGCTCTCTCTCCAATCGCTCCGTTACCACATCCGGAAGGTTCTCTCCGTACATCTCATGCGCCTTCTTATAACAGATATCCCGTAGCTGCTGGTCGGAATTGTCGATGACCGGTGGACACTTATCCGGCCGCACCGGAGAAATCTTCTCAATCATGTCCGCAATCTTATTCGGATTTTCAATCACGACTTCATGAGCCTTTGCCGTTCCCAGATAAGAAAATTCCTCCATCATCTCCTCCGTCGTATGGAGGTAAAGCGGTGCCTGCTCGTCGGCATCGGAAAATCCTTTTCCTGCCATAATGATTCTCCGGTACACCTCGTCTTCCGGATCGAGAAAATGCACATCGCAGGTCGCCACCACCGGCTTTTGGAACTTCTCCCCTAGCCGGACGATCTTTCGGTTCAAATCCCGTAAGTCTTCCTCGCTTCTTACATTAGACACCCGGTCGCTCGCAATCATAAAGCGGTTATTCCCGATTGGCTGAATCTCAAGATAATCGTAAAAATCCACAAGCTTCGCGATCTGCTCCTCGGACTTTCCGTTTAATACTGCCTGGAACAGCTCTCCCGCCTCACAGGCGCTTCCGATGATAAGCCCTTCCCGGTACCGCAGGAATTCGCTCTTCGGAATCCTTGGCATCCTGGAAAAATACTGGAGATGGGACATGGAAACCAGACGATACAGATTCACACGTCCGGTCTCGTTTTTTGCCAGAATCACCGCATGATGAGATGGGAGCTTTCTGATGGCATCAGGATTCATGGAGCCAAACTGGTTAAGCTCCTTTAATGTATCGATCTCCCGTTCTTTCAGCATCTCCACAAAACGGACGAAGATCTCTGCCGTCGCCCCTGCGTCATCCACCGCCCGATGGTGGTTTTCCAGAGAGATATTCAGTGCCTTTGCCACTACATTTAATTTATATTTAGAAAGGGTTGGCAACAAAACCCTGGCAAGCGCTACCGTATCCAGGGAGATGAACTCCCGCTCAATCTCCTGGTATCTGCAGTTCTGCTCAATGAAACTGACATCAAATCCGGCATTATGGGCTACCAGGACAGCATCCCCTATAAAGTCCAGAAACTTCGGCAGCACAACATCGATCGTCTCCGCATCCACCACCATATCATCGGTGATACTCGTAAGCTGTGTAATCTTAAACGGAATCGGAATCTTGGGATTGACAAAGGTACTGAACCGCTCTGTGATAACGCCTCTCTCCACCTTGACCGCCCCGATCTCAATGATCTTGTCCTGGATCGGGCTGAACCCTGTCGTTTCCAGATCAAAGACCACATAGGTGCCATCAAGGGACTGACTCCCGGCACCCGGAGCGATCTCTGTCAAATCATCCACCAGGTATGCCTCCACCCCGTAGATGATCTTAAACGGATCTTCTTTATCAAGAGACTGGATAAAATGATTGGCGTCCGGGAACGCCTGCACTACTCCATGATCTGTAATAGCAATAGCCTTATGCCCCCAGTCGTGCGCCCGCCTAACAATGTCATTCACCTCTGACACTCCGTCCATGTCGCTCATCTTCGTATGACAGTGAAGCTCCACCCTCTTTTCCGGATAAAGATCCTTTCTCGATACGGTAAAATCATGGATCTTTCGGATCCCTGTCACGGATCCAATCGTCAATTCACCATCAAATTTGTCGATGGTGGTGATTCCCTTGACCTTTAAAAAACTTCCTTTCTTGATATCGCCAAGAAGATCCGGAAGCTGATCGTTTCTGGCAAACATCTTGACTGTAATTGTATCGGTAAAATCGGTAACGGCAAACATGAGGATCGTCTTTTCATTCCGGATCTCCCTCGTATCAAAGCTGATAACCTTTCCGCGGATCGTGATCTCACCCATCTCGCCCACCACCTGGGAAAGCTCTATCGGTGTATCGTCAAAGTCCCTCCCGTAAATCATATTCGGATCGTCGGACTTTCTGAAATCCCGTCTCATAATCGGCTTTTTCATCTCTTTTCCAAACCGCTTCTCTTTCGGCATCTTCGGAACAGGCGGAGACTTCTCCTTTCCAGAATCATTTCCACCATTCTCTGATTCCCCGGCTTTCTTCTGTTTCTCTTTTCTGAGCGCTTCATTCCGCTCAATGATCTCATCCACTTCTGCCTGAAGCAAAAGATCGTTAAATTCCAGCGCACTCTTCTTTTTCGGCGGCAGATAGCCTACCTTTACCGAAAGCGGCACATGAAATCGATTGTTAAACACTTCCAGCAGCAAATTGACGATGGAATCCTTTTTCCCTTCGGCTACGATAGAATTCTGAAGCTTTAAATTGAGCACACCGTCCTCAAACTCGCAGTCCGCATGTTCAAACATACTACGCTCCACTGCGCTTCTTTGCTCCAACTCCAGAAGAATACTTTCGTAATATTCATTCATCAGATTCTCCGGTGTATACTGCCCGGAAAGCTGATAGCTCTCCAGAATCTCTACCTGAATTGACGAGCGGTCAAAAAGCTGATGCTTGATCGAATACTCCAGCTCATAAATCTTTTTTTTCTGTAATAAATGAGTAGAAAACAAATAAATCCGAATAAAATCTCTCGTTGAATTTGTAGCAACCTTGGTAACCCGCACATCTTTCAGAAGAAACCTGACATCTTCCGGAAGATTTAATGTCGGAAATACCTCAAAAAAGTCTTTTCCCATATACTAAGCACTCTCAATCTTTGTTCCAGTGTAAGAGTTCCTCCCGAAGCGCCGGTAAAAGCTCGTCCTCTTTTAGCTTCTTTATAATCTGCCCTTTTTTGATGAGAAGACCTTCCCCGATTCCGCCCGCAATTCCAATATCTGCTTCCTTTGCTTCTCCCGGTCCGTTGACCACGCACCCCATGACGGCCACTTTCACATCGTCAAGGGGAATATCCTGTACCATATCTTCCACCTGGTTGGCAAGTCCGATCAGATCAATCCGCGTCCTTCCGCAGGTCGGACAGGATACTACCTCGATTCCTCCTTTTCTAAGTCCCAGCGTCCTCAAAATGAGCTTTGCTGATTTGATCTCTTCCAACGGGTCTCCGGTCAGGGACACCCGAATCGTATTACCGATCCCCTGATACAGAATAATCCCAAGACCGATGGAGGATTTTACATTTCCAGAAAGGATCGTTCCCGCCTCTGTAATTCCTACATGAAGCGGATACGCACACTGTGGCACCAACAGCTCATGTGCCTTGACGCACATAAGGACGTCAGATGCCTTGATGCTTACAACCAGATTGTTGTAACCCAGTTCCTCGATCATATGTACCTTATCAAGGGCACTCTCCACAAGCCCCTCTGCGGTCACACCGCTGTACTTCTCCACAAGATCCTTCTCCAAAGAACCGCTGTTGACTCCCACACGGATTGGCACCTGGTATTCCTTTGCCTTGTCCACAACCATCTTCACCCTATCCCGACCGCCGATGTTGCCCGGATTGATCCGAATCTTATCCGCTCCGTTTTCTATGGCAGCGATGGCAAGCCGGTAGTCAAAGTGAATATCCGCCACCAGCGGAATGTGAATCTGTTTCTTAATCTCACTAAGCGCCTTTGCGGCCTCCATCGTCGGAACCGCACACCGGATGATCTCGCATCCTGCCTTTTCCAGAGCGAGAATCTGGTTGACCGTAGCCCCTACATCTTCCGTCTTCGTATTTGTCATGGACTGGATGGCAACTGGATAGCTGCCTCCGATCTTTATATTTCCAATCTGAATTACTTTCGTCTGTCTTCGCAGCATGATCTTCCTCCTTTACATGAATAAAATCCCCTCTACCCAAGTCACACGCTATATCCGTCTTCCTGTATAGAGGGGAAATCATCTATCTTTTATCAAATATCATCTGTTCACCGTACTCCCGGTCTGTCAGTGTCAGCGTCTGGCGCTCCATGCTGTAGTCGAACGACGTCACAAACCTGGAAAGCGCTGTCTGAAGCACACTCTCTGTGAGCTTTCCATCGTGCTTCTTTAAAATCTCTTCGATCTCACTTGGCTGAAGCCCCTTTATCACCAGCGTCTTCTCGGATTTATCCACCTGACAGTCCATCGTTACTTCAAGTCCTGACACTTCCTGGAGATTCTGAAACAAAAGCTTGACTTTATCATCATTTTGAATTGTCATAGTAATATTGTCATCCTGGTACTCCCAGGTCCCCGCAATCGGATTTCTTGCAAAGGACCGGATCAGGAAATACGCTGCAACAATAATGATGAGAATAGTCGCCGTCCAGATCACAATCCTGAACAAAAAGCTTCTCTCTTTTTCATCATTTTTGGCAATTAACATCTGGATAACCTCCATCTTTCTTCTTCCATTATTCTAAGTAAATTATAAAATTTTTATGCACCTCTGTCAACACGGGATTCTTGTCGTCTGTTTTGTTTCTTTTCGGCACTTTTTCCATAATCTGTGTTGCATTACGGCACAGTTCCTGTTTTACCCATGCATCTATTGCTAAAATGTAGCCACACTAAAGATAGGAGGCTATATATGGGGTTTTCAAAAAGGCTAAAATTACTTCGAAAAAACGCAGACGTTACTCAGGATGAGCTGGCACAATATCTCCAGGTATCCCGCTCCACCATTGCAGGATACGAGACGAAAAACCGACAGCCAGACTATGACAAACTATATATGATTGCACAGTTTTTTCATGTCAGTACCGATTATCTCATTTCCGGCAGCGACATCCGCCCGGTGGAAGTGTCAACCGTCGATTCATCTATGAATGAGCGGATGCTGAAATATCATCTTCGGACAATCTATGCCACGTTGTCGCTCAAATCCAAGCAGGATCTTCTGGAATATGCCAGACTTCTCGCCATGCGTGACGAGCATTAGATGGCCTTCCCTGGATATCTCTCATCAGCATGAAAGGAGGAATCACCTGTTTGATTCCTCCTTTTTTAGTTTGCGCGCCATGGGCGCGCTCTAACGGGTGCAAGTCCCGAACACGCCC
>OAWD01000206.1_pt1 | contig 55681 bp, 47 predicted proteins | sample 1495361 | NCBI WGS metagenome assembly OAWD01 (sample SAMEA2580130, study PRJEB22360) | human gut metagenome | biome: human gut; feature: human-associated habitat; material: faeces | place: Denmark | collected 2008/2010 | reverse complement strand
ATAAATCCCAGACCAAGTATATAATTAAAAAATAATCGATGAGTTAAATTGATAGATTCCTATTAAATTAATATAACGTAGAAATCAAATTATAAAACTAAGAAATTATATTAGGAGGATATATGAAAAATTCTAAATTAAACAAAAAACTATTTGCGACAACTATGGCGATTCTAATCTTTTCTCAAACTACTGTACCAGTTTTTGCTTCTAGCTACAGTAAGTATAAATCTTCAAACGATGAAGTCAAATATGAGAGTTTGTTAACTAATAAATTACCTGATTATAAGAAGTCAGAGCTATTTGAATTGAAAAATGAACTTGATTTAAATTATGAAGAGATCAATTTTCTAGAAGAACAATATTTAATAAATCATAGTGGAACAGAACTAAGATGGAAAGTATCGGCAGTAAAAAAAGTTATTAAAGTTGCTAAACCAATTTTAAAGAAAGCCGCGAAGAAATTCGGGGTAAAAATGGGTGAAAAAGGACTAGCAGATTTAACAGACTATTTATTTGAGTGGGAAGATGATCTTCAAAATGGTATAGAGAACTTCTTAATAAATAAATGGGGCTGGAATCAAACAGCAGCTCATTGGGCAGCAAAAACAATAATGTTTGTTGCATTCTAAGTAGGATAGTTAATATGATAAAAAAAATCTTATTTTGGTTTTATTTGGTTTTTTCAGTATTAATTTTAATTATATCATTTGTGAGAAGGATACTTGAGATAGACCTTTTAGATGAGAACCATATACTTAAGAAACTATTAGTATTTTTATCAAATTTAAGTATTCCGATGAAACTTGTAATTATAATACTTTGGTTAATGGTAACCATTTATTTATACAAAAATTATGCGACTTATATTGACAAAAAGTAATTTATAAGATTAATTTGACAGTTGAAATATAAAAAACGATTAGAAATAAAAATCTAGTCGTTTTTTTATTTTAAGAAAGGAAATATTATGGCAAGTAAAAGAATAAAGTTAAGTATTGAAGAACAGATTAAAAAGAAAGAAGAAAGCATTAAGCAATTACAAAATCAAAAAAGACAGTTGAAGAAAAAACTTAATGAACAAGAAAGAAAAGCAAGAAATAAAAGACTAATAGAAAAAGGCGCAGTGTTTGAAAGTATTTTTGAAGAAAGTATTAACTTAACAAAAGATGAATTTTATAAGTTAATAAAAATGTTAAATGATGAAGAAATAAGATTAAACATGATGGAAATTTTAGGAGAAAGAATAGATGATAATGCAGGAAAATCATCTAAATATGAAATAACATAATTGTCCCTTGGTTACAAGGGCGCAATTATACACCCTAAAGGGTGCTTGCGTCCTGCGGAGCCAAACCCTTGCAGGGAGCAACAACCATTCGCTTTTTAAAAGTCAAGGGTAAATAAACTCGCTAACGCTCGCCCTTGACTTTTAAAATTTGAAATGAACAAAACAATTAAGCCGACATACTGAAACAACAAAAATTAATTCAGTAGTCGGCTTTTTCTATTGTATCATTTCAAAACGCTCATTCACAAAGAGGATATAAAAATCTATTAAGCCTCCACCTAAAACAACAAAAAAAGAAAGGAAGTGATAAAAAATGGCAGACAGTTTTCATTTTTCAGTAAACATAATATCAAGAGGAAAAGGCAAAAGTGCAGTAGCAAGTGCAGCATATATAAGTGGAGAAAAAATAAAAAATGAATGGGACGGAGTAACCCATGACTATACAAGAAAAGAAAAAGTATTAGTAAAAAATATAATATTGCCTGATCATATACCAAAAGAATTTAATGATAGGTCTACCTTATGGAATAAAGTAGAAATGGCAGAAAAAAATTCTAATGCACAACTAGCAAGACAATTCATAATAGGACTACCAAAAGAATTAACTTTAAGTGAAAACATAAACCTAGTCGAAAGATTTATAAAAGAAAATCTAACATCACAAGGAATGATAGTAGATTATGCAATTCATGATGAGAGTCAAGACAAAAATGGAAATATCCATTGTCATATCATGACCATAATGCGACCCATAAACGAAAAAGGAGAGTTCTTAGCAAAGTCGAAAAAAGAATATATCCTAGATGAAAAAGGAGAAAAAGTATTAAACAAAAATGGAAAACCAAAGACAAGAAAAGTAGAACTAACAACCTGGAACGATAAAGGCAATGTAGAAAAATGGAGAGAAAAATTTTCAGACCTTTGTAATGAATATCTAGCAAAAAACAAGATAGAAAAAAGAGTAGACCATAGGAGTTTTAAAAGACAAAATTCAGATTATCTACCAACAATCCATTTAGGATCAGCAACAAGTGCAATGGAAAGAAAGGGAATAGAAACTGACAAGGGAAACTATAATAGAGAAATAAGAAAATATAATGACTTGGTAAAAACAATAAAAGAAGAGATAAAAACATTAAAGGGTTGGACAGGAAATCTATTAGATAACTTATCTATTGCTTATGAAAAATTTAAGGATATAGAAAGGGATAAGGTAATAGACAACCCTAAACTTTTCAATCTAACAAATTATCTATTAACTTATTCAGAAATTCAAAAAGAAAAAAGTAAATACCTAAAAGGATATGCCAAAACTAATAAAGAAAAATATGACTTCAAAAAGCTAACAAGTGCATATAGTTATTTAAGAAAAAATAACATAGAAACCATAGGTCAGTTACAAACAAAAATAGAAAGTTTAAAGTCTAATAGTTATAAACTAAATAAAAAAGCAAAGACAATCCATAAAGAAATGGAAGATGTAGAAAAGAAAATTTTATACTATGAAATCTATAAATCCAAAAAAGAAGTTTATGAAGAATATCAAAAGAAATATATATTCACAAAAGACGCATTCTATAATAAACATAAGAAAGATATAGACCAATATAAAGTAGTAAGCGAGAAATTAAAAAAACTCCTATCAGATAAGGAAAAACTAAGTCCTAAAAAATGGAATGAAGAAAAAAATCTTTTAATGGCAAAGCTTGAAGAAATAAATAGAGAAAAAGACAAGATAAAAGATGAATACCAGGAAATTAATCATATAAAATATTCAGTAGATTTTGTAAACAAAGAACTTGGCATAGACTTATCCATAGAAATAGATAAGTTAATAAAACAAGGTGAAAAACCAAGTGTAATAGCACAAATTAAAAAGTTCCAAGACCAAGTTAATAAAGATAATGAATACAGAGAAATGATGAAAAACAAGAAAATAGATCAAGAAAGATAAGACCTGGTAAAAATATCTTATCCAAGCTATAATATGACCAAACAACTAAAGGCAGATCTAGGAGGTAATAGAGATGAATAAAAGGCAAGAGCTAATAGATGAACTCATAAAAGCAAATGAAGACGGAACATACAAAACCTATAAAAGCACAGAAGAAATAAAAGCGATGAACAATGAAGAAGTGCAGATATTATATTCCAACATGAAAAACTATCTATCAGATAAAATGACACACATAAACTACTAAAGGTGGAAAAGTAAAATAAGAACAGAAAAAAAATAAAAGGTACAAATACCTAAGAAAGCTATAAAAACATCAAAATAAAGCATTCCACCACCAAGAACAACCAAATAAAAACAATCAAAGGGAAGTATAGAAAAATTAAAGCCTATACTTCCCTTTTTTTAATTCAAACAAAGGAGATAAAACATGATAAACGAAGAAATAAGAATAGTATAAACATGTGATGCTATAATATTTGTATTAGCATTATCGGGTATAATTTAATAAATCCTTGTACAATTTAAATGAAAGGTGGTAGAAATATGGATATAATGAAATCTTTTAACTTAGTAATTGACTATATTGAAGATAACTTAACTGATGAACTTGATGAAAAAGAAATAACACGGATAACAGGATATTCATTTCCAATGTTTTCAAGAATATTTTCAATCATATCAGGATATTCATTATCTGAATATGTAAGGTTAAGAAAGATGACAAATGCTGCAATTGATTTAAAAAATTCAGATAAAAGAATTATAGATATCGCAATAAAATATGGCTATAATTCTCAGGATTCTTTTGCCTTAGCTTTTAAAAGTTTTCATAAGCTAACTCCAGGTCAAGTAAAAAAAGGAGAAAAGTATCAATATTTCCCAAGAATCTACTTTTCAATTTCAGTTCAAGGAGGAAATCAAATGGATATTAAGATTGAGAAAAAGAAAGCGTTTAAAGTAGCTGGTATTAAATCGGATGTAACTAAAAGTTCAAATTTCCCAAAAGTTTGGGATAGACTGGTTGAAAAAGTACCAAGAGAAAAATTTGAAGAGTTTGGGAATGGTCAAATCTTTGGCGTAGGATATGACTATATAATGGATGAAGAAGATTCATTTGTATACTTAGCTGGTTTTGATTTAACTGATGAAGTAAAAGCTGAGGAGTTAGGGTTAGACATACTCAGCATTCCTGAAAAAGAGTATGCTATTGTAAGCTTACAAGGACCTATACCAAAGTGCATTCACGAAGGATGGAAGTATATTATTTCATATTTCTTCCCTAAAGAAGGATATAGACATGATGAAAGTCCTGATTTTGAAGTATATGGAGATGGAGACCCTAATTCAGAAGATTATCAAATGGAGTTATGGGTTCCTATAGTAAAAGAGTAATTTAAATTTGTTTAACGGCATCTATCAAATGGTAGGTGCTTTTTTGATTGCTATTAGTAAAAATAGGAATGAGTAAAAAGTCCTATGAAACTAGACCTAACAACGGGAGAAGCAACAATACCAAGGGAAATAAAATACATCTATCCATGTATCTTTAGCAAATAAGATATAAAAACATCAAAAATAAGCATTCCACCACCAACAACAATAAAATAAAAACAAGCAAAGGGAAGTATAGAAAAATTAAAACCTATACTTCCCTTTTTTTAATTCAAACAAAGGAGATAAAGCATGATAAACGAAGAAATAAGCAAAGAAGCAGGTCAAGTAGCACAAACCATAATAACATACACAATAAAGGCAGCAAAAGAATCAATCAACTTAGACAAAGAAATAAGAAAAAAGATGAATGAAACTTTAGAAAAAGCAAATGGCAATCTAAAAAGTCTTATGGGCGATGAAATGAAAATAAAAGACCTCTACAAAAAAGGACAACTAGAAAATATAAGTCTAGATCAAAGCGACCTCAAAGACTTAAAAAAAGAACTAAACAAACTTGGAGTAAGTTTCTCAGTAATGAAAAACAAAGAAAGCCAAAACTATGAGATATTCTTCCAAGCCAAAGACATAAAAGTAATGGAATATGCCTTTAAGCAAGTCATAGCCAAAGAAAATAAAAAAGAAAAAGAAAGTATCCTAAAGCAAATAAAGAAATACAAAGACCTATCCAAGAACAAGGATAAGACAAAAGAGAAAGTCAAAAGGAAAGTAAAAGAAAAAGTAAAACCAAGCAAAAAAGATATGACCAGAGAAATCTAAGGTAGTAACAAAAAGTTACACCCTTAGATACCCACAATAACAAGACTTCCGAAAACACAAGTCCAGAATTCCGAAAATCGGAAATCAAGAATTTCGATTATCGAAAATCTGGGAAATATCAATGTAGAAAGGATATAAAATTGAATAAACACAATATTTATGATATAATTAGAACAATTAAAGGGTCAAAGAGGTGTTTGTATGAATAATAAAAATAACATAGATAGAGTCCATGATGATGTTTTTAACAACATAAAAAAATTGATGGATAAGGCAAGAAATGAAGTCGCAAGAGAAGTCAATAATATTTTAGTTCAAACTTACTGGGAGATTGGACGTATCATAGTAGAAGATGAGCAAGGTCATTCAGAACGAGCTGAGTATGGAAAAGAACTTATAAATGACTTATCAAGACAACTTACAAAGGAATATGGCAAGGGATTTTCTAAGTCTAATTTATTTAATATGAGAAACCTATATTTATCATATCCAATATTCCAGACACTGTCTGGAAAATTGACCTGGTCCCATTATTGTGAACTTTTATCCATTAGCGATGAGAAAAAGCGAAGCTTCTATGAAAAAGAAAGTATAAATGCAAACTGGTCAGTAAGAGAGCTTAAAAGACAAATTAAAACCTCACTATTTGAAAGGTTACTCTTATCATCAGGAGAAGAGAACAAAGAAAAAGTCCTAGACCTAGCCTTAAAGGGCAATGAAATAAATAAGGCGGCTGACCTTGTAAAAGACCCTTATGTGTTTGAATTTTTAGGTTTGCCAGAAGAAAAGCCAATGATGGAAAGTGATTTAGAAAAAGCACTTATAGATCATATTGAAAAATTCTTGCTTGAACTTGGTAAGGGTTTTATGTATGTAGGCAGCCAGCAAAGGGTAACTTTAGGCAACACCCACTATTATGTGGACATGGTATTTTACAATAAAATATTAAGGTCTTATGTCCTAATCGAACTAAAAACAAGTAAGCTAATGCCAGAAGCAGTTGGGCAAATAAATATGTATCTCAATTATTATAAATCAGAAGTAAATGATGAGATGGACAATGAACCGATAGGAATAATCTTGTGTACAGATAAGGACGGGGTACAAGCAGAATACGCCTTAGGAAACTTATCAAATAAAATATTCGCATCAAAATACACCCTATATATCCCAGACAGGGAAGAGCTTGAAGAACAAGTAGAAAAAGTCATTAAAAAATACAAGGAAAAATAAAATATAAATTATAAGGAGAAGTAGAGAAAAAATCTACTTCTTTTTTTATTGCAAGGAGGATTAGAATGGCAATAAACAAAAGATATTATTGGATAAAATTAAAAGAAGAATTTTTCACAGACAAAAGGATAAAAAGATTAAGGAGAATATCGGGAGGAGATACCTACACGATAATCTACCTAAAACTTCTACTACTAAGCCTAAAAGATGAGGGCAAACTCTATTATGACGGAGTAGAAAGTGATTTTATAAAAGAGTTAGCACTAACCATAGATGAAACAGACGATGATGTAATGGTTACAGTTAATTATTTAATCAATCAAGGCTTATTAGAAGTTGTAACAGAAAATGATGAATACTATTTAACTGAAATACCAAACTTAATCGGATCAGAAACAGCTTCTACAAGGCGTTCAAGAAAGTCTAGAGAATTAAAAATGTTGCAATGCAACACCAATGCAACACATAAGCAACAAAAGTGCAACGGAGAGATAGAGATAGAGAAAGATATAGAGATAGATAAAGAGAGAGAGGGAGAGATAGATAAAAAGTCCACACCCATTTTTTATGGAGAATTCAAAAATGTAAGGTTAAGCAAAGAAGAATATAAAAACCTTAAAGAAAAATTAAACTCACACACAGAAATAATGATAAATAAACTATCAAGATACATGAGAAGCAGTGGTAAGACCTATCAAAACCACTATGCAACAATCCTTAATTGGTATGAAGAAGATAAAGATAAACTAACACAGAAAGGTTTAAATAAAAAAATGAACTATGACGTAGGAGAATCTTTATAGATAAAAAGAGGTGGAAAGCCACTATCAAAGACTTTAAGTCTAAAAAGGTATAAAAGTATGCCAGAGATAATAAAAATATAAATATGACACTTAAAAGGCGATTAGAAAATTAAAAATCTAATCGCCTTTTTTTATTGCATGAAAGGATAAGCTATGACAAAAAGACAAACAAAATATATTGTAAAAAGAAATTATGATAATAGAAGAACAGACACAGACGCTTTTCTAAGATTAATAAAAAAATCAAGCAAATTAAATAAGACTAATGAAATTGAGTATAACAAATATAATATTGATAGTAATAAAAAAGAGTGCTATAATAAAAATAGTTTTAGAGAAAGTTGTGTTATTTCTGAAAACTCAAACAAGGAGGAATAGGAAATGATACAAACAAATTCAAATCACCTTTCATTCAAAGCTGCAATTTATTGCAGACTTTCTAAAGATGATGAGCAGAAAGGAGAGAGTGCCAGCATACAAAACCAAAAGGAACTTTTAGAAAACTATGTAAAATCAAGAGGTTGGAGTATTTACGATGTATATATAGATGATGGATATACTGGATTAAATACAAATAGACCGTCATTTCAAAGACTAATTAGAGATATTGAAAATAAAAAAGTGGATATAGTCATAACTAAGGACTTATCAAGGCTTGGAAGAAACTATTTGCAGACTGGATACTATACAGAAAATTTCTTCCCAAAGAACAATGTCAGATATATAGCTTTAAATGATGGAGTAGATACCTTTCAAGAAAACAACGAAATAGTTCCTTTTAAAAATGTTTTAAACGAGTTTTATTCAAGAGATGTTTCTAAAAAGATGAAATCTGCCTATATGACAAGAGCAAGGCAAGGAAAATTTATTGGTTGTCTTGCTCCAATAGGATATAGGAAAGACAATGATGATCCACATAAATTAGTAATCGATGAAGAAACTTCATGGATTGTTGAAAAAATTTTTGATCTTGCTTTTAGTGGTTATGGAGTACAAGCAATTAGGAGAAGACTTTTTGAAGAAAAAATACCAACACCTACCTGGTGGAATAGAAAAAAAGGACTTAGAAATAAAAAAACTAAGTTAGAAATGACCGTAGATGGTGGAGAGTATTGGTGGGACTGTACAACCCTAAAAGAAATTATTGAAAACCCAGTTTATATTGGTCATATTGCTAGTCAAAAAGTTAATTATAAATTCAAAGTAGGTTGGTTATCAGATAAACCCAAAGAGGAATGGATAATAGTAGAAAATACACATGAACCAATTATTTCTGAAGATATTTATAATATAGCAAATGAAAAATTAAAGAGCAGGAGAAGACCATTTAAAAATGGAGAAGAAAGTATATTTGCAGGAATTGTGAAATGTCCCGATTGTAGAAAATCTTTAAATCTTGGAAGAAACAAATCGAAAAAAAGAGAAAAGTTACTCACTTGTAACACTTATAGAAGATACGGAAAATCATTATGTAGTCAACATAGAATTTATTACGATACTCTTTATGAGATAGTGCTTAAAGATATTAGAAAAAATGCAGAAATAGCATTAAAAGATGAAAAAGAAATCATAAAAGCACTTGAAAAATCACGAGAAATTGATAATGAAGAAGAACAAAAATTTATCATGGATAAGATTTACGAAGATCAAATAAGAGTAGAAGACTTAACTAAAAAGATTGAAAGACTATATGATGACTGGCTAGATAACAAGATAAGTGAAAGCAACTTCCAAAAAATTCTTGAAAAATCACAGAAGGAACAAGATTATCTAAACCAAAGAATAGAAGATAATCAAAAATTGATTGTTAAAGAAGATCTTGAAGATATTAATGTCAAAAAATGGATTGAACTCATAAAAAAACATAGGGATATAAAGAAGCTGGACAAAGAAACCTTAAACGAACTCATCTCAAAAATCTATGTTCACGAAAAAGAAGTAGTGAATGGAGAAATCACCCAAACAATTGATATTTACTACAATTTCATAGGAAATACAGACATACTACAAGTATTTTACAATCTCTAATTAGGCATAAAGCAGTTAATGGCAGGAGGAGGTATCGTCCTTATTGGATTAAAGCTGATTCCACTTCTTGCAAATGTACTCAAGTAAGAAGAAAAGGAGAAGGTAAATGTTTGGGATATTCGACAAGATAGAGGAGTTTTTCAAAGACATTCTACTGGGCGGTATCCAAGCAAACTTAGAGTCTATGTTTCTTGACATCAACGATAAAGTTGGTGCCATTGCAACAGATGTAGGAAAGACCCCGATGGGGTGGAACGGACAGGTTTTCAGCTTTATAAAAAGCATTAACGATTCTGTTGTCATCCCCATAGCGGGGCTAATCATAACGGCAGTCCTTTGTATCGAGCTTATCAATATAGTTATGCAAAAGAACAATATGCACGATACGGATACCTTTGAATTTTTCAAATACATCATAAAGATGTGGATTGCCGTATGGTTAGTGTCTCATGCTTTTGAGTTTTCTATGGCGGTCTTTGATGTGGCACAGCACATGGTAAATAAAGCGGCAGGGGTCATCAATACCTCTGCCGTTATCTCAGGAGATCAGATAGTAAAAATGGTAGATGGCTTAAAAGATAAAGGTCTTGGAGAGCTTGTCATGATACTCTTTGAAACCTCGCTCATAAAGATAGCTATACAGGGAATCTCTATTGTGATTATGTTGGTGGTTTACGGAAGAATGTTTGAGATTTATGTTTACTCATCCGTTTCAGCTATTCCATTTGCCACAATGGGAAATAAAGAGTGGGGGCAGATTGGAATAAACTATATCAAAGGCTTATTTGCCATAGGATTACAAGGACTCTTTTTAATGGTTTGTCTTGGAATATACACAGTATTAGTTAAGACAATACAGATAACAGATATACACACAAGTACCTTTACGATACTTGGATATGCGGTTTTGCTGGGGTTAATGATGTTAAAGAGCGGAACACTGGCCAAAAGCATATTAAGTGCACACTAAAAGAAAGGGAAGGTAATATGAACAAAAGAAAAACAGTATTTATAGTAGTAATCGGAGCCGGTATTATGGCGGTTATGGATAGAATCAGGCTTCACAGTAAGGTAGAGGACTTGGAAGAAAGAATAAAAGACATCGGTCGCTGCCATAATGATTTTTGCTTAATGCAGGAAAGATATAACAGAAGCACAGATGAACAGATTACAAGTATTCAGGAAGAAATCGGCTCCGTATATGAGCATATAGAGGAGATTTCAAAGGGAAAAGAAGATGGGAGGTAAATTATGGCATATGTACCTATCCCAAAAGACTTAAAGAAGGTAAAAACAAAGGTAGCATTTAACCTGACGAAAAGACAGCTTATCGGTTTTACGATTGCAGGACTTATTGGAATACCAATCTATTTATTTATGCGAAAGGTCGTTCCAAATGATATAGCAGTCATCTTTCTCATTGTGTCCACTCTCCCTATATTTTTCATCACTCTTTTTGAAAAGGACGGACTTAGCTTTGAGAAATGTTTTAAGTATATTTACTTTCATAAGTTTTATCAGCCACAGAAAAGAGTGAGAAAGGAGGTTTACCTTGAAAGACAAAAGAAAGATTCAGCAACTAAAGTTAGAGCAAAACAAAAAGAATTTAAGAAGTCAAAAACAGGACTTAAAGCAAAATAAGAGAAAGTCTAAAAAAGATAAGGGCGGACTACTTGATCTTGTCTTTAGAAAAGAGCCGAAAAGATACACCGTCGAAGATACCATTCCATATCTTAGACTTTTAAAAAGCGGGATATGCCAGATTGATGAGAAGCATTTTAATAAGAGTATCGCCTTTGAGGACATAAACTATCAGCTTGCATTAGAAGAAGATAGGGATTTGATTTTTAATCAGTTTGCAAACTTTATCAATTCATTTGATCCAAGTATCAGCATAGAGTTTTCATATATCAATCAGCTTGGCAGAAATGAAGAAATGAAGACGGCAATTCAAATGCCTGATAAAAAGGACGGGTTTGACGATATACGCCTTGAGTTTCGAGAAATGCTGAAAAGTCAGATTGTAAAAGGAAATAACGGACTGAAAAAATCAAAGTATGTAATCTTTACGGTTGAAGCCGACAATTTGGAGCAGGCTACTTCAAAATTGGAAAGACTGGAGATAGATATATTATCGAGTCTTAAAAGTATGGGAGTAAGAGCAGAAAGCCTTAACGGAGAGGAAAGGCTAAAGATACTTCATGATGTTTTAAATCCCAATAAGACCTTTGAATTTTCATATAAGGACTTGAAGAAAAAGGAAAGTACAAAGACATATATCGCTCCTGATGAATTTAACTTTACACCATCAAGGTATTTTAAGTTTGGAAAGTTTATCGGAGCAGCAAGCCATTTTCAAATTCTTGCAAGTGAGCTTTCAGATCGTATGCTTGCCGAGTTTTTGGATATTGACGATAACATCAATATCTCTTTTCACATCAAGGCGATTGAGCAGTCAGAAGCCATCAAGATGGTAAAAAGAAAAAATACCGATATTGACAAGATGAAGATTGAGGAAAACAAAAAGGCTGTAAGAAGTGGTTATGATATGGATATTCTTCCAAGTGATTTAATTACCTATGGAGAAGATGTAAAGAGCCTTTTAAAAGACTTGCAGACAAGAGATGAAAGAATGTTTGTTGTAACCATTATCTTTATGAACTTTGCAAGGACAATTCAAAAGCTGGACAATACCATTTCTCAAATCAGTTCCATTGCCAATAAACATAATTGCAAGCTAAAAAGACTTGACCACTCACAGGAGCAGGGCTTAATCAGTGTACTTCCTCTTGGGGTAAATAAGATTGAAATTGACAGAGGACTAACCTCATCCTCTACAGCGGTTTTTATGCCTTTTACCACAGAGGAGCTTTTTATCAATTCAAGTAATAGCTTGTACTACGGATTAAATGCCCTAAGTCATAACTTGATTATGGCAGATAGAAAGAAACTGAAAAATCCCAACGGTCTAATCCTCGGAACTCCGGGAAGTGGTAAATCCTTTAGTGCAAAAAGAGAAATGGCAAATGCCATTCTTACAACCGATGATGATGTGATTATTTGCGATCCGGAAGGCGAGTACGGGAACCTTGTGCGTCAGTTTAAGGGAGAAGTCATAAAGGTCAGTAGTAAGTCAAAAGACTATCTCAATCCCCTTGACATCAATATGAACTATGGCGATGGGGACGCACCACTGAAAGATAAAGCGAACTTTATTATGTCTATGCTTGAGCTTGTTGTAGGTGGTAGCGGTCTTACAGCAGAAGAAAAGTCGGTTATAGACAGATGCCTTCCTAAGATTTATGAAAAGTATTTCGAAAATCCGGAGCCTTGTAATATGCCTATTCTTCAAAATCTGTACGATATGCTAAAAAATCAGGAAGAAAAAGTCGGCAAAAAACTGGCAACGGAAATGGAGATTTATGTAACAGGCTCTCTTAATGTATTTAACCACCAGTCCAATGTGGACTTAAATAAGCAGCTACTTTGTTTTGATATTAAGGAGCTTGGAAGTCAGCTTAAAAAAATCGGAATGCTTGTTATTCAGGATCAGGTGTGGAACAAGGTATCGCAAAACAGAGAAAATAAGGCTACAAGGTACTATATTGACGAGTTTCACTTGCTTTTAAAAGATGAGCAGACAGCTTCCTATTCCGTAGAGATTTGGAAAAGATTTCGTAAGTGGGGAGGAATCCCGACAGGCATTACACAGAATGTCAAAGACCTACTGATGAGTAAGGAGATAGAAAATATCTTTGACAATACAGACTTTGTTTTAATGCTCAATCAGGCTTCAGGCGATAGAGAAATTTTAGCAAGGAAACTTAAAATATCACAGCCACAGCTAAAATATGTAACCAATTCCAATGCAGGAGAAGGACTTTTGTTTTTTGGAAATACAATTGTTCCTTTCCTTGATAAGTTTCCGAAAGATACTATTCTTTATCAGAAGATGACAACCAAGCCTGAAGAAGTGAGGTAGCCTTATGGGAAAGAAACTGAAAAAGGACTTTAAGGAAAGGCAAAGGGCAAGGATTGAAAAGGAAAGGCTGCAAAGTAATAGCAGCATAGAGCCTGAAGAAAGTAAACTAAAGCATAATGATGATTACAGAGGAAAAATTGTCCATGATAAAGACCGATTTCAAGATAAGGTGCATGAGAAAACAAGCAAAATGACCTCTGACATTGAACCGATTAGAGGTACTTCCAAAAGAAATGCAAAGTATAGAGCTTCCGATAAGGATAGCCTAACTTCTTCAACTGAAACTGGAGGTGTAAGTCAAAAAGAAATCGGAAAAGCTGATTATGGTACGGAGGTTAAAGATGGAAAAATCTATGATCCTTTAGGAAAAGACCTTGATAATGACGGAATCATAGACAGATATGACAATGACTATAGGGATAGCGACTATTTTGAGTCAACCTATGATGTAGAGGATAATCTTCATCATAAAGCAGAAGATACAAAAGATTTATCAAAAAGCCAAAAAGCTCAAAAGAAGAATTATAAGAGAAAAAACTATTCCGATAAGCAATATACCAGAAAAAAAGATACAGAAGTCAAAGTGGAAAAGGCAGACAATAAAAAAAGCGGAAAAGAAGCCATTCTTGATAGAGAAAAGAAAAACAGGCTTTCTAAAGAACAGAAAAGAACATTTAGGGATAAGGCTTCTAAAGTATCTGCTTTATCAGGCTTGGCAAAAGGAAGTGAAACCGTAAGAGATTACTTATCTCATGGAAGCGATGAAAATCAAGGTGTAGAGGCAGGAGAAAAGACAGCCGATACAAGCTCAAAGCTCATTCATGGCATTAAGAATTACTCGGATAAGAAAAGAGCCAAAAAAAGATATGACCTTACGAATAAGGACTATAAAATCAGAAAGCGAAAATCCAAGTTAGAGTTTCGAGATGCCAAAGAGGAGCTGAAAAAGACAGAGGAGTATCAAAAAACAAATAACTTTAAGCGATTTCAAAAGCGAAAGCAGATGAAAGATTCCATTAAAAGGCAGAATAAGTCAAGGCTTAGAGATCGCATTAAGGAAGGGCTTATCGGCAGTCTTAAAAGTTCAAAGGAAGTTATATTAAGAAAAGCGAAGGGACTTATGATTATTTTCATAAGTCTTATTATTTTGGGAACTTTCTTTATTAACTTTGCAGGGACAGGAATGACAGGCTTTATGAACTCTACAAGTACAGTTCTTACAACAAGTTATTTATCAAAGCCTAATATATTAAGTGAAATCAATGAGAATTTTTCTGGGATGGAAAAGGAGCTGCAAAGTGAGGTTGATAATGTCAAAGAAAATTATCCCGGATATGACGAGTACATCCTAAATAACACAGAGTACATCGGTCATAATGTTCATGAACTTTTATCCTACATTACATCAAGGTGCGGAGAAGTAAAGAATGTATCAGAAGTAAGTTCTGTATTAAATGAGCTTTTTAAGTCCATGTATGACCTTGAGTATAAGGAAGAAATTGAAATCAGATACAGGACAGTTACAGAAACCTATACCGATGAAGATGGGAATGAATATACAGAAAGCCATGAAGAACCTTACGAGTACAAGAAACTGATTGTAACCCTTCATAAAAGGGAAATGGACAGTATCATAAGGGAAGTCTTTGCAAACTATCCTGACAATCTGAAACACTATGAAGCCTTATTCCTTGCTCAAGGTAATATGGGAGAAGCCTTTGGCAATAGCGAGCTTATTGCTTCCAATGGTGGTATCGGAGGCGGAAAAGAGTATGAGGCTTCTACGGAAGTTCAAAAGAAGATTGTAAATGCTGCATATATTACTCCATCTCCGGGTGCAGGCTGGTGTGCTATGTGGGTATCGCAGGTCTATCAAAATGCAGGACTTGGATATATCGGAGGAAATGCTTGTGATATGTATAGAAACTATACATTTACATCAGATAAATCAAAACTCAAGGTAGGAATGCTTGTTGCGGTTGAAAGCAGTAGTAGCGGAAGTACAGCCGGACTTACCTATGGTCATGTAGGAATTTATATAGGTGATGGCAAGGTGATAGATAATATCGGACGAATCAGGGTAACCACCTTGGATGATTGGATAGCAACTTTCTGTAAGCACTATCCCGTAGGCTATGGCTTCCCGCCAAATGTAAACAGATAAGGAGGACATAATTTGAAAAAAGAACTGACAGCAGTAAAAAATAGAATAAAGAAATTAAAAGATAAAAAGGCTCTGATTGATGAAGAATTGGAGCCTTTGTTCATTCGTGAAGAAGAACTTGAAAACGAAGAAATTATTGCCATTTGCAGAAAGAACAACATCACAATCAGTGATTTAATGGCAAAAGTAAACAGAGAAAAAGCAGAAATGAAAAAGGAGAAGGGAAATGAAAAAAATGAAGAATAAAAAGGCTTTGGGAGTAGCTCTTGGAGCAATGCTTTTGATTGTGGGAGTAGTAATCTCTTTATTTGCAGGTAGTAAGATTGTATTTGCACAGGGAAGTTTGCTTCCGACACTTGTAAATCCGATAGAAGTTGTTGCTCAAACGGAAGTAGAAGTTAATATTAAGTATATTTTTGAAGATGAAAAAGTCTTTAAGGAAGAAAAGATAAAGGCAGAGAAAGGACAGCTTCTTGACAGTGGAGATCTTCCAATGCTGCCTGATGATATGAAATTTATAGATGATTTTCTATTTTATGAAGTTAAGGCTGATGGGAAAGATGAAATTATCCGTAAAGTAGAAAAAATTGATGTTAAGGATAAGGAAACGCAAACAGAAAATGAAAGCTCAAAATCTGAGCAAGGCTCTCAATCAAATTCTTCAAAGACAGAAAATAAGGGGACTCAAACAGAGCTTAGTAAAGATGATATTTCTAAAATGGAAAAGGAGTCTAAAGAACTTAAAGAAAAACTTGATAAGCTAAATCAGGAGATTAAGGATAAGGAAAAACTAAGTGATAAGCAAAAGGACAAAATCAAAGACCTTGAGGAAAAGATAGATAAGCTGAAGGAAAAACTTGAAAAGGGCAAAGACGATAAGGACTTATCAGCAGATATGAAAAAGGAGATAGAGAAGCTAACTGATAAGATTAAGGAACTTGAGAAAAAGGCTAATGAGGTCAGTAAAGCTCCTGTTACGCATAATCCTACTGTAACACCGACTAGCCCTATCTCCGGAATTAAACAAGGAACAGGAAATGTATCACCACAAACATCTATAAATAGCAGTGGTAAAGGTTCTGCCACGCAGGAAAGTAAAGGGACAAATACAAAAGATACAAATAGCAATGAATCAAAGGAGAAAGAAAGGCAAGTTCGTTATCCAAACAAGCTGACACCGAAGCAGCCTGACAATAACGGTAGTCAGGATTCTTCTCTGGATGGTTCAAGCAAGAATGTAAATACCAATAAAGGAGTTGCTTCAGCCCCATCAAAGGCAAGAGGAACAGTTACGGAAAATAAGGATAATGTAAACAATGATTATCCAATTCATCATAATGACAGCAAAGACAATAAAGAAACGGATAAATATTCAGCGGACGCAAGACAGTTTGTTACCTTTACTACTAAAAACGGTAAGACTTTTCATCTAATCATTAACCATGACGAGGATAGCGAGAATGTCATGCTTCTAACTGAAGTATCTGAGGATGATCTTTTAAATATGGTAGAAAAGAAAGCTCCGGAGAAAGAGATCGTTAAAGAAGAACTACAAAAAGAAGAACCTAAACCAGTTAAAAAAGAAGAAAGCAGCAATACAGGAACTTACTTGATTCTCATTCTTGTAGTATTGGGAGCATTAGGTGCGGGATATTATTTTAAGGTCATTAAGAAAAAAGAAGATAAGGAGCTTGAAGGCTTTGAGGAGGAAGATGATGATTTCTTTTCATCAGCAGAAGAAACCGAAAATGAAGTTGATGAATCAGAAACAGAAGATAATGAGGTAGAGTAAATTTGCACCTAAAACTGTACAATAGGGGGGTGCAAAACACAGGGCGAGAGAGTAAAATCTTTCGCCCTCTTATATTGAAAAACAGGAGGACGAATATATATGAAACTTGTAATTGCTGAAAAACCAAGTGTTGCAATCTCCATTGCAAAAGTAATTGGAGCAACAAAAAAGAAAGATGGATACTATGAGGGAAACGGATATAAGGTAAGCTGGTGTGTTGGACACTTAATTCAGATGGCAAATCCTGATAGCTATGATGAAAAGTACGCAAAGTGGAATATGGCGGATTTACCGATTATCCCAAGAGAATATAAGTATGAGATCGCAAAGTCCACAAAGAAACAATTTACAATTCTTAAAAAGCTGATGAACGATAAGGACATAGACATAGTGATAAATGCTTGCGATGCAGGGCGTGAGGGAGAGGCAATCTTCAGGCTTGTCTATAATCAGGCAAATTGTAAAAAGAAGATGAAACGCCTTTGGATTTCCTCCATGGAAGATAGTGCAATTAAAGATGGCTTTGATAACCTGAAAGATGGAAGTTGTTACGATAATCTCTTTGAATCATCACAAGCAAGGGCGATTGCGGATTGGCTTGTGGGAATGAATTTGAGTAGGCTGTATTCTTGTCTTTACAAGCAAAATTACAGTGTGGGCAGAGTCCAAACACCGACTCTTGCCATGATTGTAAAAAGAGATGATGAGATAGCAAATTTCAAGAAAGAAAAATATTTTACAGTAGAGCTTAATTTAGACGGTTTTTCTCTTTCTACCGATAGAATTTACGATAAGATAGTTGCGGAGCAATTACTTAATTTGGTAGGAAACACCATTGAAATTACTGATGTCATTCAAAAGGAAAAGATAACAAAACCTGAGCTGCCATTTGACCTTACAACGCTTCAAAGAGAGTGCAATAAATATTTCGGGTATAGTGCAAAGCAGACCTTAGATTATGCACAAAGTTTATACGAGAAAAAACTAATTACCTATCCTCGAACAGACAGTAGATGCTTAACGGAAGATATGATTACAGGTACAATCAACAACATTATTGGAAAGTATGATTTTGATACAGGGCGTATTAAGACGGTATTTAATTCTAAAAAGGTTACAGACCATCATGCGATGATACCTACAGCAAGCAGTATGAATGAGGACTTAGCTTCTCTTCCTGAAAGTGAATTGAAGGTATATGAACTGGTCTTAAATAAGCTACATGCAAGTGTAGGCTATCCTTTAATTGAGAATACAACAAAGATTGTGGCTGAATTTGACGGATTTGAATTTACAAGTAGCGGCAAGGTGATTGTAGATGAGGGCTTTACCAAATACCTAAACGAATATGCAAAAAAGAAAAATGAAGATACAGTGCTTCCTGATGTAAAGATTGGTGATAGTCTTGATATTAAAGATAAAGAGATAAAAGAAAAATACACATCACCGGCTAAACATTTTACAGAAGATCTTCTCCTAAAGGCTATGGAGCTTGCAGGAAATGATGCACTTGATAAAAATATTGAAGTAGAAAGAAAAGGACTTGGAACACCTGCAACAAGAGCGGGGATTATTGAAAATCTAATCTTTAAAGGCTTTGTAAAAAGAGATAAGAAAAATCTTGTAGCAACACATAAAGGAATCAGTCTTGTAACGATTGTAGCAGATACCTTTAAATCGGCAGAAACGACAGCAAAGTGGGAAATGGAATTATCGGATATTGCTCAAGGCAAATCGTCTAAGAAAGAATTTTTAGATGCGATTGAAAATGAGATAAAAGAGGCTGTTTTGACATATCACAAGTAAGACAGCACTAATTTCAGAGTAGAAAAAATCCTCTAAAAATGCTATAATTTCTTGTAGGAAAAGTAGGGCGAAAGGAATTAAGCATGAAAGATATATTTATGGATACTGCAAAAGTTATGTCCAAGGGGCAAGTTACCATTCCAAAGAGGATACGAGATCTTTTGAATTTAGAAAATGGGGACTATGTAACTTTTATTGTAGATGAGTGGAGAATACAAATTGTTAATTCAAAGACTTTCATTGAGGATAATATACAAAGTAGGAAACAAATTATAAATGTCAGATATCTATAGGAGGAACTTATGGATAAAGAAAAGACTTCTTTGCAAAATATAAACGCAGAAAAAACAGCAATCCGTTTGAAGAGATTGTTACGATTGTAGAAAATGCAAAAGATCGTGCATATAGAAAAGTTAATGAAGAACTGATCTTAATGTATCAAGAGGTAGGGAAATACATTAGTAAAAAACTGAGGAAGCATCTTATGGCTCCGGATTTGTTGATAATGTGGCAGAATTTTTTTCGACAAACTATCCTGAGCTGAAGGGATTTAATCGTAGAGGACTTTACAGAATGAAGTAATTCTACGAGTTATATAAAGATGATGAAAAAGTGTCACCACTGGTGACACAATTGAGTTGGACTAATCACTTGAAAATAATGTCAGCTTCTAAAAGCCAAGAAGAGAGAAGGTTTTATATTGAATTGGCAGTAAAAGAAAGATATTCAAAGCGTGAGTTGGAAAGGCAGATGGATAGCGGTTACTATGAACGCTTTATGCTTTCAAATGGCAATATGTTGCCGGCAATTCAAAAAGCAAAACAAGAAACACATAATTTGTTTTTAGATAAATATGTTTTAGAGTTCCTTGATGCACCAAAGGGTGGTAATGAAAGAGGTTTTCAAAAATCAATACTTGAGAACTTGAAGAACTTTGTTTTAGAAATTGGAAAAGATTTTTCCTTTATAGGGAATGAGTATAGGGTACAGGTTGGAAACCATGACTATTACATCGACCTGTTATTTTATCATAGAGGATTGTCATGCTTAGTTGTATTTGAACTCAAGCTTGGATAATTCAAGCCTGAATATATAGGAAAGATGAATCTCTATTTGGAAGCATTGGATAGAGAAGTTAAGAAACAAACGGAAAATCTAAGTGTTGGAGTTATTCTTTGTGCATCAAAAGATGATGAGGTTGTAGAATTTGCACTTAGCAGAAGTCTTTCACCAACAATGGTATCGGAATACACCTTAAAACTGATAGATAAAAATTTATTGCAGAAAAAGCTGAAAGAGTATACTGAAATTGCAGAGGAAAAAGTAGAAGCAAATGAGGAATGAAAAAGGAATATTATAGGAGAGGCTTTAATTTGCAGCCAATTAAGATGTCGAAAGGAGTAAAAGGATGAGTGTTGAAAGCATACTAAATGGTGTAGAAGATACCCTGTATATCCCGCTTGTAGGAAGAATATATGCAACAAAAAAGTTCCCTGAATTTTTCTATGATGAAAAGGCTTTATCCTTAGAGTCACATATACCGACAGACAGCATAGACAAAAACAGCAACGAATATTTTTATATGGCGAGTGTTTGTAGACAACAGACAATAGATGAAAAGATAATAAGTTTTCTTAAAGATAATCCTGATGGAAATGTAGTGTTTTTAGGTGCAGGCTTAGAAACTGCTTATCATCGTATAGGAAATAAAACTGCCAACTTTTATCAAGTAGATTTGCCGAGTGTTATCGAAATTAGAAAAAGAGTGCTTGGAAATGGCAATAACGAAAATCTTATTTCAGGGGATATGTTCAAACTTGATTGGATTAAAGAAATAGATACAACACTTCCTACACTAATTTCTGCTTCAGGTGTTTATCAATATTTTAATAAATCCAAAGTTATAGAGATGATTAAAAGTATGAAAGCTCAAATTCCAAATGGAGAATTGGTCTTTGATGCTACAAATTCTAAAGGGTTAAAGCTTGCTAACAAATATGTGAAGAAAACGGGAAATACAAATGCACAAATGCATTTTAGTGTAGATAGCCCAAAAGAATTTGCAAAGTCTACGAACACCATTTTTTTAGAAGTAGATGGGTTTTTCCAAAAGGCATTAAAGGATTGTTATGGATTAAAGCCGGTTACAAAGATATATATGTACTTTGCGGATAGGTGGAACAGAACACTGGTTGTACATTTAAGATTTAACTGATAGAATTCTATATATTTAACAGGAACATATTAAACTTAATTTAAATAGAAGTAAGTTGCAATACATAGAATTTAGAGGTGATTAGAGTAAAATCTAACCACCTTTTTTATTTTGTAAAAAGAAGGAGGTAAACATGCGAATAAATGATTTTCATAACATTTTGGAGCTTGTAAAACAAGATGTTTTGCAGAGTGAAGTAGAGTATCTGAAACTTCTAAAAGTTGTCGGAAACAATCAGAGGTATGATTTTAGAAGCCAGCTTAGTATTTATGATAAAAATCCTGAAGCGATAGCTTGTGCCAAGTTTGACTACTGGAGAGAACGCTTCGGAAGAACCGTCATGCGAGGTGAAAAGGGCACCCCTATTTTAGAGGATTATGGAACATACAAAAAGGTGAACTATATCTTTGATATAAGTCAGACTGTTTCAAAGAACAGAGATGTTAATGAGGTAAATCTTTGGAGATTTGATAAAGAGGCTCATACAGATGTATTAAAAGAAATGATAAAAGCTGATGGCTATGAAGAAAGCGAAAGCACCTTAGAAAATATCTTTTCTTTAAGCAGGCTTTACGGTGATGAAAAAATAGAAAGCCTGATGAATGAGCTTAGAATATCTGATGAGGATAGAATTTCCTTTACTAAATTTGTAAGGGATTCGATAAGCTATGCAGTAGCTTCAAGATTTAAGTTAGACTATCCTATGGATAAAGAGCTTTTAAAGGAAAACTTTGCAATGCTTGACAGCATTTCTCTTATGAGCCTTGGAGAAACGGTATCGGATATTAGCGGAACAGTCATTGATGCAACCATTCAAAAAAGCAAAGATTTAGAGCTTCAAAAAGAAGTTTTAAGAGGTAAAGAAGCAGGATATAATAAAATAAAAGAAGAATTAGAGGAGGTAGAAGAAAATGTACTTCGACGAGATGGTCAGGAAAGAATTAGTGAAACCGAGCGAATTTTCCGAAATGAAGAGTACGGACGAGATAATAGAGAAAATCAAAGAGAATACACTGAATCAGTTAGAGGAAGAGACGGACTTTATGAGGGAATATCCGAATCCAGTGTACGCAGTGATGAGGCTGGATTATCTTTCCAACAGCGAGGAGCAGAGCCACTTCGAGATGTTAGTGGATCTATACAAGGAGAAAAAACTGACCAAGCACCTGATGGATACTCAGAAACAGGCGATAGAATTTATGAGAGCAGAGAAGCCGAAACTGATGATAGCTTGGAAGATAGAGGACGAGAGCCATCCGCAGTACAAAGCGATGATTTCAGCCCTCAAAGAAATGACAATCAAGGAAGTAGTGGAAATCTAAAAGAAAATACGAATAAAGAGATAAGAGAAGCTGACAAGGCTTCTTTTTCTTTGCCTGAAAACAGCTCAGGACAAATTACACTTACAATACCTCTTACTCAAAATGAAATTGACAGTATTCTTGTAAACGGAGGAAACCATGATGGTGGCAGACTTCCTATCGTTGCTGAATTTTCTAAAGGAAAAACATTAGAAGAATTAGGAGAATACCTTAAAGATACATTCAAAGGCGGAAACGGTTTATCTCTTAATGAAATAGAAGTATCTTCCTGGTATTCGGATAAAGGCATTCATTTAGCCTACGGTACTTCTGCAAGAGAAGATATGACACAAATTTTAAGCTGGAGTGATGCTGCAAGAAGAATAAATGAGCTTTTGGAAAGCGGAGAGTTTGCTACAAATGTAGAGCTTTTAGAAGCACAGGACTATGAAAGAGATAGAGTTTCAGAATCGCTATGGTATCTATATCACGATTTAAGCGAAGAAGGGAAAGCACATGGTTATTTTGAAGAAAAGGGCGGAGGCTTTCCGAAAGAAACAAGGCAGTTATCGGAAGCTCTTAAAAATCCTGACTTTCTAAAAAATGTTATTTCCGAATACAATCGCTTTTTGAAAGGTTATAAAGAAAACAAAGATGTACTAAGGTTTCATTATCACAAGGTAGATAGCCTTTATCAGAAATTGCAGGAGCTTGAACTTCCAAGAAAGGAATATACTTCTAACCTTACCGAACTTCCAAAGGTGCAGGGCTTTATCACAGAAGATGAAATTCTTTTTACGATTTCAAGAGGAAGCGGAGTTGCTCAAGGAAAAGAGAGAATTACAAAATATTTTAAAGAAAACCACACACTTCATGAAAAAGCGAATTTCCTAAAAGATGAATATGGAATCGGCGGAGGATCTCATGCTGTATCAGGCGAAAGAGGAAGCGGAGAATGGCACGATGCAAAGGGACTGAAATTACAGAAGAATCATTGTAACGATGTTTTTCTTACGTGGTCAAATGTAGCAAAGCATATAGATGAGCTGCTTTCTAAAAATCTTTATCTTGAAGAAAATAAAATTGAAAGCAAGGTAGAGATAGAAGAACAAAAAGAGTCGAGTTATTATTCTAAAGATGATCCATATAATCTAATGACTGATGAAATGCTTGAGCGAATGCCTGAGCTCTATGCACAAGAGGATGTAGCTTTAGCAGATAAACAGGTTCATGCAGCATACATCATTCCATTTAGAAGTAACTGGACTTGGTATATGACGGAATATGACAGGGAAAGTAACGATGCTTTTGGACTTGTCTTAGGAGTTGAACCGGAATGGGGATATTTTAATCTTGAGGAGTTAAAGGAATTAAATGCCCAGAGGCTTGTTTTAGAGGATTTCCCAAAGAGTTTTAGAGAGCTTAAAGACAGCGAACTTAAAAAGCAGATGGATGAGCAGGAGCTTTATCATGTCTTTAACGGAGAACTTAGCTTTGAGGAGAATAATACAGAACTTGAAGTATCTGAAAAATTAGAAGAAATCATACAGATAGAACCTGTTCAAGCTACCTTATTTGATTATCTAAAGAAAAACGAAGAAGTAGAGCTTAATGAAAAAGAGGACAGCCTTTCAGATGAGTTTGCAGTTAAAGAAGGCGATACTGTCTATTTAAATCATGAGGAGTACAAGGTAAGAAAGCTTTTTAAAAATCAAATCACAGGAAGAAATGACTTATGGCTTGATCCTGCAAGGCAAGGGAATCATCAAATACCGATTGTAGCCTTTACGGATAATGAGGATTTATTAAGACAAGTAAGTCTTGAAAGACCTGAATTTATCATCGGTGATGAAGTGAGATATAAGGAAAAGGAATATACCATCACAAGATTTGATGATATGGGAAATAACCTAAAGACTGTAACGGTTAAGGATAATACCGAATATCTTGGCGGTATGATTACAGGCTCCGATGTAATTCCTTATCGTAAGGAAAGTGAGCTTGATAGAATCTTTGAAAATCTGACTTATGTGAATCCCGAAAAGACTTCTGAGGAAGTAGAGATAAAGAAAAATCAGGCTCACAATTTCAAGATTACAGAAGAAACACTACCTGCAAAGTTATCTCCAAGCGAGAGGTTAAATAATAACCTTGAAGCAATCTCTATGCTTAACAGGGTGGAAAGCGGAGAACGAGAGCTTGATATTATCGCTCAGGAAGTTTTAGCAAAATATGTAGGCTGGGGTGGACTTTCCGATGTCTTTGATGAAAGTAAGGATGGGCAGTGGAAAGAGGCAAGAGCATTCTTAAAAGAAAATCTATCTTCATCAGAATATGAAGCTGCAAGAGAATCAACCTTAACGAGTTTTTACACACCGAAAACAGTCATCGACGGAATATATAAGACACTTTCAGGTATGGGATTTAAACAGGGAAATATCCTTGAACCATCGATGGGTATTGGAAACTTTATCGGTAATGTTCCTGATGAAATGAGTAAGTCAAAATTTTATGGTGTAGAGCTTGATTCAGTAAGCGGTCGCATTGGAAAACTGCTATATCCGGAAAGTGAAGTACAGGTAAAGGGACTGGAAGAAACTGGATTTTCCAATAACTTCTTTGATGTTGCAATAGGAAATGTTCCCTTTGGAGAGTACAAGGTAAATGACAGAGAATATAACCGAAATAACTTTCTTATCCATGATTATTTCTTTGCCAAGTCCATTGATAAGGTTCGTAACGGGGGTGTTATTGCCTTTATTACATCTTCAGGAACAATGGATAAAAAAGACGAAAGTGTAAGAAGGTATCTTGCAGCAAGAGCCGAGTTTTTAGGAGCAATCAGACTTCCAAACGACACCTTTAAGGGTGTTGCCGGCACAGAAGTAACTTCGGATATTATCTTCCTAAAGAAAAGAGATAGCGTATTAGAGCGAGATGAAGATTGGATACACCTTGCGGAAGATGAAAACGGGCTTGTATATAACAAATACTTTGTCGATCATCCTGAGCAGGTGCTTGGTTCTATGTGTGAAGTAAGCGGAAGATTTGGGAAAACTCTAACTTGTGAACCGATAGCTTTTTTAGGGCAAGAGATAAATATGGCTTCATTAAAGGATCGTATAGAGATTGCAGGAGAAAGAATTTCAAAAGATGCCAAGTATGAAGAAATAGAGTTACTGGATGATGAAATAACCTCTATTCCTGCAACCGATGATGTAAAAAACTTCTCTTATACCCTGATTGATGATGAAGTCTATTACAGAGAAAACTCGCTTTTTATAAAAAAAGAAGTAAACGATAAAACCAAAGAAAAAATCAAGGATTACCTTGAGCTGAATGCTGCCTTAAAAGATGTGATTTACAAGCAGAAGGAAGATTTTAGTGAGGAAGAAATCAAGGATTCACAGGAAAAACTAAATGAAGCATATGACATTTTTTCAAAGAAGCATGGCTTTGTCAATAATTTAAGCAATACCAGAGCCTTGAAAGAGGATAGTAACTTCCCACTTGTTTCCTCCATAGAAGTCCTTGATGAAGAAGAAAATTTCAAGGCAAAGGGAGATATTTTCTCCAAAAGAACCATTACAAAAGCCAAAGTCATAGACCATGTGGATACCTCTTTAGAAGCCCTTGTTTTATCGGTATCCGAAAAAGGATATGTGGACTTTGACTATATGGAAAGTCTTACAGAAAAAGACAGACCGACTTTGATTGAGGAGCTTCGAGGGGAAATCTACTTAAATATCAGAGAAGAACAAAACTTTTACAGACCACTTTCCTTTAACTTGGAGGATGGTGATTTACCTTTTGCCTGTGCAAATGGTAGCAATTCATATAAATATGGCTATGTAACAAAAGATGAATACCTAAGTGGGAATATTAGGGACAAGATTGCCATTGTAGATAGCTATCTATCAAAACTAAGGCAAACGGAAAGAGAGTTTCCTCATCTTGGCTTTGCCGAGAATGGAAAAGAAAAAGAGCTGATAAGCTATGAAATGAACCGTTTGGAATATCAAAAAGCGGAGCTTACAAAAGTTCTTCCAAAAGAATTAGAAGCAAGTGAAATCAATGTGCGTCTTGGTGCAACTTGGATACCGATTAAAGATATTGAGAAATTCATCTTTGAAACGCTGAAAACTCCGGGATATGCAAGATGGGATATTAAGGCTAAATTTTCAAACCTTACAAGCGAATGGAATGTAGAAGGAAAAAGCAGGGACAGAGGAAATGACCTTGCTGAAATGACCTTTGGTACATCAAGGGTAAATGCCTATAAGCTGATTGAAGATGCCTTAAATCTGAAAGAAACAAAGGTATTTGACCGGATTGTAAATCCGGATGGATCTAAAACTTCTGTCTTAAATAAAAAAGAAACCATGCTTGCAGGACAAAAACAGGAACTATTAAAAGAAGAATTTAAGAACTGGATATTTAACGATCAAGAACGAAGAAACCGTCTTGTAAAACTCTATAACGAGCGTTTTAACTCCATCCGCAACAGAGAATATGATGGAAGCAATCTTTCTTTTGAGGGGATGAATACGGAGATTGATTTAAGACCTCATCAAAGAAATGCCATAGCAAGAAGCCTTTATGGAGGAAATACCTTGCTTGCTCATGTAGTAGGCAGTGGAAAGACCTTTGAAATGGTAGCTTCCGCAATGGAAAGTAAAAGACTTGGAATGTGTAGTAAGTCCTTATTTGTTGTACCAAATCACTTAACAGGGCAAATCGGTCGTGAGTTTATGCAGCTATATCCGTCGGCCAACATTATGGTGGCTGATAAGAAAGACTTTGAGCCGAAAAACAGAAAGAGATTTATCGGCAAGATTGCAACAGGGGAATACGATGCGGTTGTTATCGGACATACGCAGTTTGAGAAAATCCCTATGAGTAAGGAATATCAGGAAAAGCATATCCAAAATCAGATTAATGAAATCGTAAACTATGTAGAAGAATACAAGCATGATAGAAACCAGAACTTTACGGTAAAACAGCTTGAAAAAACAAAGAAAAAACTGGAAACAAGGCTTGAGAAATTAAATGATGATTTTAAGAAAGACGATGTGATTACCTTTGAGGAATTAGGAGTTGATAAGCTCTTTGTTGACGAGGCACATGGCTTTAAGAACCTTTATCTCTATACCAAAATGAGAAATGTCGCAGGTATCGGGCAGTCAGAAGCCTTTAAGTCCTCCGATATGTTCATGAAATGCCGTTACATGGATGAAATGACAGGAGGGAAAGGTATCGTATTTGCCACAGGAACGCCTGTAAGTAACTCTATGACAGAGCTTTATACCATGCAGCGTTACCTTCAGTATGAGAGCCTAAAGAAGAATAATTTGGAGCATTTTGATTCTTGGGCTTCCACTTTCGGAGAAACACAAAGCTCCTTTGAATTATCACCTGAAGGTACAGGATATAGGGTAAAGACAAGATTTTCAAAGTTCTATAACTTGCCTGAACTAATGAGTATGTTCAAGGAAGTAGCAGATATTCAGACTGCGGATATGCTTAATCTTCCTACACCTGAAGCTAACTATGAGGTTATTAAAACAGAGCCTTCTGAAGAACAAAAGGAAATCCTAAAGAGCCTTTCTGAAAGAGCAGACGATGTAAGAAATAGGGTGGTTGAGCCGGATGAAGATAATATGCTGAAGATTACCAATGATGGTAAGAAACTTGCCTTAGATCATCGTTTAATTAATCCATTTCTTCCTGATAATCCCGATAGTAAAGTAAATGTATGCGTGAAAAATGTATTTGCTATTTGGGATAAGACGAAAGAGAGTAAGTCAACACAGCTTCTGTTTTCCGATATGTCAACTCCAAAAGGAGATGGAGAATTTAATATCTATGATGACATTAGAGAAAAACTTGTAGCAATGGGAATACCGAAAGAAGAAATCGCCTTTATCCATGAAGCCAATACTGATAAGCAAAAGGACGAACTCTTTGCAAAGGTAAGAAAAGGTGAGATTCGTATCCTTATGGGTTCGACTCAGAAAATGGGAGCCGGCACAAATGTGCAAAATAAACTAATTGCTTTGCATGACCTCGATGTGCCTTGGCGTCCTGCTGACCTTGAACAGCGTGCAGGTAGAATTGTAAGACAGGGGAACGAAAATGAGAAAGTAAATATTTATCGTTATGTTACAGAGAATACCTTTGATGCCTACCTTTGGCAGACGATCGAAAATAAGCAGAAGTTTATTTCTCAGATTATGACCAGTAAAACTCCAGTTAGAGTTGCAGAAGATGTGGACGAAAGCTCACTTAACTATGCAGAGATTAAAGCTCTTGCCACAGGAGATCCAAAGATTAAGGAAAAGATGGATTTGGACAATGAGGTTACGAAACTTAAAATGCTTGAAGCGAACTACAAGTCCAATCGTTACAGATTAGAGGATAAGGTGGCGAAAAATTATCCTGAAGAAATCGCAAGAACGGAAAAACTAATTGAAGCTGTTAAGAAAGATATAGCAAGTGTAGAGCCTAAAGCGGAAGGTGAGGAAAAGTTTACTTCCATTACCATTGCGGGAGAAAAGATTACCGACAAGAAATTAGCCGGAGAAAGACTGCTTGAAGCTATTTCCAAAGTGAAAATCAATGAAAGCAAGGTTATAGGCAAGTATAGAAATATGGATTTAGAGGTAAGCTATAACTTTTTTACCAATGAGCATAACTTTAGCTTAAATGGTGCTGCAAAGCATTCAGGGGAACTTGGAACAAGTGCAGAGGGCAACATTACAAGACTGGACAACGCTCTTGAGAAAATGCCTGAGAAATTAAACAGACTTGAAGAAAAACTTATCAGCACAAAGGAACAACTTCAAAATGCCAAAGAAGAATTAAAAAAGCCTTTTGAAAAAGCTGATGAGTTAAAGATGAAAGTGCTTCGCTTGGCAGAACTGAATAAGCTCCTTGATATGGGAGAAGTGGAAGAAAAGAGAAACGATAATCCTCTTGTAGAAGATGTAAAAAGGGCAATCATTGATTTTTGTAACAGGGAATATGAAGAAAATCATAGCTATGATGAATTTAATACCTTGTATCCTGATTTAAAACATATCGGTATCGCTTATACCAATACACCGGATGAAAGACATGGTATTCAGTATGAGCTTGATTTAGAGGAAAAAATATGGACACAGTACATTGATGATACGCTTATCAAAACAGAGAGCTTTGATTATGAAAACAATGGAGAGAATGAAGCTCTAAGGAATATGAAAAATGAAATAGAAATGTCCTCTTTTAGCGATTTAGTTTATGTTGATTCCGAAGATTTAAGAGCAGCAACGGGACTTGATATTGATGATGAAGGAAACTTTTACGATCCACTCTCTAAAGACCTTGATAGTGACGGCATTCCTGATAGATATGACAATAACTTTAAGGACAGTGATTATTTTGAGTCCACTTATGATGTGGAGAATAATTTTCATAGCAAAGAAGAAACCGCACAAAAATCAGAGGATAAGCCATCTATTATAGGTCAGATAAGAGCTTATCAGGAAGAAAATAAAACAGAAGAAAAACAAAAAACAAAAGAACAGGAATTTTTAAGATAAGGGGAGGGCAACCTCCCTTTTGTTATGAAAGGAGATAAAGACATGAATTACAAAACAATGAGAAATCAGATTGAAGATATGGTAAATGATAACCACAAGGACTTTATTAAGGCGATTATAAGCATGGAAAAAGGCATCAATGATGAAAGTGCTTTGGACAAGCTATATGACGCTTATATGGACAATGACAGCCTTAATTTACTGCATGAGGAATTTGACTATATGATTGAGGATTTAAGGGAACAGGGGCAGATAAAAGACCTGCCTTATGTTAAGGAAGAAAAGGATAATCTTATCAATATTGTCGGAAATATTGTTGGAGAGGTCGATGTAGTAGAAAGGGAAAACAAGAATGGAGAAGTCTTTAAGGTGGCGAATTTCTCCGTAGTATCCAAAGATAATGAAGGAAACAAGGTATATCATAATTGCTCAGCTTATGGAGAAAAAAGTGATATTCCAAAGGACTTTAAGCAGGGAGATTTTGTTAAGCTCTTTGGACAAATCAGAATTTCCGTTGATGATAACGGTAAGGAGCATAGCAATATCAGGATACTTTCTTCAAAGCTGTTAAAGGCAAAGGAACAGATGAAAGGACAGGAAGAAAAGAAAGAATCTGTACTTGGAGCTATCAAAAAATATCAGGCTGAAGATAAGGAAAAGCCGAAAGAAAAGAAAGAAGCTGCAGAAAAAGAAGCTGAGAGATAAATTTACGGTCGGTGTGGTCTTAGGACTGCACCGGCTCTTTTTTTATACAAATGTCGTATGTTTGCGTAAAAAGAAGTTTGTAGTGAAAAAAGTGAACAAATATGATATAATGATAAAAACGAAACTAGATGTATAGGAGGACAATTGTGTCAAAAATAAGTTATAAAAAGCTATTTAAAAAAATGATAGATTTAGATATGAAAAACTCTGAGTTAATGGAAAAAGCTGAAGTTAGCCGAAGTACTTTTTATAAAATGAAGAATAGTGAGAATATCACTACTGATGTGATTGTCAGAATATGTGATAGTTTGAACTGTGGTATAAATGAAATTATGGAGTTGGTGAATGATGAAAATAATTGATTATGTAATTGAATCTACAAATAAATATATTGAACAGATGCCAAAAGAAATTCGCAAGAAAAATGGGCAATTTTTCACAAGTAAAGAAACAGCTCTTTTCATGGCATCATTATTTGATTTATCATCATTTTCAAAAGAAATTTCTATACTCGATCCGGGAGCGGGTTCAGGAATACTTACGGCAGCTCTTATTCAAAGAATTATTGATACTGATAAGATTGAAGCAATAAAAATTACTTGTTATGAAACCAATGATGACATTTTAGAGCTGTTAAATGCAAATTTATCGTGGATAAGTAAGAATACATCACTAAAAATTGAATACAAAGTGATTAAAGATAACTATATAACAAGTCAAACACTTGAATATAACAATATGTTGGGGGCGAGTACTAAACCTGAAAAATACGATGTAATTATAGGAAATCCACCTTATTTAAAGATTGGAAAAATGGCTAATGAAGCTTTATCCATGCCTGATATTTGTTATGGATCACCGAATTTATATTTTCTTTTTATGGAGATGGCAAGTTTCAATTTGGTTGATAATGGCGAATTGGTGTTTATCGTTCCAAGATCATGGACTTCTGGAGCGTACTTTAAAAAGTTTCGTGAGAAGTTTTTAAACGAAGTGGTTTTGAAGCACATTCATTTATTTGTAAGCAGAGACAAAGTCTTTGATAAAGAGTCTGTTTTGCAAGAAACTATGATTATTAAAGCCAAGAAAGAATTAAATAAGTTAAAAAACATTACTATAACTACAACGAATGATAATTTTGATTTCGGCAGCAAGACTGTTTTTGAAGCTCCTTACGATATGGTTGTTTCCGGAGAACACAAATATGTTTTTTTGATAACTGATAAAGAAGAAGCTGATACGATTAAAAAGGTAAATGAATGGAATGATACCTTGCCAACTCTTGGCTTGAAAATGAAAACTGGTTTGACAGTTGATTTTAGAAATCGAGAGGCTTTAAGAAATGATGCAGAGGAAAAAGCAGTTCCTTTATTTTATTCGCAACATATAAAAGATGGTAAAGTGATTTTTCCTGTTGGAAAAGAAAATGAGTATCTATTAACGGAGCAAAAAGGATTATTGCAGGAGAACACTAATTATTTATTTGTGAAAAGATTTACGGCAAAGGAAGAAAAGCGTAGATTACAATGTGGAATTTATTTAGCTAAAAAATTTCCAACATATAAGGCAATTAGCACACAGAATAAAATAAATTTTATTACAGGCTTACAAGGATTATCAGATTGTTTGGTTTATGGTTTGTATGTTGTATTGAACTCTACGCTTTATGATAATTATTACAGAATTTTAAATGGATCAACTCAAGTTAATGCTACTGAAATTAACTCGATGCCAATTCCACCACTAACTTGTATTGAGAATATGGGAAAGGAACTGATTAAATTAAAGGATATGTCTGAAGAAAATTGTGATGAAATATTAGGGAGATTTATATATGTCTAAATTAGAAGAAGCAAAGAATATTTTGAATGAGTTGAAAGTTCCACTAAAACAGCAGTCGGATCTATGTGGATATGTTATTTTGGCAATGGCAGATATTAAAAAGAATGATGAATGGGCTAATGCAACTAATAAATGGATAAGAATACATGATGTTATTGCCTTTATTAGAGAGTTTTATGAGGTTTCATATGCAGAGAATAGTAGAGAAACATTCCGTAAACAGGCAATGCATCATTTTAGGAATGCAGCATTTATTGAAGATAATGGGAAAGCAACAAATAGCCCTAATTACAGGTATCGATTAACTGATGAAATGTTGTTATTAGTAAAAACTTTTCAATCAAGTCTGTGGGAAGACCAGAAGAATAATTTCTTAAAATCTCATCAGAACTTAATTGATCTATATAGTTCTAAAAAAGCAGTAAGAAAAATGCCTGTTAAAATAAACGGGGACGAGTTCACATTTTCTCCCGGTAAACACAATCAATTACAGAAATTTATTATTGAAGAATTTGCTCCACGATTTGCTGAGAACTCTGAATGTTTGTATGTTGGTGATACAATTCAAAAGGATTTGGTGAAGAATGAGGAGAAACTAAAAGAATTAGGCTTTGAGATAACACTCCATGACAAAATGCCGGATGTTGTTTTATATTCAGAAGATAAGAACTGGATTTACTTTGTTGAGTCTGTAACTTCTGTAGGTGCAATGGAGCCAAAAAGAATAAAAGAAATTGAGGGAATGACGGAAAATGTTTCGGCTGGAAAAATATATGTAACAGCATTTTTAGACTTTAAAACATTTAAGAAATTTTCGGAGTCTTTAGCTTGGGAAACGGAAGTATGGATTGCGGATATGCCAGACCATATGATTCATCTAAATGGGGATAAATTCTTAGGACCGAGAAAATAAATGAGGAGGTGCTCATTATTAAAGGCGAAGTATCAAAAAAAGATTTGATTAGAGAAATTGAAAAAGCTATTAAAAGTGATGAAATAGGAGCATTTATTGGAGCAGGATTATCAATTCCTGCTGGGTTTTGTAGTTGGAAAGAACTTTTAAAAGAACCGGCAGAAGAAATTGGATTAGATGTTGAAAAAGAAAATGATTTGGTTAATTTGGCACAGTATTATTCTAATTCGAAAAAGAGAACATCAATAGATGATCTAATCAAAGGTCAATTTTCTCAATTAGTAAAACCCACTGAAAATCATAAACTTTTATCACAGCTGCCAATTTCAACTTTTTGGACAACAAATTATGATAAGTTAATAGAAAAGGCTTTAGAAACCAATATGAAAAAGCCTTATGTAAAAACAAAGGATGAACAACTAAGAGGTACAAATTATAATTTTGATGTAATAGTATACAAATTGCATGGTGATGTAGAATCCCCTGAAGATGCAGTACTTACAAGAAGCGATTATGAAGAATTTGGATATAACAAAAGAAAATTATTCAGAGAGGTTTTAGAGGGAGATTTGCTTACCAAAACATTTCTATTTTTAGGATTTAGCTTTGAAGATCCAAACTTTAACTATGTAATCGGAAGATTAAGAGTATTACTCGACGAAAAGAATACAAGAAAACATTATTGTATTATGAAAAGAGTTCAAGATACTGATGAGGATTATGAGTACAAAAAAGTAAGACAAGAGCTGCAAATAGAAGATTTGAATAGGTATGGTATTTTTACCTATTTGGTAAATGACTATAATGAAATTACTGACATATTAAGTATACTTGTAGATAGATACAGAAGAAAAACAATATTTATATCGGGTAGCGCGTATTGTTATCCGGGGTATTCTCATGAAACTGGTAAAAATTTTATTCACAATCTATCTTTTGAACTATCAAAGAATGGTTATCGTATTGTGAATGGATATGGCAAAGGTGTAGGCGAATTTATATTAAATGGTGTTGCAGATTATTGCTTGAATCATAATTCTAAAATAAGCGATTTTTTGACACTTATGCCTTTCCCGCAAAATAGCTCATTGGGAATAGATTTAGATAAGCTATATAAAGAAAATAGAGAGCAAATGATTGATAATTGCGGAACCGCTATATTCATTTTTGGAAACAAAGAAACAGAAAATACTGCAAGTGGAGTTATAGATGAATTTGAGTTATGTAAAAAGCATGGGTTAGTATGTTTACCAATTGAACATACTGGTGGGTCAGCTAAAGAAATATTCAATAAAATAACTCGAGAAATTACAGATAAAAATACAATAAGTGCAATTGAACAGGCAAATAAACAATGCGATGGCGATATTGATATGTCTGTTAAAAACATAGTTCAAGCAGTTAAAATATTAAATAAGGAGGAATTTTAAATGGCAAAAAGACAGGTATTTTTTAGCTTTCATTACGATAATGATAATTGGAGGGCAGGACAGGTTCGCAACATGGGGAAAGTAGACAGTAGTTCTACCTTTTCTGATAATGACTGGGAGGAAGTAAAAGAAAAAACAGAAAGTAAAATTAAAGAATGGATTGATGAACAGTTAAATAAGCGTTCATGTTTGGTTGTTTTGATTGGAGAAAAAACAGCGAACAGAAAATGGATAAATTATGAAATAAAAAAAGCATATGAGTTAAATAAAGGTATTGTGGGAATTTACATTCACAAGTTGGAGAATTCACTGGGAGAGCAAGATGATAAGGGTAATAATCCTTTTGATTATTTAACATTAGAAGGTGAAAAACTTTCAAAGTATGTTAAATGTTTTGACTCTAACTATTCATCAAGTAAATATGTTTATAGCGATATTAAAGATAATATTGAAGATTTAATTGAGTATGGAATAAACCATAAACCATCAACTTGGTAATAAATGATGATGGAGAGAAAAAATTATCTCTCCATCTCCTTACCCATGTAAATTCCATAGTTCTTTCGTATTTGATAAAGCTCGTCCATAGTAGATTTTGTAGAAGAATACTCTTGCATTAGGGTATTCTTTTTTTCTTGCAGCTTATCAAGTTTATCTAAAATATCGTTGGAATCAGGTAGCCTTGAATAGGACTTTTTAAGTTTTGCAAGAGCCGTTTCGTAGCGTGTGATTTCAGCCCTATGCTCCTCAAAAAATGCCTTATCAGAAGGATTTGCTTTATATTCTTTGTAGTAGACTCGATACTTTTTAACAGTGTGAACTTGTTCCATCGTATCAGAAAGTAGCTGCATATCCTTATCGACTTCTTTGATTTTATCTTGTAAAGCTTGTCTTTCTTCAGCACTTTTTTGAATATATTCATCAAGCTGCTTAACGGAGTTAATGCCATGTTCTCTGATGAAAAAAACTGACTCAGCCATTGTATTTAGGTTGTGTTTTGTTGCCCAGTATTCATAGCCTTTGCTCTCTTTCACTTTGGCATTGGTATTCATATTGATGACATTTCCGATTCGTTTTTTGACAGGTGGGGTTTTAATCGTTTGATTTTCTGTAATACGCTCTTTTAATCTTTTCTCTGTATAATCCTCACCAATTGTCTTAGCCCTTGTAAATCTCTGCTTATCTTTTGGCTTAAAGGCTATATGTTTTCCATACTTTATTTCATAACCAAGTTCCGCCATCTTCTTTAGAAATTCTTCCCAATCCTTAGACTGTTTTATCAAACGATCAATGTCAAATTGAATCCTGCTTTTCCAAGAAGTACCTTTCTTAGATTGCTCATTTTCATACCATGACTTACCATTTGTTTTGTACTTTCTCTTATAGCTCTCGTAGAATTCATCAATAACAGAAAGGTTATTTTCTTTGCATAGCTTATCGCTTTGATACCTGATTTGGTGGTAGCTTTTCTTGTTGGATTGATAGCACTTGCCTGTTACCATATTTACATTATTGAAGATGATATGGTTATGGATATGACCTTTATCTATGTGGGTACATAAGATATATTCGTACTCATACTTTAATATCTTTTTACACAGTTCAAGACCGATTTGATGTGCCATTTCCGGACTTGTTTCTCCCGGTAAAAAGGATTGAATAAGATGTCTTGCAAGGACAGTTCCGTTTGTTCCTGCATCATTTCGTGTTCTTAAAAATTGAGTATGAGCAGTTTCCTGATGACATTTATGAGTGCTTACTAAGATTTGCTCATCTGTTTTTTCTCCATTAACAATATATGAAATGGCAAGATTAAGGGTTGACTTTATAGGATGAATTTTAGTAATAGCCATAAAATTTAATCACCTCCGGAAGTTCTGTTAAGAAGCAGAGAATGTATTTGCCACAACTCTTTTGAGAAATATTCAATCTGCTTTTTCATATCGTTTATATCGTCCTTATAGATTATGCCGGTAGAATTTACACGCTTTGCAATCTGATTGATGTTGCTTGTAGCGTTGGAAAGTAAGCCTTGTAAATCTCTAAACGGTTCTAAATCCACTTGATATATTTCCTTTTCTAAAACGCACTTGCGAATGAAATGGCTCATATTTCTGCATTTAGCAAGTTTTCTTTTCTCCTCAAATAGAGTCTTTTCTTCTTCTGTCAATTTAATTTCAAGTCGTTCATTTCGTATTCTATTTGCCATAGGTAAATCCTCCTTTGAATGTATTTCGGGGTCTTAGGGTACACCCTAACAAGTTAAAAATTGATAAAAAAAGAAGCAGATCCCAGAGGGCTGCTTCATCAATTTTTTCGTAAGTATCCGTACACTTACTGTGCTTGCTACAAAAGAATGATTAAGATAGCAAGCATTAAGCAAATTTTAAATTTATAATTAATTATACCATAAAGATAACAAAACTTCTATAGGCAACTTGACAAATATTGAAGCATGATTTATTATTAAATATAGATTCAGTATTGGCGTAGAAAGAGGTGTGCTATGGCACAAGTATTAAAAGAAGAAGTTAGAAATAGAATACTCGAAGCAGCAGAAAAAGTATTTTATAAAAAGGATTATAGAGGTGCCAAATTAACAGAAATTGCAAAAGAAGCAGATATTCCTGTGGCACTAATTTATACCTATTTCAAAAATAAGGAAGTTTTGTTTGATGCAGTAGTAAGTTCTGTTTATATAAATTTTGAGTCAGCATTTGATGAGGAGGAGTCTTTGGAAAAAGGTTCCGCTTCTGAAAGATTTGATGAAGTTGGAGAAAACTATATTCATGAACTTTTAAAAGAGCGTAAGAAGTTAATTATTTTAATGGATAAAAGCTCAGGAACGAAACATGCAGAAGCAAAACACAAACTCATATCACAAATGCAGGTTCATATTGAAGTAAGTTTAAAAAGACAATCGAAAGAGGAATATGATCCAATGCTTGCCCATATTTTAGCCAGTAACTTTACAGAGGGATTTCTTGAAATAGCAAGGCACTATCAAAGTGAAAAGTGGGCAAAAGATATGCTAAAACTTATTGCAAGGTGTTATTACAAGGGAGTGGAATCCCTATAATCAGCACTAAAAAATAGACTTTGCGTAATCAGCAAAGTCTTACTTTAAACCTTAATACTGAATTTAAATTCAATATTATTCAATTTTGAAAGGAGAGTTGTTCATGCTGGAAAAAGAATTACGAAAAAAAGTGATTGGAAAAAATGGCTTATCCAATTTACTTCTTGCTTTAAAAATAGTGTTTGATTTGATACCACAAATCTTACTCGTATATTTGATTAGTTCTTTAATTACAAACAATATTAACGAAGGTAATTTAAAGTATATATTCTTGGGAATCTTTATATTGTTTGTATTAAAAGGCGTGTTTTACTATTTTGCAACAAAGGTTGCTCATGAGAAAGCATACGAAAAATTGACAGAACTTAGGGTAGATATTATTGGGCATCTAAAAAAACTAAATTTAGGATTTTTCAAAGAACATAATACCGGGGAGCTTACGAACATTGTTCAGCATGATGTAGAGCAAGTGGAAGTATACCTTGCCCATGGTCTTCCTGAAATAATGTCAGTTACACTTCTGCCTATTATCATTTTCACAGCCATGATTTTTGTGGATTGGCGTCTTGCACTTGGTATGATTGCTGGAGTTCCACTCATGTATTTGGTAAAAGTTCTTTCACAGAAAACAATGGATAAAAACTTTGCTATTTACTTTAACCATGAAAACAAGATGAGAGAAGAGCTAATGGAATATGTAAAAAATATTTCTGTTATTAAGGCTTTTGCTAAAGAAGAGGAGATTAGTGAAAGAACATTAAAAACGGCAAGGGAATATATTTACTGGGTTAAAAAGAGCATGGGAGCAATTACAATTCCAATGGGACTCATTGACATATTTATGGAAATTGGAGTAGTTATTGTCATGATTTTAGGAAGCATATTTCTTTACTACAGAAATATTACAACACCTAATTTTATTCTTGCAATAATTTTATCATCTGCTTTTACTGCATCTATAAGTAAGACAGCTACATTGCAACATTTTTCTATTTTGTTTAGGGAGGCATTAAAGGCGATTGGAAAAGTTTTAACAGTTCCACTTCCAAACAAAAAGACAGAACAAGGTTTAGAATTTGGAAACATAGAATTTAAAGATGTGAATTTTGCATACGGAAAAGATGGCTTTGAGCTTAAAGATATCAATTTGACTTTTAAGAAAAATAGCTTGAATGCCTTTGTAGGGGCAAGCGGTTGTGGGAAAAGTACCGTATCTAATTTGCTTATGGGATTTTGGGATGCAGACGAAGGACAAATACTGATAAATGGAAAAGACATAAAAGAATATAGTCAAGAGAATATATCAATGCTGATTGGTAGTGTGCAACAAGAAGTTATTCTTTTTGATTTAAGTATTTTTGAAAATATATCAATCGGAAAACTAAATGCAACAAAAGAAGAAGTCATAGAAGCTGCTAAAAAAGCAAGATGCCATGATTTTATTTCTGCTTTACCAAATGGATATGAAACACGAATAGGTGAAATGGGAGCTAAGTTATCCGGTGGAGAAAAACAAAGAATCTCCATAGCAAGAATGATACTTAAAAATGCACCGATTTTAATATTAGATGAGGCAATGGCATCTGTTGATAGTGAAAATGAAAGACTAATCGGTGAAGCGATTGATGATTTAAGTAAGGATAAAACCATCATTACAATTGCTCATCATTTAAATACGATTAGAGATTCAGACCAAATTATTGTTATGGATAAGGGTGTTGTTCTTGATGCAGGAAGCCATGAAGAGCTGATGAAAAGATGTGAGTTCTATAAGGATATGGTTGAAGCACAGAACAAGGTAGATAGATGGAATTTGAAAGAGGTGGTAACAGAAAATGTTTAGAGAAATGTTAAAGCTACTTACAAAAACCGGGAAGAGAGATTTGATTATATCAAGTGTATTCTTTGCCCTTTATGGACTAAGCTCCATAGCCATGATTGTTATCGTATTTTCTATACTGTTCCAAATCTTTGATGGAACGAGCTTAGCAAGCTTATATAAATATTTTATTGCGATTGGATTACTTGTAGTCTTCAAAGGTATTTGTAATATGGTCGCAGATATGAAAAAGCATAGTGCAGGTTTTGATATTGTTCAGCAAATCAGAGAACGCATGATTATCAAATTAAAGAAATTTAGTTTAGGTTTTTATACAAATGAAAGATTGGGAGAAATCAATACAATTTTACACAAAGATGTTGATAATATGTCCCTTGTTGTAGGACACATGTGGTCAAGAATGTTTGGCGATTTTTTGATAGGTGCAGTCGTATTTGTTGGTCTTGCAAATATTGATATAAAGTTGGCACTGATAATGGCAGTATCCGTTCCGATTGCACTTGCCTTTCTATATATGACAATTAAGCAATCTGAAAAAATAGAAAATCAGAACAACTCAGCACTTCTTGATATGGTTAGCCTATTTGTTGAATATGTGAGAGGAATACCTGTATTAAAGAGTTTTTCAAACAATAAGAGCTTGGATAATGAGCTTATGAATAAAACAAAGAAGTTTGGAGAAACAAGTAAATCAGCTTCAAGATTTAAGGCAAAACAATTATCTATATTTGGGTTTTTACTGGATATTGGATATTTGGTTCTTTTAATTGCAGGAACAATATTTGTTGTAAAGGGAAATCTTGATGTACTTAATTTTATTATCTTTGCGGTAATTTCAAAAGAGTTTTATAAGCCGTTCGCTTCTATGGAACAACACTATATGTACTATGTTTCGGCGGTGGACAGTTATGAAAGACTTTCAAGAATTTTATATGCAGATGTAATCCCGGATAAAGTGAATGGAATTGTTCCGAAAGACAACGATATATCTTTTGAAAACATAGATTTTTCCTATGAAAAAGATGAATTTAAAATGGAAAAATTGAGCTTTTCTATTGCTGAAAAAACAATGACAGCCTTAGTTGGAGAATCGGGTAGTGGAAAGACTACTATAACCAACTTGCTTTTAAGATTTTATGATGTGCATAAAGGAAAAATTACACTCGGAGGAATTGATATTAGAGATATTCCTTATGATGAACTTTTAGATCGTATCAGTATCGTTATGCAGAATGTTCAGTTGTTTGATAATACTATTGAAGAAAACATCAGAATAGGCAAAAAAGGAGCTGCAAAAGAAGAAATCATTGAAGCAGCAAAAAAAGCAAGGATACATGATTTCATTATGAGTTTATCAAAAGGTTATGAAACTGATATTGGAGAAAATGGTGGGCTTCTTTCAGGTGGACAAAGACAAAGAATATCTATTGCAAGAGCTTTTCTAAAAGATGCACCGATTTTAATTCTTGATGAAATGACAAGTAATGTTGATCCTGTAAACGAATCTTTGATACAAGATGCTATTACAGAACTTGCAAAGAATAGAACTGTACTTGTAGTGGCTCACCATTTAAAAACAATTCAAAAAGCTGACCAAATTCTCGTATTTCAAAAAGGAAATTTACTTCAAAAAGGAAAGCATGGGGAACTTCTTGAGAAAGATGGCTACTATACAAAATTATGGAAAGCTCAGTACGGGGTATAATCATGATTTTGTTAAAAGATGTTTCTTATGAATGGGAAGATGGGCGAACTGCTTTAAAAAATATAAATCTTGAAATTAAAAAAGGTGAATTTGTTTTAATTTCAGGGAAAAGTGGAAGTGGCAAAAGCACTCTTGGAAGTGTAATGAATGGTCTTATTCCACATTATTATAAAGGCAAAATGCAAGGAGAAACCTTTGCGTCCGGAAAAGATATAAGCAAATTATTGCTTCATGAAATAGGGCATATTGTAGGAACTGTATTTCAAGATCCAAGAAGTCAGTTTTTTACGACAACGACAGATGAAGAAATAGCTTTTGGGCTTCAAACCATCTGCAAATCAATGGATGAAATCAAACAGAGAGTAGAAGAAGTATATGAAGAACTGGATATTGAGGAACTGAAAGGAAAATCTGTTTTTGAATTATCAAGCGGACAGAAACAAAAGATAGCTATTGCAAGCATCTATGCAATGAATCCGAAAGTTTTAATTTTAGATGAACCTTCAGCAAATTTGGATATGAAAGCAACATTTGACCTATTTTTAATTTTGGAAAAATTAAAGAAAAAAGGAACAACGGTTGTTCTAATTGAACATCGTTTGTACTATGTAAAATCTTTATTTGACCGTTTTATTTTGGTAAAAGATGGAGAAATTGCACAGGACTTGAGTCGGGAAGAAGTTATCCATCTTGAAGGGGAGTTTTGGGATGAGAATGGACTGAGAACTCTTGAATTAGAAGAATACAGGATAAATGAGAAGAAATATTCATATCAATTAAATGATGAAAGTATCAGTGGAAAAGGCTTGAAATTTTGTTACCCAAGTGCAACGAAGGTTGGAAATAAGCAAAACCAGTACATCTTAAATCATCTTGATTTTAATATGGAGTGCGGAAAAGCCATTGGTCTTATTGGTTTAAATGGTACCGGGAAAACTACTTTTGCAAGGGTAATTTCAGGACTTGAGAAGATAAAAGAGGGAAAAATATGGGCAGATAAAGAGTTGAATCGTAAAGATTTAATGGATATGTCATATTTTGTATTTCAAGATTCAGACTATCAGTTATTTTCGGAAAGTGTACTTGATGAAATGCTACTTGGTATTTCAAGTAAAGATAAAAAAGAAAATACCCAAAAGGCACAGTTTATTTTGAATGTACTTGGCTTAGATAAATATATAGATAAGCATCCGTTTGCTTTATCAAGAGGAGAAAAACAAAGACTGACAATAGCTTGTGGAATGATGAAACAGGCAAAGATTTTCATCTATGATGAACCAACATCAGGTTGTGATAAAGACTCAATGCTTTCAGTTGCAAAACTGATTGAAGAACAATTAAAAAATGGGACAACTGTTTTGGTGATAAGTCATGATTTTGAGTTTTTAGCAAATACAGTGAGCAAGCTGTGGGTAATGGGAGATGGAAAAATAGAAAATGTTTTGAATATGAGTGAAAGTAATAAATTTCTCATATTAGACAAGATGAGAGGGGGTGGGGAGCTTGGCAGATAGAAAAACCATAGATCCGAGAATAAAACTTACTCTACTTCCATTTGTTGGGTTTGCCAGCTTTTTTATAAGTGATACAATTCTACTTTTCGGTCTGATTGTCTTTGCCTTTTTTCTGTATATATATATAGTGGTATGTGGAAAAGAGCATTACGCTTTATCTTGTTTTTTGTGCTTTTATACTGCATAGAGTTAGGGCTTGGAAAGTTTTGTGAAGCAAGTATTGTATTTGCAATATATATGCTTATTTACTTTGCATCAAGAATGACCTTAATCGCTATGTTTGGTGGATATATAACAAAGACTACAAGTGTAAGTGAAATGCTGGAAGCGTTAAATAGAATGAAAGTACCAAGAAGCATTGGTATACCTTTTAGTGTTTTGCTTAGGTTTGTACCAACTATAAAAATAGAACTCAAGGCATTAAAAGAGAATATGAAGATTCGAGGGATCGTAACAAGCAGATTTTTTCCGTTGCTACATCCAATTAAATACATTGAATATACGCTTGTTCCGCTTTTAATGAGAATGATTAAAATTTCAGACGAATTGTCAGCTTCGGCACTCATTAGAGGACTTGATAGTGATGAGAAAAGAGTAACATTAACAGAATTGCAGTTTAGAAAAACAGACTTAATGATTGGACTATTAGGAGCTTTGATGATTGCTCTTGTGATAGTAATACAGAAAATTTATTAGGAGGACTTTTATGAAAAACAAATTAAATGGTCGTGATTTTATTACAATCGGAATCTTTAATGCAATTGGAATTGTCATATACATGGCAGTTGCATTTGCTATGGCAACAACAGTTATAGGAGGATTTGTTGCTTCAGGAGTTAGCTTTATGATAGCTGCTACCGTTTATATTCTTATGGCTGTAAAAGTTAAAAAGAAGGGTGTATTTACAATATCAGGAACGCTTCTTGGGTTAATTGCATTGTCAGGAGGACATTTGCCTCATGCAGTCTTTGCTGTAATCGGTGGAATTATATGTGATTTGATTATAGGAAATTATGAGAGCAAGGGACGAATGATTATTGGATATGGGACATTTGCATTAGCAGATTTTTTAGGAACAGTAATTCCTGTAATTTTATTCGGGACAGCTTCTTTTGTGGAAAGAGCATCAAAATGGAAAATGAGCGAAGCACAAATAAATGAAGCATTATCTTATTTCAAAGTTTCGTGGGCAGTAGGATTTGGTTTGATGACTTTTGTTCTTGCTTGCATAGGAGCATTTGTTGCAATAAGGATACTTAAAAAACATTTTGAAAAAGCAGGGATGATTTAGCATCAATCTTTTTAAGCTAGGAGAAATATATTAACTAATGAAAGTGATTTTGTGGGTTCATTTATATAGAAAATATTAAAGGGGCTAGAATTAGCCCCTGCTTGATTACTTACAATTGCAACATTGATTTATTGGATTAGTTATTCTTTTTATTTCTCGTGGGTAGATTCCTTTATATTTTTTAAAACAAGCGCTAAATTTACTGTGTGAAGAATAGCCAACCGCTTCAGCTATATCTTGGATTTTAAGAGACGAATTAAGCAAAAGCATTTCTGCAATGTTCATTCTTCTTCTTTGAGTATACTCTGTAATACTCGATTGATATTTTTGTTTAAATAACTTTTTTAGTTTTGTTCCACTCATCATAGAAATTTTTTCAAGTGTTTTTTGAGACACATTAATAGAGTAGTGATCGTCTAAATAATTGGCAACATTTTCAAGTGCCTTATCATCTTCTAATGAAATATGAATATCGTTTCTATTAATAAAAGCATTAATTATTACACTTATCCACTCTTTTGCTTTAGCTTCAAAAAAAACTTCAGCAGCTGGAGAAATCATTTTACACTCTAGTATATCTTTCGCAAGAGGTTCTAAGTCTTTAGTTAAAATAGGATTATTATTATTAAATATATCAGAATATGATATGTTCTTCTCGTTTTTTATTTTAGCAAGATACTCTTCAATCATTTGTTTTTTAAAATTAATACCAATTCCTAGATAAGGAGAGTTTTCGTGTAATAAGGTTTGATAGTTATCTTTTAAATTATCAATATCAATTACAAAAAGGGAATTATTTGATAATGACTGATAAGGATTAAAACTCTCACCATTAGCTGTAATGATATATGAAGTTGAAAATGACATAAATTTACTTATATCAGGTAAGTATGAACGTATTATCTCTTTTTTTAAAAAAAAGTCATGTATATCTACAATAAAATTATCGGTTTCATAAAACCAATATAGTCCTTCCAATTCTTCAGTGTTTAAGCAAAATGTGTGCCCTATTTTACTGTATTTATTGTTGATTGGACACTCATTTACTCCTAAATAATTCTTTACAAAGTCATAATAACTTCCCATAATTACCTCCTTTTATCCCAATTAGACATTATCCCGAATAGACCAAATGTAGTTATTGCAATTGTAGCATATTTTTAAATATGATACAATACCAACTAATATAAAATAGTTTTTATTGAATAATAAAACCAATGATATTAAAGAACAATCCAATCGGGATAAATTAGAATTGAATAAAAAGAAAGGGGATGTATTGTTTTGAAAAAAAAGAAACCTACGATAATGGAAAGGCTTATGGAATATGGTGGGAAAAAAAGATATATGCTTTACTTAGCATTGCTTTGTTCTGCTATTTCAGCAATTTTGCTATTATTACCTATGGTTTATATCCATAGGATAGTTCAAAACTTGATTTTTGTTGGGAATACGGATTATGAGTTTATAAAAGAAAATGCTATTTATGCTGCATTATTTCCTTCTATAGGAATTATATTTTATATATTTTCAGGAGTTATATCTCATATTTTTGCATTTGAGGTTGAAGATAATATTATTAAGATTAATGTTACGAAACTTATGAAGAAACCTCTTGGCTATTTTTCAAATATAGAAAGCGGGAAATTAAGAAATATAATTATTGGAGGAGCATCAGAAACACATACGATTTTAGCCCATCAGCTTCCTGATTTTGCATCTACAATAGTTTCTCCAATAGTGGTGCTTATATTATTATTTGTTTTCGATTGGAGGCTGGGAATTGCGAATATAATACCAGTTATTATTAGCGGCGTTCTTATGTCTACTATGATGACCCCAAGTGGTAAGAAGGATAGAGACATATACTACGAAAATATAAATAATTTGTCGGCAGAAACTGTAGAATATGTAAGAGGAATACCAATTGTAAAAACGTTTGGTCAAAGTGTTGAGAGTTTTAAACGGCTACATTCTTCTATTATTAAAATGAGAGAAAGTGTTCTGAGGATGACAATGGGGTATAGAAACAAAATGTCTTTATTTGAGGCTATATCAAGTTCTGTGGCATTTTTTTTAATCCCTGTAGGATTGTATTTAATATCAAAAGACTTAAATGTACAAGAAATAATCTCAAATGTCGTGATTTACCTTTTAATCGGTCCCGTTTTTGGGGTGTTGATTATGCGTTCGGCGGTTATGGGTAATTATATTTATTTTGCTGAGCAGGCTCTTGATAAGATTGAAGAGGTTCTTAATTATCCTGAAATGAAGTTTGGAAGCAATAGGATTTCACAAGGTGGTATAGAATTTAGAAATGTATCTTTTGCTTACGATAATGAAAGAGTATTGAAAGATATTTCATTTAAAGTAAACGAAGGTGAAATGGTAGCTTTAGTAGGGAAATCAGGAAGTGGTAAAACCACAATTGCAAAATTGGCAGCACGATTTTATGACGCTGATGAAGGAGAAGTATTGATCGGTGGAATAAATATTAAAGATTATGATAAGAAGTATTTAATGAAAGAAATGGCATTTGTTTTTCAAAATACAAAGTTGTTTAAAAAAAGTTTAAAGGATAACATTCTTATAGGTAAAGAGAGTGCTACAGACGAAGAAATAATATCAGCTCTTAAAGACGCAGGGGCAATAGAAATAATTGATAAGCTTGATAATGGATTAAATACAATGTATGGAGCAAAAGGAACATATTTCTCTGGTGGAGAAATGCAAAGAATTACAATATCTAGGGCATTTTTGAAAAATGCAAAATATGTCATTCTAGATGAAGCTACATCGTTCTCAGATCCTGAAAACGAACATATACTTCAACAATCTTTTAAAAGATTATCAGATAATAAAACCACACTGATGATAGCTCACAGGCTTTCAACAGTAATAGATGCAGATAGAATACTTGTTATAGAAGATGGAAGAATTGTAGAAGAAGGTAACCACCTAGAACTTTTAAGAATGAAAGGTGCTTATAAACAACTTTGGGACGAGTATCAAAGAAGTATTAACTGGAAAATAGGAGGAAACAATGACTAACTATTTTATTAAAAAATATGCAATGACGGAAAAAGGAGCTAGAAATTTAAAAAAAGCCATTTTTTCACGAACTATATTGAATTTAACAAAACTTTTCCCTCCAGTAATAGCTTTTATGTTTATTTTTCAATATTTAGGAGGAATGACTAATGAGGAACTTTTAATCTCGTTAACTCCAATGCTGTATATTTTAATCATTTTGGGAATGTTTATAGTCATGTTTTTTGTGGCTAGATGGGATTATAAAAGACTATACACTAACGTTTATAATGAAAGTGCAAATTCAAGAATTGATATTGCAAATCGATTAAAAAAATTGCCGTTATCATATTTTAACAAAAGAGATGTATCCGATTTAGCGACTACAATGATGGGAGATATGTCACTGTATGAAGAAATATTCTCTCATGCAGTACCTCATATATATGCAACAGCTATTTCTACTTTAATTATTTCAGTTTTAATTATGAATTATAATTGGAAATTAGGCTTGGCAACTCTTTGGGTTATACCTGTTGCTCTATTGATATTTTTTATATCAAAGAAAAAAAGAAAAAGTGTAAATGAAAAGTTTATAAAATATAACAGGGAAATGATCGATGACTTACAAGAAAAAATAGAGCAAATACAAGAAATAAAATCTTATAATATCGAAAAAAAGATTGAAAAAGAATTTTTTGATAAGATAGATGAGAATTCAAAAATAAAGGCAAAGATTGAGATTGTGACAGGCGTTGCCATTGCGTTTTCAGGCACGTTTTTAAAATTGGGCATAGTAACTGTAGCTATTGTTGGAGCAAATATGTTTTTGAAGGCGGAAATTAATATACTTGTTTATATTGCGTTTTTAATTATGGCTGCAAGTATTTATCTCCCTATCGAAAGTTTCTTGGCATTTATGGGAATGGTAGATATGATGGAAAGCGTTGTTTCTAGAATTAAAGAAATAAAAACTATGTCCATACAGGAGGGGAGAAATAAAATGATTCCTAAAAATTACGATATTGAGTTTAAAAACGTATATTTTGGATACGATGATCAGATGGTAATAAATGGAGTGAGTTTTATTGCAAAGCAAGGGGAGGTTACGGCTTTGATTGGCCCTTCTGGAAGTGGCAAAAGTACATTGGCAAAGCTTGCTGCGAGATTTTGGGATTTAAGTAAAGGGGAAATTTTGCTTGGAGAAGAAAATATAAGTGAAATCGATCCAGAAGTGCTTTTAGAAAACTTTTCAATAGTTTTTCAAGATGTAATTCTATTTAATGCAAGTATAAAAGATAATATTAAAATTGGAAAAAAAGATGCCAGTGATGACGAAATAATAAGGGCCGCAAAGATGGCAAGATGCTACGAGTTTATAGATAAAATGCCTAATGGAATAGACACGTTAATAGGTGAAAATGGACAAAAATTATCGGGTGGTGAACGTCAAAGAATATCTATAGCTCGTGCAATTTTGAAAGATGCACCAATTATTTTAATGGACGAGGCAACGGCATCACTTGATGCTGAAAACGAAAGTCTTATTCAAGAGGCGTTATCTGAACTTATAAAAGATAAGACAGTTATAGCTATTGCTCATAGACTTAGAACAATTAGGAATGCAGATAAAATTGTTTTATTAAAAGAAGGAAGGATAGAAGCTGTAGGAAACGATGAACAGCTTTGCAAAAAATCTAAATATTATAAAGATATGTTAGCAAAATCAAATGCAGGTTAAGGAGAGAACATAATGAAAGATAAAAGATTAAATGTTAGAGATTTAGTGAATATAGGGTTATTCTCAATACTTATTTTTATTACAACCTTTATTGGAGAAATGATTGGATTTGTTCCTAATTTAATACCAGCAACTACATTTGTTGCAGGACTTGTATCGGGTCCGGTATATATGCTTTATTCTACAAAGATAAAAAAAGTAGGTATGGTTTTTATTACAACTATTATTTTGTGCCTTGTCTTTATGGCGACAGGTCATGGAATTTGGATACTACTCACAGGAATTGTTGGGGGAGTATTTGGCGAACTGATACTAAAAAAGGGACAATATAAAAGTGCAAAAAGTGCAAGAATGGCATTTACAATTCAGTCAATATATACAGTTGGTAATTGGCTTCCAGTATATTTCGCAAGAGATTCATACATAAAACAAATGATTGATATGGGATATGGTGAAGAATTTACTCAAAAGATGATGAGGGTTTTGCCAGATTGGTCACTAATTCCGCTTGTTTTATTTGGAATGTTAGGAACATTTATCGGATGCACAGTTGGTATAAAAATACTAAAAAAACATTTTGCAAAAGAAGGTGTTGCTAAATGATAAATGGAAAAAAATTTTTTAAAATTGATTTTAGAACAAAAATCTTAATGTCAGTAATTCTATCCTATACACTGATTTTAGGTAATATTCAACAAAATCATCCTATTGTGGCAGCAGTTTATTCTCTGCTGCCACATGCTTTTTTATTTTGGTGTAATGACTGGAAGAGTGCGACAAAGGGAATTATTTTTGTAACTATAGCTTTTATTATTCAAAAAGAAAACCTACTTATTAATAGCGGATTTTTAGGTGTAGTATTTCTATTTATTGTAATGGTGTTTTTGAGATTGCTACCTGGATTTATGATGGCTAAATTTGCCATTAATTCATCCAGTATGAGTGAGATTACTGCATCATTAAAAAAAATGAGAGTTCCAGATGCTATAGTTATTCCAATTACTGTTATGGCAAGGTTCTTTCATACAACTAAGGAAGATTATCGACAAGTAAAAGATGCAATGTATCTTCACGGACTGACAAACAAAAGATTGCTTTTTCAGCCCGTAAAACTATTAGAATACAGAATAGTTCCATTATTTACGGTATTGACAAAGACTGCGGATGATGTTTCTGTATCCGCAATGACTAGAGGATTAAAAATTGGTGGAGAAAGGAGCAACTTAGCTGAGAGTAGTTTTGGAATTTTGGATTATTTCTGTTTTTTGTTAATGTGCATATTGATAGGTTTTTATTTAGGAGGTAAATATGCTTAGTATTAGAAATCTAGGGTTTTCATATAATAAAAACAAAGTATTTAAGGGAATTAACTTTGATGTCTATGAGGGACAATGCTTTGTTTTAACTGGAGCAAGCGGCTCTGGTAAAAGTACATTACTAAAAATAATTAATGGGATTATTCCTGAAGTAAACGATGGAGAGATTACTGGAGAAATTAAACTGGATGAACAAATTTTGAATGATGTAAGTATAACTGATAGGAGTACCTATATTTCTACCGTATTTCAAAATCCGAAAACTCAGTTTTATTGTGTAGAGTCTACTGACGAATTAGCATTTCCTTTAGAAAATAGGAATACACCTAAGGAAGCAATTATAAAATCTATTGAAGAGTATACAGGGTTACTGAATACTGAAAAATTATTAAACCGCAATATTTTTTCCTTATCAGGTGGTGAAAAACAGCTTATGGCGATAACAAGTGTTATGACTATGGATAATAAGGTATATCTTTTCGATGAACCTTCTTCTTCTTTAGATCATAAATCGATTGAACTTTTAAAAAAAGCAATAATTGAACTAAAAAAAAGAAAAAAAGTAGTTATTATTGCCGAACATAGACTTTATTATCTTATAGATATTTTGGACAGTATGGGAGTTTTAAGTAACAGTAGGATGGAGTTCTTTCAAAAAAAAGAGTTGGATAATAAAAAAATACAGGAACTTCAAAATAAATATTTGTTAAGAAGCACTAAAGAAATAAACAAACGAGATTTAGCAAGAAAACAGTATAACAAAATACATTTGCTTAACAAAGAAAAAATGGCGGAAACATCAGATATGGTATTAAAATGTGATAATTTCATACAAGATTTTAAAGCGAACAAAATTATAGATATAAAAAGTCTCAACTTTTCAAATGAAATATATTTTATTATAGGTGAAAACGGAGTTGGGAAGTCAACGTTTATAAAAAAGCTTGCTAGGCTTATAAAAGGAACTGGTAAGTCATTTTACAAGGAAAAGGAAATAAAAAGGCCGTATAATTTTATTTCTATGGTAATGCAAGATGTAAATTATCAAATATTTACAGAGTCTGTATGGAAAGAGATTTCGATTGTAAGTGATGATGATAAAAAAAAGAGGAGAGTATTAGAAGATCTTAGACTATATGATAAAAAAGATGCTCATCCGCAGTATTTATCAGGTGGAGAAAAACAACGACTAATGATTGCACTTGCGATAGTGAGTAATAAACCTATTGTAGTTTTAGACGAACCAACAAGTGGGCTTTGTAAAGAACAAATGATGACTATTATTAGTTATTTAAAAAAATGAAAAACGAAGGGAAAATAGTTATTGTTATAACTCACGATTATGAACTTATTGATGAATGTGGTGGGGTAATTTATGAATTTTTGAAAAAGAGGTGATATTAGTGGATAAAAATAAGGAAAAAGAAATTATATTAAAAAAATAATATGTGGAGAGTTTGTGTGAAACCATCACTACCAGCTGTTATTGCAATGTTTTTGATATGAGCATATTGATAGGAGAAAATAACACAAATGAACAAAAAACGTATATTAAGAAATGCAAATACAGTTATGATTTTTTTACAGTTATTTATATAGTTTTAGGATTTTTATTCATAAATTCATTGATGAAAATATTGGGAACGAGTGGTGATGGGCTTCTATATGGAATTAGTTATTTTTAAATTACCCTAATTGGGACTATATTTTGGATTGGCGGACTTACATACAATATGATTGTAAGGGCAGAAGGAAAGCTTAAAATGGCTACTGTTATGATGGGGATTGGTATGATCACAAACATAATAGCGAATTACAATGCTTGTTTATGTTCTTTTGTTTTTCTTATATTGTAAAAGAGGACAAGCAAGTTTTGAAACAAATGAAAATTGTAAAAGAAATTGTATCTCTTGGGACACTATCTTTTATATTGACGATTATGACCGTTATTCGGGGGGGGGGTGATTATTCTTAAAGCACTTAATACTTATGAAACAACGGTAGATGTAATTTTTATGGAATATCCTATTTATTAATGACACAAATATATGGACTTATGAGGGCATTACAGCCTGCGGTTGGCATTAATTATGGTGCAAAACAATATCAGAGGGTAATCGATTTTATAAAGTTTTTTCTTTTCTTGCTTTTATATTAGTACTTTCACTATGGCTTCCGTCTGTACCATTTCCGTATAAAATCATCCATATGGTGATGCCGGATGCTTCTTTTGGTGCAGAGAGCCTAAATTATTTTAGATTTATTATCAGTGTTGTGCCACTTCTTAGTCTAGTGTTGACGGCTATGGCATTTTAGCCTGCAATAAAAAACAAGGGGCACAATGTTAATAGCAATAGGAAGACAACTTGTTTTATATATTCCTTTGATGATTATTTTGCCAAAGATCTTTGGAATATCTTCTATATACGATGGATCGTTTGTTATTGATTTTTTATTGGCCGTTATTACGGTTATTTTGATTAGAAATGAATTTAAGGAACTAAGAATCGCAAAGGCAATATAAAAAATTTGTATCAAAAGTGAGGAGAAGCAATGTATTAAATAGTGGAGGTAATATCTATGTGTTATTTAAGGTCTATTATTCATATAGCAAAAAACAATAGACTTTTTTGATACTGGGTATTATTACAAAGAATCAAATTTTAAATATAGGGAAAGAGCAAGATTCTTTCATTTTAGAGGACTTATTATGCCTATGTGCAGAAGTCCTCCTTTTTTGTCTAAAAACACAGACAAAAAAAGAAATGGAGGAAATAAAATGCCAAAAGAATATTACCTTTATGTCAACGGACAAAGGGTTAAAGTTAGCGAGCAGATATATAAAGTCTACTGGCGAGAAAAAGAACACGAAAAGTATTTAGAGCAGGTGGACAAGAAAAACCACTTGCTCTTTTTTTCATCATTGGATCATGACGGACACTTTGTAGATAATATTGCTGATGAAAGTGTTAATGTAGAAAAGATTGTTGAAACACAGATGATGATTGAAACGGTCAGAAGTGCTATATCAAGGCTCAATGCAGAAGAAAGAGATATTATTGAACGACTATATTTTAACGATGAGACTGTTCGCTCAGTAGCAAAGCTCAAGAATATCACACATCCGGCTTTAATAAAAAGAAGAAACAAAATTCTTAAAAAGCTGAAAAAATTTATCGAAGAACTTTAAAACTTCGGTAACCAAAGGGGTCAGATTTTCCTTATGTAAAGTGAAGGGGAGTCTGGCCTCCTTTACTTTCTCGGGTAAGAGATACGCCTGCTTATGGCAAATAGGAAAATGTAAAGAAAACAATCCCTTTCAAAATATTGCTCTTTGACAACTGAATAGACCAAGGTAGGACTTTATCCACTTACTGAGAGTTATGACCTACGCCAAGACTTTTCTGCTGATGAAAATCGGTTCAAATGAATACCGGCATAATGCCGAGGTTAGAAGAAAATGAGCGATAGATAGGAATACATAAAAGATAAGCGTGGCAGCTTATTTCGATGATGTAAGTGGTGATAATGATACTTCAATAGTTTAAGCTGCCTCGTCTGAAACAAGGGGCGGAGGTGAGATTCCTATGTAGCAGCCAATGCACCTACCAATGTCATAAAACTTAGTAAGAAAAATAATATTTGGTTATAAAGAATTTAAAGTGGAGGAGGTGTATTAGTGGATAATGACTGGAATGGATTGGCTGATTTGATAGCAAATCTGATTACAAAATATGCTGGAGTTTTAGATTTAGAGAATCTTCCAAATCCTACTCCAGTAAAAAATACAGAGGATAAGAATAAATTTGATATAGCTAAAAGCACGGATTGAGAAAGAGAAATAAAAGTGCTATAATATACTTGAGATTAAAGTCCAAACCTTTATTGGTAAAAATATATAAATATATAATAAGGATATTGAGGTTAATGCTATGTCAAAAGAAAAAATAAAAGTATACCTCTATACAAGAGTATCTACATCAATACAGATAGACGGTTATTCTTTAGAGGCACAAAAATCAAGAATGAAGGCTTTTGCTCTCTATAATGATTATGAGATTGTTGGTGAATACGAAGATGCAGGTAAGTCTGGAAAATCTATAGAAGGTAGAGTTCAGTTTACGCATATGATGGAAGATATAAAATCCGGAAAGGATGGAGTGTCTTTCGTTCTTGTATTTAAATTATCGAGATTTGCAAGAAATGCTGCTGATGTACTTTCGACTTTGCAAATAATGCAAGATTTTGGAGTAAATCTTATTTGCGTTGAAGATGGAATTGATTCATCTAAAGATGCAGGTAAATTGATGATTTCTGTTTTATCAGCAGTGGCTGAAATAGAAAGAGAAAACATTCGTGTCCAAACAATGGAAGGTCGTATTCAAAAGGCAAGAGAGGGTAAATGGAATGGTGGATTTGCTCCATATGGTTATCAACTGATTGATGGAAAGTTGTTAATAAATGAGGAAGAAGCAATTGCAATAAGAACTATTTTTGATCAATATGTAAATACAAGTATTGGAGCTAATGGTCTTTCTAAATATTTAGAAAAGCATGGTATAAGGAAAATCCAAAGACAAAATGGGAAAAATCCATTGTTTGACGCAGGTCTTATAAGAAAAATATTAAAGAATCCTGTGTATAACGGGAAAATAGCATTTGGAAGGAGAACTTTAGAAAAAGTTCATGGTACAAGGAATGAATACAGACAAGTAGAGCAGGACGATTATTTAGTAGCAGAAGGCATTCATGAAGCAATAATCCCAGATGAATTGTGGCAGGCTGCACAAGTTAAACTGAAAGCACAAGCTAAAAAGTATGAACATGTAAATAAGGGCAAGAACATGAGGACGCACTTATTATCAGGAATAGTAAAGTGTCCAATATGTGGAGCTGGAATGTTTGGGAA